>Ga0194137_10000705_pt1 | contig 21497 bp, 21 predicted proteins | sample TARM_MetaG_T3_14_FD_134025 | JGI IMG/M metagenome (GOLD analysis project Ga0194137, IMG submission 134025) | Freshwater microbial communities from Pennsylvania, USA, analyzing microbe dynamics in response to fracking - TARM_MetaG_T3_14 (version 2) | ecosystem: Environmental > Aquatic >... | reverse complement strand
CCGCGGCCGGCCGCGGGACATGCTGGAATCGATGAGCTATGCGGAAAGCCTTCTGCAGGCGGGAGCGCCGGTGTGGGTCTTTCCGCAGGGAGCCATCATGTCTCCGGATGCGGACATTCGGGCCGCAAGCGGAATCGGCTATCTGATGCGCCGGGCCGGGCGGGCCGAGCTCAGGCCGGTCACGCTGCGCTATTTGCTCGGCGATCACCAGAAGCCCCTTGCGGCTGTCCGCTTCGGCGAGCCCGTGAGGCGGGATTGGAGCCGCATGGACCGCAGCCAGGCCGCGTTCGAGGTCGAAGTCATGCTCCGGGAGCAGGCGGCCGAGCAGCGGAGGATTCTTGCGGAATGCCCGCTGCCCGGGACCGGGAACGGATATGAGGCGGTCTGGGAAGGCGGCAGGAGAACGACAGCGGACCGGTACCGGAACCTCAAGAAGGGGGTCCGGCCATGGCAGCCATTCTCGCGGCATTGACGGGCGCGCTCGCAGTCCAGCTGCTGTTCGTGCTGTGGAACCGCCGTTACCTTGTGGAGCTTGGCGAGCCAAGCAGGCACAGGGGGGGCCGGCAAGAGGCGGGAGGCCGGAACAAGAAGGAAGCCGAGAGCCGGGTCGGAAGCGCCAGAGCCAGAGCCAGAGCGGACATTCCTCTAGAGGGTTACAAAGTAATGCCGAGTGATATCTCTATTCTCGTGCCGGCCCGCAATGAAGAAAGGAATATCGGAGATTGCCTGCAGTCGCTGCTGGCGCTGCGCGGGCGGCCGCATGAAATTCTGGTGCTTGACGACCATTCCGAGGATGGGACGGCGAGCATCGTGAGAAGGATTGCCGGCGATCCGGAGTCAGGGGTGAAGCTGCTGCAGGGCGGACCGCTGCCTGAAGGCTGGATGGGCAAGTCCCATGCCTGTTCCCAGCTGGCGGAGGCCGCTTCAGGCCGATGGCTGCTGTTCGTGGACGCCGATGTCCGGCTTGGTCCGGACGCGCTGGAGGCAGCCGCGGCGGAAGCCTCGCTTCAGCGGAGCGGACTCGTCAGCGGATTTCCCCGGCAGGAAACCGGAGGCTGGATGGAGCGGCTCGTCGTATCCATGATGATGTTCACGATATTGAGCCATCTGCCGCTGCGGCTCGTCTCCCGCTCGGACGATCCGCGCTTCGCCGCGGCCAACGGCGCCTTCATTTTCGTCGAAGCCCGGAGCTACGAGAGAATGGGCGGGCACGGGGCGGTCCGCGAGTCTCTATTGGACGATATGGATTTGATCCGCCAAGCGAAGCTCCGGGGCGAGCCGGTACGGCTCGCCCGGATCGACCGGGTAGCGTCCATGCGCATGTACCGCAGCCCGGGCGAAGTATGGAGCGGCTACCGCAAAAACCTGTTCCCCGGCCTCGGGAGAAGCCTTCCCTTGATGGGATTCGTATTCATCGTCTATGCCTTGCTCTATCTGGCGCCTCCTGCCGCTCTGCTGGGCGGACTGGCGGCATGGGCCGTCTCCGGGGCGGCTCCTCTCTGGCTGGGCTGGGCCGCGTCCGCGGCGGCGCTGGGCATGGCGGTGAAGACGGCGGCGGATCTATCCAGCGGACTTCCGGCCTGGTACGGCATGTTCGTGCCCGCCAGCATCGTGCTGACGATTTTCATCGGCCTGGATTCGGCGAGGGTCCATTATGCCGGAAGCGGCTACGAATGGAAAGGCAGGCGGTACGCATGAGCGGAAGCCGAAAAGCCGTTGTCGTGGGCGCCGGCCTGGGAGGGCTCAGCTGCGCAATCCATCTGGCCCTGCAGGGATGGAACGTGACAGTCGTGGAAAAGGAGCCCCGCCCCGGCGGCAAGCTGCAGCGCGTGGAGGAAGCCGGCTACCGGTTCGACAACGGCCCGAGCACGATGACGATGCAGCCGGTCTTCGACTCGGTGTTCGAGGCGGCCGGACGGCGCAGAGAGGATTATGTCGAGTTCTATCCGCTCGATCCCGTCGCGCGCAATGCCTTCCACGATGGGACGGTGGTGGATGTCACCGGCGACATCGGTCACATGGAGGAGCAGATCGCCCGCTACAGTCCGGAGGACGCGCTGAAATACCGGCCGTTCATGAAGGAAAGCGCCCGCTTGTATGAGCTGGCTTCCAAAGAGTTTCTCAGCCGCCTCGTGCTGGATTGGAGGGACAAGCTGCAGCCTTCGCTGCTCGCCGGCTTTGGGCGGATTCGTCCGTTCACCCCGATGAGCCGGACGATCCGGACCTATTTCCGCCATCCTCATACATTGGCGATGTTCGGTCGTTATGCCACCTATGTCGGCGCATCCCCGCAGCGCGCTCCGTCCATCTTCAATATGATGGCTCATGTCGAAGCCGGCCAAGGGGTGTTCGGAGTCAAGGGAGGCACGTACTCCATTGTAGAGGCTTTCGCGAAGCTGGCCGGAGAACTGGGGGTCGTCATCGCGGCCGGCGACGCGGCCAAGGAGATTCTTATTGCCGGAGGGAAAGCGGCGGGCGTAGAAACCGAAGGCGGCAACTTGTGGGAGGCCGACGCCGTCGTGGTCAACGCCGATGCGCTGGCGGCCGTGCCCCGCCTGATTCCGGACCATCCGGGAGCTTCACGGATGACCTCCAGGCTGCATAAGCTGGAGCCTTCCGTCAGCGGCTTCGTTCTGCTGGCCGGGGCGGAGAGCGACTACCCTCAGCTCCTGCATCACAATGTCTTTTTCCCCGAGCGGTACCATCTTGAATTCGACGACCTGTTCCGCAAAGGAATTCTGCCGGAGAAGCCGGCCGTCTACGTCTGCCGTTCCGGCGGAGGGGCGGTTAGGGCGGGTGCGGGCGAAATCCCGAGGTCGAGCCTGTTCGTGCTGGTCAACGCTCCCGCGCAGCGCGACGGCTATTCCGTGGAGAACAGGAAGGAAGAATATGCCGCACGCATCCTGGGCTTGCTGGAGGACCGCGGCCTGCGCGGCATCGGAGCGGCTGTCCGGCGGGAAGGAGGCTTGCTTCGGATTCAGACGCCGGATGATCTGGAGCGCCGGACCGGAGCCTGGAGGGGGAGCATCTATGGCATGTCTTCCAACGGCTTCCGCCAGTCCTTCTTCCGCTACCCGAGCAAGGATTCCCGCCTTGGCGGATTGTGGTATGTCGGAGGCTCCACCCATCCGGGCGGAGGCACCCCGATCGTGACGATCGGCGGGCGGCTGGTGGCGGAGCGCATCGCCAAAGAAGGAGTAAGAACGGGATGGGCATGATGCGGGTCTCGAGACAGACACATCGGGATGGGCAAGAACATGATGATGATTCCAGCACCGCAGCAAGCAGGCGGCAGGACCCGGGGGAGCGCGCTTCCGCCGGTTCCTTTGCATGCATGCCGGAGCCCGCGGCAAGCCGGCTGCCGATCTGAAACCTGGAACGGCATGAGCCGTACTACCTGTCAATCCATGATCTGACGGCAGCCACACCGCCAGCTGTTCCCGGTGCAGCCGAGAGATCCTGGGAATACAGATGCAGGAGCGTGGCAGGGATGTCTTTTTTCAAGAATATGATGGCTTCAATCGGGATCGGGTCGGCCAAGGTCGATACGGTTCTGGAAGTATCCTACAGCGGCATTCGTCCAGGGGATGAGATCAACGGACGGGTCATCGTGACGGGAGGGGCGGTACCCCAGCAGATCAACGGCATCGAGCTGCTGCTCATGACCTCCTTCATCAAGGAAGTGAGTGACCAGAAGGTCCGGGAAAACGCAGCGATCGCCAGGCTGCCCCTGCGCACGGCATTCGAGGTCAAAGCCGGGGGCAAGGAAGAGATTCCGTTCCGCTGGCAGCTGCCGGTGACGGCGCCGATCACCGCCGGCGGCACGCAGATCTGGCTGAAGACCGCGCTGGATATCGCGAGCTCTCTCGACGCATCGGACGAGGATTACATCAAGGTGCTCCCCCATCCTTTGGTGGGCGAGGTGCTGGAAGCGTTGTCCTCGCTCGGATTCCACACCCGCGAGGTCGAATGCAAATATGCCCCCCACAGCCGGTATGGGACGTCTCTGCTGCAGGAATTCGAGCTGGTTCCGGGCAGAGCGTCGGGCTTCGGCAAACTCGACGAGCTGGAGATCGTCTTCATCCCTTCGGCTGCGTACGTGGATGTGCTGATGGAGGTCGACCGCCGTTCGGGCGGCTTTGCCGAGTGGCTCGGTACGGATGAATCCCGTATTTCCTTCCGTCTATACGAGGCGGATATCCAGCGCGGCAGGACTGCCCTGGCCGAGAATCTGTCCTCCCGCATCCGCAGCTGCATGTAAGAGCTGTCCGGACGGCATCCTTCGTCTGCTGAGGCTGTCTCCCTGAATATTCATCCGGATTTCCTTTGGCAAGCAATCAACCGGTCGAGGGAGAGCGGAATAGCAATAAATATAGCATGGAATAAGAAGAGAAGGCCGTCCTCCGCATGCTGGAGGGACGGCCTTCTTTTCTGCGGACAATCAGGATCAGACCGAAGCCGGCAGCGAGGTCTTCTCCAGGAACAGGCGATGCAGCTCGCGGACCGTCCCGCCCGGCGCGCCGGAGCCGATCGGCCCCTGGCCGTGGAGCTGCACAACCGGAATGATTTCGATGCCGGTGCTGGTCAGGAACGCTTCATCGGCATCCAGCAGCTCGGCCGGCGTGAACGGCTCCTCGATGAACGGGATGCCGGCTTCCAGCGCGATGCGGCGGACCGCTTCGCGCCTGATGCCGGGCAGGATCCGATTGGACAGCGGCGCGGTGCGGATGGCGCCGTCCTTGACGAGGTACATGTTGGAGCTGGAGCCTTCGGTGATGTATCCGTCCTCCCGAATCAGCACGGCCTCGAAGCAGCCCGCATCGACGGCCGCCTGCTTGGCCAGCACGTTGGGGAGCAGATTGAGCGACTTGATATGGCAGTTCATCCAGCGCTCGTCGGGATGCAGCAGGACGGATGCGCCCTGCTTGCGCAGCTCGGGATCCACTTTCCTGGAAGGCTTCACCGTCATGGACAGAGAGGCAGGCGCATCCGGGAACGGATGGTTGCGGGGGGCGATGCCCCTCGTCAGCTGCATGTAAATATCGGCATGGCGCAGCCCGCTCCTCTCCAGCAGCTCGCTCATGACGGCCAGCAGCTCGGCGCGGGAGATGCCGGCGTTCAATCGGATCAGCTCCGCGCTGCGGTAGAACCGGTCGAGATGCTCCTCCAGCATGAAGCCCTTTCCGTCGTAGAAGCGCATGTACTCGTAGACGCCGTCGCCGAATTGATGGCCGCGCTCCTCTACCGGAACGACCGCCTCCTCCAGCGGGACGAACCGGCCGTTGAAATAAGCCAGACTCATGTCAACTCCTCCTTCTTGTCCTTGTCCGAAATCAGCTGCAGCCGGGGCCATTTGGCCAGCCACTGCTTGGAGCGCGTCCTGCGCAGGAACAGCCCGGCATCTGTCAGCCGGGGCCCTGGCCGCAGCCGGAGGGCGAACAAGTCCTCCAGGCCATGCGGGGCGAGTACGGCTATGGCGCCGTCCTCCCTCATCGCGGCGGCGACGGCCGTTGCCGTCTCCGGCCAGCAGCTCATGGCATCGGCGACATCGCCATAAGGCGGGAGTCCGCTGACGACATGCATGCGCGCCTGGTTTTTGCAGGACCAGCGCAGCTCCGGGCAGCCTGCGCCCAGCCTGTGCTCCCATGCCTTTTCTTCCGCTTCGTCCGGATGCTCCTGATCATAATAGATGACGTCCGCATCTTCAAGCGGCGTGCGTTCCCGGTAGTCATGCAGGCGGTCCCAGACCAGATTGCGGACATAACCGGCGGCCAGCCAGGCTCCTGGCGGGCCGTGATCTCTCAAATGACTGAGATGACCGGGAGCCTGCGGATCGGACAGGAGTAAGGCAACGAGCCGTTGTTCAAGCTGCTGCTTGCGTTCGGCTCCATCTGTCCGCTGGAAGCTCCCTTGGATGTCGTTCATGCCCGACCTCCCTTCTTTCAGGTGTAATGCCCATAGAGAAGCAGGCGTATTCTCATAGAGATGCTTACCGGAAGCTTCGTACCCGGATCTTGCCTTCCCAGGGATCCGCACTTACCTCTGAGAGGGCGTCGTCTTCCGCCTCCTGCCAGCAACTTAAGAGGGGCCTCCTTCGTCTTATTGCTTCAAGACTATCATAAATGGAGATTAAAGGAAGGGCTGAAATGAAGTGAATGAACCGGGAGAAAGGAAGGCTGTCCATAGCGGGTTCCGCGGCTGCCGGATCGTCTGGATCAACGGGGCTTTCGGATCCGGCAAGACGCAGACCGCCTGGGAGCTGCACCGCAGGCTTCCGGGCTCCTATGTCTTCGATCCGGAGAATGCCGGCTACTACATCAGGGCGAACATGCCCGATTCCTTGCAAAAGGGGGATTTTCAGGAGTTCCCGCTGTGGAGGCGGTTCAATTACGACATGCTGTCCTATCTGGCCGACCTTCACGACGGCGTGCTGCTCGTGCCGATGACCGTGACGGACCCGCTCAAATTCGCGGAGATTGCGGGACGGCTGCGCAGCGACGGGAGGGATCTGCGCCACTATGCGCTGCTCGCTTCCGAAGGAGAGCTGCTTCGCCGGCTGCGATCCCGGGGAGAAGGCCGCCGTTCCTGGGCTGCGGCTCAGATCGGACGCTGCGTCCGCGAGCTGAAGCAGGATGCTTTCGCCGAGCAGCTCGATACGGAGCCTTGGAGCGTCGCCGAGACGGCGGAGAGGATCGCGGCGCTCGCCGGTCTCGAGCTGCTTCCGCGCAGCGGCGGGGCTTCTGGAGCTTGGAACCGGCTGCTGACACAGCTGCGCCATGTCCGATGGCAGAAGGGGATCGGCAAGAAATAACCGCCTGGCCTCGCCCGATCAGTGCGGAGAGCCGGGAGCGGCATGCGTCAAAAAGGACTGCAGCCCCGATTGGGCCGCAGTCCTTGGCTTCCTTTAGGCGAGCAGCGAGCGTCCGCGCTTGCCGCTGGCATCGTCTTGGCGGATGATGCGGCGCGGATTCAGCATGTCTGCCAGCGGATGCTTCTCTCCGGAAAGGGCGGCCAGCAGCATCGAGGCCGCCAGCGCACTGTAGACGGTGCCGTTGCCGCCGCAGCCCATCGAGTGGAAGATGCCGGGCTGCTCCTTGTCTTCCCCGATGAACGGAAGATCGTCCGCCGACTCGCCGAATGTGCCGCACCAGGCGTATTCCGCTTCGAATTCGGCGTCCGGGAAATAGCGCTTAAGATCGGAGAGCAGCATGTCGGAGCGGTCGCGCAGGAACGTCTCATCCCCGGCGGGGTCAGGACGGTCCTCGTCGAGCCCTCCGGCTACGATCCTTCCGTCCGGCGTCGTCCGGAAGTAGAAGTAAGGCCGGGCCGTTTCCCACACCATGCTGTCTTCCGGCCAGCCTGTCGGCACGCTGCCCGGCCGGGTAGCCAGGGCGTAGGTCCGGCGCAGGATCGGCTTCAGCTCCGAGGCTGCGCTGATGCCCGGGATATAACCGGTCGCCACGACGATATGGCTGGCCGACACCTCTCCATCCCCCGCGCTGATGACCCAGCTGCCGCCGCGCCGGCGCACCTCGCGGACAGGAGATTCCTCGAAGATGGGGACGCCATTATCCGACGCCATCCGCAGCAGCGCCCTCGCAAGCCGGGGCGGATTGGCCAGAGCGTCGCCGTAAGTCGTCATGCTGGCCGGAAAAGCCTCCGCAACGCTGGAAGGCATGGCGGCGGAAGCGCCCCAGGCTACGGGGAAGCCGTTCTTCTCCAGCATCCGGAACTCCCGCACCAGCTTGGCTTCATCCGCTTCCGATGATGCGGCGTAGAGGCTCGAAGCCGGCCGGAATCCGTCGTTCCATTGGCCTGCGGCGGCGGCCAGCCGGCCGAGCGAGCCTACCGCGCCCCGGCACTGCTCATAGAACCGGACCGCCGCCTGGCCGCCATACCGGTCCGCCAGCTCGCTCATCATGATATCGTTGGAGAACTGAAGCAGCCCGGTGCTCGCGGCGGTGCTCGCCGCGGCAGCGCGCTTGCCCTCCAGAATGACGGCAGGGATGCCGGCTTCCGCAAGGGAAGCCCCGATGATTGCCCCGGTCATTCCGCCGCCGATGACGGCGACCCGGGTAACGAGCTTTTCCGACAAAGCAGGGTACTGTCCCAGCTCATCCCGCCGATCCAGCGTCGAAGGCCAGTAAAGAGTACCGTCATGTAGCTTGCGCGCAGGCTGCTTGTTCATCTGTATTTCCTCCCGTGAGGCTTAGTTAGTATTGGCTTAACCTGCCCCGAGAGGAGTTGAACCAGGGATTTGATACGCGGAGGCGCCGGCGGCTCCGCGCTTTCGGGGAAGCGAGGATATTCCCGTGCCAGGGCCATCGTTCCCCTTACTTCGACAGAGCAGGTAGGTTATACTTGGTAAGCCTGGATAAGGACGTGCTTCGAGCGGGCGGCTGCCGGAAGGGATGCCGGAAATTGGCGGACGAGAGCAAGGAGAGCGCTGACGGCTAGCTGTCTGGCTTTCTTAACGTCTTCACCCCGAGCGGGGCCAAGGGGAGCCTCCCGGAGCCTGGCAGGCGAAAAAACGGTAATTTTTGGGCGACGGAAGGAAATGCTCTACGGCGCGTCGAACTATATTACTGGGTATCACCATCACCAGCCGCAATTGTTTTTGGCAATTCTTCGTAATTTTGATTTGGAGCATCGGCGTCAATCAGCCTCGGAGTGGCGGGAATCCTGCGTATTGGTGAAGGAATCATTCCATGCTAGCACAGCCTCCGCGGCATGCGGAGAGCGAAGGAGGAGACAAGATGAAGGTACATTTTCAAGTAGGCAACGACAACGGCAACAGCGAGCATGACCTGTTCGTCGACGGCAAAATGATCCGCCAGCCGAACGTGTGCTGCCGGGTGGACAAGCTTCCGTGGAGCGACGAGCTCCCGCCCGAGAGCTTCATCCGCAACCTGCAGGACCAATTGATCGTCACCATCGATTCGCCCGCGGCGCGCCCCGGGATGTACTATATCGGCAAGTTCGCCCTGATGAGCGGCGAGCTGCTGGAGAACCTGCAGATCGGCATCGACAACAAGAGCGACATGGATCTGCCGATCATCAACACTTTGGCGCAGGTAGCGGCCGTAGCGGTTCAGCGTGCCTATGACGAAGCGAAGGGCGTTCCGACGGAGCCTGTAGAGGCGACGGTCGACATGGCTACGGCTCTGCCGGTCACCCAGCATACCGACGAGACGGCGGCCAAGTTCGAAGCGAAGTTCATGGAAGGGACCCATCGCGTTACCGTTCACCTGAACAAGGTCCGCGTTCCGGTATCCATCGACTTCGAATACGTCAAGGCGATTCCGGAAGCGACGCCGGTCGTGTTCGCCCTGCAGAAGGACCGCGAAGGCAACTGGCGCTCCGGCGATATTTTCCAGGAATTCGTGGACCGGTACGAGCTCGGAGCGAAGTTCACGGGGGCTTATTTCAAGGACAAGCGCGTCCTTCATACGGATATCGGCGACGGATCGACGGAATATCCGATTACCGAGGGCAACAAGTTCCTGCGCCAATTCGTGCACGGCAGCCATCATGGCGCCGGCTATGCGATCGAGGAAGCGCTGGACGACTTCAACCGCCTCGTGCATCTGCCGGACAGCCCGCGCCAGTTCTTCAGCGACGTCATCAAGAATCCGGCCCACAAGTACCACAGCCGGGCGATCCAGACGCTGCGCCGTCCGCTCGAAGGACAAGCCCGCCACATCGTGCAGAACATCCGCAAGCAGCTGACCAAGGCGCGCAACGAGATCGACGTCATCTGCGTGTACGGCGGCGGCAGCGTCCTGATGAAGCCGATTCTGCAGCCGATGCTCGAGGAGCTGTGCGAGGAGCGCGAGATCAAGCTTCTGTACATACCGGCCGAGCATGCCGTAACGATGAATGCCGAGGGACTGGACGCCTTCGTGCGCGGCAAGATCTTCGAAGCGCTCAAGTCGAAAGGGCCTAAGCAGCCGGCATAGGCGAGAAGGGTACAGGGGGTGAAGCCGGGTGAAGAAGATCAAGCAGCCCGGAGAGAATATCAGCCTGAAAACGAAAAAGAACGAATCCCCCGATGTGATGGACTGGATCAACGGCCAGTCCAATCTGATGGATTCAATCCGTTATCTGGTTGAAAACGAGATCCGCGAGCATGGCGTGCGGAATCTGCAGCTGCTCATTCCGTCCGAGAGGGGAACCCTCGTGGCCGGAAGCGGGTCGCGCATCGCCACGGCGCCTCCAGCGCCGGCGGTCGTGCCGGCGGCAGCCGAGGAAGCCGATGCGGCGCGGCGCGAGAGCGCTGCGGCAGCCGACGCCGAAGCGCCTGCTGCCGGAGAGCTTCCGGCTACGGAGGCGGAGCAGGCAACAGAGGCGGAGGAGCCGGCAGCCGTCGGCGAAGCTCCGGAGCCTAGCCCGGCCGAGCAGGAGCCCGCCGCCGGGCAAGCCGCGGCGGCGGAAGACGATATCGACGACGACGATATCGACAGCTGGATGTAAGCAGGTCCCCGGGGGAGCTCCGTCAGCGGAGCGCCCCCGGGGATTTTTTTGCCCATCGGAATGATTTCCTTAGGGACTGACTGTATCCGCAGATTTCTTCCTGTAGGCCCGCAATCAGCGGATGGATGAGGCGCAACGACGGCCTTTGTTGGTAATTCAGACATGAATAGGCAATATTGCGCCATAATAAATGCGTACCCGTAATTTTCTTTTGCAGTTGCAGCGGTTAAGTTGTAAACTATCGGTAGAAGTTCCGTGCCGACCGCCTGGCCGACAACGATAAGGTAGTCTTTGACTCACTCGACGTTTTCTCGGTGCCCAGGCTGGAAGCGGCCGTTTTTTTGCGCAAGCATGAAGATTTGATGGTCTGGACTGATATGTGAATTTTGGTACAAACTCAGTCCGGCCACAACGGCATGATTCCGCATTGAGGCTGCTCCCATTCGCTGTGCGCATGATGACAACGTCCCCGCCCTCGGCCGCGACCCTGCGGAAGTTGACAGCAGCGGACGCAAGAAATCGCGGACAACCGAGGGACGGAACCGCATTTCCAGAGCAAAGGAGGAAGTAATTCCATGTCCGAAAACCAACCAACTCAAGCGGTGGCGACTCAAGAGCCATCCGCGGCGGTACAGCAGCGCGATATTCTCGACCAGCTCATGAAGCCGGAAGTTCAGGAGTCCCTTACGGTACTTGTGGATAATCTTCCGAAGCTGGCCGAAATCGTCACGCTCATGACCAAATCCTACGATGTAGCCAAGTCGCTCGCGACGGACAAAGTGCTTATCAACGACTTCGGAGGCGGTCTCGGCGAGATGGTGAAGCCGATCGTCGACAAGACCAAGACCGTCGCCCAAGCGGCTATCGAAGCCGGCGACCAAGTCAGCCACGAGTCTTCCAGCGTAGGCCTCTTCGGCCTGCTGCGCATGCTGAAGGACCCGAACGTCCAGCGCACGCTGCGTTTCACGCAGGCATTCCTGGACAATCTCGGCGAAAAGCAGAAGAACCAAAACTAACCCGCGCACTCCCCGCGGGGAGGCTGCATAGAACGTGAACGGAGGATGAACATGGCGAAGCATATTCTTATCCTGGGCGGCGGCTACGGCGGCCTGCTGGCCGCTACGACGGCACGCACGCACTTTACGCCGCAGGAAGCCCAGATTACCGTTGTCAACCGGATCAACGCGCACCAAATCATCACCGAGCTGCACCGTCTTGCCGTCGGCAACCTGTCCGAAGGCAATGTGGCGCTTCCGCTGGACAAGCTGCTGCGCGGCAAAGACATCGACCTGAAAATCGGCGAAGTCGCTGAAATCAAGCCGGACGAGAAGCAAGTAAAGCTGTCTACCGGCACGACTCTGTCCTACGATGCGCTTGTTGTCGCACTGGGCAGCGAGACGGCATTCTTCGGCATTCCAGGCCTGCAGGAGCACAGCTTCACGCTGAAATCCGTTGCAGACGCGAACAAGCTGAAAGCCCATGTCGAAGCATCCGTGGCGAAGTACAAGCAGTCCGGCAACAAAGCCGACCTGACCTTTGTCGTCGGCGGCGGCGGTCTGACGGGCATCGAGCTTGTGGGCGAATTCGCCGACATGCTGCCCGGCCTCGTGAAAAAACACGGCATCAGCTATGACGAAGTTTCCCTGTACTGCGTCGAGGCTGCTCCTACGATCCTGCCTGGCTTCCCGGCCGAGCTGGTCGAGCGCGCGACGACTTCCCTCGAGAAGCGCGGCGTCGTGTTCAAAACCGGCCTGCCGATCACGGAAATGAAAGGCACGACCGTATCCTTGAAGGACGGCAGCACGATCGAATCGAGCACGGTCATCTGGACGGGCGGCGTGCAAGGCACGGCTGTCGTGGCCAACTCCGGCATCGAAGTCAACCGCGGCCGCGCCACGGTTACGGAAGGCCTGCAGTCCACCTCGCATCCGGATGTATTCATCGCCGGAGACAGCGCTGTAGTCATGGGTCCGGAAGGACGCCCGTTCCCTCCTACGGCTCAACTGGCTTGGCAGATGGGCGAGCTCATCGGCGCCAACATCTACGCTTACTTCAACGGCCACCAGCTGGACTCGTTCTCCCCGGTCTTCTCCGGTACGCTCGGTTCGCTCGGCCGCAAGGATGCGATCGGCACAATCGGCGGCAACCAGACCCGCCTCAAAGGCTTGCCGGCAACGCTGATGAAGGAAGCTTCCAACATCCGCTACCTGTCGCACATCAACGGCCTGTTCTCCCTGGCTTACTAATTCGTCCTCATCCGGGACCGACCCGGATGCGACCGCATGGAAGAACCGCATGGATACATTCCATGCGGTTTTTTTATTCCCTGAATGATCGATGCCGATATTATGCTCATCTTCATTTGAGGAGGAAACGAGGATGAACAGATCAAAAGGGATCTTTACAGGAGTGGGCATTATCCTTTCCTTTTTATTAGGCTTAGCGAATTTTTTAGCCTTGGTTAACATGGCTTTTAACACAGGGGGAGGGATGCTGGATGATGGAAACCCTCTTGAGGCGCTGCTTTTTCTTATCCTGGCGTTGATTGCCGATGCCGCTTTTCTCTTTATCGTGTATCTGTACGGCCGAGAAGGGTTTGGATGGACGATTGCAGCCCTGATCGCAGGAGTCATACTCGGCTTGCCGATCATGAGTTCGTTGGCCCTCTAGCCACTCTAGCTGCAGCCGCTGTACCGACTTGGATTTTATCTCCGTTTAACCTGGGCTCATGGCGGGTAAGGAGGACTATACCCGCTACAACAGGAAAAGGAGCGATAACCATGGCAGAAGGACTTAGCGACAAAGTGAAGGGCGCAGTCAACAAGGTGAAAGGCGAAGCCAAGGACCAATGGGGCAACGCTACTGACAACCACAAGCTTCAAGCGGAAGGGAAGCTGGATAAAGCCAAGGGCGAAGTCCAGGAAAAGGTCGGAGAGTTCAAAGACCGGCATTGAAGATGAAGCGAGCAAAGACTCTTGTCTCCTAACGGGGCAGGGGTCTTTTTTTGCATGAAGACAACCTTTCTTGCCTGTAATCTGCCGTCAGGCTTGGAATCGGGCATGGGGCGGAGGTGGAATTGCAGGACGGCTCGAGAGGTGCTTCCGGATTTCTTGAATGATACTAGAGAGCCAGCCAATGAGGGACCGTCGCCTGCGAGATCCGGAGGAGGAGCGGGCGCTCCGTCCGCAGGAGGAGGCGCAGTTCCATCCCGCGCCGCTGGGAGGCGCAGCCGCCGGGTTCTATAATGAGGTCAACAGTCAACTAAATAATGGAATCGAAAGGATGACCGACCTTGAAGGAATTGATTCGCAATGGGGTGTTCATGCGCCTGTTTCTCGCTACGGTCTGCTCTCAGCTGGCCTCTACGATCGGAGCGATGGCGTTCGCCTTTTATATGCTCGATCGTTTTTCCTCCCAGCCTGCTTATGCTTCCATCGCTGAAATGCTCTACTCCGCGCCGACCGTATTCGTTTTTCTGTTTATCGGAGTGCTCGCAGACCGCTTTGACCGCAAGAAGATCGCAGAGAATACCGGATGGATCCGCACCGGGTTGTCGCTCTGCATGCTGGGGGCTTTGGCTGCGGGGGTCTGGCTGCCGGTCATCTTCCTGATCCTATTCGTTCGGGCTGGGGTGACCAAGTTCTACGCCCCTGCCGAAACAGCGATGATCCAAGGCATCCTGAAGGAAGATCAGTACGTGAAGGCCTCGGGACTGAACCAATCCGTATTCGGCGTGTTCATGCTTTTCGGAACGGGAATAGGAGCCTTTGTGTACCATACCGTCGGGATTAAGGGTGCGGTAATCATCGATACGGTCGGATTCCTGCTGACAGCTCTCCTTATCCGCTCGCTGAAGCTGCCTGTCGAGGTGACGCTGCCGAACGGCAAGCAGCCGCTCTCCTCGCTCAATATGAGATCGGTATGGGGTGACTTCAGCGTCGGCTTCCGGTATATTTTCAGCCGCAAGCTTCTGATTGCGCTGATATCCGGATTTGCTTTGTTCGGATTGATCAACGGCTCCTTCGCAATCCTGCCCATGCTGACGATGAAATACCATCTGGCCCCGGACAACTACCAGCTGTACGCCTCGCTGTTCTCCGTCTTTCTCGGCATCGGCTTCCTGGCCGGGAGCGCGCTGGGCTCCATGCTGATCGATAAATTCAAAATGCATCAAGTGCTCATCGCATGCGTTCTTGTATCCGGTCTGATCGCCTTGGTTCTGGGCTTTGTAGCTTCTCCCTGGATATACCTGATTCTAATACTAGTGATGGGAATCATCCTTGCCCCGCTGAACATCGTCATCGGCGGCTGGCTGCCCAAGCTCGTGGAGCCTTCCAAGATGGGGCGCGTGAGCGCCTGGATCGATCCTATCATGATGGCCGGACAGACGCTGATGCTCGGTCTCATCGCTTGGCTGTATCCCTCCCGCTTCACGCTGCTGGGGCTGTATCTGTTCATAGCCGTGCTGCTGCTGCTGACCTTCGTCATCTATATCTTCACGCTTCCCCGCTTTGTCCGCGAAGAAGAGGGAGCTGCCCGCATCGACAGGAAGGGAACGGCCGTTGAGACCGGACTCTAATCTTCGGGAGGGAGAGACGATTCAGCGGTTAAAGGGCAAATGGCAGTCTGGAAGGCTCTTGGATCCGTTCGTTGGAATACGGTTTGAAGGATAATGTTCGGAAATACTAGAGTCTCTCCCTCTTTTCATCCGCATTATTTGCCAATAAAACCTAAATGACCTTGTTTCCCCGTTCAATATCATCATCATCCGTTCTTTTGTGCGGTTTTTGTAGAATGATGGCATTAAGCTTCAACGATCTTCAATGACTATGTGTATCGAGCGATTTGCTGAGAAACGCCGCCGGGTTGCAACGAACGCCCCCTTGTAGGCTTCTGTTTTATCTGATTTCTCAATGCCTTTGCTTTCGCTTTTGCTGGATTGGTTTTCGTTGAGAGGGTCCCGTTCATTTGAACGGGTTTTTTTCGATTCCTGATGTTCATAAAGGGGAATGAATTATCTAAATTGAGTATGGCTAAATGAAGAAAATGATTGTGGATTCCATTAGATTCGGATTAATCGGTATTATAAAATTGCATGTAATGAACCTAGTCTATGGAACGGTCACTCTGGCATAGACTCCTTGAATTGTTTGCTTCCAAGGGATGTTAAGCAAGGGTTGCTGCCGCCTGAGCCGCCAAAGCGATGGGTTTGTGGTGGGAACGGGTAGAGTGTGGGAATGGATGGAATCACAGGGAATGGCTGAATTGGCCAGGGTGGTTTGAATGGTCGCAGCTACGGTTGCTGCTCAAGATTGCAGGTCACGGTCGCAGGTACCGGTTGCAGGTCATGGTCGTTGCAGGTCTTCGTTGCAACGGTTGCAGGTCATGGCCGGCCGCGCATCACAGTCGTTGTTCATTGGTCGTTGGTCATCGGTCATTGACAATGGGCGACTGGTCACAAGCTGCTCAAATTGGGCGGACATTGTGTAGCCGACGCTCTCCCGCGGTGCGGATATTACCTCGCTGAGTTCCCTTGGGCTCTTATCTGGCCGGAAATACAATTGTTCGGGAGGGAGGCGCGATCAAGCAAAGGGAGTCCCGATGGAAGCAAATTGGGGTAGGTGAATCCGATTGAAGAGATGCTTTCAAATTAAAATTGTTCGTGATTAATCGATCCTCTCCCTCTTTTCAATCGAATATAGAGCCAATAAAGCCCAATTGGTTGATTTTTGCCGTTCATTGCAATCGATTTTTGTCTTTTCATGCGGTTTTTGTTGAATATCCTCTATTTTCAGCTGCCCTTATCGATTGCGGAATTAACGGCATTCAGATTCGTGTCTTCCTACTTGACTGGAACGATGCGCTGATGGGTTTCACGGTAAAAGTCATTCTTTATAATCGGAAATAGAATCGGATAAATTCAGATGAATCGGAAAGTTTAATTCATGCAAATCAAAACCCTTCCCGCATGACGGGAAGGGTTGGTTTTGTTTCGGGAGCATTGAATTTTTTGAAGGGGCTAGGGGGCGACTAGCACAGGAATGCGCGACTGATGATGACCAGCAGGATGAAGAGAACCAGAATGGCGCCGATGCTCGAGTAACCCCAGCCGCCGTAGCCTGCGCCTACGCCGCCAACTGCTCCGCCAACTCCATAAGACATGTGCAAATCCCCCTTTAGTGTTATAAGTTAATTTATGATTGTTGCTATCGTGATGTTCGGGCGGGAGGTACAATTGTGCAAGAGCCCAGCTGCACCTTCCTCATGCTATGCTAATAGAGGAAAGCCCGGCTGATGATAACCAGCAGAATGAAGAGAACAAGGATGGCTCCGGTGTTCGTCCACACACCACCGTATCCGACTCCTCCGCAGCCTGCTCCTACTCCGCCAACGCCGTATGACATTTGTCAAATCCCCTTTCGCTTGAGATAACACATCATACGCGGGGGCGGACCGTGATGTTTGGGCAGGAAGGTCAATCGAGGAGAAATGGGCATGCAGCCGAAAGGAGCCTTCGGCCGCTTTCATCCGAGCAGGGGAAAGCGCCGGATCGCGAGCGATCCGGCGCCAGCCGAGAAGTCGGTTAGACGAAGAAAATGCTGCTGATGATGACCAGCAGAATGAAGAGAACCAGAATGATTCCGGTGCTGCTGACACCGCCGCGAGCGGCTTCGACTTTTGTTTCTGCGCCTTCTACATATTCAGACATATCAAAACTCCTTTGTTGTGGAATGATACAATGTATGAGCTGCGGCAGCATGCCGATTGGACGGGAAGGACAAATGTGCGCTTGGCTACGTCGCGGTCGAAGCGCCTTCAAGCCGAATCGGATCGGCATGAAAAAGCCTCCTGAAGGCTGTCTTCAGGAGGCTTTTGGTTTTTACCCTCGAACTAGTACAGGAACGCGCGGCTGATGATTACGAGCAGAATGAAGAGAACCAGAATGGCGCCTGTGCTGGAATAGCCAAAGCCGCCGCGAGCGGCTTCGACTTTTGTTTCTGCGCCTTCAACGTTTTCGGACATTTCAACTCTCCTTTTCAATGGAATGATGCATCGTATGATTTTTCCTTGCATGCCGATTGGATGGGGAGGACAAATGTGCGCTCGGCCATTTTCAGTCGTTATCGGCCTCCGAAGGAAAGCTAAAACCTCCTGAAGGAAATCCTTCAGGAGGTCTCTGGTCCAAATTCAATTATACGTGAAACCTGCCCAGTCCTAGACTAGTACAGGAATGCGCGGCTGATGATAACCAGCAGGATGAAGAGAACCAGAATGGCGCCCGTGCTCGAGTAACCCCAGCCGCCGCCGTAGCCGCAGCCTGCGCCTACGCCGCCAACCGCTCCGCCAACTCCGTAAGACATGTGTCAAATCCCCTTTCTTGTGGTATGCCACATCATACGGCGAGCGCACCCGTGATGTTTGGGCGGGAGGTACAAATGTGCATATGCTGATTTTAGGGTGGTGCCCATGCGGTCCAGGCCTTGTCTGGGCATATTGGAATTGATCCTCGCATAGAAATGTAGTCCTTTCAGGGGCGAGGAGGAACATCGCATGACTATTTTCCGGGAAATAATCGGCGGCGGCTTTGAGCAGGTCGCTTTTTGCCATGATGCGGAGAGCGGTCTGAGAGCGATTGTCGCCATTCATAACACGGCAGCGGGACCTTCGCTTGGCGGATGCCGGTATATGACATACGCGGATGAGGAAGTCGCCCTGCAGGATGCGATGCGTCTCGCGCGGGGAATGACGTATAAAAACGCGGCCTACAACCTCCCTTACGGGGGAGGAAAGGCTGTCGTCTGGAGGGATCCCGCAGCTAGGATGGAGGAATGCGGACCGGAAGCGACACGGGCGCAGCGGAGGGCAGGGAGAAGCGGAACGGGGGAACTGCGGGGCGAAGAGTACGGGAGGCGGCGGCTGTTCCAGTCACTGGGACGGTTCATTGAAGGCTTGGGCGGCCGTTATATAACCGGGCTTGATCTTGGCACCTGCATCCAGGACATGGACGCGATTCAAACTCAGACTTCCTATGTAACGGATACATCGGGAAGCATCATGGCGCAGGATGATTTTACGGCCGAGATGACGGCATACGGCGTGTATCAGGGGATGAAGGCTGCCGTAGGTTATCGTCTTGGGCTGCCGTCGCTTTACGATCTCAAGGTGCTCGTTCAGGGACTTGGCAAAGTAGGCTTCCGGCTGTGCCGGTATTTATACGAGGATGGGGCCAGGCTGATCGTCTCCGACCTCAATGACTCCGCTGTTTTGGAGGCGGTGAGATACTACGGTGCAAGGCGGGTGAAGCCGGAGAACGTCTATAAGACGAAATGCGATGTATTCGCGCCTTGCGCCCTGGGCGGCATACTGAATGATGTGACCATCCCCCGGCTGCGCTGTTCGATTGTCGCCGGAGCAGCCAACAATCAGCTGTCCATGGAACGTCACGGGGAATTGATCGAGGAGAAGGGAATCCTCTATGTCCCGGATTACATCCTGAATGCCGGCGGAATCATCATCACCGCTGGAGAGCTGCAGGGATTGGGACGAGAGGAGCTTCAGGAAAGCGTGCAGGCCGTGGCTGAAACGGCAAAGGAGGTTTTCCATCTGGCGGAAAAATTCGGCATTCCTCCTTCCAAGGCGGCAAAACGGCTGGCGGAACAAAATCTGGAACGGTTGAAAAAACGATGAGCAGTAAAAAAGCCGGCTCGGACCGGAGATCCGGCAAGTCGGCTTTTGACGGGCAAGACCGTCTAGTATTTGTATTTCTTGATCAGGAGCTGGCTTTCGACGCCAGCGATGCCGGGCAGATTGTACAAGCGCTCCTGGAGAAAAGCTTCCATCTCCTGCATCGTGGCGAATACGGCGTGCATATGCAGTTTGCTCGGCCCGGTCATATGGTGAAGCGCGGTGACGGCAGGCTCGTCCGACAGCCGACGCGCTACTTCGCTGAGACGATGAGGTTCGACTTCAACATGAAAAAAGGCCGATACGTTCATGCCGATCTTCTCGGGATTGACCAAGACCGTGAATCTTTCCAGGGTGCCGTTCTCGATCAAGGCATTGACTCGTGCTTGGACGCCGACCCTGGAGATGCCTACTTCCTTGCTGATATCCGTATAAGACATCCGCGAGTTGAGGCGGAGCAGCTCGGTAATTCGGCGGTCCAGAGCATCCAGCTTGGTAGAGGGAATCGTATAGGAAGGCGGCCTGGGAGGTTGGGCGGACATTTCAATCGTCTCCTTTGGCAGGCTGATCATCGCTGGAACGGAAGTGCCTGGCATTTTTGCTAAAATCACTATATCGGGTTCGGATCGCCATTACAAGACATAAATCCATTATATGGAATTTTGAGAGCGGCATTAACGGAGCCGCCTGCGGGTTGCCATCGTCGGCAAGAGCGGCCTTTTCGTTGTCCGTCAGGCTTCTGCCGGGCCTTCCGAAGGCAAGTCCGCATACAATGCAGCAAGCGGATGGACCTTGAAGGAGGATGTGATTGGACATGATTCATGTGACGGAAGAAAAAGATTTCTTGATCCGGCTCAACGGGCTCATCGGCGGAGCGCAGACCCTTCTGGATGTAGGAAGCGGCCCCGGACCGCTCCTGACGTCCCTTCATGCCCGGCAAATAGTCGCGCTCGACGTCCATAAGCCGTACGTGGACTATATAGCGGCCCACTATCCGTCCGTTGTGCCTCTACACGCCGATGCGCTTGAGATCGGAAGGCTCTTTGTCCCAGGCTCCTTTACGGCTGTTACACTGGTGGATGTGCTTGAGCATCTGGAAAAATCGGCGGGATACGAGCTTCTGAGGCAGGCGGAAATCATCGCGCGCGAGCGGGTCATCCTGTTCACGCCGCGGGGTTTTTTCCCACAGGAAGCTTTCGACCATTACGGGCTCAACGGCGAAAAGTATCAAATGCATCGCAGCGGATGGGAGCCGGAGGAGCTTGCGGCTCTCGGATACGAGGTTACGGTCATGAAGGGGTTTCATGATGCTTCCAACCCGGCATTTGTGAACGCATACGGCAGAGATCACGAGCCGGTCGATGCGCTGATGGCCGTCAAGCGGATGGCATAAGCAGACCAGGCGGTATAGAGAGGAGAAGGCCCGCGAGCGGGTCTTTTTTTTGCTCGAAAATGGCTTCGGAATCCAATCGGGAGAATTGGACGCCGGTTTCCGACATAGCCTTCTAATAATCAAGGGGGTTAATGGCATGCCTGATCAACCGAGAAGAAGAAGACACGTATCCAAGCGGCCTCACTCCCAAAAGGATTGCGAGATGCCTGTCCGAAAGAAGCATCATTGCGTGATTCCGGTCACGCCGGCGGAAGCGGATCAATGGGAAGCCCTGCTGAAATGGCTTGATCTGGCATTGTCGGAATGGCCAAGAGGCGTTGCGGACGGGTCGCTCAGAGAGGTGCTGGGCCAGCTGCTGCTTCTCATCAACTCGATGCGGATTCCTTTGCAGGAAAAAGGGGTGCTGCAGGCGGCTCTGGAGCTGGCGATCGGTCAGTATGAAAATCGGAGCGAAAGCGATGCGCTGCTGATTGTCACTCTCCAAGCAATGGTGACCGAGCTGCTCGGCGCGGTTCTCGTCTTTTGCGTATCCCCGCGCGTCAAGGATGGATGGGTCGGCCTGCTTCGCGAGGCTGGACGGCTGCTGGCTCTGGCGGGGCGGTCGCTGGGCGCAAGAGGAGCTGCCGGCGCAACGGGCCCGACCGGACCTGCCGGTCCGGCAGGAGTTCCCGGGGCCATAGGCCCGGCTGGAGCTGCGGGGCCAGCCGGCGCCCCCGGCTTGCCGGGAGCGGCCGGGGCAACCGGGACGCCGGGTCCCCCGGGCGATCCTGGAGCGACCGGGCCGAGCGGCGCGACAGGAACGGCAGGGTCGGAAGGAGCGACCGGCGCAACGGGAGCTACCGGTCCGGCTGGACCTGCGGGAGGGCCGACGGGGCTTACAGGAGCGACGGGGGCGACCGGAACCGATGGCAGTACGGGGACGACAGGCCCGACCGGGGCGACCGGG
>Ga0194137_10000704_pt1 | contig 21505 bp, 27 predicted proteins | sample TARM_MetaG_T3_14_FD_134025 | JGI IMG/M metagenome (GOLD analysis project Ga0194137, IMG submission 134025) | Freshwater microbial communities from Pennsylvania, USA, analyzing microbe dynamics in response to fracking - TARM_MetaG_T3_14 (version 2) | ecosystem: Environmental > Aquatic >... | reverse complement strand
GCGTTTACGTTCTGCCTAGTGGACACTTTGGTTAAAAACAGCTTCAACCCGTCGTTAGTGGTGTTTGAAGATGCAGCCTTTCAACAACACTACACTTCTATTATCCAAGGTGAAGTGAATGTTCTAGACCGTGGGTATCACAGTCGACATCCTGACGTGTTACCTATGTATATGGACATGCTAGATTACGTTGAAGACTTTGTAACGTATCACTTCCAAAAAGCAATGTTAAACATCTACTCAATCACGATTGACCACGAGTACAAGTTAGTGATTACTCAAAAGTCATTTGGTGCCCGGTATGTTATCTAACACTACGCTGTATAAACTAAACACGCTAAAGCCGCACAACTTACAAGAAACGTCATCATTGATTAGTCTGTTTGAACAGCTGATCTGTGAGACAGTTAACAACTCGTACCTTTACACCCACCCCCTTAATGGAAGAGTCTTTGTTAATCGACTGACCATTGAGTACCAGCGAGGCTTTATGTCGTTCCTGGGAAGTGAGTGTGATTGGGAGTCTGAGTTGCGCACGCTTAAGCACGCTATCTGTGACCTGACTGAGATGACACTTCAGACCTTTCAAAGCACACAGTTAACTAAACATAACGTCCTAAACTTTGAGATAGGTTTTATCTCAAGGGACACCGTTTTTCTAGGTTTTGATCTCTATAACTAAGAGAAGGAGTAACACCGTGGATGCATATGTATTACCCCGTGAATCAAACAACGAGCTACGTCAGTTGTTACAGTTAGAGTACACACGTGAGGAAGTTCAAGACTTCTTCACTGAAGTGAGTTCTATTGTTGGAAGTACCGTAGTAGAAACCGCGTTGACTGAAAACGTTGTTTACGCGTTGAACAAGATCATCTTTGATAACGTGCTTCGTCAAGTTAACCGAAGTGACATGGGTAGTTTAGTTCACCCGTTGGTGTCCGGCGTAGGCTATGTGGAGTTTGACATTGGTCATCGTCACATCCAAGAACTCCTAGGCAACTACTACACGTACGCCGAAGAAGTTGCGGGCATTCCCCTTGTGCAGCGGGCTGTCTCAAACTACCTGATCCAAATTCAGCAACGCAACACCCTTGAGTTTGGTGCAGCCTTGTTGAAGATGCTGGAGTACTGCTTCAAGTACTTCACTCACCTGAAAGACAAAACGCTAGTGGGGTCGTTTATGGACAACACCGTGCCCGTGGTTTACGTAGCCTAGAGAGGTGCCTGACGTGCGCTATGTTCAAGTAACTGACCGATACGTCAAAGATGCCCTTTGCTCAATGGTGATCCCTAACGAGATTGCTGATATGGTAAACGGGACAGTCTTAGGGATGTGTGGGGGGTACGTGCCGTTCTTAAAGACTGTAATCTCCACAGGGTCTAACAACTACATTGACTTAAACTCCCCGGAGTGTCCTCTGGGGTTTAAAGACCGCGCTATTATTAACGACATGCTGCTGGTAGAGAAGCTAGGATACTCCATCAGTGACGTAGTGGTCGCCGATCGAATGGACTTGATGTACGCCATAGACAGTTGCTACTACGAAACCATGGGAAAGTTTAAACCCTTCTTTTACAAACACATGGAAGACACACTTGAAAAAGTGTATGGATTAGCGTGGGATAACGAAGGGTCTTCAGTACTGGAAGAGGTGATTAACGCATTAGAGCGGTTTGTTTCGCTTCTTGAACAACGCATCATCAGCAGTGCAGATTTGTATCAAAACGAAGACACCGTTATACTTGGGCTAGGGAGTCAATTAGACAATCTAATCATCGTCGTGTGTTAAGCGTACCTGAAAAGGAATCCTCGGTAGAGGAAGGAGTTTCTAATGTCAACAAAAGCAGTGAAGACGCCTGATGGCATCTTGGTGCGATTGAGTGAAAAGCTACAGCTTGTCATGAAGATCGACATTCATAAGCTTAAAATGCTTATCGATAAGTACACCGCCACCTTCTACAACGGAAGGAACACTAACCGGGTTCACTTTGACAAGGTGAATACGTACAATGAGTTTACACGAAACAAGATGACCATCAAGGTGTTCTTCAAGTTGTTTCGTATCCTGAACTTAGCGTCTGTAAAGTTAGGGTTGGTGGCTACTACGGTGGATGGGTTGGTCTACCAGGTGGAGGAAGAAGTTACCTTCACCACGGTGACCATGATGGACGAACCTAAAGTGATTAACAAGGAGTTGACAATCGCCGATGGGGTTCTGTCCAAACTAAAAAAGAAACTGTGCTCAGCGATGGGGCTTAAAGACGCCCAACTAAAAGCGTTGATTGACGAGTACACCGTGGTGAGTCTTGAAGGTAACGACTCCAATCGGGTTGGCTTTGACCGGATCAATACGTTCAACGAACTGACTAAGTCAAAGATGACCATCAAGGTGTTCTTTAAGTTCCTTCGTATTGTGAAGGTTAAATCCATTCGCATTGTAGTAACTGCGCAAACTAAATACGGGAAGGAATTCACTGTGCACGAGGATGTGAACTTCATGACCTCCACCGTTAAAGAGGCTACTAAGGATGAGTAAGAAACTCTACATTGGTGAGGCGGTTGTGAGTGAGGAAAGTAGAACTACGTTAAAAGCGTTGTTTGAAAACCACCTCCACATCTACAACTACGCCTTAGACCAATTGTCAAAGAACCCTGAGATTAAGTTCCAGCTCTTTGGGAGTCTGGTAGGTAAGTACATTGAGCAAGAGCAGCTCTTTCCGGTACTTAAGCCTGCTATCCACAACGAACTGTTTTACCAGTACAAGAAGTTCCGCCGAAACGTAAAGGTTAAGCGTGAGAAGACAGACATCCAGTATGTCACTGCCACTATCACGGGCTACAGCAACAATAGCTTAACGTTTGAAGACGACTTAATGACTATTAGCCTGGTGGGACTTAACTGCTCACTCACCGTGTCTAAACCCTTACCTCGACTTGAACCCAATAAGCTGTACTATTACAACATCAGCTACTCCAGCTTGACTGACTCATTCATCGTTACGGTGCACGTCTCAGACAACTAAATAAAACCCCACCTACCCGTAAAGGTAGGTGGGTGTTTTTATTTTGGTTTAGACAGCGGCACTTTGACATACTGGTAGTCTCTTTCAACCTTGCGATTGAGCTTGTATTCCTGGTATTCCTGGAACGCGTCAGGGTAGTACTCCTTTAAGAAGTCATGCATCCTGACGTAGTTGTACATCATATATAGACTGAAGAAATTAACGCTGAATAGTAAGAACAGGATGATCACCTTCAACGGTTTGAAGTTCCTGCTGTTAGGGTTATACTCCTCAGGCGTTACGAGAGAGCCGATGATGAATTTAAATATCATCCTTATGAAAAATAGCACAATTGTACTCCTTAATGTGGTGATCGTTAACTTGCCGGTATAGGTGCATCCATGTCAAAATCAATAAAGGCATTCGTCTTACGAGACGATTTCATCATGCCCAGTAACCGGGACGTTTCCCCGCTATTTGAACTCTCTGAAGTCTCGGAAACCTTTTCCAAGAACAAAGAGGTGCTACATCCGACTGAGTTTAATGATCACTCCATAGTGAGTTTCGGAGTGACCCTAGGTAATACACTCACCGATGCAGAAGCAAATGCAATCGTTCGGGTGGTTAAAGAGTTCACTGAACACGCTACAGGTGATCCATTTTCTAACAAGACTCAACTTGTGTCAAGCTTTATGTCACGGTTCAACAGCCTGTTTCCGTTGATCCCAGTTAGTAACTTTAACTACAGTGATAAAGTAAGTACACCGCGCGTCACTACGGCTGATTACTTGTCCTTCACTATCTTGGACGTGGCGTGCAATATTTGGTTGGCTGAAGAAACGTTTAACACGTTCTATCCTGGGTATGAGATTGTCTGCACACTCCCCTTGGTGAACTTTAAAGCCACTATCAACAACACGCAAGACACCCTCAACGAGTTAGCGGCATTTAGCCCTATTGAGTTAAATGAGCGGTTGGAAGCAAGTAAAGATAACCTCCCCTCTACTTACACCCGCATTCTGAATATCCCTTACCGGGTGCCGGGGACTGAATTAGAGCGCCCTTGCTATTTTGGTTTCAACATCTACGGGCGTCACGGTAACTACTCACACGTACTTCGGTTAGAGTTATACCGGTACTTGACCGAAGACCTAGGCTTAGATGGGGTCATGATTGAAGAACGGTTTCCATCTATCCTGGAGATCAACGAGTTCTTCATCATTCCACGTTGGGATCGAGTAGCGTTACCAATGCACGTAGGTCAGGCGGGCATTAACAGCCAAATGACACGTACGTTCAGTGAGTTGGTGGACTTAGGTAAGTATGTCCGCACCACAAGCGACGACATCTTCTTTAGGAACAACACCACTAACCTCCCTAACACCTACAACAACATCTTGCTAAACGTTGTTAACGGTGTGTACAGTCAGCCTTTGGTAAAAGACTTTGCAGCGTACTACCGTGACTTGATCACCGTCAGCACCACGCATCCTGATTTTGACCGAATGAGCACGCGCAGTCAGCGGTTCTTAGTACTTCTGGAAAACATGTTAGGTGTGTCGGATGCGGCTAGTCAAAACGAACTCTTTAACCGGGTTATCGCTAACCAGGACTACCGGTTCAACATCGTAGACCGTATGGGTGTAACATACTTGTCCTTCTTCTACGCTGACCACCAATACTACTTGATTCCTAAGTACGAGTACACGACCAGAACTTAAGGAGTATCGAATGACCACGGTTACGGTAGCTACACCACAGGTAGGAACCGAGGCGTACTTTAGCTTTAAAGAACCGCTTAATACGTACGTTAGAAACAAGTACAACTTAAGTGGTACGCGGCACAAGTTGAAAGTCATCACCATCTTGAACATGAAGGATGGTATTCGGACTGACCTGCGTGACCCTTTTACTGACCTCTATGACCCTGCTGGGTTAACTGAAGTTCAGTTTAAGATGGACCTCAAAGACGAGATCCCTCTTATTTCTTTTTCCCACACCGACAGCAGTGGGGTTGAACGGTTCATTCGTGTACCCTTGAACTACATCGCTGAGATCGGCGACACCAGTACGGTAGAGTACCTTAACCGTATGCTGGTGGTAGACTTAGGTAAGCTTCCAAGTACCCTTAACCTGGAAAGCATTTACCAGGACGTAGTTGACTTTGTAGCCACTCGCACAGGAGTGACCGCAGACATCAAAGACGTGACCGTGGGGGAGGTGGTGTTGGTTGACAGCGATGAACACAAACACCGCGAAAGCATCCGCACTAACAGTGTTACTGTGCATAAGACACTGGCAATTCAACTAGCAGAGATCACTGAGTCGCGTGACCAGATACTTCATCGGTTAGATGACTTAGGCATCTCACTGGCGTAAAAGGAGTAACTATGTCAAGTGCACTGGATATGGAGTCTATTAGACTTCTAGAGAAAACCTTAGGTGTTCGTGAGAAGGTGTTGGATCGACTGATGTTGTTAGAGCTTCCTACTAAGCCTAGAGAAATCGAAGCGTTAGTTGGGGTGGCTGAATCTATCGACCGAACTGTACTCAGTCGGGCTAAGATCCGGGTAGAAGAATCAGCGGGTGAGGTTAACAAAGAAACCAAAGCCATGCTCAGTGAGTTCCTACTTGAGTTGCACGGTAACACCACGGTTAACGCGCCTAAAGCACCGGGTGATTCAACCGCAGCACCTGAGTACAAGAGTAACGGCATGGAGATTAGTGCCGGGGAGATTATCCTCAAAACTGATGACGTTAACATGTCTGACATTGCCCACTTGCAAAGTGAGTAAATACATCCCCCTCTCCTTGTCGGGAGAGGGGGATGTTTATCGACCTTTAACAAGGAGGTGACTGATGGTTTTACTTTCCCTGTTAGGTACTTTACTTGCAGCATAAAGTGCCTTCTCAGCGCTATACACTTCCTCGCTTTCTATATCGGCCTTAAAGGTTTTATAGAAGCTATCGGGCTTAATTGCAGTCGGGATGCAAACACGGTCTTCAGTAACTTCCACTCGCTTTAATACTTGAGTGGATTGAGCTGCTAAGAAGTCATTAAGCATAACTCACCCCGGTTGGTTTAGTAGCCGACTTACCGACGTTACCGACGTTGTCATCAATAAACACTTCAGTAGTAGGATGTATACCGTTATAGCGGTGGGATTCGTCTAACCTAGGCAAGCCTGTAAAGCCTGTGACTTGACCCGGAGTGAAGATAGGGAGCTTAGATTCAAAATCATACCCTTGGAACGAACCCTGGGTGTGCTCTCGACTCTTAATGTCTGTGTCCGCCATCAAGGTACTCTTATACGAGACTAAATGTCCGTAGGTCTCTTTCTCGGATTCAGACAACGAGTAGACGTTAATTTTACCAAGGTCGATGTCCAGTAGGTTCTTAGACAATGACCCTAGTGCATCTACACTACCACTGTTACTGGCAACGTGAGTGCGTCTGGCTTGACTGATGGGTAACATCTCAGTAATGCCCGCTCTTGCGCTAAGCAGACTAAGTTGCTCTTTACTACCTGCCGCGAAGTTACCCAGGGTACTGCTTAAGTCAGACAGGAATCCAGTCCGCTGATTAACGGTTAGTTCTGACTCGGTTAGGTTAACTAGAAGTGGACCTAATGGTTGACCCGAAACAACGGCATCTGTAAAGCTACTGACGCTCATAGCCGTCTGGAGAACTGGACCTGCTTTGTCGCCAAAGTAACCGCTCAACGCACTGCCAAACTTACTGACAATGTTAGTAGGACTTACACTTACGCCAGCATACTTAACCAGCATGTTAGACAAGCCACGGTTATCGGTTGCAAAGGTTTCAGCCTGGCTATATCCTTTACAAAACTGATCAGCCCAGCTCAACAGTAACCCAAGCATCAACCCAGCTAAGATGTTTCGGCTTAGGGAGTAGCCTAGCATAAAGTTCTTAAGCAAGTCCAAGTTGTTACAAAGAAACGCACTACCTATACGGGTGACCGTTTTGAGGAAGCTTTTAACACCGTCCAGATTAAGCCCTTTAAGCATCGCCATAGCGTCTTTAACGAAACCTGGCATCTCTATACTGTTAAGGGTATCAAGTACGCTGTCAATGGCCTTACTGACCATCTTAGCGGCACCAGCAGTGATCTCTGTGATCGTACTTTCTAAGTTGTCCAGCTTATCGCTAAACTTATCTAGCAAATCACTACCCGTGTCAAAGGCGGATGAGATAGACTCAGACAGTTTGTCCACCTCACCTGTGTAAACATCACTGTTCACAATCTCTCTTAGGTCTAACGTGCCTAAGCTGGTTTCTAAGTCTAGAAACTTATGCCGCGCTGCTGAAATAGACATATTAACCCTCCGCTTTAAACACCTCATCTACCTGACTCATTATCTCGTCAGGTATCTTAATCTTTTCACTGTCTTCCTTCATCTTAGATTTAAGCTCTCTGCTGTACTCTTCAATGATGGTTTTTGCGGTTACGGCGTTGCTGTAGAAGACACAGGGGAGAAAGTTAACCTTAGCTACGCTTGAATACAGCATCTCAAGGTAATTGAAGACATCCTTAAACCCAGTCTTTTCGATTGCCGACAACTCTTCTCTTGTTAACACTTCCTTGCCTAACGGGGGAAAGTAGAGTTGGCTGTCGGGGAGTTTATTAGCCAGTAGGATCTCAGCGTGAGCGTTAGACCACGTTTGAAAGTCATAGATGAACGCACAAGTGATGTTACTGGCGCGGATGTACAATGGAGACAGTTTAGCTGCACCAATGTCAACTAACTCCACGTAGCAGTTAGACCCAACTTTGTAAAACACTAAGTCACGGAGTTCTTCTAACTCGGCAGGGGTAAACTCAAACCCATGCACATCCACCCACACACAAGGCTCAGTCACCGTCCCGTTAAAGGCATCCACTTTACTGAGGCCTGATAAACGGTTGGAGAGGATGCCTAAGATATAGGTGATTGTACTGAACGGACGAATTGACTTGTCATCCTCTAAAATGGCTTTGCGATAACCCCCTGGTTCCCCGTATGGGAACTCATCACGCATACGCCCTATATACCCGTCAGAGACTAAGAACTCAGACAGCGCGTCTTTGTTTTCAGCAACGGTGTACAGGTACCCTTGGCGTAGGTCCAACATCGATTCGATGTCTACGTAAAGGATGGTGCGGTCAGCCATGTTAGTTCTCCAACTTTAAATGCATGGAGAGGAGGAAGGTTTTAAGTGACTTGGTGGACTCTACGCCGGTTGTAAACCTAGAGATGCTGTTTAGGTTAACTGAACCGTAGCGGAACGTCATGGCTTTATAGGCAGCAAAACCACCTTTATCACCGCCACGATAGCGGATGAGTTCATCTACGCTATTGTTCAACCCCATCCCGATCAATACCTGCAACTCAGGGTGGGAGATCTTAGCCCCTTTAGAGTCACCCGTAGGTTGATAGGTCAACGAGTCAATCACTTTGTTGTTCTCAGGCACCGAGATCTTCTTAGTGACGTTCTGGGACTCACGGCGGGTAGGTAGGTCGATAACCAGGTATTTGATGTCAGTCATATGGTCAGGTCGATCAGGGTCGTTAGTGAAGATCAACCGTTCAAACAGACTAACCCCATACTTCTCCGCCACCGCAAGCGTGTTTTCAACACTGAAGCCACCTGACTTCTTAATAGGCGCATATACCACCAAACTAGCGTTACCGTCTCGGATCTTTCGCATCCAATCGTCAAACGCTTTGTCGGACATGTCTTTAAACATTTCCTTATATTTAGCGGTGTTCAATCCACTCTTATCCAAGTCAGTGAAGTACTGGAGGATAAGGTCTTCTGCTTTTTTTCGATTAGGCATACGGACACCTGAAGTGTGTTTCAATCAAAGCATCGACTAGAAATAACCTACCGGACTAGTGCCCGGTAGGTTACACTTAGACGAAGAATACATCCTGGTTAGCCACTACAAACGGGATAACCGTTGAAACGATGTCATCTCGCCAGCCTACTACATCACGCCCCATGTTTAACGCTAAGCGGATAGGTTTAGGCACATCACCACCTTTAAACATGACGAGGTTATACAACGCGATGGTTAGGATGGTTTTTTGGATAGGGGGTTCTTGACCAACGGCTTTGGTGAATTCAGGGTTAATTTGCAGTTGGTTTAGATTCTCTGCACTTAAACCAGCTTTCTTAAACGCTTCCAAAAGGTCGGCGTGCAGGCAGGTCTCGTTCATGGGTTCTCCTTAATTTAGTCGGTTAGCAATGCTTTAGAACAGTTATGAGGTCATCGTATGTTAACTTGGATAAAAAATAACCTACTAGCTCTAAGACCTAAGGAAACACTTAAAGAGAAGACGTACAACAGTGAGTTAGTGGCGGTGTTACTGGAGCTGTCCTTTAACCCTAAGGTAACAACTGTACTGACTGACCCGGTCAATAGCATGATGCTGATTGAAACGTACAGTCACGACTTTAACGATCTGTTGGTCAATGTGGTCAATCTAGACTTCAATCGAGAGATGATCACTATTAACGTGCGCGCTTATATGGGCAAGCACTCTAAAGACCTGAACTACACCTTTAAACGCCTAGCGGGTGTGGTGGCGGGTACTAAGATCAATCGTAAGGTTGAGTGTGACCTACTGACGCTTACAGGTACGATCAAGCAACTGTTGGAGGATTAACATGAGTACCAGCAATTACCGCGCAGTGTCACTGGGGATTGTGGTTGAGGATAAACCTAAGGGTACAGACATTATCCTAGTCTCTCCAATAGAAGAACTTACCCAACAGGACAGTGGTCCTATTAAAGACCAGAGTGGTAGCTTCAAGGGGGATAAGAAGTCTACTGGGAGTGTTAACTTTAAGAGTGAACACAGTAGTAAGAACTACGTAAAGGCCACTTGGCGTAGTGTGGGTAATGGTAACCGAACTTCGGCTCCAGACGTAGGGGCAAGTGAAACAGTCTTACTGTACAAGTACGGTGATGTGGACGAGTACTACTGGGATGACGTAGGGCGTGAGCCGTCTTTGCGTAAGCTAGAAGACGTACTCTACAGCTACTCTAACCTACCCGGTCAAGGAAGTTACGACAAGAGTACGTCTTATAGTGTCCACGTCTCTACGCGTGAGAAGTTCATCCATATCCACACTGCCAACAACGACGGAGAACCTTGCACCTACGATTTGAAAATCGATACCGCTAAAGGGATATTTACGGTAGTAGACGGTCTTGGTAACAGTATGACCTTAAACTCAGTTGCTGGCGTTCACGAAACTATTATGAATACCGAAATTATTCGGAAGGCTCCTAAGATAACTGACATCGCTGAACAGCACATTGTACAAGCCTCTGTGTCAGTTACGCAAGCCAGCACTATTACCAACGATACGCCTAACCTAGTGAACACGGGTAACATGGTGACTGAAGGTAACGTGACAAACAAAGCTAACGTAACTACAGCTGGAAAGGATATAGCGGCAGGCGGTAACTTCAACGCCGTTCACTGAGTAGGGGATAAGAATGCAATCCATGTTTAAAGTTAAACCAGCTTTCGATGAAGTTGATCCTTACAAACTAGCTATCAACATTGGCTGCCTGATGGACATTCCAACGGGTCGTTATGTTAAAGGTCTGAAAGGTGAAAACATCCTTAACGGAGGTCTTGGTCTATTGACAGGTGTAGCTGGTCGCGGTAACACCTTCAAAAGTACCATCATGCACTACATGATGCTGTCAGCTCTGTCTAAGGTGGCTGAGTCTGGTTATGAGCCTTACGCCAACACGTACGACACCGAGATCAACATTGACTTGGATCGTCTTAACGAGTTTGCCAGTCAGTTTGACGTATTCAAAGACAGTGACCTTCACGCACTAGGTTACTGGAACGTCACTGACAAAGTTCAACACTCCGGTAACGAGTGGTTTAAATTGCTACGTGAGTTCTTGAAGAAAGAAAAGATCAAGAACAAAAAGAACTACCTAGTGGATACACCCTTCATTGGTCCAGAAGGTAAACCGCTTAAAACCATGTTCCCTAGCTTTGGTCAAGTTGACAGTATCACTGAGTTTGATACGGACGAAACTGAAGCCATGCAAGACAAGAACGAGCTGGGTGAAAGTGGCGGTAACACTATTCACATGCGGATCGGTTTGGCTAAACTCCGCCTGATGATGGAACTTCCTGTACTAGCCAACGGCGCAGCGCATTACACAATGTTGACAGCACACGTAGGGGATGCAAACAACATCCAGCAAGGCCCGGTTAACGCACCGCCCCCTAAGAAGCTGCAACACATGAAAGCCAACGAAAAGATCAAGGGGGTGACTGATAAGTTCTACTTCCTGACCAACGCGTTCTGGCAAACTGTGTCGTGTTCGGTGTTGGCTAACCAAGCGACTAAGGGCGCTGAGTACCCACGCACTCGCGCTGAGAACGATAAAATCTCCATGGACCTTAATGCGGTTGGGTTAAAGATGCTGCGGTGCAAGACCGGCACTTCGGGCTACACCCTTCCTGTCCTAGTTTCTCAAGTTTCGGGTGTACTCCCTACTCTGACCGAATTCCATTACGTAAAAGAACGTGATCGGTTTGGTATTGAGGGAAGTCCAGTCAACTACCAGATGGTACTGTATCCAAAACAAAACTTGGGTCGTACTACGGTGCGGGAGTTGATTGACACTGATCCTAAACTTCGCCGGGCTATTAAGATCACAGCAGACTTGTGTCAGATCAAGGAGTTCTACCCAGAATTCCCTCATGCCATCCCCGACCTAAAAGAGTTCTACGAGAAACTTGAAAACGACTACGGTTGGGATCTACTGTTAGCTACGCGCGACTACTGGACGTTTAACCAATACACTCACCCGGTTCCATTCTTGTCAACAATGGACTTGATTGAGTTGTACTACGGTGTGATGAAGAAACCCTACTTCTTGCCGGACGGTTGGAAGAAAGGCGATCCAGTCAAAGTTAAATAGTGGGCGGTGTCAGGTATCTGGTATTAATCAGATACCTGGTCTGATCGTACGTCACGCGTTAGCCTCTGTTAAAAGGACACTATGTCATGTGGGAACAAAAAGAAACACCTGTGGAACCGAGTAAGCCAACGGTCAGTGATCAACTCGGTGGCGCGGGTATGGTTGTGCTTGAAACTCAGTTGGAACTGTTTCCAACCATCTACTACTACGTCAAGAACCACTACACCCACCCATCGCTGGTACTGACGCCTGACAGTATCGAGACCATTAGCATTGCACTGCGTACTGACAGTGAACTGCTGAATGATTGCATCTCGTTTATGGATAACCTTCATTTACTGAGTAAGATCACTACCGGCGATGTTAACGCGTTTAAGGATACGTTCATTGATATCCTTCAAACCACGCGAGTGTTTAAGCAAGCCGAGTTGTGCATTAATGCCAATGACTTGGATTACTACATGTACAACAGCTACGAAGACTTACATGACTTCCTCGTCAACAACAGTTTGATCTTCTGCATCTACATCTACGCTACATTGCGGACGATGTTTAGCTTTGACATCGCTGAAACTGAGGGGTGACGGATGGGATCTCAAGAACCGTACAAAACCCCCAATCAGTACACTGAGGAAGGTGTTGACCATATCAACATCCAACTCTCTTCGATGCTTCCAGTTGGGCGGTTCTTAGACCCAGGGTATCGGATGGTGTTTGACTACCCGTTTATCGGGCGGTTTTCTTCCATCCTGACCTTGGGGTATTGGTTAAAGCTGGCAGTTAAGGAAGATGAGGTTAGGTTCTTAGGTGGCTCTAAACTAAGCACCTATGTGAAGAGTAAGGAGTTGAAGTGCAAGAATATCACTAACTACTCTGCCATCATCGCTAAGGCCACTTGGATCAAACTCCAAAAACGCCCTGAAATGATTAAAGCCATTGCTGATTTACCGACGAGTGTGGCGATTCTCTGCTACACCACTAACAAGGTAAGTGGTGTAAGGCTCATCTCTAACGTAGCGCCTTTGGTGGTGCCGGTGATGACGGAAGTGATAGCGGCAATCAGGGAAAACCGTGAGCCTGACTACGCCTTGCTCGCTAACCGCCCTAAGAAGGACAAGTACGAGTACCTTGAAGGTTGTTTGACGTTTCCAGTGAAGTAACACGACCTCCACGCTACTTAGGTGGCGTGGGGTCATTTTCTGATATGAACGGGAGGCATCGATATGTCGGCATTACTTTACATGGTTAACGAGATTAAGGCGCAGATCCCTTACGAGATTTTGCACGCTGGACTTTACCTAGACGAGCCAGAGGTGCTGGCTAATCTAACTACGCTGGATGACAAGCTGCTGACTAAGATCATCCGTAGACGTGTATTTATGGACATGAACATCGTAGGCGGGATGGAGTTAATTGTTCCACTCAACAACATCCCTCCGCTGTATTACGAAGACTTCTATACCATCTACCGGATCGACAAGAAGCTGACCTACGAACGAGATATTGTTTCTGCGCTCGGGTTGAGTAGTATGCCGGTTAACATTGGTTACGGTAGCAGCATGCCTAGTACAGCCGGTACAGCCTACCCATACTCGGCGGGTGGTAATAACAACGCGTTTAATCCCATCAACTCAGTAGCAGCCCGAATAGGAGACTCCCATTCGCTCGCTGGCGCAATTCATAACGCTCACCTGGAGTTGGTCGGCCCTAACACCGTTCTTGTCAACCAGCACTACCGTGTGCTTGCTCACATGGGTATACGGTGCATTGTAGAGAACGAAAACAACTTAAACAATATCCAGCCGAGAAGTTGGAAGAATTTGAGTTACTTGGGTGTGTTGGCAACCAAGGCGTATCTCTACAACAAACTCATTGTAGCGGTTAACTCGGGTTACCTGTCTGGCGGTCAAGAACTTGGCATCTTTAAGAGCTTGATTGAAAACATGGATGGAGCTGAGGAAGAGTACCGCACCTACCTAAAAGAAGTGTGGGGGAGTGTGGCCTATATGAATGACACAGGCCGTTACAGTCGTTTACTTTCTTCTATGCTAGCCCCTGACCTTTAATCTATACACTAGGGGTGAAAACTCCTAGTGTTTTTATTATGTCGCTAATTCTTCGGTCTCAACTCACCTATTTACGGAACTAAAGTCAATGAAAGTTAATAAGTTAGCCCTTGCAGTTAATCGTGTCGCCAACGGTTCCCCAGTGCCAGCGGTTGAGCGTACTCACTTTGAAGTCGACACATCCGACGACATGACCTTCCTGGCTGAAGGTAATTTCAACTGGGATGACCTGAACAAGCTCTGCGGTGAGTTGGGTAATAGCGTACTTGAGTTTGTAGGCCAGGTGCGTTCAACCACGTTGAACCAACAGGTAATCGATAACCTGGGTGACAACACGCAGAAGTTTACCAACGCGGTGAACCAATTCTTCAACGACATCCAAGAATTCAGCAAAGACGTTGAGAAATTACGTCTCAGCCACCAGGGTCTCAGCGGTCCTATTACTGACATGGACAGCTACAACCGTTACAACCACATGGCTATGCAGTACCACACCCTGTTCACTGAACTGTCAGGTCTGGTAACGCCTACTATCAGCGTCATCATGATCGTGATCTCTGAAATCGTATCCACCGCCCCAGCAGTAGCTGTTGAAGAAGGTGCTTCCAATGTCTGACGAACAGTACCCCGGTAAAGAAGACTCGCCGGTTGAAGAAACCACCCAGGACACTTTCCGTGCCCCTAATCAGGTTGCCGACAATCTAGCCGGGGAGGTTTCTTATTTTGAAGAGAAAGAAGAACCTGACTCGGCCATTGAGTTTGACCTAGGTTCACAGGAAGAAACTCCTGATTCAATAGAAACAGAAGAAGAACCTGAAAACGAGTACATCCTAGAGACCTCTAAAGGTGAACCTAAGGTAACTATTACGGATGACCACGAGGGCGCTGTAGTTAATGACGCCAAAGGTAAGCCGGTTACCGAGGGTTCTTTGGCAATCCCTAGCATACCCTTGGATCAGTTTAACGACTACATTCAGTCAGTGCAACGTATTGCTGAAACCATCCCTGAGATGTTGAAAGAGTGGCGGCAGGTCGTAGCTGAGTCTATCCCACACTACTCCCCAGGTGGTCTATACCAGTCCCGTTTCTCGGACGAAGACTCAGACTGGAACCAGGGTGTTCTCAACGCCGGTAACCTTACTCAGTCAGGTCCTCTTAAGTTTAAGAACAGTTCTGGTGAATTGAAGGGTGAGCTGGCGCTGCTCAAGATCACTAAGTTCTTGGGTATGGGTGAAGTGTACAACGTCATGCTACCTCACAGCGGCATGTGGGTGACCATCAAACCCCCAAGTGAGCGAGACTTCATTGACTTCTACAACCTGATCTTCCGTGATAAGGTTCGTCTGGGTCGCGCCACGGCTGGCTTCACACTGACTAACATGTCAGTTCAGGTCAACAACCGGTTGTTTGACTTCATCGTACAACATATCCACAGTGTCAACTATGGTGACATTGGTAAGGAAGAGCTGGACAGTAAGCTGCTGATCCACGACTTTCCGATTCTGGCTTGGGGTATGGCGTGCGCAATTTACCCGAACGGTTTCAATCACACCCGCGCTTGCACTGCAAACATTGAAGAGTGTGGGCGTACTGCTACTACCAAGCTCAACTTGGACAAGCTGGCGTACGTAGACAACGGCGCGTTGACTATTTCCCAGCGTAACATTCTCTCTGAGAACCGTCCTAACAAACTCACCCTTGACTCCTACAAGAAGTACCAGGCCGAACATGATCGTGTAGTTGACAGTGTGTTTGTGTCTAAGCAAGGAGTTAAGTTCAAGTTCACTGTACCTACCTTTAAAGACTACACTACCAACGGGTTGAAATGGGTTAACCAGATCACCAACACCGTTGAACAAGTGTTGTTGGGTAAGGATGCCAGTGAAGACGACAAACTGAACACCCTGAACCAGTACGTTAATACGTCAAGCTTGCGCCAGTACAACCATTTCATCGAGTACATCGAAGCAGATGGTAGTGTCATTACTGACCGCGACACCATCGACAGCTTGCTTGACTTGCTGTCCGGTGATGACGATATTCGTAAAGAACTCACCTCCGCCATCCTCAAGTACAAGTCCAAGACTTCGATTGCGCTGATCGGTATTCCCGAGTACAAGTGTAAGAGCTGCGGTGGCTTGAACAAACTTGAAGGTGTGCAAAGTAGTGTGACTAACGTCATCCCACTCGACACACTAGCTCTGTTTTTTTTAATGCTGACTTCCAAGATCTCGAAAATCATAGAGCGGGGAGCATCCGTCGAATAGTAGATCCTGAGTTTGGTAAGGATCTCGACTACGATGCTTTCATCTTGGAAGTTATACGTGCCTATAAACCCACCGGTAACTACATCTACGATAAGCAATTCCTAGACGAGTTCTATGAAACGCATTTCGGGATATGTGACCACCTTAACAGCCCTAACGAGTTGGACGCCGTAGCGTTCCACCCTGGTGAGGACTTTAGGACAGGTTTTCTTTATGAGAACTACCTAAGGACTTTTATGTATAAGGGGATTGGGCAGAAATTTAACATCACGTTTGACCAGTATCTTGATCGCCCTAGGGCTGACATCGAGATGATGAACAAGATAGCCGAAGAGATGGATGCTAAGAAAGCCAAGATCAGCGGTGACGCTGAAGCGGCATTAACTGCGGCTAACTTAACAGCTAAGCAAGAGAATCGACAACACTAACGTAAACAGACACCTGGATCACTCCAGGTGTCTGTTCTTTATCAGTTTACAAGTGAAGCAAGTTGTACTCGGAAGGTGAAGGACTTGTCAAGGTCGTCTTCATCCTGCTTATTATCGGCGTGACTAGGCTTGATCTTAAAGCCTAGGTTAGCGTGATAAACACGGTTGTCCATCCAACGGGCTAGTTTAAGAGACCCTGTCCAGCGTGTTAGTTTAAGATTCCCAGTTTTCACAAAGAACGCTTGAAGGGTGTTGTACCAGCTGACTGTATTCCACGCAAAGATGTGCCGAAACCCGTAGTAGGTCTTACCAGTGAGCTTATCCTTGGCAATTACAAAATGAGCGCCATGGTCACTGAGGTTCTTGTCTGTGATCATGTAGTCACCATAGTAACTCACGTCGCAGTCGTTGATAAAACACGCAAAGAACTTGTTAGTGCGTTTGATGTAGTTAAACGGATTACGTCGAACCCACGCATACTTGTTCCAGAACGTACTCTCCTTACCTTTTACAGTAGCTGACCACTTTCCTGATGGCTCACCCCAGAGTGAGTCCTCCAGAGTTGTAAACCACCGGACAAAAGGAATTGTAGTCCCCCAGTACTCCCACCAACCTGAGGAACCTTGGTCGATGTATTTCTGACTGTGCTTTGCTGTCCGTTCACCATACCGGTTAGTCATCGGTTTACTCAGGTACACGGCGATAGGTCCCATGGGGAACCAGGTCAACAGGTAAAGCACTGCTGCGGCTAACAGAACAACTACGTTTTCTAGAACAGCTTTAACGATTAACGAGGTAGGAATAACATCAACCCCACCTAGCGGTTTAGTTTCACTCATAGTACACCCTTAGTTAAGTTAGGTCATTGGATTCTTAATGCCACCCTCATCTCTGTTTTAATGGAGTAGGGATAAAGTGATAGTTTCTACCTTACTATTAGAACGGAAGGAGCAAGAACTCTATGTTTGCCGTCAAGTTTAAGCTACACCTAGCACTCTTACATACCCCTACTTTACTTGCTTTAGATAGACCAGTGTCTATAGCGGGAAGTAGTGCTGAAGTCCACTTACAAAAGCTAATTCTAAAACACCCTCACCGGCAAGATCTAAAACTTAAACTAATGGATCTTCAAAGAAACCAACACGCTATCCAAAGTAAACAAAAGTCCAAAAGAAAGAAAGCAAAGAGGCGTTAATAGATGTTAACCCCAGTTGACGGTAACTTTGATAAACCCTTCACTGACCAAATTGCTAAGAATAGAAACACCATCATTTCCTTTTGGTTACTGTGCAGCTATTGCTACTACCTAAGACACGAATCACTAGTGTCGGATGAGTTGTTTGATTGTTTAAGCAAAGAGATGCTTGTTAGTTTTGATGACCTTGAGCATCAACATAAACACCTTATAACTAAAGACATGTTAGGGGCCGGCACCGGGTATAACCTCGGTTACAGCGACTACCCACTTATAGTGAGAGTTACGTCAGAGTACTTTATTAAGAACCTCCATCAAGGCCACAGTTCTTGACACAGTTCTTTTTAAATTATTGAAGTTACTATAGTATGGTTGAAAGACTCTACTGCCCGAATGATGGAATAGGTAGACGTTGAAGACTTAAAATCTTCTGCCTTTATGGCGTGCCGGTTCGAGTCCGGCTTCGGGCACCAATAACACTTAGAACGCCATCAGAACTGCGTTCACGCATTTGACTATGCGTAATAGTAGGGGTGAAAGTCCCAAGCTCTGACTCGAATTCTTAAGCTTATTCCGTGATAGCTTCTCCAGGTCACGGAGCCAAATTTAGCGCGACACAAACCAAAAGACTATCTTAGTGCTACCTCCCTAATGACTGGGAACAAAGGTAGGAAGCGGTATATGAACGCACTGCATTGTCTGTAATGGCCTTCGGGCTTGATGTAGGCTTAGGTTCCGCTTGTGTGGCTGAATGTACCCGCTGCAAACCACAGCGTAAGTCTGATAAACCTTAGAATCCTCTCTGCAAAAGTCAAACTGCACGAGGCTCTTCCGTAGTTAGGTTGGACAGTGGTGGAATCGTATTGCCTTTCCGTGCTTTGAACAGTTCCTTTTAGGATCGGTTCAAGGTTAACGATACGGATAGCGGAAGTCAGGAGTCGACACTGATGGACGTGATGGACTTAGCTGGTAGTCGGATGCTCGTGTTACTGGTTTCTTCTGGTAACGGTGGAGGGCGGCTTGTTTGCGGCCCTTAGAAGCTAGAGTAACCCCCAGAGCCGTGGGAAAGGGCCAAGGAGTATTTACTGACTCCGAATACTTAGTTAGGGCGTGGTGTCCTACAGTAGAAGCCAAAGTGGTGAGCGATTACTGCCTGGTAAAGATTGAATTGGTAGTTCAGTCTTTATTGGAGTAACCGTTTGTTTTAGCGGTACATCCTATGATAACACGCCCCTAATGGTATTAGGGCTAACCTTACCCGAGGTCTATCCGTGTAAACGTTCGATGTGTCCCCCTGATAGACTGCTGTACGATCTGGACTTGTTCTGGCCGCAGCGTGTGACTTGATAGAAGTAGTTATCGATTAAACCTCTAAACATCTCTTCCTTTTCTAGGGAAGAGATGTTTATGTTTACTTGTTCATTTGAATGGATTTCAGTTACATATATAGTAATTGAGAATCTTCAGTAATAGCCTTTAAGGAGGGCGTATGTCTAAGCAACCTAAGCCCTTCATAAAAGGGTACAAGTATAGGATCTACCCTACCACCGAACAGAAGCAGCACTTCGCTCAAGCTTTTGGTAACTGTAGGTTCGTGTGGAACCAACTGCTCGCTAAGTCCATCAAGGACTACGAGGCTTTTAAAGCCGGAGAGCGTTCTGAGAAACCAGCTGTGAGTGGTATAGGTCTTACTTACGGCGTCAAGGCGCTCCGTAACCACCCTGACTATGAGTGGCTTAAAGTTGTGTCTTCCGGGTTTTATCAACAAACAGCCCGAGACCTAGGTCAAGCTTTTAATAGTTTCTTTGCTAACGTGAAGAAGGGTGCTAAACCAGGGTACCCTAAGTTTAAGAAAAAAGGGAGTAATAGTAGCTTTCGCGCCCCTATGGGTAAGTTCGACATCCGTGGCGGTAGACTACGATTAGAGAAGTGTCCAGGTACTGTCGAGGTGGTGTTCCATAGAGAACTACCCTCCACTCCTAGCTCGTGCACGGTGTCTCGGAACGCAGCCGGTGAGTACTACGTGTCCTTCACCTGTGAGTTCGTACCTCGCGTCACTAACGGTCAAGGTAAAGTGGGCATAGACTTAGGTCTGACCACCTACGCCACCCTCTCTACCGGAGAGAAGTTAGACAACCCTAAGTGGATGAGAACCTCGACTAGTCGCTTAAGGCGTTCGCAGCAATCCCTCTCACGTAAGAAGTTAGGAAGCAACAACCGTAACAAAGCTAAACACAAAGTAGCGCGCATCCATAACCGGGTAGCTAACCAACGTAACGACTGGCAACACAACCTCTCACGGACTCTGGTAAACGAAAACCAAGTGATCGGAGTCGAGAGTTTGAGAGTCGTCAACATGGTCAAGAATCGTCACTTGTCAAAAGCGATCTCTGACGCAGCGTGGTCTAGCTTCATACAGAAGCTACTCTACAAAGTAGAAGAGTCGCAACACTGTGAACTCATCATGGTAGGCACGTTTTATCCTAGTAGTCATCTGTGCTCAACCACAGGTAGGAAGTTGGATAGGAAGTTAAAACTGAGTGAGAGGAGTTTCAAGTGTCCGTACTGTGACGAAGTGCACGACCGCGATGTCAACGCTGCTAAGAACATCTTGACCGAGTCACTTCGACTAAGGGGTCGGGTAGATGCGGTTAAGCTAAAAGGAGCCACCACCATCCTTAAAGGGTGATAGTGGTATGTGAATAACAACCACCGAGGGAATGCTCGGTGTCAGCCTGCGGAGAGTTAGAGTCCCTGGGTGCTTGATGTTGAGCACTTAAACACCTCTGTGAAACAGGAAGCCCACTCGTGAGGGTGGAAGTCAAGAGAGCATTTAGTTCATGATTAACCATTACTATCTAACACACCGGTTAGGTCAGCTTCCAAAAGGAACTGGTCTTATCAAAGTGGGGGAAGGTGAGTTTGCTTTAATAGGCGATCCAAGCGGTAACGTGTTGGAGATTGAGGAGTGTGACTTTTACCTAAACAAAGGGTCTAGGACGGGACGGGAAGTTCTAGGTCCTTTCTTTGGACGGGTTACCTCGGTTAAAAAGGAAGACCTCAATGACAGAACCACTAGAGCTAGAGTTACCTTCACCCGCAACTACCCGTACGTCGACGTGGCGGTGGTGATCAACAACGGCGAGAAAGACCGGTGGGCTATAGTTGACTGGGCGTCTGAAAAAGACCAGTTTGAACTGGTGAACTTCACTGAGCTGGTGAACGACGTAATGCGTCGATTAGCTTAATAAAAACCCCCTCTCTTCTGAGTGGGGGTTTTTTCTTTTACTCTCTTTGTAATGGGATGATCTCTAGGAGAAAGTAATGGGTAAGCAGATTTTAAAGACAGAGACTCGCTTTGCTGTGCACCTTCCGGCAAACGACCGACGTGAAGACAGTCATTACGTCAAAGAACAAATCACGTACGATGATGGGACAATTGGTAGTAAGACTTCCATCATCACGAACTACGAGCGCCCTGTCTGGGTGACGACAGCTAGCGCTAGTTTGCGTAATTACAAAGAAAAGAAAGAGTTTGCGCCGTTCAGTGAGTTGACGGGTAAGAAGTGTACAGAG
>Ga0194137_10000703_pt1 | contig 21509 bp, 19 predicted proteins | sample TARM_MetaG_T3_14_FD_134025 | JGI IMG/M metagenome (GOLD analysis project Ga0194137, IMG submission 134025) | Freshwater microbial communities from Pennsylvania, USA, analyzing microbe dynamics in response to fracking - TARM_MetaG_T3_14 (version 2) | ecosystem: Environmental > Aquatic >... | reverse complement strand
TCATGATCATTCATTGGACCTACAGCTTCACCGTTTTCAGTAATTACTGTGGGCACAACAAACTCATCTTCTACATCTTCTGCATATGATGCTTCTACTGCTTTAACAGCATCTTCAGCTTGATTGCCTTCACCAAGTACTAACATATCATATGCTTTTTTGGTTCTCTCCCAGCGGTTGTCACGGTCCATTGTGTAATAACGGCCGCTGACAGTTGCAATTTTACCTGTTCCAACCTCATCTAATTCTTCCTGCAGTTCTTTTAAATAACCTGTACCGCTGGAAGGTGGAGTATCTCTACCATCCAGGATAGGATGAATATATACTTTTTCTAAACCGGCCCGATCGGCCATCTCAATTAAACCAAAGAGATGTTTGATGTGGCTGTGAACACCACCATCAGATAAAAGACCAATTAAATGCAGAGCACCATCATTTTCTTTAGCGTGGTCTACTGCTTTTTTAAGTGCTTTATTTTCAAGCAGGTGTTTTTCTTCTACAGCTTTATTAATTCTTGTAAAATCCTGATAAACTATCCGGCCGGCACCAATATTTAGATGTCCAACCTCAGAGTTACCCATCTGTCCCTCCGGCAGGCCAACAGCCTCTCCGGATGGCTTTAAAATTGAATGTGGATACTCATTATTTAATTTATCTAAGAAAGGAGTATCTGCCTGATAGACAGCATTCCCTTCTGCGTTTTCGTTTATTCCCAGCCCATCTGCAATAATCAGGGCCAGTGGTTTAGGTCTTGCCATAATAATCCTCCTTATAATCTTAGTTATTTACTTATAGATTTCGGCAGTTTTTAAGATAATCTCAGAGAAAGAATCTGCTGCTAAGCTGGCTCCACCAACTAAAGCACCATCGATCTCATCCTGAGCCATAATTTCTTCTACATTATGTGGTTTAACACTACCACCATATTGAATTCTAATCTTATCAGCAGCTTCAGGATATTCTTTTCTAATATTTTCTCTAATGATTCCAATTACTCGGTTAGCTTCTTCAGCAGAAGCAGTCTCTCCAGTACCGATGGCCCAGATTGGCTCATAAGCTATTACTACATCTGCAACCTCATCTTCATCAAGTCCTGCCAGAGCAGAATCTACCTGAAAGTTAACCTTTGCTTCAATCTGATCAGCTTTTCTTTCTTCTAAAGTCTCTCCAACACAGACAATTGGCTTCACACCATGTGAAAGTGCAGATAAAACTTTTTTATTTACTTCATAATCTGTTTCACCAAAAATTTCTCTTCTTTCGGAGTGGCCAACAATTGTATATTCAATATTGCTGTCAGCCAGCATCTTAGCAGAAATTTCTCCGGTATAAGCACCAGAATCCTTCCAGTAGATATTTTCAGCACCAGTAACAATGTCGCTGCCTGCTGCAGCTTCTTTAACTGTTGTTAAACAGAGAGCTGTCGGGCAAATACCCATTTCAACATTCTCTACACCTTTAACTTTATCTTTTAAAGCAGTAATCATTGCTTCAGCTTCTTCAACATTTTTGTTCATTTTCCAGTTTCCACAAATAAATGGTTTACGCATTAATATTCCTCCTCAAACTCTGCCCAAATGCAAAGTTTTGTTTAGAATTTTTTTAACTAATTAAGCTTTAGTTTAAATTTTTCCATCTAGAACTGTATCTTAAAATTACTCAACATCGTCAAGTGCAGCTACACCAGGAAGTTCTTTACCTTCAAAGAACATCAGAGAAGCTCCACCACCGGTAGAAATATGGCTCATCTTATCAGCTACTCCAGCTTCATTAATTGCAGCAGCAGAATCTCCGCCACCAATTACTGAATGAGCATCTGATTCAGCCAGTGCTTTCGCCAATTCAACAGTACCGTGAGCAAATTTCTCCATCTCAAATACTCCCAGTGGTCCATTCCAGATAACTGTTTTAGCATTCTTAATAATTTCTTTGTAGTTCTCTAAGCTCTGAGGGCCACCACAGTCAAGAACCTGCCAGCCAGCAGGAATTTCGTCTGCAGCTACAGTTTGAGTATTTGCATCATTGGAGAAATCGTCAGCAATTACTACATCAATCGGAAGTACTATTTCTACTCCCTTTTCTTCAGCTTCGGCCATTAATTCTTTAGCTAGATCTACTTTATCGGCTTCAACTAAAGAATCTCCTACTTCATAACCCTTTGCCAGTAAGAAGGTGTTTGCAATTCCACCAGCAACGATTAATTTATCCACTTTATTGATTAAGTTTTTAATTACATCAATTTTATCAGAAACCTTAGCTCCACCCATAATTGCCACAAAAGGACTTTCAGGGTTTTCCATCACTTCACCTAAGGCATTTAATTCTCTCTGCATTAAGAAACCTGCAGCAGCTGGTAAGTATTCTGTAACTCCAACTGTTGTTGCATGAGCTCTATGAGCTGCACCAAAAGCATCATTTACATATAAATCAGCAAGTGAAGCAAGTTCTTTGGCAAATTCAGGATCATTTTTCTTTTCGCCAGCATGGAAGCGGCTGTTTTCTAGAACTAATACTTCACCATTTTTTAGGCTGTCTGCAGCTTTTTTAACTTCTTCACCGATACAGTCATCAGCTTTTTTAACTTCTTTATTTAATAAATTAGCCAGTTCTTTGGCAACTGGATCCATTCTTAATTCATCTTTGGGCTCTCCCCCTGGACGGCCAAGGTGAGAAATAAGTAAAACTTTTGCATCTTCTTTGATTAAGTACTCAATTGTAGGCAGAGCTGCTTTAATTCTGGTTTTATCACCAACAACTCCATCTTTAAGAGGAACATTAAAATCTACTCTAACTAAAACTTTCTTTCCTTTAAAATCCATATCTTTAAGTGTTTTTTTCATTTTTAATACCTCCATATTAATTAGCAGTTACTAATTTTTTGACAATTTGTTTAAAAGGGTTAATTTTATCTTTAAAAATAAGGCAAAAAAATTTATTGAGAAAATTTCAGGGCAGGCAAAGATGCCCCACCCTGAAATAATTTATATATTTAAATTACAGCTTTAATGTTAAGTCTACAACTCTATTTGTGTAACTTAACTCATTGTCATACCAGGAGATAACTTTAACCATGTTGCCGTTAACAACCATAGTTGACTGAGCATCAATTTTAGAAGATTCGAACTGTCCCATAATATCTCTGGAAACTAATTCTTCTTCAGTGTAACCTAAGATACCCTTCATTTCACCTTCTGCTTTTTCTTTAAACATTGCATTTACTTCTTCAACAGTTACATCTTTTTCTAAAGTAAATACTCCGTCTACACAGGAACCATTAGGTACTGGAACACGGACAGCCATACCATCAATTTTACCATCTAACTCAGGCAGTACTTTTGTAGTTGCAATAGCAGCACCTGTAGTTGTAGGAATGATGTTTTCAGCAGCAGTTCTACCTCTTCTAGTTTTGCTAGCTGGCATATCTAAGATAGCCTGACTTGTTGTATAACCGTGAATTGTTGTAATTAGACCTTTTTCGATTCCAAACTCATCATTTAATGCTTTAGCTAAAGGAGCTAAGCAGTTTGTTGTACAGGAAGCATTGGATACGATTAAGTCATCATCACTTAAGTCGTCATCATTAACACCTAATACAATTGTGTTATCAATTTCATCTTTAGCAGGAACTGTTAAAAGAACTTTCTTAGCTCCAGCTTCGATATGCTGCATACACTGAGCTTTTTTGCGGAATACACCAGTTGATTCGATTACAACATCAATGTCATATTCGCCCCATGGTAATTCTTTAGGATCTTTAATAGCAGAAACTTTGATCTTCTTACCATTAACTACTAAGTCACCATCTTTAACTTCTACTGTTCCGTCAAAACGTCCATGTACAGAATCATACTTAAGTAAGTAAGCTAAGTTTTCAACATTTACTAAATCGTTGATTGCAACGATTTCGATTTCATCAGTATCTCTACCTTCTACCAGTCTTAAGTAACCTCTACCAATACGGCCAAATCCATTAATTGCTACTTTTTTTGTCATTATTTTATTCCTCCTTAGAATATGATGAAGCATTTACAAAAATTAATTTATTAAACAAAGACTTAAAAATTTTGAAAGTTTTATAACCTGCTGATTTTAATTTGCCAGCCTGTCTTCGGCCTCACCCCCCTTAAGAGAGATAATTTTTCGGGCTGTAATTTCGTCAGTAATCAAAATATCCTGGTATTTAGGAGAAACTGCAGAAATTATTGCTTCTGCCTTGTTTTCTCCCCCTGCGACAACAATCACTTTATTGATTGCCTGCAGATCATCCAGATTTAAACCAACACTTGTTGTCGAGTAGATTATCTCACCCTGAGCATTGAAATAAAAACCAAAGGCTTCTCCAACTGCACCTGCATTCAGGAGGTCTTCAATTTCTTTTTGCTCCATCCCCCGGCGACCTGCCATATCTTCAGCAGTTCCTACTCCGTGAATTAAGATGTTGGCTCTTTTTAAAATTTCTAAAGTTTTTTTAATTGTGGGTTCTTTTGTAATATGATAAATATTTTCTTCAGCCATATTGTCCGGTATATGCAGCAGGTGATAGCTGCCACCAAGTTTTTTAGCAATTTTAGCAGCAATAGTATTTGCCTGAATTTCAACATCCTCACCCAATCCACCACGACCGGGTACTACTGTTACATCTCTTGCTTCAGCAGCATAAGTCATCTCTGCTGCAACCTGGGCCAGTGTTGTCCCTCCAGTAACAGCAAGAATGTCACCATTCTTAATTTCCTGCTGTAAAAGCTGTGAGGCCATCCGGCCAATCTCAGCTTTTAAATCTCCAGCTGGAACAGCTCCATTGACAAGTTTTACTTTTTCGATCCCCAGAATATTTTCCAGTCTATTTTCTAAATAACTGATATCTCTTAATTCTTTGATGTACTCATCTAATTCTATCAGAAAATCCTCTCCAATTCTAGTTATCTGAGTACCTGCCGGGGTAATAGTAATAAAAGCGTTTTTTTCAAAAAACTCAAGATCATTGCGAATTGTTCTTTCGCTTAATCCAAGAGTTTTTGCTAGAGCTCTTCTTCCAATCGGCTGATTATAATAGATACCACGTAAAATATTATATCTTTGTTGGGCTGTCTTGACAATTTCTGGAACTATTTTTTGCTGAATTTTAAACAGTTTATTCATGTTTAACCTCCGAGCTGGAACGTTTTTGTCCAAATGGAACAAAATTGTCCCGATACAGCCAAAAACAAAGCTGATATTTAAATCAGCAGCAAGTTTGATATATTTTTTTCAACTTCCAAGTGTATTATATCATCTTTTCAGATTATTTCAAGTTAAATTTTGAGCAATTTTTTTAATTCTCCGCAAACGATGATTGACACCTGATTTACTGAGGTCTAAAATTTCTCCCAGCTCCTTTAAGGAAGCATAGGGATTTTCCCTCCTAAGCTCTGCCATCTCCCTCAGCCCCGGACTTAAGGAATCCAGTCCTTCTTCTCTTTCTATAATATCTATATATTCCAGCTGATCCATAGCTGCCGAAACTGATTTCTCCAGATTTGCAGTTTCAAAATTGACCCGGCGGTTAACATCATTTTTTAATCCTTTGACAATATGATCATTTTCCATTTTTAACATTGCCTGATGAGCGCCAATAATATTTAGCACCTTTACTACTTCGGCGTAACTTTTGAAATATATTACATAATAGCCTTTGTGCTCAGTCTGATGGGCTTCTAAGTCAAACTTAGCCAGCAGGGTTTTTAAATCTTCAGCCACACTTTCGCGCTGACAGCGGAACTCCAGATGATACTCACTCTGAGGTTTATTGACCGAGCCCCCTCCCAAAAATAACCCCCTTAAATAGGCCTGAGATAATTTGCGGGAATTTAAGTATTCCTCTTTAATATGAAAAACAAGACTGTTATCCGGACTCAAAAATCCAAGCTCTAATAAAAATTCTCTCACTCCGGGCTGAGGAGTGACAATAATATCATAGCTGTGGCTTAAGTTAAACCTTTTATCCTGTCTGACCCTGATTTCAATACTGAAGCCAAAGCGTTCTTTAATTAAAGAATAAATTCGGCGGGCCAGATTGCCGTGGTAAAGAGTTACTTTAACAGCCAGATGCTTATTTGAAATTTGAATTGAACCATCTATCCTGATTAAGGCAGCCAGTTCAGCCAGCTGCTCAGAATAATCATATTTATCCTTATGTGTTAATTCTTCTTTAACCTGGTCAGTAAAAGACATTTTAATCTCCTTTTTAAAATTTATAATAATCTTTGCTTATATTGTTAAATTCAAGTCGAATTTTCAGCAGCTCTAATTATACTTTTTATTTAACTTATAAATTAGCTCTGCCAGTGCTTCCGGATCATGACGCAGATAACTATCTTTTTTTAGGAGGTCAGCTTCGATAACTTTAACTCCCAGCCTCTTTATCCGCTGGTGGTCGATCTGAACCGGATAGGCGCCTTCGGCTTCATATCTTTTTCGCAGCTCAGGTGTTCCCTGGCTGTTATTAACAACTATATAATCAAAAACTCCTCTACCACAGTGATCAATTATTGCCCGGGCGTGATCTGCAGCAGTATAACCATCAGTTTCACCCGGCTGTGTCATCACATTACAGATATATAACTTTAAGGCATCACTTTTTTTAATTTCCTCTGCAATCCCTTTAACCAGCAGATTGGGTAAAATACTGGTGTAAAGGCTTCCGGGACCAATTACCAGGACATCTGCCTTTCTAATTGATTCCCTCACTTCCGGAGTTGTGCTTGCGTTTTCTGGATATAAAAAAACTTTATTGATTTCTTTATCATAAACTGGAATTGCTGATTCTCCCATTCTTTCTTCCTGATCATGGTAAACAGCCCCCAGCTTAATATCCTCGTTTGTAGCCGGCAGCACCTTACCTCTGATCGCCAGTACCTTACTGGAAGCTCTAACTGCTTCCTCAAAATCACCAAGTACTTCAGTCATAGCGGCAATGTATAGGTTGCCAAAACTGTGTCCTTCCAGGCCACCTTCAGATTCAAAGCGGTGCTGAAAGAGTTTTTCCATCAGAGGTTCCCGGTCAGCAAGTGCAACCAGACAGTTGCGGATATCTCCAGGAGGTAAAATCCCCATCTCATCCCGCAGCCTGCCAGAACTGCCGCCATCATCAGCAACTGTGACGACTGCTGTCAGATTATCACTATTCGTTTTTAACCCCCGCAGCAGGTTGGAAAGCCCGGTTCCACCACCAAAAGCAACTATCTCCGGTCCTTTATTTGAGCGTCTCTTTTCATATAAGAGATCCAGTATCTCTCCATTTGGGGTAATGTGGGTATTAAATTCTGCCCTTATTTTTAAGAGCGAATAGTAGGTTAAACTGATACCGGCTAAAATCATAAATGAAGCAGTTAATTTAAGCACAAAGCCGGCCTGCTGTCCAAATAAACCATTGAGCATTAAAAGCAGCTGTTCTGTTACATATATACTTAGATCAAAACCAAATAATGGTGTTATTCCAACACTTATTAAAATAAAAGCAAATATGATAACCAAAAACCACCGTTTAACACCTAAACCTGGAAAAAACCATTTTGGCAGGTTCATAATTACACTTCCTTATTTTTCAATATCTCGATGTTCAATATTTATGTTAAAATCTTTATCTCGTAAAAATTCTGCCAGCTTATTAACTGTAGTGACAGAACGGTGCTTGCCGCCAGTACAGCCGATTGCTATCGACAGGTGACTTTTACCTTCACGCTTATATTCAGGCAGCAGAAAATCAATCAGATCAAAAAACTTACTGTAAAACTTATCAGTTAAGGACCATTTTAAGACATAATCCTGAACTTCCTGGTCATTACCAGTTTTTTCTCTTAAAGATTCTACATAATAAGGATTTGGCAAAAACCTGACATCCATTACTAAGTCGGCATCTCTAGGGATTCCATATTTAAAGCCAAAAGAAATTAAACTTAAATGCAGTAAATTTTTATCTTCCTCAGCCAGAAATAACTGGTTCAGCTCTTCCTGTAATTCTGAAATCTTTAATTCTCCGGTATCAATAATTTTTGTTGCTCGACCTCTTAATTCTTCCAGCATTTTTCTTTCTCTTTCAATCGCATCCAGAATTCTACCTTCTTCATCCAGCGGATGCCTCCTTCTGCTCTCCTTATACCTTCTAATTAAGACATCATCTGAGGCTTCCAGAAAAAGTATATTATAATTTAAATTCATTTTTTCTATATTTGTCAGCTCTTCAAAAAGTTCATTAAAAAACTCCCGGCCTCTAATATCACTGACCAGTGCTATTTTATCGAGATCTGACTGCAGACATAATTCTGCAAACTTCGAAATTAACGCTGGAGGTAAATTATCTACACAGAAATAACCTCTGTCCTCAAAATAATTTAAGGCAAGAGATTTTCCGGCTCCAGACATTCCTGTAATTAACAAAAAATCCATAAAAATTTTGCTCCTTTCTCCTCCAATAAATCTACTCTTCTAATTGAGCGGTCTGTTTAAGAAAATATTTTTCCGGAGCCCTCATAATATTTAAAAAAGTCAATTTTGAGGTTTTAACCGGTTTATTTCCATAAAAAACATCTGCATTATCCTCAAGCTTATCCATAGTAGCCAGCCCAAGTGCATTGTTAACAGCAAAAAACTTTTTATAACCTTTAAGCTCATCCGGCAGAGCCTGGTAGTATTTTTTTAAAGCGGGAACATGAGTTCTTAAATCTGAAAGCATTTCTTCCAGAGCTTTTAGGGCCTGGTCTTTATAATCCGGGTCAGCCAGCTGCTCCTCACTAATTTCTAAATCTTTAAGGGGCCAGAAGTGCTTATCTCTACTCTCTAAATCTTCTCTGATATCCCTGATTAAATTAACTTTCTGTAGAAAAAGACCCGCCTCATTAAAATTATTCATCAGAATTTCCTGCTGCTCAGAATCAATTCCAAATTTATAAATTATAGTTTCGGTCAAAAAACCACCAACTGTTCCGGCAACATAATAACAGTATTCATCAAGTTCTGCAAAAGTTTTAACTTCTTTAGTTAAATATTTCTGCATCCCCTGATTCATTTCTGCTAGCCATTTATGAGAAATCTTTTGAACTTGAGGGACCAAACTCTGATAACCCCGATATATCAAATCTATGTTTTCCGTTAATTCCTGCAGTGATTCTTTTTCGATAAGCTGACTATTTTCTTTAATGATTTTAAAATCAGAACTGCGGTCATAGTCGGCAGTCGAAAAAATCCTGCTGATCCGGTCCATCATTTCCTGCTGCAGTTTTAGATTGGGCGGATGAATCTCATCTTCAAAATTGTCCAGAATTCTATCCTGAAGATAGGCCAGTAGAACTTCATCTTTTATCTGCTGATCGAGCATCGGAATTGTTAAAGCAAAACTTCGAGAAACTTTTTTTAAGATTTTTCTAGCGTACTGCATTGGCTCGGCTGACATTATTTCACCTCATCCCAAATCTATTTATTATATTTAAACTTATAAATTACAAAAATTATTAAAACTATGTAAGAAAAAAGTATTGAAAGTGAAATTCTATTAATCGGCTTTAAATAATCAATAATCGTCGGCTCACTCTCAGCAAAATCTGTATCAACCTCAAGGTGGGGTAGTTCCGGTAGTTTCCCTGCTAATACTTTTCTCTGGCTGCTGCCACCAGGAACCAGGATGTCAAGAACTCTAGGGGCTCCAGCTGCTGGAATCTCAATCTCTGAATAAATCTGCCAGTAACTTTTGGAATTTGATAAAGAACGGAAATGATCATAACCAAAAGGATCAAAACTTCCAACCAGGACAATCATTTTACTGTTTTGAAATGAATTGATTTCGCTTTTAGGCATTCTTAAAATAATATCGTTTTCAACTTTATTCAAAGTGAAATTGTTATTTGTTCCGGGTTCATTGAGCGATAATTCATTGATGTTTAAGATGTTTTCTTTCTGACTGTTCGGATTAAAAACTCTGATCCACCAGCCGCTTATCTTTATAAATTTATTCCACTTAAAATCGGGATTAAAGCTCACATTGGCTCCGCTGTGAAAGAGCTGATTACTGCCTCCCTGATCATTATCTAAATAGATTTCTAAAAGCGGCAGAGAAAATCCATATTCAGCCCCCCAGGGATCAGTTAAATTAGAAAAAGAAAAACGAATTTTATATTCACTCTCAGATTCAAAAATAGTTGCTGCCTGGAGATCAAAAAGATGGCCCTTATTCTGGAAAATATGATTTTGCGGATACTGATAATCTCCCGGGCCATAATCATCACCAGCGGCATCGAGGTGATTAAAAATCACTCTATAATCTTCTGCTCTAACAGCTGCAGGTAGGATAAAAAGACAGATTATAAATAAAATAATAATTTTTTGCCATTTAATTTTTATATCTTCTAGAGCCATTTTTACACCTCTAATAATCTAACATTTTTATCTCTTCATAATATTTTCGGTAAAATCGACTGCAGCATTATAACCCATAGTTTTCATTCTATAATTCATGGCTGCGACTTCTAAAACTAAAGCCAGATTTCGTCCTGGTTTAACTGGAATTACTATTTCATCGATTTCTAAGTCCATTATTTCCGTTTTGCGGCTGTCAATACCAAGTCTTTCATATTCTTCTCCTTCTTCCCATTTTTCTAATTTAATGGTTAAATTGATTGGAGAATCATGTTTGACGGCACCAGCTCCAAATAAAGTTTTAACATTAATAATTCCAATGCCCCGCATTTCAAGAAAATAACGCGAATTATTGGGAGCTGAACCGCTCAAGCGCAGCTCACCAATTTTCTTAATTTCAATAATATCATCAGCAACCAGCCGGTGTCCTCTTTTTACCAGTTCAATAGCAGTTTCACTTTTACCAATTCCACTCTGACCTCTAATTAAAACTCCAATTCCATAGATATCTACCAGCACACCATGGATTACCTTAACTGGAGCTAATTTTTCTTCCAGGTAGTTTAAAAGCATACTGCTGAATCTGGTTGTGGAAATTTCGGTTGAAAGCACCGGAATCCCTTTTTCATTTGCTTTTTCCAGCAAACAGTCAGGAATATCCTCACCTCTGGCAACTATAATACAGACAGGATTATAATCCACATATTCTTTAATCCGTTTTTTTAAGATTTTTTCATCAAGCCCGCGCAGAAATGAAAGCTCTGTTCTCCCGATTAGATTGACCCGCTCAGGCACAAAATGTTTCCAGAAACCGGCAAGCTCAATCCCCGGCCGCTTAATATCACTAACTTTAACCTCTCTTTTAATCCCAGAACGCCCGGCCTGAAGTTCAAGATCAAAGCGGTTAAAGATATCAAGGACTAAGACTTTATCTTCGTCAATCATTTTTTACTAACCTGTCTTCCATAGCTACAGCTATAGCTCCCTTTAAGCCAATATCAGAGCCCAGCTCAGCTTCCTTAACTGTAACCATCTCTAAAGATCCTGCTAGAGAAATGTCTTCCATAGTTTTTATCGCCTCATCCAAAAATAAATCTGAAGCTTTCATAACTCCTCCACCAAGAATAATCATCTCTGTATTAAAGGTATTAACAACATTACCCATTCCAATTCCTAAATGATAACCAGCATTTTTAAAGATATCTTTGGCCACCTGATCACCCTGATGAGCAGCTTGAGCACAAATAACAGCATCAATATCTTCAACAATGTTATCTGCGAGCTCCAGCATCTCTTTGCTCTGACCGGCAGCTGCAGCTTCTCTTGCCCGCTTACCGATTGAAGTCCCAGAAGCAAAAGCTTCCAGACAGCCGTGATTTCCACAGCCGCAGAGTGGGCCATTAGGATCAATTACTGTATGACCAATCTCACAGGCGTTATCATTAACTCCAGTAAATAACTCTTTGTTAATAATAGCTCCCCCACCAATCCCGGTAGAAATAGTTATGTAAACCATATTCTCAACATTTTTTCCGGCTCCAAACCATTTTTCACCCAGAGCAGCAGCATTGGCATCATTCTGTAAGAGAGTCTTAATCCCCAGAGCTGATTCCATGCGCTCAACTAATGGTACGTTCTTCCAGGGTAAGTTTGCATTTTCAATTATAATTCCTTTTTTAGAATCCAGAGGTCCCGGACTTCCAATTCCCAGAGTAATAATCTGTTCTTTTGTAACCTCAGTTTTTTCTAATACATCCTCTATAGTAGCTATCATATTTTCTATTATTTTATCTTCACCAAGATCGGCTTCAGTATCTCTGCGTGATCTGGCAATTATCTTTCCTTCACTATCTGCAAGACCTGTTAAAATTTTTGTGCCGCCAAGATCCAGTCCTAAATAATATTCTTTCATTATTATTCCCCTCTCAATTAATCTTATAAAATTAATGTTTTAATATTTTGCAAGCATCTCTTTTGTTCCCTGAATAATCAGAATACCAATTATCCCTATAAACCCAGCCGGGAGTCCAATTCCGGTTACAAATAATATTATACTCAGCAAAAAGATTGCCAGAAACCAGAGCAGTGAAAATATTATGTTGTCCAGGCTGAGAATAACTGCATTTTTTAAAATATCTTTAAGTGATCTATCTCCCTGAATAATCAGCAAACCCCATAAGTAAGCCTGATAAATTGAAAAATAAATCAGTAAATAGGCAAATAAAAAAGCAAAAGCTAAAAGCCAGATATTTTCCTGTCCTTTTAATAAAAAGAAACGCAGATCAACTATAAAGACAGTATATAAAATAACTGAAATTAAAAAGACTAAAAAACCACGCCAAAAATTATTTTTAAAATATGAAAACAGCTCTTTAAAAGCAACTCTTCCTTCCTCTAAAATTTGACTGGTTCCATAAAGAGAAGTTAAAAAAACAGGTCCCAGAAAAATAAGAGGCAGCAAAAGAATTAAATACCAACCACTGTTTAGACCAATAAAAACCGTAAACAACAGCACGGAACTGATAATAAACCAGGCTACACTGAGCAGCACCAGTTTGAATAAATCTTCATAAAAATCTTTAAACGTAGATTTTAAAATCGAAAAAATTTCCAAATAAATCCCTCCAAATCAGACCAAATATTAAAGTTATCCACTATATTTGATTATAACATAAATAGCTTGAAAATGCATAATTCTGAAAGCACTTAATCATTTAAATCCAGATCAAGCTTAAAATGCTGTTTTAGATAACGAGCAATACCCAGCTGATCATGGTCGGGAGCTGTATCGTCAGCATGTTCCTGCAGTTCTGAATGTGCATTCTGCATAGCTATACCTGTTCCTGCCCATTCAATCATCTTAAGGTCGTTTAAACCATCTCCAAAGGCCATGATTTCTTCCTGTTTAATCTTAAAATCTGCAGCCAGCTTTTTAATCGGAACTGCCTTGGACATATCTTTTTTTGTGATTTCAATGAAAGAAGGGTAAGAAGAAGATAACTCAATTTCATGATCAAAATTCTCCCTGAGAAAATTATTTATTTCAACCTGCTTATCCTCGTCTTCTTCAATAATCAGCATTTTTGTCGGCTCAGCATTCAAAAATTCGTCCAACCTGCCGACAGCATTGGCTTTAATCCCGGAAATATCTTCATAACGGTCTGTAAATTCATTCTCCTCAGCAACATAGAGTTTGTCATCAATATACAGCTGCAGATGATAGTCATTTTTAACTACCATTTTGGTGATTTTCTTTGCAATCTCAAAAGGAATTGGAGCATGAAAAATTTCTTTTTGGCTGGCAGGATCAACCACTAAGGCACCATTATATGTAATTATAGGATCTACAATCCCCAGCCTGTCTGTATGCGGTTTAGCAGAACAGTACATTCTACCGGTTGCAACCAGAGTTCTAATCCCTTTATCTCTAATCATCTTTACTGCTTCAATGGTTTTTTCCTGCAGCTGATGATTAATATCAAGTAAGGTCCCATCCAGATCAAAAACAATCATTTTAATATCCATAATATCACCTTTTCTTATATTCTTATAATCTCAAAAAAATGACCGGGTTGCCCCGGCCCCTTAATTATTAACTTATATATAATCTACTCCATAAACTGAGCAGAAAATGCATGAACCTCTTTTTTCATAGCTTTTAATTTAGCCTCATCTTCAAGATTCTTTAGAGCTTCAAAAATAAACTCTGCAATTTTTTTCATATCTTTTTCTTTCATTCCTCTTGTTGTAACTGCCGGAGTTCCAATTCTGATTCCACTGGTAACAAAAGGACTTTTAGTTTCAAAAGGAATTGTATTTTTATTAACTGTAATTCCTACTTTATCCAGAGCCTCTTCGGCCTCTTTACCTGTGATTTCCATGTTGTTTAAATCAACCAGCATCATATGGTTATCTGTACCACCAGATACAAGCCGCATACCGTAACTTTTTAGCTCTTCTGCCAGAGTATGAGCATTATCAATAATCTGCTGCTGATATTCCATAAATTCATCTGTCAGAGCTTCTTTAAAAGAAACTGCTTTGGCTGCAATAATATGCATCAAAGGTCCTCCCTGTAATCCCGGGAAAATTGCCTTATCTATATCTTTGGCATATTTTTCTTTACAGAGAATCATTCCACCTCTGGTTCCTCTTAAAGTTTTGTGGGTGGTTGTAGTTACAAAATCTGCAGTTTCTACAGGATTTGGATGTAAGCCAGCAGCAACCAGACCGGCTATATGGGCCATATCTACCATAAATAAGGCACCCACCGAATCAGCAATTTCCTTAAATGTTTTAAAATTAATTACTCTTGGATAGGCACTGGCGCCAGCAACAATTAAATCTGGCTGATGCTCTTCGGCCAGAGCTCTTACCTGATCATAATCAATAATTTCTTTTTCTTTTGTTACCCCATAGTGAACAAAATTATAATATTTACCTGACATATTAACCGGGCTGCCGTGGGTTAAATGGCCTCCGTGAGTAAGGTCCATTGCCAGAATGGTTCCACCTTTAGGAACCTGAGAAAAATAAACTGCCTGATTGGCCTGTGAACCAGAATGTGGCTGGACATTAGCATGTTCAGCACCAAATAATTCTTTTGCCCTTTTAATTGCTAATTCTTCTGCCTTATCAATTACCTCACAGCCCCCATAATATCTTTTGTGAGGATAACCTTCTGCGTATTTGTTGGTTAAAACCGAACCAGCCGCCTCCATCACAGCAGAACTAACAAAATTCTCCGAAGCTATTAGTTCAATATTCTGAGCCTGTCTCTTCTCTTCTTCTGAAATTATTTCTGCTATTTCCGGATCAATTTTCTTTAATTCCCGCATCCAAAGCTCATCTCCTTAATTTAATTATTATGATCTTCCTTTATATTAATTATACTTCTCTAAAAGAGAATTAAATCCTGCTTAAATTATCGCTTCTTTTTTAAATAAAAGTTAAAAAAATAACTATGTAAATGAAAAAAGACCGGAGAATATCCCCCGGTTTTTTTCAAAATTTATAAACTTATGCCTGGCTGATAGCATCTACTGGACAAACCGCTACACAAGCTGCACAGTCAATACATTCATCAGCATCGATTTCGTACTTTGTATCACCTTCACTGATACATTCTACAGGGCATTCTGGTGCACAGGCACCACACATAATACAATCATCTGAAATTACATGAGCCATTTATTGTTCACCTCCTGCTATTCAGCTTTATTAAAATTATTTGTAAAAAGTTCACAAAACTATTATACCCAGCCAGCTCTAAAATGTCAACTACTTTACATATTTGAAAAGGCTTTTATTAATAATTTTTCTTGATTAGATAGTATCAGGCTGAAATTACTCCAGTTAAGCAGAAATTTCAGCCTTTTAGTAGCTACCTCAAAAAAATTAATCTTTAAATTTAGAAACTGTAATTTAAAGAAATAGCTGAATAATCATTGTCTTCAAATTGGCCAAAGGTAGTACCAGCATCTCCACTAAAGATTTTATGGGAGGCTGTCAAAATCAAATCCTGTTTTAGTTCATATTCTAGAGCAGCCTCCAGAAAGTAGTCATTTTCATTTAAATTATAAACCCAGCTGAGCTGAGGAATAATCTTTTCATTTTGATAGCTGTCCTCTAAGACCAGTACTGCTCTATTGCTTATATAATCTCCATCCTGATTATATTCCAGATCAATATTCTGCATTCCAGTTTGAGTCTGGATTAAATTATTTTCTATCTCTTCCTCATCCAGAATTTTTTCTCCCTTAAACTGCAGATTAAGATTTAAATTGCTGATTGGAAGATCACGGTCACCACCAATAACCCAGGCAATTTTGTTATTCCGGACTGTCGGATCATCACCAGCAGTATCTTCTGTTCTATAATAAGCCAGCTCAAAACGGCTGTTGACACTTCTAATTACTCGGGCCAGCTCCAAACCAAATACATCAACTTCATCATACTGCAGATCAGCAGCATTCAGTGCCTGATTAAAGTTCTGCTTATTTTCTTCTATTTGAGCTAAATTATCCGGAGCTTCAACGGGATTATTTGCTAAAGAAGTATTCAGGGCTTTTAAATCATAACTTGGTTCTCTCAAATAACCGTGATAATAGCTGAATCCGTAATCAGTACCGCCCCGGCTGTCAGTAAAGCGCAGAGCAAATTGATTATCTTCTTCGGCAATTGAATTTTTAACCTGCCTGATCACTTCCGCCTCTGACTGAGCTGTGGCTGCAGCCAGATTTTTTAGAGAGATTTGAGCCGCGAAGGGGTTGATTACCCAGTCACCCAGCCGGCTTTCTGGATCCTCTGCCAGCCTGGTGGGAGTAAAATCAGGAGTATAAACAAATTCTAAATTTGCATTTCCGCCCCGAAAGTAGCGGTCAATTTTAAGCATCTCTTCTCCAATCTGTCGGTCTTTATAATCCTGATTGATAAAATCACTCATATCTTCAGCATTTAAATTATCAACTACATGCAGCTGGTCTCCTTTTCCCCAGATTGGTCTATCTTTACCGAGCAGAATATTATACTTTTCTCCATAATATTTGTAATAAAGCTCATCGATTTCTACTTCTTCTACCGCACCTGGTTGAAAGTCAAGTAGAAAATTGAACTCATGCTTTTGACCTGGATAGCTGATTTCTAGATCCCCTTTTAGATTTTCATTGAGCTCATCTGCAGCAGAAAAATATCTTAGCTCAGGACTGATTTCACCACTAATTTCTATTTCTGTTTTATCTTCTGCACCATAAAAACTGCCACTTCCCTGAGCAAAAGCTGCAGTATTAGCCACTAGAAGCAATACTAATACTGCCGTAATTAAGACTCCAGTTTTATTCTTCAACATAAGATCACATCCTTATTTATGATTTTATGGATTATACTTAAACTTTCTTTATCTTCCTGTTTCCAGATACTGCTGAGTAAATCTTCGATCGTCAATTTTTTTATTATACTCCAGCAGGTAATTTCCATCCCGCTGTTGAATATATAGACGGGTGCTGTGACCGCTAGCTAAATTTTCCATTGTCGTTGAAAATGCTGTCCAGATACCATCCACTTTTTTAATTTCACTATCAACTGTCATTACTTTAGATAATTCTACACTATCTTTGTCATACATTTCCAGCTTTACCGGAATAAAATGTTCTTTTGTTATCCAGGAAATTGTTTTTGCATACTGCTCATCTTCAGGATTTTTAGGAATAGCTTCTACTACATATGTCTGATAGCCATTAAATTCTTCTTCCCGCAGCAGTTCATATTCAAAATTATCTATTTCTCTGGACTTCAGATCATCATAAGTAAAATCTGTTCACATAAAGGAGTCACTGCCCTGGCCACCTGATATGCGCCTGACTCTACCAAGATCAGGCAAATAAATCCACTGATCATCATCAGCTTCTTCATTTTCTTTCTGTAAAAAACGGGTGTCTTTTATAGAAGCAGGTTCATGAAAAACCATTAATGTTTCTCTTAAATCTGATTGATTATCCTGGGACCAGACTTCTATTACCCGAGAACGTACATTACCATCACTGTCAATTAAGTCCATTCCAGCCAGTACATGCTGGGTATCTCCTGACTCTCTATCCTGTACCCTCTCCATTACCTCACGTCCATCGACAGCTGCTGCTGAAAATGAAACTGCTGTTATGATCACAATCAGAAGTAATGCCTTTAAATAATTACTTTTTACAAAAGTTTTCATTTTAATTCCTCCCATTTTATAATTTTAATCAAATTGAAATTTAATTTGCTTTTTTTATAAATTCAGGTTTAAAGATATTTAATAAAAGCGGTAAAATAGTCATTGCCGCCAGCGATGAAGTAAACATTGTCACAGCTATTAAAAGCCCCAGATAAACAAGCGGATAAAAGTTTGAAAATAAGAGGACTAAAAATCCTGCTGAGACAGAAATTGCATTAAAGATAATAGCCTTTCCGGTAGAACTTAAGGTTTCTCTCGTTACCTGATAGAGATCATCATTTTCTCTTCTATTTTGATGATAGCTGTGCAGAAAATGAATTGTATAATCAACACCAATACCAATAGCAATTGAAGCAACCATTGCTGTTCCAACATCAAGTTTGATTCCCAGGTGACCCATTAACCCAAAATTGATAATCAGCGAAAAGGCCAGGGGAATAATGCCGTAAAAACCAGCAACTATTGATTTAAAAGAGATTGCTACAATAATGAAAACCACTATAAATGAAATAACAATACTTCTAATTTGACTGCCGACAATTAAATTGTTTGCTTCCAGAGCCATTGTTGCATAACCGGAAACTGTTGTCTGATAATCTGCGGGAAAATTACTGCTGCTGTAATTATCAATTTTATCTTTTATTCTGGCAGCAGTTATATTACTCGGATCCTTAATCTGAATCAACATTTGTGCTTTATCCGGCTCCAGTTGGTCATTGATTAAATCATCCACACTCCCCGAGAAAAGAAGTAAATACTGTGAAATAAGATTTTTTAAATTTTCTTTTGTTTCAGCATCATATTTTTCTAAATCATTAGGAATTTCATAATAGGCAGCTGCATTGTAATTCATCTCTTCCTTCAGAAGCTGCAGCAGTTGATCAGCAGTTAGATCTAATTTTTCTGCTCCAGCAACTGCTCTATTTAAAAGCTGAATAAATTCTAATTCAGAGATATTTTTCTCGGAATCTGGCCCGGCAATAATTTCCGGCTGAGATTTCTCTTCTTGAGCCTCCTCAGACACTTCAGAATCTTCTCCCTGATAAAAACTGGAACTTTCGTCTGAATTATCTTCTTCTCTCCCATCTCCCTGATAAAAAGATGAAGTTGTTTCAGATTTACTTTCTGTTTGACTTTCAGCACTGCTCTCCTGATAAAAGGAAGAAGTAGTTTCTTCAGAGCTGCTGTTTTGATTACTTTTCGTTCCTGCTTCAGTCTCTTCGCTTTCTGCTTCTGGATAATGCATAACCTGGTTCATCCGTTTGATATAATCGCTGATAGAAGAAGTCTTACCAACAGACTCAAAATTTGATTCCAGACTCTGCTGTAATTTATCCATTTCATTTAAAATTTCTGGATTATTTAAACTTCCTCTTTCCTTGCCCTCAATCAGTACTTTCATTATATTGGTCCCGGCAAAATTTTGATTTATAAAATCATCTGCCTGTCTAATTTCACTTTCTTCTTTAAACATTTCAATTAAAGGTGTATCTACAACTATTTTATTAAAACCAAGAGCAGAAATAATTATAATTAATAAAACAGCAAGGATTATAGAAATCCTTTTCTGAGAGTAAAAATCATGAACGGTAAAAATTAGTGATTCAAAATGTTCAAGTTTATCAAAGTCACTATTTTTCTTATCTTTTAAAAAAATCGGCAGTTTTAATAAAGAAGGAATTAAAAATAAAGCGATCAAAAAAGCGGCAATAATTCCGATAGCTGTAAAAATACCAAAACTCTTAATTGGTACAATCTGACTTGAAGCCAGGGAACCAAAACCAACAACTGTAGTTAAAGCAGCTAAAAAAACCGGTTTGCCCAGCTGATTTACTGTAGCCAGGATCAGTTCTTCATTTTTAGCAGCAGTTAATTCTTGCTCTAACTCTGCCAGAGCATCATAATAATGACTCAATATATGGATTCCATAAGCACTGCCAACAGCCAGCAGCAGAACTGGAATCACTGTTGAGACAAGGGTAAGATTGATTCCCAGATAGGCCATTAAACCAACTGCCCAGATACTGCTGATACTTACTGTCAGCATAACTAAAAATACAGGCAGTGCTTTTTGAAAAAAGAAATATAAGGCCAGAATTAAAACTAGAAAAATAATAGGAATCAGATAGCGAATATCCTGCAGCATATGATCTCCCATTAAAACATTTATCGCCTTAGAACCAGAAATAAATGTTTTAATTCCCTGCTCCTGATAACTATTGACTACATCTTTTACCTGGTAAAAAATTTCTTTCTCCTGGTCTGCACTTAGCCCTTCCTCCAGCGTAATTAAGATTTGAGTTGATTTAAAATCATCTGAGTAGAGATTATTTTGATAAAAATCCCAGCTTAAAATCTTTTCTTTCAGTCTGATTCTCTGCTCTCTATTTTCCGGAATTTCTTCGATGAGGGACTCAACAACCATCCCTTCAGAGCTGCCGGCGATATAATCTACATTTGTGAGCGAGCGAACCTCTTCTACCTGCTGCAGCTCTTCTATCTCCGAGCTTAGATTAGCTATTAATTTTAAATTTTCAGCTTCAAATATTGTCCCCTGATCTACCTGAACTGCAGTTACAAGCCCCTCACTTTCCCCAAAAATTTCTCTTAAATTATCATTACTCATTTTGGCCGGGTTGTCGTCCGGTAAAAAGACCTCTATGTCATTATTTATCTCGACATCGGGTAATTGAAATAGGAAAAATAATGTTATAATCAGTATCAGGCCAATAATTAGTTTATTGTGTTTTAATATTTTTTTCATTTTTTGACCTCCTCTAAAAACTGCGTACTGTAAAATTGAATTTTTACTGTATTTGATTTTAATTTCGCTTTTGAATAATTTTATACATTTTTTCTAAGGTATTTATTACTTTTTCAGCTTCATTTTCTTCAATCTCATCTAAAAATTTCTTAAACCACTGCTGATAGATTTGATTGATCTCTTCCTTTACAGCATAGGCCTTTTGACTCAAATATATTAGATTAACTCTGCCATCTTCCGGAGACTTTTCTTTTTTTAAATAATCTTTTTCAATTAAGGAGTTAATTGCTCTTGATACTGTCGCTTTATCCACAGCCAGATTTTCCTTGAGCTGATTCTGGCTGATTCCATCTCCATCTTTATATAAATAGACCAGAAGATTTCCTTCACTGTGATTTAAATTATAATCTGCAAGTAAATTATCAACATATTGATCATGATCTTTATACAATTTGGCTATCCATTTCCTAATCGGAGCATCTACCCTCATTTTTTCACCTCATTTGAATTTAGTTGCATGTGCGACTTTCTTTAAAAAAATTAGGTTCTTTAACAAATGTTGTGAAATCTAAATAGCACCGTTTGAATCATGTTATCTCTTTTATTTTTTGAATTGCTCTTAAATACTTAGCAATGATAAATATACTC
>Ga0194137_10000702_pt1 | contig 21557 bp, 16 predicted proteins | sample TARM_MetaG_T3_14_FD_134025 | JGI IMG/M metagenome (GOLD analysis project Ga0194137, IMG submission 134025) | Freshwater microbial communities from Pennsylvania, USA, analyzing microbe dynamics in response to fracking - TARM_MetaG_T3_14 (version 2) | ecosystem: Environmental > Aquatic >... | reverse complement strand
TGGTGATGCTGCCGTTCAATATCGTCAGCGAGTTCTCGCGTGGCATATCCCTTGCCATACGCCTGTATGGCAACGTGATGAGCGGTGCGGTGATCGCCGGCATCCTGCTGAGTGTTGCGCCCTTCTTTTTTCCTGTGGTCATGGACCTGCTCGGACTGCTGACGGGTCTGATCCAGGCCTACATCTTCGCCATTCTGGCAACGGTTTATATCTCATCGGCGACTGCCACCGCTGGAAAGCCCCTGAGCAAGGAGAAAGACAAATGAGTGACTTTGCCCTGATTGCCGCGGTCTCCATTCTGACCGCTGGCCTGTCCGTGGCTTTTGGCGCAATCGGCCCGGCGCTCGGCGAGGGCCGGGCGGCGGCGGCGGCGCTTGCCGCCATCGCCCAGCAGCCGGATTCTGCGTCCACCCTGTCGCGAACCCTGTTCGTCAGCCTCGCCATGATTGAGTCCACGGCCATCTACTGCTTTGTTGTCGCGATGATTGTCCTGTTTGCCAATCCGTTCTGGGATCAGGCACTGCAGGCCGCGCAGTCGGCAGCAGGTTGAATCATGTCTGTTGACTGGATCACGGTACTTGCCCAGATCGGCAATTTCCTGGTGCTGGTCTGGCTCCTGAAGCGTTTTCTGTATAAGCCCATCCTGAACGGTATCGATGCCCGTGAATCCGAAATCGCAACCCGGATGGGGGAGGCGGAGATCGCGCGGAAGCAGGCCGCTGCAGCCGAAGCCGAGTTTCTGGAACAGAAGCGGGCATTGCTGGTCGACAACTCGGAGCAAGCCGAGCGGATTCGTCAGCAGGCGGAAAAAGAGAAAGACGCTCTGCTCGCCGCTACGAGAGAGAGTCTGGAACGGGAAAAACAGGAATGGCAGGCGCACCTGAATGCGGAGCGGGACCGGTTCATCAATGAGTTGCACCTGGCCAGCGCCGACACACTTTACCAACTGGTGCGACGGGCCCTGCGCGATCTGGCGGATGAGGATCTGGAGGAGCACATCGCCCTGAATGTGACCAGCAAGCTCAAGCCACTGTCCGATGAGCTGATTTCCGCAGCTGATCGTGCGGAACAGGCGGTGGCCACGACCCACACACCGCTGCCGGAGAACACCCGGGAAAAGATGAAGGCCGCACTGGAACATCTGGCTCCGGGGCTGGCCCTGAGTTTCGCCACTGATTCCCGACAGGCGCCCGGTCTGATTCTGCGTATTGGCAGTGTCCAGGTGGCCTGGACAATCGACAGTTACACCGATGAACTCATTGGTCTGCTGACCGAACGGCTGGCCGCCGGCGGATCCGGACGGGTGAACAATCATGGCTGACGACCCCGTCCTGTCTCCAGAGAGATTCATTGATGCCCTGTTGGACAGCCCGACGCCTTCGCTGGCACTGACCGAAGTCGGCACGGTTACCGAGGTGGGTGACGGCATTGCGGTGGTCTCTGGCCTGGCCCGGGCCCTGGCAGACGAGCTGCTGGTTTTTGCCTCGGGTGTTCGTGGTGTGGTGCTTGATCTGGAGCCGGGCCGGCTGGGTGTGATTCTGCTCGGGCCCTCACAGCTGGTCAGTTTCGGGGAGGATGTCTGGCGCACTCACAAGGTGTTCAGTGTGCCGGTAGGGCCGGGGCTTATCGGCCGGATTGTTGACGCCACCGGCGAGCCACGGGACGCAAAGGGCAACGTAGCATCGACGGCCCAGAGGCCTGTGGAGGCCAGCGCACCCGGTATCCTGAGCCGTGCTCCGGTCACCCGGCCGCTGGCTACAGGCATCAAGGCCATTGATGGCGCGGTGCCCGTGGGGCTGGGCCAGCGGGAACTGATTATCGGGGATCGGCAAACCGGGAAAACGTCCATCGCTGTCGATACCATTCTCAACCAGGCCCGCTCGGATGTCCTGAGCATCTATTGCGCCATCGGCCAGCGCGGAGATGCCGTTGCGCGGGTTATTGAATCCCTGCGGCAAAGTGGCCAGCTGGCAAATACCGTTGTGGTTTCGGCCGGCGATGAGGATGCCCCGGGCCTGGCCTACATCGCACCCTATGCGGCGATGACGATGGCCGAATACTTTTCAGACCAGGGGCGGGATGTGCTGGTGGTTTTCGACGACCTGACCCACCATGCCCGTTCCTATCGCGAACTGTCCCTGCTACTGCGCCGTCCTCCGGGCCGGGAAGCTTTTCCGGGGGACATCTTCTATGTCCACGCCCGACTGCTCGAACGGGCCGGCCAGTTCACGCCAGAGGCCGGGGGTGGCTCCATCACTCCGTTACCCGTGGTCGAGACCCAGGCGGAAAACCTGTCTGCCTACATTCCAACCAATCTTATTTCGATCACCGATGGGCAGATCTATCTGTCGCCACGTCTGGTGCGCAAAAACCAGTTTCCGGCGGTGGATATCGGGCTCTCGGTATCGCGCGTCGGGGGCAAGGCCCAGCACCGTGCATTTCGTGATGTGGCCGGGAATCTGCGGGTCACCCTGTCCCAGTTTGAGGAGCTGGAGGATTTTGCCCGCTTTGGCACCCGTCTGGATGAAAATACCCGCGCCCGACTGCACCGGGGCGCTGCGGTGCGTGCCGCGTTGCGCCAACCGGAGCGGGACCCGGTGCCGGCAGCCGAACAGCTGCTGGTGCTGATGGCTGCGATGGAGGGGCTGTTTGACGGTCTGTCCGAAAGCGAAGTGGTCGCGGCCATGGCGAGGATGCGCAAAGGCGTTGGTGACGCTCTTGACGACATTGCTGAAAGCATCCGGCAAAACCGTCCTCTGGAGGACGATGAGAAGGCAACACTCCTGCGGGTGGCCCGAACCGTCCTGCAATTGCCCGAAGGTGATGGCCATGACCCAGACGCTTGAAACCCTGTCCCGCCGTACCGAGACCCTGACCAGCATTCGCGGAATCGTTCACACCATGAAAACCATGGCTGCGATCAACTCGGTGCCCTACGAACATGCAGCGCACTCGGTCGAGTCCTATCATCAGACCGTACTGACCGCTCTCCGGGCATTTGTGGCCAGAACCGGCCCTGTTGCCATGCCCGTCGCCGCGAACGCTGAGCGGATTCTGGTGGTGTTTGGTTCGGATCATGGCCTGTGTGGCAACTACAATGAGGTGCTTGCGGCAAGAGCAAGCACCGAGGCTTCGAAGACGGGGGCCGGCACCCGGGTATTGTGCGTCGGCGCCCGTATGAGTGACGCCCTGAGCGATCGGGGGCTGAGCCCGGAGGTCACCTTCCTGCCCCCGGCCTCGGCCGATGGCATCGGCCGTCTGGCCAGCGAAATTGTGACCCGGCTGGACGAGATCGGAGGCGGCGACGTGCATAACCGGATTGCCGTGACCCTGGTGTTCACCCGGCGGGCAGAGAAGGGGCAGCGGGAACCGGCCGTAAGCCCGTTGCTGCCGCTGGCGCCCTCGCTGCTTTCCGACCCTGCCAGGGAGGGATGGCGGTCCCGGTCCCTCCCGGACTTCACGATGCCGGCGCCGCCGTTGCTGGCGGCGCTGCTACGCAACCATATCTTCGCCAGTGTTTTTCAGGCCTCGGCGGAAGCGATGGTCACCGAAAACGCAGCCAGGCTTGCCTTGATGCAGCAGGCGGAGCAGGCGGTCGATGACCGGCTTGAGGAGGTCGGGGGGCTATTCAGACTGGTCCGCCAGGATGAAATCACCAGCGAGCTTATGGACATCATTATCGGGTTTGAGGCACTGAAAAAGAAATCACCCGGGGCTGAGTGACATCCTGTGTTTTCAGGTCGCGATTGCTGATAACATTTGGTTATTACCTAATAATCAATATTTTCCGGAGGTGCTTGGATGGGGCGGATCGCTGCAGCAGGTTTTGTGGTAACCCTGGCCCTGCTGGCGTCAACGGTCTGGGGGCAGGACAGTCCGTCAGCGTTGAAGACTGCAGTTACGGAGCTTCGCAGGTTCCAGGAGACTGCCCATCTTGATGGCGTTATCGAGGCGGTTCAGCAGAGCACGGTCTCGGCCCAGACCAGCGGTACGGTCCAGAAACTGCCGTTTGACGTCGACGATTCCGTTGCCGCGGGTGACCTGATTGTTCAGCTCGAGGACAGCGAGCAGCAGTCGAGGCTGAACCAGGCTCAGGCGGGCCTTGAAGAGGCAGAGGCGGCACTGACCGATGCCGGTCAGCGCTTTGCCCGGATTGAGGAGGTGTACGCCCGTGGGCTGGTGTCCCGGCAGGAGTTTGATCAGGCCCGGAATAATCTGGCGGCGGCGAAGGCCAGAGTGGAGCGGGCGCGGGCCGCGGTTGCGGAGGCCGAAGAGCAGCTGAGCTACACCCGGGTTGTTGCCCCCTACGGCGGTATCCTGACGGAACGGCATGTCGAGTTGGGCGAGACCGTAAGCCCCGGCCAACCATTGCTCAGTGGCCTGTCGCTTGAGCAATTGCGGGTCGTGGTTGATCTGCCCCAGAAGTATGCAACGCTGGCACGCAACGAGCGTCAGGCCCGGGTTACCCTGGCCGATGGCCGGGTACTGGAAACCGGTGAGATGACGTTGTATCCCTACGCCGACCCGGCCACCCATACCTTCCGGTTGCGGATGCAGCTCAATGAACCCGGCGGCTCCCTGTTTCCCGGCATGCTGGTGAAAGTCGGCGTGCCGGTTGCCACTCGCGAGGCCCTCTGGGTGCCGGCCAGCAGCCTGATCCATCGCAGTGAACTCCGGGCGGTGTACGTCATGGACAGTAACGACCGCCCCCGCCTGCGTCAGGTACGTGTAGGCGTCCGTGATGGCGAGCGCCTGGAAATCCTGTCGGGTCTGAGTGAGGGTGAACAGGTGGTGACCAATCCGTCAGTTCTTGTGGGCAGCGAGCGCCTGACCCTGCCCGAGGCCGCCGAGCCTGGCGGGGAGGAAAGCCGGTGAGCGAGGAATTGCCGCGCGTCGGACCTTCCGGCGCCATTGCCCGGGTTTTCCAGGACAACAAGCTCACCCCGTTGCTGGCGGTACTGGCGGTGATTCTGGGTATTCTGGCGGTGGTCATTACCCCGAAAGAGGAAGAGCCCCAGATTGACGTCACCATGGCCGATATCATGGTGGGCTTCCCCGGCGCCAGTGCCCGGGAAGTGGAGAGCGCCATTGCCACGCCTGCCGAGCAGGTGATGAGCGAGATCAAGGGCGTCGAGCATGTCTACTCCGTGTCGCGCCAGGGCCAGGCCGTGATCACCGTTCAGTTCGAGGTGGGTGTACCCCGGCAGGAAGCGCTCGTGCGCCTGTATAACCAGGTCTACTCCAATCAGGACTGGCTGCCCGCCAATCTCGGCGCCACCCAGCCGCTGGTCAAGCCCAAGGGCATTGATGATGTCCCGGTGATGACCCTGACCCTCTACGACCCGGTCAACGGCCACACCGGTGAGGAGCTCACCCGTCTGGCCCACATGCTTGAGGTCGCCCTCAAACGCGTTCCCGGTACCCGGGATGTCTACACCGTTGGCGGCGTGCCGGACCGTGTCGATATTGTCTTTGATCCCGCCTTGCTGGCCGGCTTCCAGCTGACGGTCAGTGACGTTGAGGCCGCCCTTCAGGCCGCCAACGCCAGCAGTCAGGAATCCCGGGTGACCCGCAATAACCTGTCGATACCGGTGCAGGTAGGTAGGCTGCTGGAGACCGTGGAGGATGTGCGCAACCTGGTGGTGGGCATGCGCAACGGCGCCGCGGTGCATCTGGAGGACGTGGCCCGGGTTCGCCGTGGTGGCACTGTCCCGGACCAGAGTGTGATGACCGGATTCGGCCCGGGCGCGAAAACCGAAGCCGCGGGTTCGCCCGGTCAGGTTTACCCGGCGGTCACGCTGGCGATCGCCAAGAAACCCGGCGAGAACGCCATTGATATCACCACCGCCATCAAGAAACGACTGGAACTGCTGCGCAACCGGGCCCTGCCGGTCGGGGTGGAGGTTCTGGTCACCCGGGACTACGGCGAAACCGCCTCCCAGAAAGCCCGCAAACTGATTTCAGACCTGATCTCGGCCACCCTGGCGGTGATGATCCTGGTGCTCGCCGCCATGGGCTGGCGCCAGGCGCTGATTGTCGGCGTTGCGGTTCTTATTACCCTGTTGCTGACCCTGGTGTTTTCCTGGGCCTGGGGCTTCACCCTGAACCGGGTGTCGCTGTTCGCGTTGATTTTCTCCATCGGCATCCTGGTGGACGACGGTATCGTCATTACCGAGAACATCAACCGGCGTATCCAGAACTCCCGCCGGGCGGTGAAGGACATCATTCCGGTGGCGGTGGACGAGGTGGGCACCCCTACCATCATGGCCAGCCTCACCATCATGGCGGCGCTGATCCCCATGGCCTTTGTCACTGGCCTGATGGGCCCCTACATGAGTCCGATTCCGATCAACGCCTCCGCCGGCATGGTGATTTCCCAGATTGTGGCCTTTGTCGTGGCGCCCTGGCTGGCATTGCGTCTGTTACGGCACAAGAAAGGGCAGGCGGTGGAGGCGGCCGCCGAGGCCTCGAATTCCGCAGAAGGTGTCAATGCCACCGCGCTGCGCGTCTTCCGGACCGTGCTGTCGCCGTTCCTGGGTGACCATACCTGGCGGCGCCGGTTTCTGGCGCTGGGTGTCGTACTGCTGACGGTCGCGGCGGCTTCGTTGCCGGTATTCCAGGCGGTGATCCTGAAAATGCTGCCGTTCGACAACAAGTCCGAGCTGCAGATTGTGGTGGACATGCCCGAACGCACCCCAATGGAAAACACTCAGCGGGTGCTGATGGAGATGGGGCATTACCTGGAGGCGGTGGACGAGGTGGCCAGCTGGCAGGCGTACGCCGGCACAGCCTCCCCAATCAATTTCAATGGCCTGGTGCGACAGTATTATCTGCGCAGCGAACCTTACCAGGGCGATATCCAGGTCAACCTGGTTGCTGAGCAGAACCGGACACGGCAGTCCCATGCCATTGCCCAGTCCTTGCGGAGCCCGCTGACGGAGATTGGGGACCGCTACAACGCCGAGGTCAAAGTGGTGGAGGTGCCACCGGGGCCCCCGGTGATGGCGCCGGTGGTGGCAGAAATCTACGCTGTGAATAAAGAGCGCCGGGCCGAACTTGCCAACCGGGTAGCCGAAGGGATGGGCAAGGTGCCAGGCCTGGTGGAGATCGATACCACCCTCGAAGCGCCCACCCGGCAGTGGGAAGTGGTGGTGGACCGGTCCCGGGCGGCCCGCCTGGGGGTATCTCAGGCCCAGGTAGCGATGGCCCTGCAAACGGCTCTTGGTGGCCGGGGTATCAGCTTCCTGCACGATGAATTTGCCAAATACCCGGTGCCCATTCGCGTCATTCTTGCCGAGGGTGCCAAGGCCCGGCCTGCGGCGCTGCTGTCGGTGAATGTGCGCAGTCGCGATGGCCAGTTGGTGCCGTTGGCCAGTATTGCCGAGGTCCGGGAGGCGGACTGGATGGGGGCGATCTACCACAAGGATCTGCTGCCGGTCACCTATGTAACCGCAGCCATGGCCGGGGAAATCGAGTCGCCTCTGTACGGCATGTTCGACATGGTGGATCGACTGGAGCAGGATCCGGGCGCGCCGGAGCAGTATTTTATCAGCCAGCCGGTGTTGCCGGAAAACGGAGCCCTTAAATGGGACGGCGAGTGGCAGATCACCTACAAAACCTTCCGGGACATGGGCGCAGCTTACAGTGTCGGCGTATTCATGATTTTCGTGCTGCTGGTGGCCCAGTTTCGCTCCTACATTCTCCCACTGGTGATTATGGCACCGATTCCGTTGACCCTGATCGGCATCATGCCCGGCCACGCCCTGATGGGCCGGGAGTTCACCGCCACCAGCATGATCGGCATGATTGCCCTGGCGGGGATCATTGTCCGTAATTCCATTCTGCTGGTGGTGTTTATCCGGCAACTGATTGATGAGGGGGTGGAGCTGGGCGAAGCCGTTGTACTGGCGGGCGCGGTCCGGATCAAACCGATCGCCCTCACGGCAGTCTCGGCCATGGTGGGCGCCTACTTTATCCTGAACGATCCGATTTTTAACGGCCTGGCAATTTCGCTGGTGTTCGGTCTGGCCATGTCCACGATCTTCACCGTCATCGTGGTACCGTTGCTGTATTACACACTGGCCCGGTGCAAATGGGTCTAAGCTGGCTGCTGTTCAGGAATGGCAGGGTTCAGGTGAGGACGCGTCCAATCGAATCTGGTTCCGGCCACTGTCTTTGGCGTGGTAGAGGTTTTGATCGGCCCGGCTGATCAGGCTCTGGAGGTCGCCACCGTCAGGACCGAACTGGGCGATACCTCCGCTGACGGTCAGTGGGATGATTTTGTCGAGATGGCGAACCGGATTTTCGGCAATAGCCTGGCGGATCTTGTCGGCGACGCGCATGGCCTGCACGGCGGTGGAGTCAGGCAGCAGAATGGCAAACTCCTCGCCGCCCAGCCGGGTGGCCAGGTCAGTGGCCCGGAGTGTCTTCCGGAGCAGTGCGGACACATGCGTCAGGGCGAGATCACCCGCCTCATGGCCATACTGGTCGTTCACCTGCTTGAAGTGGTCGAGATCGAGCATCAGAAGCGACAGTGGTGAGCCCTGTCGGAGGCTACGTTTTTGCTCCTGCGTGAAGACATCGCTCAGCCGGGTGCGGTTGGAGAGACCGGTAAGGGGGTCTGTCTGGGCCATCTTGAGAAGCCGGGATTCGGACTGTTCACGGGTGATCTCGTAGATGTGCGAAAACGCCAGAATGGTCAGCGACATGATGGCAATATTGGCAATCGGCAGAGGCCGCATCATCTCCGGAGAGTGGCTGAACTTGAGCCAGAAAATGCCGGCGGCTGTCAGCATGAAAATGCCGGAAACCAGAAGGCCAAGACGCCGTCCCAACAACAGATGGGACAGGATGGGAATCAGCAGGACCCAGGCAAAGACAGTTGCGGTGGCCCGTGGTGATGTCAGGGCGAACATCATGGTGGTGAAGAAGGGAATGACATAGACCAGAATCCAGCGCTCAAGGTGCCGGGTGTTGTTCACGGCAAAAAAGATGCCTGCCGAGTACAGAGCCATGGCAAGTTCCGCGAAGGCCAGCGGGTAATTCTGGTTTCGGATGTTCAGAACGAAAAACAGGAGGCCGGCGACGAGAGTCAGTCCCAGAAGTGTCTTGAGAACGGCCTTCCGGTAGGGGCGAGCAAGGTGCTTTTGTGATTCCCGGTAGCTGTCCATCGCTGGGGTGCCGTTTCAAATGGGATGATTATGGCGATGTGTAATTTCCGTATCCATATTTGATGCGTCCCTATTAGACCAGATAATCAACGCTTCTGTAGTCGATCTGCGACTAAAGTCTACTACCGGCTTGGCCAATAACGCTGCATCTCGACAAACAGGAAGGAGGCGCTCCAGGTAATCAGAACGAACCCGGTCAGGCCTTGGATACCTGTCAGGTATCGGAGATCCCCCTCGGGCTGTATGTCGCCGTAGCCAAGGGTGGTGAAGGTGGTGAACGAAAAGTAGACCGAATCCAGAAAGCTGCCGCTGAAATTACCGGAAAGCTGGCCCCAGCCGTCTGCATGATGCATGAAGAAATAGGCGGCGGCGAAGATCCACACCTCCGCGGTGTGGGCCACGAGCACGCCGAAAACCGCGGCGATCAGGCGAAACCGGTGGCTCTGGCGCATCTGGCTGAGAAGACCGCTGAGCCGTAACAGGGCTTCGTGGTGAATAAGCACCACCGCCACCACGAGCAGGGCGTTCAGCACGAAGACGCTGATCAGGCTGACATGCTCTTGCGCAGACAAGTATTATTCGCTCCATGTACGTTATTCGATCCCGTCAGTCCGACGGTTGCCATTTACCTTAGCTGGCCAGTAAGTAATGTCCAAACGACTTTTTCCCGTTCTGATTCTTGCCCTGGGTATTGCCGGTTTCCTGGTTCTGAAAATGACCCGCCCGGAACCGGCAGAAGTCACCGCCACTGAGCGCAGTTGGCGGGTCAATGTCCAGACGCTCCAGCCGGGCAGCCATGTGCCGGTGCTGCCGCTCTATGGCGAAATTGTGGCGCCGGAACAGGTGACGGTCACCGCGACCCTGGCCGGACGGATCGGCCAGCGGCCCGTTTCCGAGGGCCAGCGGGTACGGGCCGGCGAATTGCTGGTTGCACTGGATGACGCCGACATCCGGCCGGTGCTGGCCCAGGCCGAAGCCCAGGTTGCCGATCTGGAAGCCCAGATCCGCTCAGAGCAGGTGCGGTACCGAAACGATCAGGCTGCCCTTGCCAGTGAAAAGGCGATCGAAGCCAACGCCCGGCGTCAGCTGGAACGGACCCGGTCGCTGGTCACGCGGAATCTGGCGTCACAGGAAGACCTGGAGGCAGCAACCGACGCACTGGGCCGGGCGGAACTGACGGTGAGCAACCGGGAGCGGGCCATCGACGAACATCCGGCCCGGCTGCAAAGCCTCCAGGCCAGGCTGGCTCAGGCTGAGGCCAGCCTGGAATCGATACAACGGGATGCAGAGCGTGCCACCGTTCGTGCGCCCTTTGACGGGGTTGTGACCGGGGTTCAGGTGGCGCCGGGTGATCAGGTATCCCGCAATGACCCCTTGCTGTCGCTGTATCCGACCGAAGGCCTGGAGCTGCGGGCGCGGGTTCCGGAAATGTATCGCACCGAGCTGGTGAATGCGCTCAGTGAGGATAAAACCCTGTCGGCGTTCAGCGAGGGGCAGCAGCACCGGTTTGAACTGGTCCGCTTTGCCGGCACTGCGGATCCGGCGGGTACCGAGGCCATTCTGGCGTTGAGAGGGGCGCCGCAGGGGTTGAGGCCGGGAGGGCTGCTGCCGGTGATGCTGGAGCGGCCTGAGCGGGCGCAGACCGTGGCGATTCCGTTCAGCGCGCTGTACGGCGCAAACGCGGTCTACCTGGTGAACGACGATAACCGCATGCAGCGTGTCAAGGTGGAGCGCATTGGCGAAGCCCGTGGCAGCAACGGCGAACGTCGCCTGCTGGTGTCCGGCGAGGCCCTGGTGTCGGGGGCAAGGCTGATCACCACGCATCTGCCGAACGCCGTCACCGGCCTCAAGGTGGATGTGGCCGATTCCGGAGCTTCTGAGCAATGAGACGCAGGAAAGGCGTGATCGGGTTTTTCGTGCATCACCGGGTTGCCGCCAACCTGGTGATGCTGGTGATGCTGCTCGGCGGTGTGCTCGCGCTAACCCGGATGAACATCCAGTTTTTCCCCACCTTCGCGCTGGATATTGTCAGCGTTCGCGTGGTCTGGAGTGGTGCTTCCGCCGAGGATGTCGAGCAGGGCATTACCAACCCGCTGGAGCAGCGTTTGCGCAGTGTCGACGGTCTGAAAAAGATGACCTCCACCTCGGCCCAGGGCGTGTCGTCGATTACCCTGGAATTCGAGGAGGGCACTGATCCGATTCTGGCCCTGGACGATGTTCGCCAGCAGGTCGACGAATTCACCAACTTTCCTGCCGAAGCGGAAGAACCCCAGGTAACCCGGGTGGAGCGGTACGAGCCGGTGGCCCGGTTGTTGGTGTCAGGTGACGTGGCCCGAAGTGAATTGCGCCAGCTGGCCTACCGTTTTGAGGATGAGCTGCTGCAGCGCGGCATTGACCGTGTGTCGATCCGTGGTCTTCCGGAGCAGCAGATCAGTATTGATGTGCCGGTGGAACGGCTTGAGACCCTGGGGCTGTCGCTGGACCAGATTGCCGAACGGGTTGCCGCCATTTCCCGGGACCTGCCGGCGGGCATGATGGCCCAGCAGGACGCCACCCGGGAGCTGCGGGCGGTGGAACAGCGTCGCAGCCCGCAGGAATTCGAGAGCATTCCGGTGCTCAGCGGCAAGCGCATCCAGCTGAACCTGGGCGATATCGCGATTATCCGGCAGGAAGCCCGGGAGAGTCAGGTCACCCTGGAGAAAGACGGCCAGCCGGCGGTGGAACTCCAGCTGCAGCGGTCGGAAAACGGCAACTCACTGGCGGCGGCGAAGGTGCTGGAAACCTGGCTGGCGGACACCCGGCCGCTGCTGCCGCCGACCATCGAGCTGGAGGTATACGATGAAACCTGGCAGCTGCTGGATGACCGCATCTCCCTGCTGGTGAATAACGGCCTGGGCGGTCTGGTACTGGTGGTGTGCCTGCTCTATCTGTTTCTTCCGGGCCGCGTGGCCATGTGGGTGGCCATCGGTATCCCGACCGCGTTCCTCGCCGCCATGGCGGTGCTCTGGCTGATCGGCGGGTCGATCAACATGATTTCCCTGTTTGCCCTGATCATGGCGCTGGGGGTGATCGTCGACGACGCTATTGTGGTGGGTGAGGACGCCGATGCCCACGCCCGGATGGGGGAGGAGTCCATCTACGCCTCCGAGGGTGCCGCCAAACGAATGGTCTGGCCGGTACTGGCGTCCTCCCTGACCACCGTTGCGGCCTTCATGCCCCTGCTGGTGGTGGGCGGCGTGATCGGCAACATCCTTGGCGACATTCCACTGGTGATGATCTGCGTACTGGTGGCCTCTCTGCTGGAATGTTTCATTGTGCTGCCGGCGCACCTGCGGCACGCCTTTGTGCCCCGTTGCACGAAAAAAACGGGGGAGGGAGAGGCAGAGCTGAAAAAACCGGGCCCGGTGGAGCGTTTCCGGCGCGGCTTCGAGCAGAGCTTCGACCGGTTCCGGGAAGGCCGGTTTCGGCGCTTCTCCCGTTTCAGCCTTAAGCATCGGGGCGCCACGGTAGCCAGCGCATTGGCCCTGGCTATCGTTACGGTTGGTCTGCTGGCTGGTGGCCGGCTCGGCTTCAACTTTTTCCCGACCCCGGAGCCTTCGGTGTTTTATGCCAACGCCAGCTTCGTAGCCGGCACCGATCGGGGCACCGTGGACGAGTTTCTCGGCCAGATGCAGCGAACCCTGAACGAGACCGAAGCGGCCCTGGGCGGCGATTTCATCCTCCACTCAGTGACCACCCAGGGTGCAACCCTCGGGGCGGAAGGCAGCTCCCGCAGCGGTGACGAACTGGGGTCGATGATGATCGAGCTGGTGCCGTCGGACCGGCGCTCGGTTCGCAACCCCGAGTTTATCAACGAATGGCGCAGCCGGCTGGAGACACCGGCCGGCCTGGATAACCTGACGATTTCCGAACGCCAGGCTGGGCCGCCGGGGCGCGACGTTAATGTGCGCCTGACCGGTGAAAACGCAGAAAACCTCAAACGGGCAGCGGATGAGCTGGGTCAGGCGCTCGCCACCCTGCCGGGGGTTCTGGATGTGGAAGACGATATGCCCTGGGGCAGGGAGCAGCTGATCTATCAGGTTAGCCCCTACGGCGAGGCACTGGGATTGACCACCGCAGATCTTGGCAGGCAGCTGCGAGCGGCATTCGATGGCCGGATTGCCCAGATATACCAGGACGGTCGGGACGAGGTGGAAGTGCGCGTACAATTGCCGCGAGACCAGCGGGAACGCCTGTCGACCCTGTCCCGGATGACCGTGCGGGTGCCCGACGGGCGCTTTGTGCCGCTCAGTCAGGTGATGAACCTGGATCATCGTCAGGGCTTCCAGGCGCTGCGCCACGCCGGTGGCAAGCTGGCGGTGGAGGTGACCTCCGGGCTGAATACCCGGGTCAGTACCACCGACCAGATTCTGACCAGTCTGCAGGCGGAGGCATTACCGGACATTGCCAGTCGCTACAACGTGCGCTACAGCTTTGAAGGCCGGGCTGCCGACCAGCGGGAAACCATGGCCGATATGAAGACCGGACTGGTGATCGGCCTGGGGCTGATGTATGTGGTGCTGGCGTGGGTGTTTGCCTCCTGGAGCCTGCCGCTGATTGTCATGGCGATTATCCCGTTTGCTCTGGTAGGTGCCTTGCTGGGGCACTGGCTGATGGGCCTGCAGCTGACCATTCTGTCCCTGTTCGGGCTGTTCGGGCTGTCGGGCATTGTGGTCAATAACGCCATTATCCTCGTAGCTTTCTACAATCAGCAGCGGCAGAAGGGCCTGGGCATTACCGATGCGCTGAACGAAGCCGCGGTCCAGAGAGTCAGGGCAGTACTGCTGACCTCGCTGACAACCATTGGCGGCCTCTTGCCACTGCTGTTTGAAACCTCCCTGCAGGCGCAGTTCCTGATCCCCATGGCGACCTCCATTGCCTTCGGGCTGGGTCTGTCGACGCTGCTGGTGCTGGTGGTTATCCCGGCACTGCTGTCGTGGCTGGAACAGTTCCGGGAATGGCGCGCCAGCCGGCGAGGGGGTGTCGCCGAGCCCCTGGGGGCGCCCGAATAACCTGAGTGGAACAACATGGTGGAACCTGTACTTGCGGCCCGAGGCCTGAACAAACAGTTTCGCAGCGGCAATCAGCCGGTGTCGGTGCTGAGGGATCTCTCCCTGCGACTTGATCGCGGCGAATCCCTGGCGCTGACCGGTCGCTCGGGATCAGGCAAGAGCACGGTGCTCAATATCCTGTGTGGCCTGGAACAGCCCGGCGCCGGCCGGGTTGAAGTACTGGGTGAGGCGTTTGACAGTCGGACACCAGAACGGGAGCGCCAGAGAGACGCCCGCTGGGCAAAGCTCCGGAGACAGCAGATTGGCGTGGTCTTCCAGGAAGCGAACCTGATGCCGGCCCTGTCACTGCTGGACAATGTCCGCCTGCGCGCCCGCCTTGCCGGACAGGATGACGACGACTGCCGGGACTGGCTGGAGCGCCTGGGTATCGGCGAGCTTGCCGGCCGCTATCCGGACCAGGTGTCGGGTGGCCAGCGTCAGCGAGCGGCTCTTGCCATGGCGTTTGCCATGAACCCGGCCCTGATCCTCGCGGATGAGCCCACTGGCAGTCTGGACCGGCACACCGCCGAAGCCGTGACCCGCCAACTGTTCGAGCTTCAGGCCCGCCATGGCTGCAGCCTGATTCTTGCCACCCATGACACCGAACTGGCTACCCGATGCAGTCACCACCTGGATCTCGGGCACCAGCCCGGCTCCTGAGCCTGTCATGACCCTGTTGGCCGCTCTGTTCAGCCACTATCGACGTCATCCCCTCCAGCTGCTGGCGCTGGCGGCCATGATTGTACTGGCGACCATGCTCTGGACCGGCGTTCATCATCTGACCAGCCAGGCCCGGGCCAGCCTAGATCAGAGCGAATCGGCGGTGGCCGAGCGCCGGCAGGTGATCCGGGCCGATGGTGAGCCGGTTTCCGTGCAGGACTTCGTGACACTCAGGCGGGCGGGCCTGTGTGTCATGCCCTGGCTGGAAGTGGCATCGTCCGGCGCTGGACGCGTGGTGGGTGTGGATCCCCTGGCCGCTGCCTGTTTTGACCGTGCGGATCCGGGCAAGGCGCCCTGGCGCGGTGAACTGGATGGCGAGCCCTTCGTGGATATCAGTAGGGCGGCCGAGCTGGCAGAGGCACAGGAATCCCCGGCGGGAGAGTTGTCGTTGCTGATTTCCGAAGTCGGCACCCATTCCGGCGCCGATGCCAGAACCGGCGCCAGTCTGCCACCGGGTTACCGGCTTGCCGCATTTTCCCTGGGGCCTGACACCGGGGAGCTGGGCGAAAGCTTTCTGCTGAATCTCGATGCCCTTGGCGTGCTCGTTCTGCTGATCACGGCCTTGCTGCTGCGCAGTGTCTATCTGCTGGGTCTGGCCCAGCGCCGGGAAAGTTTTGCCCTGCTACGGCGTTTTGGCGTCCCCCGGAACCGGATCAGCCGTCTGCTGGTGCTTGAGATCATGGCGTTGGCCCTGGTGTGCATCGTCCCCGGTGTCTGGCTTGGTCGTTGGCTGGCGACGGGCCTGGGTAGCGGGTTCGGCCGTGCCCTGGAAGGGCTTTTTGATACGCCGCTGTATGCCGGACGGGACGGTGGCTGGTTGGTGCCGGTTGCCACCATGCTGGCGGTCGTTCTGGTGGCCTGCCTGGCGGACTATCTCCGGCCCCTGGCCCGGCGGTTGGCTGTGGCCGGCCCCTCGCAGGGCCTGTTACCTGCCCTGTTTTTGCTGGCAGGGATTGCCCTGTCGGTCTGGGCACCTGCCCTGGAGTGGCTGTTCGTTGCTGTGGCGATGGTGTTTGTCGCGGCCGGTATTCTGGCGCCGCTCTTGATCGCCCGGTTGGCGGGCTGGCGAGCAGGGCGCGAATCCGATCCGCTTTCGCGCTGGCGCCAACGGGAGGTATCCGTGCTGGCCCGGCGCCTGGCTCTGCCTTTGGTGGCACTGCAGTTTGCCATGGCCATGGTGCTGGCAGTCCAGGCACTGGTCACCACCTTCGAAAGCACGTTTGATCAATGGCTGGCGCAGCGGCTGGAGGCAGACTATTACATTGAAGTCCCTGAGGGTGCAGATGCCGGTGCGGCGGCCGCCTGGCTGGCGGAGCAGCCGGCGCTCAAAGCCTCGGGGCGCTGGCACCGGGTCATCCGGGGTGAAGCAGCCCTGACCAATTCGTTCGGGAAGCCCGGGCCGGTGGTGGATGTGTTTGCACTGAGCCCCATCGGCCCTCTGGTGACCGGCTGGCAGCTGTTTGAATCGGTGGATACGCCCTGGCAGAGCCTGGCAGAGGGGCCGGGCATGATGGTGAATGAACAGCTGGCGCGCCGGCGGTCGGTGGCCATTGGCGATAGGCTTTCGCTGCAACTCGGCCAGCAGGTTAGCGAGCGTCCGGTGCTGGCAATCTACCCGGATTATGGCCGGCCTGCCGGCGAGATTCTGATTCACGCGTCGGCGCTGCCGCCGGATTTCCGGGCTAGCTTCCAAAGCCTGTCAATATCGCCGGGAAGCATGTCGATAGAGACCATCAGCCGCAATCTGAAACAGATCTGGGGCGTGGAGCAGCTCACGGTGCGGGACAACCGGGCGATCGAGGCCCTGGCCTCCGCGATCTTTGACCAGACCTTTCTGCTGACCCGGGCCATGACGATTCTGACCCTGATACTGGCGGCTAGTGCCCTGCTGATGATGGGCTGGGTGCTGTTCTCTACCCGGGCCTGGTACTTCCGGCTGCTGGTGGTCTGGGGGCTGCCGCGCCGGCAGGCCGCAGCCCAGCTCACCCGGATGGCGCTGTCACTGACCACGGCTATTACCCTGCTGGCTCTGCCCCTGGGGGTGTGGCTGACCTGGGTGCTGGTGCATCGTATCAACCCCCTGGCCTTCGGCTGGTCCCTGCCCATGGCAGTTTATCCGCGGTTCTGGCTGGAGCTTGGTGGATTAAGTCTGCTGGTGGGGCTGAGTATTGCCCTGCTGATGCGCCGGCAGCTGAACAGCCCCGCGTCGGCACCGGAGAGTGCCAGTGCCCTGTCCGGAGGTGAGCGATGAGGCGGTTCTTCTGGCTGGTGTTTGTGGCTGTTCTGGCAGGCTGCTCTGAGCAAACCGAACAGGCCGGCTTTGCGGGGCTGGCCGGAGTAGCGGATTCGGAGGCCGAGGTGCCATTTTTGCAGCCCGGCCCGGGTGACCAGCTGAGGTTTCCGGAAGATTTTGGCCCCCATCCCCAGCACCGGATCGAGTGGTGGTATCTGACCGCCAATCTGGAAACCGCAGAAGGTGATCCCCTGGGCCTGCAATGGACCCAGTTTCGGCAGGCCATCAAGCCGAGGCCGGCAGAGGCCGAGCCGCCCGATGCCGCTAACTGGCCTCTGGAGGCGGCCTGGATGGCCCATGCCGCCGTGAGCTTCGACGGCCAGCACTATTTTGCCGAAAAACTGGCCCGGGGCGATGTCGGCCATGCCGGCGCCCGCGCCGACCCACTGGCGGTCTGGCTTGACGGTTGGCAACTTACTGAATCGCCTGAAGACAGGGTGTGGCGTTTGCAGGTATCGGCAGACAACTGGGCCTACGATCTGTCGCTGAGGATCAACGGTGATCCGGTGGCTCACGGGGACCAGGGCTTCAGTGCCAAATCCGCCAGTGGCGAGGGTTCCATGTACTTCAGCCTGGTGGACATCCGGATTGACGGAACGGTTACCCTCGGGGACAGGACCCTGGACGTCTCCGGCCAGGGCTGGTTCGATCGGGAATGGAGCAGCCAGTTTCTCAAGACCGGGCAACAGGGCTGGGACTGGTTTGCCCTGCACCTGGATTCGGGCGACAAGCTGATGGCCTTTCAGCTGAGAGAAGAGGATGAAGCCTTCCGCTCCGGGACCTGGATTCCGGCCGAGGGACAACCGGTGGCCCTGGAGCCCGACCAGCTCCGCATGGAGCCGGTTTCGGGCCAGGAGGGCTATCCGCGCCAGTGGCTGCTGGAGGTGCCGGATTACGATGTCCGTGTGGAGGTATCCGCGCCTGCGGGCGATTACCGGAACACCGGGCTATACCCGTACTGGGAAAGCCCGGTTACCGTCTCCGGCAGTCATTCCGGTGTGGGCTACATGGAGCTGACAGGTTATGGAAAGTGAGCGCCCTGGCGCTCAGCCGGCCGAAAGCACCGGTGGTTCAAGCTGGTTGAACAGCACCTGGATGCCTTCGTGCCACTGGTGGCGGAGCTCATGAAAATAGCAGCTGTTCTCCTCGACCCGCTCGGTAAAACAGGGTTTCAGGGCATCCCGCTGGTAAATCGCCACGTCAATGGGCATGCCCACCGAAAGATTGCTCTTCATGGTGGAGTCGAAGGAGATCAGGGCGCATTGATAGGCACGGTTCAGGGGGGTCCGGTAGCTGATGACTCGGTCCAGAATCGGCTTGCCGTACTTGGATTCGCCAATCTGGAAGAACGGGGTCTCTTCCGTGGCTTCGATGAAATTGCCTTCCGGATAGATGTTGAACAGCCTTGGCGCCTCACCGCGAATCTGGCCCCCCAGAATCAGGGAACAGCTGAAATCCACATGGCCCAGCTTGCCCTCGGGATTGTCCCGGCGGATCACTTCGCGCATGGTCTGGCCGACGATTTCCGCGGTCTCGAACATCGAGCCGGTGCTCAGGACGTTGTGTACGTCGGTGCCTGCCCGCCGTTCCAGGAGGCTGATCACACTCTGGCTGGTGGCCAGGTTGCCGGCGGACAACAGCACCAGTTCGCGCTCGCCCGGCTTTTCGAATACGTGCATTTTGCGGAAGGTGGAGATCTGGTCGAAGCCGGCGTTGGTCCGGGAGTCCGATGCGAACACCAGGCCGTCCGCCAGCCGCATCGCTACGCAATAGGTCATGAAGCCCTCCTGAAAGGCGCCTGTTTTCGAGCGTAGTCTAATCACATCTCCCGCCGAAGTGTGAGTGCTTTATTGTGGCTTTTGCCGGCTTTTTGTTACTGGCTGCCCGCCGGGTTGGTGACCCAGGCCCGGGTCTCCATATGCTCCATCCCGCCCCCGGCCCGAACGCCGCGAACCGGCGCGGCATCCCGGTAATCCAGGCCCACCGCCAGTTTGATGTGGCTCTCGGCCACGTTCAGGGTGTTCACCACATCGAAGGTCTGCCAGTTGCGCCCGATCCAGGCTTCGGCCCAGGCGTGGGTGGCCACGTGGGCGTCGTTCGAGGAATGTATGTAACCGCTCACATAACGGGCCGGTACGCCAATGTGCCGGCAGCAGGCCAGGAACATGTGGGTGTGATCCTGGCACACGCCGGCCTTCTGTTTGAACGCCTCGCTGGCGGTGTGGGTTACGGTGGTCGCTCCCGGCATGAAGGCTACATGTTCGCGCAGGTGCTTCATCAGGCGGATCAGGCCGCGTTTGTTGGGCGGGTATTGAATGGCCAGGGCCTTCAGGGCTTTGTCCGCCTCGGTCAGCTGCGTCTGCCGCAGGAACACCTCCGGCGGGAAGGGCGAGTCGTCCCGGGTCAGTGGTTTGCCGGTCAGGTCGACAATGCCCTCGGCGGTCAGGACAATCTCGTTGACCGCTTTGTCCAGGGTCATCACGGTGACCAGGTTGCCGAAGCCGTCCACCATCTGACTGGCTTCCCCCGGGGCTTCCAGGTGCCAGTCGTGAATGCGTTGCTGGGGCGTATTGCGGGGTGTCAGCCGGATGTACTGGATGCTGTCACTTACCGGTGCTTCGTAGGTGTAACGCGTTTCGTGCCGGATATGAAGTCTCATCCCTGCCACCCCATGTAGTCTTTCTGGATCTGCCCGGCGATGCCCTGAATCCGGTCGACAAAATCGACCAGGTACTCGTGCAGGCCCCGTTCGGCGATGTAGTCCCGGTCCCCGTAGCGGATGTTGGCGTACAGACTGGATGCCATGCGCCGCGAACCTCTCGCATCGCCGCTCTCGACCTGTTCCAGCAGGCTGGCAATTTCCCGCAGGCAACCGTGCAGGGAGCGGGGTACGTCCGGCTTGAGAATCAGCAACTCGGCCACACTCATGGCATCCAGGTTATGGCCGTAGGTGTTCTGGTAAGCCTCGAAGGCCGCCAGCGAGTGCAGCACCGCGGTCCACTCGAAAAACGCCTGGGTGGCGTGATCCTCCATGGCCTTCATGGCCATGACATGACGGATATCGAGCACCCGGGCGGTGGTGTCGGCCCGTTCAATAAAGGTACCCAACCTCAGGAAATGGAAGGCATCGTTGCGCAGCAGGGTGCCGTAGGCGGCGCCGCGGAACATGTGGGAGCGTTCCCTCACCCAGTCGAATACGGTGCTGGCGTTGGACTCGGTGACGCCCCGGCGTTGCAGCTGTTGCATTTCCAGCCAGGCCTGGTTGATGCTTTCCCAGACATCCGATGACAGGTTGCCCCGCACGTGCAGGGCGTTGTCCCGGGCACTTCGGATAATGTTGAACACGCTGGCGGGATGCCGGCTGTCCAGCAACAGAAAGTCGATCAGGTTCTGGGGTGTGATGTCATCGTGGTAGTCGAAGAAAACCTCCCGGGTGCCGGACATCAGCAGCGGTACGGATAACTGCTCTGTGCGGTCTTCCGGGACATCAATCAGGGCCATGGTCAGGCTGACATCGAGAAGGCGGGCCTGGCTCTCGGCCCGCTCAAGGTAACGGGCCATCCAGAACAGACTTGAGGCGGCGCGGCTCAGCATGGGCCATCCTCCAGTACCCAGGTGTCTTTGGTGCCACCACCCTGGGATGAGTTAACCACCAGCGACCCCGCTTTCAGGGCCACACGGGTGAGACCGCCCGGTACCATCTGGATCTTCTTGCCGGACAACACAAACGGGCGCAGGTCCAGATGCCGGGGCGCGACGCCTTCATCGACAAAGGTGGGGCAGGTGGAGAGGCTCAGGGTCGGCTGGGCGATATAGTTCTGGGGCCGGGCCTTGAGCAGGCTGCGGAAAGTGGCCAGCTCTGTCTTGCTCGCGGTCGGGCCGATCAGCATGCCATAACCACCGGCACCCTGGGCCTCCTTGACCACCAGTTCCGGCAGATGATCCAGCACATACTGAAGGTCGGTCGGCTTTCGGCACTGCCAGGTCGGGACATTTTTCAGGATGGGTTCTTCATCCAGGTAGAACCGGATCATGTCCGGCACATAGGGGTAGATGGACTTGTCATCGGCAACCCCGGTGCCCATGGCGTTGGTCAGCACCACGTTGCCGGTGCGATAGGCCGAATACAGACCTGCCACGCCCAGCATGGAGTCCGGATTGCCTGCCAGTGGGTCAAGGAAGTCGTCATCCACCCGCCGGTAGATCACATCCACCTGTTGCGGGCCAACCGTGGTTTTCATGTAAACCCTGTTGTGGGCGACAAACAGATCGGCGCCTTCCACC
>Ga0194137_10000697_pt1 | contig 21602 bp, 17 predicted proteins | sample TARM_MetaG_T3_14_FD_134025 | JGI IMG/M metagenome (GOLD analysis project Ga0194137, IMG submission 134025) | Freshwater microbial communities from Pennsylvania, USA, analyzing microbe dynamics in response to fracking - TARM_MetaG_T3_14 (version 2) | ecosystem: Environmental > Aquatic >... | reverse complement strand
GGCGTCGAAGTCTCTCTCAGCACCGCTGAATACAAGTTGCTGCTGGCCTTTCTGGAGCATGCCGGTCGGGTCCTGTCCCGGGATCAGCTCATGGATCTGACGCTGGGGCGGGAAGCGGATGCCTTCGATCGCAGTATCGACAATCATGTCAGCCGACTGCGCCGGAAAATCGATCCGGATGCCCGCAACCCCAGGCTGATCAAAACCATCTGGGGCGGCGGCTATCAGTGGATCGCCCGGGTGGCAGGGGCAGGGCAATGAGGTTATGGCCCCGCCGGGCCGGTGGACAGCTGGCACTGTTACTGGTTCTGGTGCTGCTGGTGGCCCAGATCATCACCATCGCGATTCTGGCGGGAGAGCGTCAGGGCGCCCTGCGCAGCGCCAGCCTGGAGCATGTACTGCAACGGGTAATTGATGCCTACACCCTGCTCGATACCTCAGATCCGGAGCGGCAGGAACGCATTCTTCGCGCCTTCTCGAACCCGACCCTGCGGATTTCCATTGATCCGTCCGCGCATCTGGCCAGTAACAGATCCCCGGCGATGGCGGAGCAGCTGATGGCGGAGCTGGGCCTGCCTCCGGAGCGGGTGCGAACCGCGATCAAAGCGGACGACGGCGACTGCCGGTCTGGGCATGAGTTCCAGGAGAGCGGCCACGGCGATGGCGATTCTCGCCGGGATAACGAAGAGTATGAAGAAGAGGAGCATCGGGAAGATCGGGAGCACCGGGAAGCCAGGGACGCCAAGCGGAACAGGTGCCCGCCCATTCTGAGTGTTTCGCTGGCCTTGCCGTCAGATCAATGGCTCAACGCGCAAGCCCGGCCACCCGCGCCTTCCTGGCTCTGGCTCAAGGCTACCCTGACCAGCGTTGGTATTACTGCGGTGTTGCTGGTTCTCACGCTGTTGCTGGCCATCCGCCACATTTTGCGTCCGGTCAGTGAGCTCAGTCACGCGGCCGAGGTCTTCGGGCGCGGAGAAAAAGTACAGGTTCAGGAGCGTGGCCCGGAGGATATTCGTGAGGTAACCCGTGCCTTCAACCAGATGCAGCAACAGGTTGGTCGCGCCCAGGAAGACCGGGGGCGACTGCTGGCCGCTCTCGCCCATGATCTGCGCACTCCCATTACCTCAATGCGGCTGCGGGTGGAAATGCTGCCTGGCGGCGAAGACAGGGATCGGTTGCTCGATAGCCTTCAGGAGATGCAGCATCTGGCCGAAGCGACCCTCGATTTCATCCGCGGCAGCACCACTGAGCAACATCGGCGTTATGATCTGGCCACCCTGTTGGACAGCCTCTGTGGCGATCTGCAGGACATGGGCCTGGCGGTCGACTACGAAGACAGTCCGCGATGCGTGCTCCAGGGCCAGCCGGAGGCGGTCAAGCGTGCCCTGCGGAACCTGATTGAGAACGCAGTGAAATACGGGCATCGGGCCGAGGTGAAACTGCAAGCCCGCGAGAGAGAGGCGTGCATTACGATCACCGACGAGGGACCGGGCATCCCGGAAGCAGAACGGGACCGGGTGTTTGAGCCCTTTTACCGCCTGGAGCAGTCCCGCAGCCGTGAAACCGGAGGCGCAGGCCTTGGGCTGGCCATTGCCCGCACCCTGGTCCGTGGCATGGGCGGGGATATTCGGCTCGACAGTGGCCCGGAAGGCCAGGGGCTCCGGGTGTCGGTGACATTGCCTGCAACCGGACAGGTTTGATCAGACCCGAGTGTCCATCTCACCGGCGTGGAGAGGTTTGCTGTCTCGATTGCCCGGAGGCGTTCGCCGGCAGCCAGATAGTGACGCAGAGCCCCGCCTGGCCATCTCTTCTGCCCGCCAGGGTCAGTTGCCCGCCGTGCAGCTCGGCAATGCGCCGGGCGATGGCCAGCCCCAGGCCAGCACCGGCGCCCTGTCGCTGGTCCAGGCGGGTGAAACGGCTCAGTGCCCGTTCCCGTTCCTCCGCCGGGATGCCGGGCCCCTGATCGCAGATTTCCACCGTGAAGCCGCCGGCCTCCTCTCGCATGGTGGTGCTTATCCGTGTGCCCTGGGTGCTGTACTGAATGGCGTTGGCCAGCAGGGAGCGCATCATGGTGTTGATCAGGGCGCTGTGGCATCTGACCACCGCCAACACGCACTGGTTGTCCAGTTCCGGCTCAATCTGCTTTTTCAGGGCCAGCGGGGCGACATCGGCAATGCTCTGCTCCACCAGTTCCGCCAGGTTCTGGGGTTCGGGGCGGAAATCCACGCCAGCATCGACCCGGCTCAGCAGTAGCAGCTGCTCCACCAGGTGCACCATCCGGTCAACAGCGGCGGTCAGATCGTCGAACTCTCCCGGGTGGCGCTCGGCCAGGCGCTCCAGATTAAGGCGCAGGGCGGTCAGCGGTGTCCGTAATTCATGGGCGGCATCCGCGGAAAAGCGTCGCTCCCGCTCCAGTGCCTGGTCCAGCCGCTTCAGCAGGCCATTTACCGCCTGCACCAGTCCGGATACTTCTCGCGGTGCCTGCCGGTCATCCAGCGGATGAATGCGCTCCGGCGCCATATTGCGTACCGGCTTTTCCAGCCGGCGCAGGGGCCGGAAGCTGAACTGGATGGCGGCAATGGCTGCCACCACAAGCAACGGAAGAGCCAGCAGCAGCGGCAGAACATTGCCGAGGGCCAGCTCCTGGCTCAGTTCCTCCCGAATGTCCTCCCGCTGGGCGGTGCGGATCCAGAAGCCGGTGGCCGGGTCCTGAAGCGTGAACACACGCCAGCGGTAGCCCTTTGACTCGGCCCAGGAATAGCCCGGAACCAGTCCTTCGGAATCGTCAGCCTTGAGCGTGTCGAGCAGGGGGTGTCGGTCGGGTGTCCAGACCTCGAAGGCCAGCTTCTTCTCGTATTTGTGGCCGATGCCGCTGGGCAGAATCACGTCATTGTCGGCTGCAAAGTCGATTCTGTTGTTGTCGCCAACCGGCAGCTCCAGTGTCTCACTCAAAGTTTCCGATAATTCCTCCATGGACTGGGTGTCGGCGAGATGGCGAATCAGGCCCTGAACAATACGCGCGCTTTGTGCCAGCTCGGCATCAAACAATTCCTCCAGCTCGTGATTGCTCTCCATGTAGCTCCAGGCCGCAGCAATCAGGGCAATCAGCAGGACCGTCGAGGTCACCAGCAGGGTCAGTGTTCGGGTCAGGGACATTCCGGCGCTCCGGCTGCGGCCTGACTCTCGAGCAGATAGCCGACACCCCGGATGGTACGGATGGTGGCCTTGCCAACCCGGCGCCTGAGATGGTGGATATGCACTTCCAGGGCGTTGCTTTCCGCGCCCTGTTCCCAGCCGTACAGTTGCTCTTCCAGGCGCCTGCGGGTTGCCACCTGATCTGGATGGCGCATCAGGTAGTTGAGGATCTGGAACTCGCTGCGGGGCAGTGTGATGGTTTCCTCACCGATGGTGAGCTGGCAGGAGTCGGGGTTAAGTCGCAGCTTCCCGACCGTAAGCCCGTTTGGCGGCTGCGCCGCCCTGCGGCGGGTAACGGCCCGGATGCGGGCCTTGAGTTCCGACATGGCAAAGGGTTTGGTGAGGTAATCGTCGGCGCCGGCATCCAGGCCCTGGAGTTTCTCGTCCAGATCCGACCGGGCAGTGAGAATGATAATGGGGGTCTGGTCACCCTGTTGCCGGGTACGCCGGACAATATCGAGCCCGTCGACCCGGGGCAGGGTCAGATCCAGGATGACCAGGTCGAAGTGTTCCCCGGCAATGGCGTTGACCGCCTGCTGGCCGTCGTCCAGCCAGTCGACGGTGTTCTGGTCCTCCCGCAGCATGTCCAGCATGGTGCGGGCCAGCAGGTGGTCATCTTCTACCAGGAGTATGCGCATTTAACGGAGTCCGTATCCGGGAGTCTTTACAGGATGGAAGTGTAAAGGATTTCAGCCGTTTTGCCGCACATTGTCGGGCTTATCCGGTTCCGGGGTATCCGAGTCTGCCGTCCGGGACGACGATGGTGCCAGCCGGAACACGGTGTAACGGCGGCTGTGATCGATGGCTTCGGCCTCGGCTTGCAGAGCCTCCATAACGGGGCGGTTCCGCTTGTCCACCGCAAGCAGTACCGGCTTGACCCCCGAGCCGCTGGAAAGCCGGCGTTCGAGCGCCTCCGGAGTCATGATGCGGACCTTGCCGCGGCTGTAAAAGCGAGCCGAAAAGGGTGCTTTGTTCAGATAACGCAGATCACCGGGTACGGTGCCGGGCAGGGCGTCCAGCCGTGCAATCAGTTCCCGTTCGGTTTTCAGCTGGCCCGGATTCAGGGCATACCAGCCTCCCGCTGCGGTGCCCACCGCCGGAATCAGCAGCGCTGCCGCGAGGGCGTATTTGGGCACAGCTCGCCCGCTGGTGGTGGTGAACAATCCGGCGGTGAGTGCGGCCAGGAACGGCAGGCCCGGCAGCACATAGGTCCACAGGATGTTGCCGGAAAACGTGAAGAACACCGCCGGGGTCAGGGCGCAGGCCAGGACCAGGCCGGTGATGCCGCGGCGCCGGGGCTGCCATCCGGTGTCGAGCCGGGCCCCTCGCCAGCGGCCCAGGCCCCAGCCAATCAGCGCGATCAGGCCCCACGGGAAGCTCGCCATGACCAGGTAGAGCCAGATGGTACCTCGGGTGAAGTCATGGGCGTTACCGTACAGGTCGCCCTGCCAGTCGCTGACGAGAAAGCGCTTGAAGTGCTCCCCGACAATAAAGTAATCGAGGAATCCCGGCGTTTTCAGCTCCGCCAGCACGTACCAGGGCAGGGCCAGAAGGAGCATGACCAAAGTTCCGCGAACCCAGGGCAGGCTTGACCAGAGGGCCTGCCATTGACGGGTCAGGGCAACCCAGACAAACACCGGCAGGCCGGTCAGCACCAGGGTCAGCGGGCCTTTTGCCAGCAGGCCGAGGGCCAGGCCGATAAAAAACAGCCAGCCCCAGATCGCCGGGCCGCCCTGCAATCGGATGATCAGGCTGGCGAGCACCAGAGTGGTGGCCAGCACCAGGAACGAATCGGTCATGACCGTCCCGGCGCTCAGAAAGCCCAGCGCTGTGGTGCTGTAGATCAGCGCGGCCCACAGGCCGCTGGTCCGGGCCCGCTCGGAGTCGGGCGTGGTATGCAGGAATCGGGTGGTCGCGTATATCAGGTAGACAATCCCCGCGTTGGCCAGCCACGAGGGCAGGCGGCCGGCAAATTCGGTGACTCCGAGCAGGTCAAAGGCCAGCGCCTGGGTCCAGAACGACAGGGGCGGCTTGCCCCAGAACGGAACGCCGTAGTCGAACCAGGGGGTAATCCAGTCGCCGGTTTCGGCCATGATCCTGGCGATCTCGGCATACCGGGGTTCGGTGGTATCGGCAAACGGCAAGGCCGCGGCAAGCCCGAGCCGGATGGCCAGCACGCTGACCAGCAGCCACAGCAGGGTACTCATGGTTCTGGTCATTGGCTGTTACTCTTTCCGGCCACTTTGAGCGTTGGTTGATATTCGTGGTTACGGTTGTCGGTGTCATCGGCGAGGATGAAGACCGGTCGTTGCTTGGTTTCCATATAGATACGGCCCACATACTCTCCGAGCAGCCCGACGCACAGCAGTTGCACGCCGGAAAGAAAGGTGATCATCGCGATCATGGAGGCATAACCGGGGGTGGATACCCCCATGACCAGAGCCTTCAGCACCTCCCAGGTGCCGAACAGACCGCCGGCGCCGGCCGCCAGCAGGCCGAGGACAAGCGCAATGCGCAGGGGGCGGGTGGAGAACGAGGTGATGCCCTCCATCGCCAGGTGTACCAGTTTCAGGTAATTCCATTTGGTTTTACCCGCCATACGTGGGTCGCGATCGAACTCCAGGGTGACGGTGGGCATGCCAACCCAGGCGAACATGCCCTTGAGATAGCGGTTGCGTTCCGGCAGCCGGTTCAGGGCATCCACGGTGCGCCGGCTCATCAGCCGGAAATCGCCGGTGTCCACCGGGATCGGGGCGTCGCTGATCCGGTTGATCAACCGGTAGAACAACGAGGCCGTCACCCGCTTCAGCCAGCTTTCGCCCGCTCTGGAGCGCCGTTTCATCAGCACAACATCGGTGCCCTTGCGCCACTGCGCCACCATTTCGGGGATCAGCTCGGGCGGGTCCTGCAGGTCGGCGTCCATCAATATCACGGCGTCGCCTTTGGCATGGGTCAGGCCGGCGGTCACAGCGGCCTCCTTGCCAAAGTTTCGGGACAGCTGCAGCACCCGGATATCGGGGTACCGCCGGCGTGCCTGCAGCAGCAGCGCAACGGAGTTGTCGCTACTGCCGTCATCCACGAACAGAAGCTCGGTAGCCATATCGAGTTGGCGGCAGACCAGGGCCAGCCGGTTCAGCAGAGTGGCAATTACGTCGGCCTCATTGTGCACTGGTATGACAATGCTGAGCAGTGAATCAGTGGGTGTCATTGATTTGTCCCTCTGGGAATACAAACTTTTCTGCAAGGAGATAGTTGGCGAGCGTTGCCGCGGCCGTTGCCGCTGCCTGTGAAGCCATGGCCATGCCGGTAGCGGAATAAATCGCGGCAAAGGCAATCAGATTCAGGCTCCAGCCAAGCCCGGCGGACGTCAGGTAGCGTGGAAAAGCCACGCGATGGGCAAGTCCTGACCGGAAGGTATAACGGTGCTGGGCGACATAGTTGACGGCCAGACCCACGGTGGCGCCGGCTGCTGTGGCCGGCACGGCGCCGATGCCGGCCTGTATCAAAGCAAACATCACCAGCCAGTGCGCCAGTGTTGCAATCCCGCCGCCGGTTACGAACCGGAGCAGTCTTTCCCATCGGGGACGTTTGTTTTCGGCTGGTTTCATAAAACATGACTTCCTGAACCCGGATACCCGGTAACTGACGCGGCATTCTAAGGGGCGAACCTTAAACGAGCCTTAAGTACCCTCACCAAGAAACCTTAAGGCGGTCTTAAGATTTCTCGTCGCCGGCCTTAAGGCTGGTTTAAGGCAACCCTTCTAATCTGGCAACTGTGAGCAAAGCGCCCGAAGGGCTGTATACACTGGAGAGCCTCTATGTCAGACCCGCTGACGATGTCCACATGTTGTCCCCCGGATTCCGGGGAGGTGGTTCCGGTCATCCGTTGTGCCGGTCGCTGGTTTAACGAGATCCGCCCGGAGACTGACATGGCCGAGACGGTCGCGGGTTTTATCCGCCGCCGCTTCTTTCACGCCTATGGTGCGGAGCCGTCCCTGCGGATACCGGCACTTCTGGCTCTTACCACGGCGCAGGGAACCCTGCTGGCGGCCGTGGGGGTGCGTAATGCCGCGCTGGAGAAACTGTTTCTGGAGGACTATCTGTCGGTGCCGGTGGAGTCGGTGATGCCCAATGCGGGAATTGAACGCCACCGGATTGCCGAGATTGCCCACCTGGCCGGTGTCGAGGCCGGGGTCAGCCGTTTTCTGTTTGCCTCCCTGTCGGTCTGGCTGGACAGTGCCGGTTATGACTGGGTGGTCTGCACCGGCACCGATCAGCTGCGCAACAGCTTTCACCGGTTGGGCATCGCCACCCAGGTTCTGGCCAAGGCGGATCCGGCCCGGTTGCCGGACGGTGGCGCCGGCTGGGGCCGCTACTACGACCATCACCCGGTGGTCATGGCCATCCGGGTCGCCGATGGCATGTCCGCTCTCCGGGATGCCGGTTTGCTCCGGCTGATCCAGTCGGTCGAGGGCAAAACCGGCGAGAGCGAGGCCGAGAGCAAGGCAATGACAGGAGGTTCCTATGGCCACATTGCCTGACCTGCTGGCGCGCCAGGCGGCCCTTCATCCTTCCCGAATCGCCCTGCAGGGGTCGGAGTCGGCCTTCAGCTATGCCCAGATGATGCAGGCGGCAACGGCTCTGGCCGATCAGCTGCGCCGGTTGGGAGTGCGCCGGGCCGGTCTGTGTGGTGACAATTCCATGGGCTGGATCCTCGCGGATCTGGCCTGTTTGCTGGCCGGGGTGGTCTGTGTGCCCGTGCCGGTATTCTTCTCGCAGTCCCAGACCACCCACCTGACTGAGCGTGCTGGCCTGGACTGCCTGCTGTCCGCAGACTTCACTGGCGACGGTGAGCACCTGGGGCATGGTGTCTGGTTAAGGCATCTGCCGGTCTCGGCCGCCGATGCCTGGATGCCGGAGCAGACCGCGAAGATTACCTTCACGTCTGGCAGTACCGGCACCCCCAAGGGTGTCTGCCTGTCGGCGGCGCAGATGACCGCTACCACGCTGGCCCTGAAGGAGCGCCTGGAAGGCGTCGAGCTGCAACGGCATCTGTGTATCCTGCCGCTGGCGACATTGCTGGAGAATATTGCCGGGGTTTATCTGCCGTTGCTGATGGGCAGCACCGTTACCCTTGCCCCGTTGCTGAGTCTCGGGATGACCGGTAGCAGCGGGCTTGATCTCGACCGGCTGGTGCAGGGCATCCATGAGCACCGGCCGCAATCGCTGATCCTGGTGCCGGAGCTGGCAATGGCCCTGGTGACTGCGGCGGAGCGGCAACAGCTGAACGGCGATGGTTTCCGCTTTCTGGCCGTGGGTGGTGGCCGTGTCTCCTCCGACTTGCTGGCCCGTGGGCGAGAAGCCGGCCTGCCGCTGTACGAGGGTTATGGTCTGTCCGAGTGCAGTTCGGTGGTGGCGCTGAATGTGCCCGGTGCCGAGCGTGAGGGCACCGTGGGTAAACCGCTTTCCCATGTTCAGGTCGGTGTCGACGATCGCGGACACATTCTCGTTCGTGGCAACACCCACCTGGGCTACCTGGGCGATGAGCCTGCCGGCGACGAATCGCTGGATACCGGGGATATGGGCACTCTGGATGCGGACGGCTTCCTGTCAGTCAGCGGCCGTGCGAAGAACCTTCTGATTACCAGCTTCGGCCGCAACATCAGCCCCGAGTGGCTGGAGAGTGAACTGATTCAGGCCGCCGGGGTGCGCCAGGCCGTGGTGTTTGGCGATGGTGATCCGCAGCCCTCGGCCCTGGTGGTTGTGCAGGATGGCCGTTCACCGGACGCATTGCGCTCGGGCCTGGCCACGCTCAATGCCAGCCTGCCGGACTATGCACGGCTGTCGGCCGTGTACATCCGCCGGCAGCCGCTGACCCGGGTCGAGGGTCATGTGACCGCCAACGGCCGGCCCGTGCGTCACCAGGTCCAGGCCGACCTGCCTGCGCTGCTTGCCGGCGCGTTTCCGATTTTCACCAACCTTTCAGTTTCCAATGACGCTTCTTCAAACCCGCCAGGAGGATCTTTCATGGCATTTTTTGACCGACTGCAGTCCGAGACTGCCCAAGCCCGCGCCCACGTTACCAGCGCGCCTGTGATCGAGGCTATTCGCGAGGGTCGTTTCGACCTGGCCGGTTACACCTGGTTCCTCACCCAGGCTTACCATCACGTCAAACATACGGTTCCGTTGATGATGGCCTGTGGCGGCCGCCTGCCGGAGCGCCTGGAATTCGTGCGTAAGGCGCTGGTGGAGTACATCGAGGAGGAGTACGGCCACCACGAATGGATTCTGGATGATCTGGAAGCCTGCGGTGAGGACCGGGAAGCCATTCGTCAGGGCGACCCGGATACCTCGATTGAACTGATGGTGGCCTACCTGTACGACCGTATCCAGCGGGGCAACCCGGCGGCGTTTTTCGGCATGGTCCAGGTGCTGGAAGGCACCTCCATTGAGCTGGCGACGCCGCTGGGCGAAGCCATCCAGAAACAGCTGGGCCTGCCGGACAAGGCCTTCAGTTACCTGTTCTCCCATGGCGCCCTGGACCAGGAGCATTTCGAATTCTTCCGTAACCTGATGAACGAGATCACCGATCCCGATGACCAGCAGGCCATCATTGAAGCCGCGCGCATGGTCTATCGGTTGTACGGCGACATGCTGCACAGCATACCCCTGCCAACCAACCGCAAGGAGCAGCGCCATGAGGCTGCATGACCGCGTGTTCCTGCTGCTCGGTGGCACCGGCGGCATTGGCAAGGCGTTGGTGGAGCCACTGGTGCGCGCTGGAGCGAGAGTCATCGTGGCGTCCCGCCATCCGGATAAGCTGGAGCATCGGCAAGGTGTCTCGGTGGTGCATCTGGACCTGTCGGCGTCTGATCTCGACCAGCAACTGTTGCGCCTCAATGAAAGCTATCCGGAGATCGACGGGGTGATCCACTGTGCAGGCCAGAACCGCTTTGCCGGGCTGGCAGCCATGGCGGTTGACGAGCTGGACGCCCAGCTCACCGTTAATCTGCGCTCGGCGATGCTGGTGGCCCGGCATTTTGCCCCCCGGTTCGAGAAGGCCGGCTATGGTGCGCTGGTGTTTGTCGGCTCCACCTTCGGCAGCATCGGTTTCCCCGGTTATACCGGCTATTGCGCGACCAAATTCGGACTGCGCGGGTTCACCGAGGCCTTGCGCCGGGAGTTGGCGGATACCCCGGTTCAGGTGGTTTACGTGGCCCCCCGGGCCACTGCCACGGAAATGAATCCCGAAGCCGTGAATGAACTGAACCGGGCCCTTGGTAATTCCGTGGACACCCCGGAATCGGTGGCATCCCAGATTATGAATGCCATGGAAAACGATGACCGCCGGCGCTTTCTGGGCTGGCCCGAGAAACTGTTCGTGGTGCTCAACGGTGTGCTGCCGCGTCTGGTCGACAAAGCCATGCTCAAGCAACTGCCCGTTATCCGGCGCTTTCTCAATTCAGGAGTACTGTCATGAAGTGGATGATTCTGATCATGGCCTGGGTGATTGCCACGCCCCTGTGGGCCGGAGATCTTGAAACCGGGCTGGCCGGTATCCAGCAACGCTGGGCCGAAATCCAGTATCAGTTGCCGGAGGACAAAAAGGAAAAAGCCTTCGAAAAGCTGGCCGCAGAGGCGGAAGCGTTCGTGGCCCAGTACCCCGACCGGGCCGAGCCGCTGATCTGGCAGGGCATTGTGCTGAGCACCTACGCCGGTGCCAGGGGCGGCCTGGGTGCGCTCGGGCTGGTGAAGGAGGCCCGGAAATCTCTGGAGGCGGCCCTGGCCATTGACCCCAGGGCGCTGGATGGGTCTGCCTACACGTCCCTTGGCAGCCTCTACTATCAGGTGCCCGGCTGGCCATTGGGGTTCGGTGATGACGACAAGGCAAGGCAGTATCTGCAGAAAGCGTTGGCCATTAATCCTGAGGGTATCGACGCCAATTTCTTCTTTGGTGATTTTCTGCTGGATCAGGGGCAGCCGGAAAGGGCCCGGGCCTATTTCCAGAAAGTCCTGGAAGCGCCCGGGCGGGCAGGACGCGATATTGCCGATGCGGGCCGGCGGAAAGAAGCCAGGAATCGCCTCGACACCCTCTGACCTTCATTTCCGGAAGTTTGGTTGCGTCCCGCAAGCGTGGACTACACTCTGTTTAATGCAAAAGAGGTGAGTCGGGCATCAGGGGGACGTGCTGTCGATGGCGACAAGGTCCGGTAACGGGCAGCAAGCCCATTTGTCTGCCCGATTTTTCCAGAAGCTGGCCTCAGGTGTTCCTGGTGTCCTGTTCATCTATTGGCTGAGCGCAGACGGGGAGTCCCATCGCTGCCCTTTCATTAGCGACCATGTGCAGGCGCTCTTTGGCCTTGATCCCCCGGATCTGAACGAAAACGCGGATCCGATTTTTTCAATGATTCATCCCGAGGACTTTGATGCGGTTATGGAAAGTATCCGTGCCTCGGCGGATACTTCGGCAACCTGGAGCTATCGGGCCCGGCTCAGGCTGCAGAGCGGCGATTATGAGTGGTTTGAAGTTAACTCCGAACCCGAGCGCCAACCGGACGGCAGTACCATCTGGTACGGCCAGTTCCACAATATCCAGCATTACAAAAACCTTGAGCAGAGCCTCCGCGAGAGCGAGGCCGAATTCTCTTTCCAGGCCGGATTCCAGCGGCTGATTGCCCGCCTCTCCGCTGAATTCATCAACCTCGGTTTCGGTACCATCGATCAGTGCATTAATGAACTGCTCACCTCTATCGGTGAGTTTTTTGCCGTGGATCGGGCCTACCTGTACGAATTCTCCGGGGACTATGCCTATATGACCAACACCCATGAGTGGTGCCGGGACGGTGTGCCGGCGCTGATCGAATCCCAGCGGGCGGTGCCGATAGAGGACTTTCACTGGTGGCACGAACAGATTGACGGCATGGTTGCGGGTAACCGGGTGGTGTTTATCGAAGATGTTGACCATCTCCCCCGTGAGGCGGCCCCTGAACGCGCCCTGCTTCAGGAGCAGGGGGTGTCGTCGATGTTCTGTGTGCCTATTCGCGTGCGCGGCCGGGTAACCGGTTTCTTCGGTGTGGATTCTCTCCGCCGCCGGGAATGGCGCCAGGACCAGGCCGACCTGTTGATCATCGTCTCGGGCCTCCTGTCCGGCGCCCTGGAGCGACACCGGCTGGAGGAAGAACTGCTTAACCAGTCCATCCGGGACCCCCTGACCGGACTTCACAACCGCCGTTATCTGATGCCGAGACTGGACGAGCTGCTGGGCCGGAGCACCCGCCGGGGAGAGCGCTTTGCCCTGGCGATGTTCGATATCGATCACTTCAAGCAGATCAACGACTCCATCGGGCACCTGGGCGGAGACTATATCCTGCAGCGGGTGGCGGACATCCTGATGGGTGAGACCCGGACCATGGATGTGGTGGCCCGTTTCGGCGGAGAGGAATTCATTGTTGTGTTCAATGCCGTGGACCAGGGCGATGTGTCCCAGCTGGTGCTGAGAATTCTCGAGGCCGTCCATGACGAACAATTTGTGTTCAATGACCAGCCCATTGCGGTGACTGTCAGCGCCGGTGTTGCGGGTATCGAGGAGTTCACCGACCGGCCGGCAGGGCCGGATGCGCTCATTTCCCGGGCCGACTACCGGCTTTACCTTGCCAAACAGGCGGGCCGGGACTGTCTTGTCGATGCATCAGGGACATTGCGCATATAAGGAAAGATCATTTCACCTCATATTACTAAATGGTATATCCTTAGATTAAGAGTGATATTCGAACCATTCAGAGGTGACAGTCATGAGCAACCCGATCGTTCAACACTTCTTTGATGAGCCCACCAACACCTTCAGTTACGTGGTGCGGGATCCGGACAGCCAGGCCTGTGTGATCCTCGATTCGGTGCTGGACTTCGATTATGCCGCCGGTCGTACCGACGTCCGCTCGGCCGATGAGATTATCGAGTACATCCGCAGCAACGACCTGGAGGTCGAGTGGATTCTGGAAACCCATGTCCACGCTGATCACCTGTCTGCGGCGCCCTACCTGCATGAGAAGCTGGGTGGAAAGACCGGCATTGGCGCGCACATCCGCGACGTCCAGGAGATCTTCGGCAAGGCCTTCAACGCCGGCACCCAATTCCAGCGCGGCGGCAGCCAGTTTGATCAACTGTTCCGGGAAGGCGACACCTTCGCCATCGGTGGTCTTGAGGGGCGCGTACTGCACACCCCCGGCCATACCCCTGCCTGTCTGACTTATGTGATTGGCGACGCGGCCTTTGTTGGCGACACCCTGTTTATGCCGGACTTCGGCACCGCCCGCTGCGATTTCCCCGGTGGCGATGCCCGCACTCTGTATCAGTCCATCCAGAAGGTACTGTCGCTGCCTGCGGAAACCCGGATTTTCCTGTGTCACGATTACAAGGCGCCGGGCCGTGATGAGTACCGGCACATGACCACGGTGGCGGAACAGCGGGAAGCGAACATCCATGTCCATGAAGGTGTTTCCGAGGAGGAGTTCGTGAAAATGCGCACCGAACGGGACGCGACCCTCGATATGCCGCGGCTGATCCTGCCATCGGTACAGGTCAACATGCGTGCCGGACACATGCCGCCGGCCGAGGATAATGGTCAGGTGTACCTGAAAGTACCGGTTAACCTGTTCTGAGATTCCCGATGAGTCTTAAGCGCTATCTGCCCATTCTCCAGTGGGCGCCAAACTACGGCCGTGATCAGGCCACCAGTGATCTGGTGGCCGCCATCATCGTCACCGTCATGCTCATCCCCCAGTCACTGGCCTATGCCCTGCTGGCCGGATTGCCTGCCCAGGTTGGTTTGTACGCCAGTATCCTGCCGCTGGTGATCTACGCCGTGTTTGGCACCAGCCGGACTTTGTCCGTGGGGCCCGTGGCTGTGGCCTCGCTGATGACCGCGGCTGCCCTGGCGCCCCTGGCGGAGGCCGGCACCCCGGAATATGTGGCCGGCGCCGTTCTTCTGGCAGTAATGTCGGGGCTCATGCTTACGCTGATGGGCGTGCTCAGGCTTGGTTTCCTGGCCAATTTTCTCAGCCATCCGGTGATATCCGGTTTTATCACCGCCTCCGGCATCGTCATTGCGGCGAGCCAGCTGAAGCATATTTTCGGGATCCAGGCCTCTGGCCATAACCTGCTGGCAATCGGCCAGTCACTGTTCCAGTCGATTGATAATACCAACCTGGCCACCCTGGCGGTTGGTACCGGGGCGCTGTTGTTCCTGGTACTGGCCCGAAAACGCCTGAAGCCAGTGCTCATGGCAATGGGACTTGCACCGGGAATGGCGGATATCCTGACCAAAACCGCACCGATTCTGGCGGTTCTGGTGACCACCCTCGTGGCCTGGCAGTTCCAGCTCGATGGCCAGGGGGTGCGTCTGGTGGGGGATGTGCCCCGGGGGCTCCCGGAGTTCACCGTGCCCAGCCTGGATATGGGGCTGTGGCAGCAGCTCGCGGTCAGCGCTTTGCTGATCAGTGTTGTCGGTTTTGTGGAATCGGTTTCGGTGGGCCAGACTCTGGCAGCCAAACGGCGCCAGCGCATCGATCCGGACCAGGAGCTGATCGGTCTGGGTACCGCTAACCTGAGCGCCGGTTTTTCCGGTGGTATGCCGGTCACCGGCGGCTTCTCACGCTCTGTCGTCAACTTCGACGCCGGTGCCGAAACTCCGGCCGCCGGTGCCTACGCGGCGGTGGGTATCGCCATGGCAACGCTGTTCCTGACACCGGCGATTGCCTATCTGCCCCAGGCAACGCTCGCGGCGACGATCATTGTGGCGGTGACCACCCTGATTGATCTGCCCGCCCTGGGACGCACCTGGCGCTATTCCCGCACCGACTTTGGCGCCATGCTCGCTACCATCGTGCTGACCCTGGTGCACAGTGTCGAGGCGGGCATCATCGCCGGGGTGGCGCTTTCCATCGGGCTGTTCCTGTATCGTACCAGCCGCCCCCACAGTGCGGTGGTTGGCCGTGTGCCCGGTACCGAGCATTTTCGCAATGTTCTTCGCCACAAGGTGGAACTGTGCCCGAAGGTGACTTTCCTGCGGGTGGATGAAAGCCTGTACTTCGCCAACGCCCGATTCCTTGAGGAAACGGTCATGGACCTGATCATCAGTGAGCCGGAACTGAAAGACCTGGTGCTGGTCTGCCCGGCGGTGAACCTGGTGGATGCTTCTGCCCTGGAAAGTCTGGAGGCGATCAACGAGCGTATGAAGGATGCCGGGGTCAGGTTGCATCTGGCGGAAGTGAAAGGCCCGGTGATGGACAAGCTGAAAGGGACAGAACTGCTTTCCCACCTGGGCGGCGAGGTTTTCCTGAGTACCTATGAGGCCTGGCAGCGCCTGACCGACCTTGGCAAGCTCGAAAACAGGTCGCCTGATCAATCCGGGCTCGCTTGCACCGGGGGTGGGGCGAGCCGCTAAGATGTCATTCCCGACCCCGTTTCTGCGGTACGTTCATTATGGGCATGACTGAAAACCTGCTATCCACCAGCCAATGGCTCGTCACCCTGCTGCTGTTCGTGGTGATTCTTGTCCGCGCGTTGCGCTCGATTGACTGGCAGGCACTTCGCAAGGACAGCGCACTGCAGCACTCGTTTTTCGGTGCGGCAGTGGTTCTGGGCTTTGTCTGGCAGTTAAGGGCGGGCATTTCCCCGGGCCTGGCCATTCATATCTTCGGCATTACGGTCATTACGCTGATGCTGGGTTGGGGCCTGGCGGTGCTGGCGGGCCTGATGGCCCTGACTATTACGGTTATTACCGGCCGCGAGCCGCTACTCATGTTTGCCGCCAATGGCCTGGTGACGGTGATGGTGCCGGCTCTGGTGAGTCACTGGATCATGCTGTGGGAGCGCCGGAAGAACTTCCGGAACTTCTTCGCCTACATCTTTTTTTGCGGCTTCTTCGGCGCAGGCATTTCGGTGGCGGCAGCCGGTATTGTCATGTGCCTGATGCTCTGGACCAGCGGTGTCTATACCTTCGATCAGCTGGTGCATGAGTACCTTCGCTACCTGCCCCTGTTCATGATTCCGGAAGGGTTTGTAAACGGCACCTTCGTGACCGGTCTGATGGTGTTTCATCCGGATCGGCTGACAACCCTTGATCAGACGCGTTACCGATAACGCCGTTGTTTGCGCTCAGATGCCCTCGCCAGACGCCAGAACCGGGTTAAGCGCATCGCCCTGTTTGCCGGATTCCACCCGTTCCTGCCACTGGCGTGCCCAGCCCAGAACCTCGCCGGCGGGCATGGGGCGGGCGATGCCGTAGCCCTGAACGAAATTGCATCCCATCTGCCGCAGGGCCCGGGCATGTTCCATGGTTTCCACACCCTCGGCCAGAACCGGGTGGGCGAACCGCTGGGCCAGGAAGATCACACTTTCCACAATGGCGTGATCGCTGGCATCCTCAAGCATGTTGCGCACGAAACTCTGATCGATCTTGATGATGTCCACCGGCAGCGTGCGCAGGTAGGTGAGCGACGAAAATCCGGTACCGAAGTCATCCAGAGCCACCTGCAGGCCCAGGGTCTGGCATCGGGCCAGGACATTACTCGCCCGTTTGGTGTCTTCAAGGGCCGTTGATTCCAGTACTTCCAGGGTAATCTGTCCCGGGTTCACCTCCGGATGGCTGTGCAGATAGCTTTCCAGGTAGTCGGCGAAGCTCCGGTCCATCAGATGCGGGGCACTGATATTGATGCTGACCGCCAGATCCTCACCGGCCTCTTTCCAGGCGTTCATCCTGTGGATGGCTTCTTTCAGCACCCACTGGCCCAACGGCACTTCGAGGTGGCTGTTCTCGACGATGGGGAGGAACTCGCCGGGCGGGACCAGACCCTTCTGCGGGTGGTTCCAGCGGATCAGCGCCTCGAAGCCAAGCAGTGCGGAATCGTTGGTCCGGATCTGGGGCTGGAAATACAGCTCGAATTCCTCGTTTTCCAGCGCCCGGGTGATGTCCATCAGCTGGTTGCGCCGGTTCCGGCGGTGCTCGTCCAGGCCGGGGTCGAAGAAGTGGTACTGGTTCCGGCCCTTCTCTTTGGCAGAATACATGGCCTGGTCGGCGTGGCGGATCAGGGCTTCGGCCTCAGCGCTGTCCTCCGGGTAACGGGTGATGCCCAGGCTTGCCGTCAGGGTCACGCTCTGGTCGCCCACGGCCACCGGATCGCCGACGGTGTCGAGAATGCGCTGGTAAACGGCGTCGTGGTTGTCGTCGCCCTGCAGCAAGAGAACAAATTCATCGCCGCCGATCCGGGCCACGGTGTCGCCACTGCGAAGCGTCCGCGTCAGCCGTTCGGCCAGGGTACGCAGAGTCTGGTCGCCCGCCGAATGGCCCAGCCGGTCATTGACGGCCTTGAAGCCGTCCAGGTCCAGGTAGCACACCGATACGCTGCGGTGTTGCCGGTCGGCATGATTCCGGGCCGTGCGCAGACGCTCCTCCAGTAGCTGCCGGTTGGGCAGGCCGGTCAGGTCATCGTAGTTGGCGGCCCGGACCAGCTCTCTGGCGTGATTCTTCAGGGCGGTGATATCGGAGAACGCGGCCACATGGTAATACTGCCCGGGTTCCTCCAGATGCACCCGGCTGATGGAGAGCAGTTCGATGTACTCTTCACCGTTCTTCCGGCGGTTCCAGATCTCGCCCCGCCAGTGGTCGGTTTTCTCGATCGTCCGCCACATGGAACGATAATATTCCCCGGAATGCCGACCCGAGCTCAGAATGGCCGGGTTCAGGCCCAATACCTCCTGGCGGCTGTAGCCGGTTATCCTTGAAAATGCCGGATTGACATCCAAGATCCGGTTGGACCGGTCGGATATCAGGATGGCTTCGTGGCTGCGGTCAAACACGCTGGCGGCGATGCGCAGGCCCCGTTCGCTGTTTTTCCGGTCCGAGATGTTGTTCTGGATGGCGATGAAACCGGGCGCAGCGCCCTGTTCGGTACCGATCGGAACGCAATAGGTATGCACCCAGTAAGGTTCACCGGATTTGGTGTAATGAAGGATGTCCTCTTCAATGATCTCGGCCCGGTGCAGTTTCTGGTGAATGCGCTTGATGGTTTCGGGGTCGGTGTCCGGCCCATACAGCACTTCCTTTGGAAGCCGTCCGCGCACGTCCTCAAGCCGGTAGCCTGTATGTTGCTCGAAGCTGGGATTCACCCATTCAATGCGCCCTGCATCGTCCAGCATGACCAGGAAATTGGGTGTTACTGCAGCAACCACGGCAAGACGCGCGGGGTCTATGTCTGAGGGCGGAGTAATCGTTGTCGGGGATCTGGGCATGAGAGTCAGTAATCTGGATTCCGGCCTGTAAAGTTACGAACTCTCCTCCCTGTGAGACCTGTTGCAATTGCCAGAGCATGCTACCGGAATAGCTCCGGAAAACCATGGCTAAATGGTCGCGGTTGGTTGACGGAAGTCAGTTTTTTGCCAGATTGCCCGGGGTGCGGATTACCGCCAGCGGGAATGTTTCTGGAGCTTTCGTTGCAGGGTGCGGCGGTGCATGTTCAGGGCCCGGGCGGTGGCGGACACGTTGCCTTCATTCTCGTTCAGAACCCGCTGGATGTGTTCCCACTCCATCTCCTCGACGGACGGCGGCTCGTTGCGAAGATCCGGTGGGCCGTCGAGCGGCTCGAACCCGGCCAGCAGCTGGTTGACCGTTACCGGCTTGCAGAGGTAATTGATGGCGCCCCGTCGCATCGCCTCCACCGCCGTGGCGATGCTGCCGTACCCGGTGAGTACGAGGATGTCCAGATCCGGACGCATGTCCAGAAGCTCCGGAAGCAATTGCAAGCCACTTTCGCCGGCCAGATTCAGGTCGAGCACGCATCGGTCAAACTGTCCGTGCGCCAATGTTGCTTTCGCCTCCTGATGGCAGTGGGCCAGACGGGCTTCAATGCCCTGGCGATGGAGGGAACGCTGAAGCACCTGCAAAAAGGCGTCATCGTCATCAATAAGCAGCCAGACCTGCGGTTCGCTCACGCCTGTTCTCCCGTCACCCTGTTTCTGTCTGCCGCGACCGGCAGATCGATAATAATGGTTGTGCCTTCAGCACTCGCCCGGGCTTTCAGGGTGCCGCCAAGGCGCTGGATGGTGGCGTTGGACAGGAACAGTCCCACCCCGAGACCGTTTTCCGAATTGACCACCTGGTCACCGAGCGTGCCCTCGGGGGTTGAATCAAGCCCGTCGCCATGGTCTTCAACAACCAGTTCCAGCCGGCCGTCGGCGGCTTTGCGGGCGGCAACGGCAACCCAGGATGGACTGGCGGTGACGGCATTGGCCAGCACATTCAGCACGGCCTGATCGAGGGTGGCGTCGACAGCGACCGGACAGTCCGGTGCCGGCTGCCGCCATTCAATGGCTGCTCCCGGCCAGAGCAGGGTGGCTGATTCCCGCAGCCGTGCGACCCAGTCCCGGGCGGGCAGGGTCTCCAGCTGCGAGGCTCTGGCCTGCATGGCCGCCGTGGACAGCTGTTGAAGATGCCGGCTGCACAGGGCCAGTTGCTGTTCCATCAGCGCAAGATCATCGGCATTTGGCTCGCCGCCGGCTGCAGCGGCTTTGATTTCCTCTACCAGCAGGGTCATGGTGTTCAGCGGTGTGCCCAGGCGATGGGCCACAGACGCCGCGGAGAGCCCAAGGGCAATGATTTGCTCATCCCGCAACCGGGTTTCCCGTATCTGCGCAAGCTGGGCCTGTTGCTGTCGCAGTCGACGGGCCAGCGCACCGACAACCAGGAGCAGGATGGCGGCGGTTGTGGCGAAGGTGACCCACATGCCGACAAGGTGCAACTGGGCCAGGTTGGCGCTGTGGTGTTCATGGGTTACCGGAGTGTTCCAGATCACCAGGGAGGTATAGATCGCCACGCCGGCAACGGTTACGGCAATACTCTGGCCCAGCGGCACCAGCACGATGGCAACGGCAATGGGTAGCAGCAACAGGGAAACCAGCGGGTTGGTATAACCGCCGGTGAAGTAAAGCCAGGCTCCGATCATCAACAGGTCGACCATCAGCACGAGACTGACCGCGCGGGTCGAACGCGGCGGGCGCCGGATAAACCAGAGCCAGGCCAGGGTGGCCAGAATGCCATAGGCCAGGGGCAGAATCACTGCTTCTGCGCGATGGGCAAGGGCCACCATGGTTTCCGCCACGGCGATCGAAATCAGCTGCAGCGCAACAATCGTCAAACGCATGCCCAGCAGATAGCGGGCAGCCTGTTGAAATCCGGTCTGTGAGTGGGTCAGCCATTCCATGCGCTGAATTCTATCCCTGCCTTCTCGCCGGGGATACCCCCTTGGGGGTGCGGCATTGTGTCCCAAGCCCGCAACCGGGTTTGTCTTTATCATTACCGGCAGTTAACCCGACTTTCCCACTCCCGTGATGGTAAGGAACCTCCAGGCATGACCGAAAAAACCCCGGCACGCATTATCGGCCTGATTCTGGCCGGATGTGCCACTGCCCCCGCTTTTTCCCAGGTACAGGACGATGACCAGTTGCTGATCCGGGTCACCGAAGGCCAGTCCGCCGAGGCGGCCCGGTTGTCGGAAGCGGCCCTGGCGCCGGAGCCGGTGTCCCGGCTGGATTCGGAGCCCTCGGTATCGCTGTCCCGTCTGGGTGGGCGTGGTCTGGACCCGGTGATTCGTGGGCAGGGTCAGGAACGGGTCGATGTGCTGCTGGACGGAATGCGGGTGGAAGGTGCCTGCCCCAACCGGATGGATCCGCCCACCAGCCGGCTGAGCTCCGCGCTGCCCCAGGTGCTGGAGGTGCGCACCAGCAACCGTACCCTGCGCTGGGGCCCGATCGCCGGTGGCCAGGTGGTGGCCACGACGGCGGCACCCACCTTCGCTGACGGTAATAGCGCGACCGGTCACCTCACCATCGGAGGGTCCGATAACGGTGAGGGCAAACTGGTCAATGGCAGCGCGGCGGTGGGCGATCGCGACAATTACCTTCGGCTGTCTGCCGGTTACGAGGAAGCCGAGGATTACGAGGACGGCGATGGCAATGAGGTCCGGAGCGCCTTCGAGAACACTGAGGGCCGCCTGGACGGCGCCTGGATGGCGGATAACGGTCTCTATGTGAAGGGCATGGTCAGCCGCCAGGAAGAGCGGGATGTAAAATACGCCTCCGGCATGGATGCGCCGAAGACCGACACCGACATGTACCGTCTGGAACTGGGTGCGCCGGTGGCCAACGGTGGCTGGAGCCTGATGGCCTGGCAGGCGGATGTGGATCACGTGATGGACAATTTCAGTCTGCGTGAGCCGCCGGTGATGATGGGTATGCCCATGAAAATGCAGACTCTTTCGAAAACCCGGACCCGGGGAGCCCGGCTGGTGCTGGACCAGACCATCGACTACACCAGGGATATTGCTGTCGGTGTCGATGTCGAGAGCAACACCTGG
>Ga0194137_10000696_pt1 | contig 21651 bp, 26 predicted proteins | sample TARM_MetaG_T3_14_FD_134025 | JGI IMG/M metagenome (GOLD analysis project Ga0194137, IMG submission 134025) | Freshwater microbial communities from Pennsylvania, USA, analyzing microbe dynamics in response to fracking - TARM_MetaG_T3_14 (version 2) | ecosystem: Environmental > Aquatic >... | reverse complement strand
GTACTACAAGTGGACCTTCAAAACTGAAGAAGTCGACACCCTCGACAACGGCGACAAGATCTTCAAGATCGACGTTGAAGAAGACCACGGTGACTTCACTGAAGGTCGCAGCGAAGCTCAGATGGACCTGGTTGGCAAAGAAAAGCTGAAGGCCATTGTCACCAACATGATCACCGGCGTTAAGGCGATGATCAAGTACCGCGACAAAGCTGAAGCGCGTGCCAAGAAGATCTCCAAAACCCTGAGCGACATCGGCAAGAGCATTGACAAGCTGGGCGACACCGACAAGGACGCTCAGAAGCACGCTCAGTCCACCATGCGTCTGTTCCAACTCATCATGACCAAAGGTCCTATGATGGAAGCTAAAGCTACTAGCGTAGCCGTTGCAACCACCAAAGGCGTCCTGGGTTATGTTGACGTGTGCGCTAAGAACCACAAAGCGTAAGTAACCTCCTGAACAGCCACTCACCTCCGGGTGAGTGGCTGCTTCATTTGAATTCTTTTTGATACCATATATACTCCTTGAAGAATACATTCCATTACTCCTTGAGGTGGTCATTATGGCAGTTCGTAATAACGCTAAACCTGGTGACAAATCGGGTAACTTTTCAACCGTAGCTGAAGAGGTAGGTAAGCACGCTTATTATCTAATCAGTCTGGTGGTTAAAGATCTAAGTGAAGAAGACGTAGAAATAATTGGACGGAAAGGAAACGTCGATGCAGTTGAAGCTCGACTAGTGGCTGAGCGTGTTACAGAGCGCCTCGCTAACCTAGTAGCGACCGGTCATTCGGTTAAGGACGCCATCAAAGACTATGAAGGCATCGGAACTCTTCCAGGCACTCCTGTGAATGAAGAGTATCGAGAGTTGATGGAAGTCATCACCCTGGTGAAAGAACTAACAGGTCCAGAGTTGTTTAAAGAAGTCCTAACTAAACTCAAAGAAGAATCGGTCACCATCAAGGCTGCGCTGCAAGATGCGCAACTATCTTCGCGGGTGGGTGGGCTGTTTGCTCAACTTAAAGAAAAAGGGGTTGCGGAACTAAACGCGGAGAAACCCAAAGCCGCTGAGAGTCGTGAACAAGTGGGACGTAAGCCTACGGCTGGGTCGTGGTTGAGTAGTATTGTACCTCAGTGATAAAGAAAGAACGCTACCCTCATAGGTAGCGTTCTACTTCTTACTTGCTAGTGGATCTATCGTCTGGACTTAATCAACCGGATACTTATATGAACGATTCAACTAACTCACCTACCTTCGAAGAGTTAGCCATCTTACTTCACGGCAATCTATACGATTACAGTGAGGTGGTGTACTTTTCAGGTAAGACTCGTGTGACTATCGTGTGTGACCTTCATGGTAACTTTGAACGCACGCCGGCTGCACACCTGAACGGCTTTGGGTGCCCTCGTTGCAGTGAGGAAATAAAACCCCTTGATCCGGTAAAGGTGGTGGCTAGTTTTAATGAACTGTACTCCGGTCTGTATAAATACCCGGACACTACCTTTAAACAGTTCAACGACCCCGTTAGAATCAACTGCCCTTTCCATGGTGAATTTAAACGCACGGTAAGGTCACACTTGGCAGGATCGCACTGCTCAGCCTGTTTGGTGTTTAAAAAGATTGAGCGTGTGACTGAAGTCACAGACCGAATGGAAAGTGAACTCTTCAATCAAGCGTTTAGCCATGTGGTCAATAGCCAACGCAAAACGTCAGTGATCATTAGGACTGAAAGTGGGGAAGGTAGTGATAACACCCCGCACAGTTTACGCCTTAGTGAGTTGTTGTTTAAAGTCTTCGTCACTCGAACCCTCTTAGGGGGTGAAGATCAACAACAGCTCTACATTGATCAGTTTAAGAAAGAACTAAACGCAGCACACCGTGTAGCCACTAAAGCTACAGGTTCCGACGGAGCAGTAGTGAACTGTGTAGTCGCCACTGACAGTACCTACCGTCAAAGCTTTGACAACGTCACTAAACTAGAGCTTCACTGGTACCTTGAACACAACGTAAACGGAATTGTAAAACACCGCAGCATCCAATTTAACTAAGGACATACCATGACCACTCACGATGAAAAAGCAACCCTCATTAAGAACGCATCCGACAAAGTAAAAGAAGCCGCTCACCAAAGTCGTACGGTGTTGGCCGGTCGAGTGGCTGAACTCAAGACGCTGATTAACCAGGCTATTGACGCGAAGCTTGAACTCGCTTTTTGCCAAATCAACAACCAAGCTGAAGCGACTATTAAGCAATTCGAAAACTACGGTAATTCAAACTTCCAGGATTACTTGGGGTTGAAGGTTACTTTAGCCAACCTCGACGTCAGCTACCAAGGGGCTGTGGCGTTGGACTCGGCGCAACTTACCGTTAAGTTGACAGAGGTACATCTGACGGTACTGGGCGCTCCTCAGCACCGTGCATTTACCTCGTATAACCCACACTTCACCCCCCTCCAGCCTGGCCATTTTCCACAGCCGCCAATTTTCCCTCTGACTCAGCCGGTAGCTTATATGTGTCAAGGTCGATCTGATAACTCCCAGTAACCGTTAAAGAGACAGAGCCTTTTGGCTCTGTCTCTTACCCACCCTCTATAGGTCCTTACTTTTTTATTGAGTGGGTACTTTATAAGGGGGGTGTGATGTGTCGTCATTTACTAGATTTGATTCAAAACTGCATGTAAGTTATTCCGACTATGCCTCCGAGGTTCTTAACGAGGACTACTGGGTGTTAGAGTCTGAATTACTGTACTACTTAGGGCATCTGGGTTCTAACTGTATTGTACGGGTTCCTAGGGGTTTTCTTTCGGATGGTGCTTCGATTCCGAGGATAGTGCGACCTATCTTTCCTAAGATGGGTAAATACTCTAAGGCGTCTTTTCTTCATGATTACTTGTGCGCAACCTACTATGCCTTAGTTATTGTAGACGGAAAGGAAACCGTATACCCAATTAATCGTAAGCAAGTAGACCATATCTTCTATGAAGCATTAAAAGTCACTAACGTGCCACTATGGAGACGTGTGCTTATAAGGGCCGTAGTGGACGTTTATAGAGTGTTTAGCCGTAAAGACTCACCAACACCTAACCCAGAGCGTGAACGCCTTGAGCGTGAGATTAGAGACGCTATGGAGTGTGGTGACTTTTGCTTTACTGGAAGTTGATGAACGATTAGAAGAGACTACCCGCTTGGGTAGTCTCTTTCTACGTTTCTACGTCTAAACAGACAGTCAGTGTGGAGTTAAACGTTGAGTGTCAACGTGAGTAGGAGAGACAGCCCACCAAGGCTGTCTCTCTCTGAGGTGTCTAGGTGTCTTCTTTCTTTGTTTGCGTGTAGGTCATTCAGTGTCTTTACTATGTTCACTCTCACTTGTCTTTCATGTCCAATGGAAGGTATACCCACCCTTCACACTCAACACGTTCTACACGCTCTTCTAGTCCTTCACAGTTCTCTTTCAGTTTGCTAGAGATAGAGCCTGAGAGACAGTAGTAGACAGGTGTTGAAGAGAGTAAGCAGTGTGTAAACAGGTTGTAAACAACACTGTCGATGTCACTGCGTTCCACTCTCTAGTATATCAGCGATCTCAAAGCATTTGTCCACTGTTAAATAGTAATACGAAATAATAGAAATAAGGACTAGGAATGGAGTGATCATTTACCTGGAGTAATCTGACATGACTCTCTTCAACAAACTGGAAGTTACTCTAGTAACACCAGAGACACTTGACACCCTCACTACCCTAGAACTCTCTGAAGTCATTGACCACGACCTCACTCAACTAAACAACGACGTGACGGCTTACAACAGCCTCTCTGAAGTGCAAAGCGCTATTGCAAGTGAAGGCTTAGGGTTCCACACTCCAGCTAACGTTGTACTGTTCAACGAGTACATTAACCTACTGGGTGACAAGTTAGGTGTGTCGGTGAACTCGGTAGTGGCTACTGAAGCCATGGTAGGGTCTACTACCGGTTCTATCCACCACACGTTGGCACTGGAAGGGATTGTGGCTAAACTCTGGGACACCATCAAGAGTGTATTTGCTAGAATTGGCAAAGCAATGGCAGAGTTCTTTAAGAAGCACTTCACTCGTGCAGGCATCATTAAGAACCGCCTTGAGAACCTGAAGGCTGTTCTGGCTAAAACTGACAAAGACCTTAAGAGTGTAGACCTGGCTGGTAAAGTACCTGGCAGCATTGCCAAAGCGTTTCCAGTTGACAAGGTAGTCACGGAAGACGACGTACTAGAGATGATCGATGTCGCACTTAACGTAAAGGCATTACTTCGTACCGTTAACACCAAAGCTACCACTATTGCCTACGGTGACATCGTAGACCAAAAGCTCGTTGCTGAAGTGAAGAACTATACGGCTGTAGCAAACGACGCCAGCAGTAAGATAAACCCTGAGAGTGAAACAGATAAGCTCTCTCGTAAAGCAAGCGGTCTCCCTCTAATTGGTAACGCACTCAAAACCACCAACGCTAAAGAGAACGACCGTAACAGCGGCAAAGCAGCGGTTGCTAACCACGAAGCGGGTAAGCGGTTGGATGTCATCGAAGGTAAGGTAAGCGATAACGCCGAAGCCAAAGACGATGACGTGTCGGATGATCAACTCATCGCTGCGGTTAAGAAAGAGCTTGAGAGCTACTACAGCGCGATTGAAGAGGACTTTAAGAAGATCGTGAACAAGCCTATGCCGGGTGGTAAAACTATCACCAAGGTCACGGTAAGCCAGGACTCTGGAATTGAGATCGAAACCGACACTAACAAAGACACCCCAAGTTCGGTTAACCTAGGGACTAAAACCTCGTTGATCAAGATGGTAGACCAAACCCTTGAGATGTACAAGGATATGGAAAGTCTGACTAAGAACTACGACAAGGTCAGTGTCACGCTGGACAAAGCCATGAAATCTGCGGATAGTGTCATCAAGAGCTTGTCGGGTATGGAAGACCAGGTGGCGAAGGACTACAAGAAGGTATTGGAGCGCAAGGTTAAACTGCGCATCAAGATCCTGAAAGACTTCTTCGTTAACTTCAACAAAATCAACAAGACCATGTTTGGTGTTGTGGGTGATGTGTCTGAAGGGGTGATTGTCTACGCCACTACGTCACTCAAGTACTTCGGGTAAGGGGATTGAAATGGGTAAGTTATTTAATCAAGACGAAGAGTTAGAGATGGGAACCATTGTCCGAGAAGGGCAAGCCATTGAGTTGACCGAACTTAAGTTAGATTCGGTGTTTGAGGAGATGACGGATTACGCCGAAGTCGCCACTGAAAACCTGAACAACCTTCTCTTTCAACACGACTATCTGGTGCGTTTCCATAACCAAATTGCCGTGGAGTCTCATACGTCTATCGAGTACCTGTCGGCGTACAATGACCGCAAAGAAACAATGGGTCTCTTTGGTAAAGCACTCCAAGCCAAAGTGCTTACGCCGGCACTGGAAGATATCACCAGCCACCGAACAGCCGAGGCGTCTAAAGACATCGCACTGGAAAGTGTGCGTGAGTTCATCAAGAAAGTGTGGGAAAAGATCAAGTCAGCGTTGAAAGCCTTCTTCCGTAAGATCTCTGAGTTCCTTAAGCGTATCGCTGGGGCTAACCTGGAGATCGACACGTACGAAAAGTACGTCGATGACATGTTGCGTCGCATCAAACGTGACGGAATGGAATGTAAAGACAAAACTCAGACGGTTCACAGTGAGCTGGGTAAATACGTCTGCACAACGTCCACCATCAACCCTGAACCCCACGATCTTCTCAACGGCTTCCAGTTAGTGAGTAATAACTTTAAGCAAGTAGTAGGGCAGTACTTGGTGAAAGGGTTGAAGGAGATCGAGAAGACCGAATTACCGATGGTGGGTGATAGTCTCAAACTCCTTACCGTTGAAATTAAGAACGGTATCAGTGTCGACAACGGCATCCACTTTCTTAATAACCTAGGTGCGATTAGTAACCGCCTCACTAACCATGTTACCGGGATGACGATTCCTGATAACCTAGCCCCTGGGGACGTGGTAGACGAGCTGGCAAGTCGTGCTAACGATCCGTCTCGATTGGTGTACCGTTCGTTGGTTAACCACGCCAGTGACAATGATCGCCTACCCCAGTACTTTAACATCTTCACTGCCAGCACTGACCCAACGGCGCTGAACTTCAGTAAGCCGGACGGTATCACACCGGATGCACTTAAGGCGGCGTTGGACGACTACTTCATGGCAGCGGTGTCTTCCTTCAAAGATGACACCTTCTCCCCTAACACCACAGTCAGGGTAATCTCGGATGCGGGTCAACTGAGTGCCGCACACAGTAATTACAAGAACTTCAAGTTGGATGTGAAGACGATCGTGGCGCTGTCGGATACCATCGGTAAAGATTGCGATAAATTGATCTCAGCCATTGCTGGTAAAACAGGCGAAGCATTTGCATCGGTGAAACCTAAGTCTCTGGGCACCAAGCCTAAGATCACTAAGATCACCGACCAAGAGTTCGAAGACTTGTTGCTGAATTACCCGGATGCGTCGATGAAATTAGCGCACCTTGATATTTCAGATCCAAGTGACTGTGTGATTGACCTCGGTTGGTCGAATGGTCCTAAGACCTTGGGTATTGTCGACGCCATTAACGACGGAACGTTCCTTAGTAAACTGCGCAGCATCCACAGCACTTACCGGGAGAAAGCCTTGGGTAAGGGTCTTTCTGACAGCGAGATTGATGACCACTACAAGTATGTAATCAATCCTTGGTTGAAAGAGATGACCGGTGAGGAAGTGACATTACCCGCTGACCCCTTAGCGCCTGTTGTGGTAGGGATCTACGAGCGCAACCTCACTCGTCTCTTCAACACCCTTCCTTCGATGGTGAAAGCGTCAGTGACGGATGTGTTGGAGTCCTACACGAAGATGCGGTACGAGATGGTGAAATACCTTTACGATTCGGCTCGAACCTACTCGTAAGACTGACCCTCTGGAGACTCAGGTCTCCAGAGGTGTCCTTTAGATGCTGTGATCATTAGGAGAGTCTACCCATGCCTGTAGCAGCCTTCCCCTTTTCGAGTACTGAGTTCTCGATCTTCAACGGTATTTACTATAAGATCATCCAAGATGTGGCTGAGCGTGTTGGCGTTAAGACTGACAGCCTGAGCGTACTCTACCGGGATATTGAATACGCTAAAACCGACAACGACACAACTATCTCCATTCAAAGTACAGAGAACCGCCCCAAGACGGCGTCTAAGCGGCGTTTGTCCGTTAGGGTGACTCCTGAGTATGATGAGGACACAATCGACACCACCGCCGTCCACAGGGACGAACATTACCCTATCTTCAACGATGAGGCTATAGGGGTTCGTATAGCACCTGTTTACATTCAGATGAAAGTGAACTTAGAGTTTACGTACACCTCCCCGTCTAAGACCGAACTGGGGACGATGGCGGATATGATCCGCATTCACCTTTCACGCTTCCGAGACATCGGGCATCATGAAGTTGAGTACACCATGATCATCCCAGCGGAAGTGGAGCAGTTCATCGAGGATATTCATACGTTACGCAATCGCCTTATCCCCCAGGAGTTAGGCGATTACTTCAAGGAGCACTCCACGCCCCGGATACACGCTATCACGGACATGGCAAACAAGGAAAACATTCGGTTAGGTGTGGCTGAGAAGCAAGGTCGTATCATTGGGACATATGACTTCAAACCTACCCCTCCTAAACCTACCCCCAACACCGATAACGCCACACACAGCTTCTCGTTTAACTACTCGTTTAGTGTATCAATCCCTAGAGCGGTGTCGGTTAGATACAACGCCATGATCTGTAACCGCCTCTTACCAAACTGCTACCTTGACTTTGTGGAAGAAGCCGCTAAGAGTCGACACGCTCAACTGAACAAGTCTTACCTCCATATCGGTAGGTCAAACCAAGCTTTGTCAAAGTTTGAAGCACACCGCCAACTAGGGGACATGACTAACATCAACCTCCCTATTAACGTCCCGGCGTTTGATGACTTTGATCGAAAGCAATTTCACCGTGGATATGGTGTACGGATAGCGTTCCTACTAGAAGTGGATGAAACTGATAAGCGCACGTTGTTTAACTTACGCGAGTTAGGTGATTATGCGTTATCCGATAAAGTGTTGGAGTACATTACTGGGGAAGGGCGTGATAAGGTTGTGGTGCCGTACGCTTCGTTTCTGTACATAGGTCTTCATCAGGAAGGTAAGTTCTTCGATAAGCCTTTACTGGAAATCACGCCTAACTTAGATGTGCGGTGTAAAGAGGACTTAGACCTCACTAAACCTACCCGTGTCACTTTTAGTACGTGGATTGATAGCTCTTCGTTTTCTGACTCCGTGCTAGGTAATTTACAAGCTGACCCTGACTTATTCAAAGAAGCCATGGTTGAGTTAATTGAAGGTCGATACTTCTTTGTTACGTTCATTAAGAACATACGTGTGGCGGATGTCAGTCTGTTTGAGATGTTGGGAAGATATTTTCAATACTTAGACTCAATTGACCAGTACGCGCCTATCGCTAAGCTGCTTAAGCTTATTTTAATGTACGACTCACGGTTAGTAGAAGAGTTCCTAGACACAGTCTACACTCTTCGGCCTGCTTTGTTTAACCGACTTCTAAGTCTACGTTACTTAGCGCCTTATCAGGGAAGTGTTGGTTTAAGGTCTGAGCTTAACCTGGTGACGTACCGAGTTAATAACGCGCACTATGTCTTCTTCCCAGACCAAGACTTAACCTCACCCACCCTAAGGCTCAACCAGAGCGACTACGTGGTGATTCCTGGTGACAGCCATGGTATCTTTAGACACCTAACTGAATAGAACGATCCTACCAGGGTTCACGCCCTGGTAGGTGTTCGTTTGATTTTAAATCACTTACACATATAGTAGCTGAGCATCTTCAACAATATCCTTTAAGGCAGAGACATGACTAACGCATTTTGGCTCAAAGTAAAGAAGTGGGTAGATAAGCAAGTTCGACAAACGCATCTGGCTGAAAAGCATGTTGACTTAAAATGTCAGGTATGTAACACCTGGTCATCGTTAGCCAGCTCACCCCTCACTCCGGTAAAAAGCACCCACCCTGTTGCAGTGACTTACAAGTGTGGTCAATGCGGCGGTCACAGTAGTTGGGTATGTGAAGCTGGGTTCTGGTTCCCAGCTACCAAGCTAGGCATCACTAAGGAAGAAATTGACCGTTCAATTACTATTTCCCCGGTCAAGACACCGGAGTAGGTGATGTCATGGCAGTGCTTAACAAGTACAAAGACCAAATCCCTAAAGGCAGTGTTTACATTGGCCGAGGTAGTAAATGGGGTAATCGGCATCAAATTGGTAAACACGGTACACGGAGAGAAGTCATCAAAGCTCACCGTAAGGAAGTCTTTCAGTTACTGAGAGATGGTCTTTTATCATGGGAAGAGTTAGCCGAGTTACACGGCAAGAACCTAGTGTGTTTCTGTAGCCCACTTCGGTGTCACGGTCACACACTAGAGAAGTTAGCACGAATCGGTTTCAACCACACCGTCACTTAGTCAGGTGTAAATTAACTATACTCAGTAGTTTCTGGAAGAAAGTAAAAGCAATCGCAACTCAACAAAAAAGCAACAAGGTTAGTCTGGCAAGCGACCAACTTCCTTACCCCTTAGAGTGCCAACACTGCTACGCTAACCCAACGACAACTAAAAACCCAACACGTCGTATTCACACTGGACATCCGGTAGCGGTTACAGGTCAGTGTGGTGACTGTGGGAAGATAAGTCACTGGGTTCGTGAAGGAGTGTTCTGGTTTAGCGCCAGCACTTTGGGTGTAAGTAATAAAGAAATCGAAGAATACCAGGGGAAACTAAATGAGCAAAAGCATGACGTTTGACGAACTCCGCGAAGTGCTGGACTTCATTAACGAAAACAACAGCCCTGTTTATGGGAATAAGAAAGGTTGTCCGACCGTTAAGTACGTTGACCCCGTGATCGACATGCGCGACCAGCGCTGCTTTTGCATCGAGTTTCGGGGGTATGTGGGTGGCGGTATCACCTTCACTACAGTTAACCAGGGTCGCGATCACCCTCTCTCGTTGAAAGAACGCGTGATGCTTTACCTGACGGGTAATGACGACGGCAGTTTCATCAAAAACTAGGACAGGGAGTTTAAGTAAATGAGTAAGAGTGTTAACGAGTTAATTGAAGCCAACCGCTCAGGCACTCCTTGGGCTATCCTGATCTTAGACGATGAAATCACCCAAGAGCAGGTAGCTGAGATTGACAATCCAGTTCTGTGGTACGTTGCCAGTATAGGGATTCACTTCTCCGATTCTTTTATCCTTGCAAATAAAGACAAACTTAAGCTGCATGAAGTTATAACGCGCCACACCCTAAAACCAGAGACTGTTGAGCAGCTGTGGTACGGTGATCTTAAACCTAAGTTAATTGTGCACCAGCGATTACCAAAGTCCCTTATCTCGGCGGCAGTAGAGCATAGTCCGTCACTTACCTTACGCCATCAAAAGTTAGGGGTTGACGAGTTACTCGTAAACAAAGACCGCCTCAACTTCGATCTCGTGGTTGAATATCAGACTCTGACTCAACGTGCTTTAGAAGTACTTGCCGATGAATTGAACTGGGGGTTAGTCTATAAACTGCAAGAGTTGTCCCCTGAACAAAAACAGCAATTCCGTCCTCGACTGCTTGCCTCATTCTTGGGTAAGGGGGATGGTTTGAAGTCTAAACTGTTTTACTGGTATAACTTACTAACCAAGGGGCATTTATTAAGATGAGTCAGCTATACGTAAATCAAGGTAAAATCGGCGAACCTGAAGCCTCACTTGAAGTTACCGAGAGGGACGCGTCTTACTGGAAACGCATGTCAGCTAAAGACACGCTTTCTTTAGCTTTCATTGAAAACTTCAAACACGACCTTGACTGGAACATCCTGTCAAAAAGCTACCCGTTCACGGAAGCTGATATTGAGCACTTTCAGGATCTCGTCAATTGGAAACACATTGCACGGGTAAGTGTTCTGAGTAGTGAGTTCACGCTTAAACATAACGACAAGTTGATGGATCGTTTCCTTCTGGATAAAACCAGCATCACCAAAGCCGTGTTCCTGAGTTTCAATCCCAGTGACGAGTACGTTGAGATTTGGAACAAAACCATCCCAGAAATTGATAGCTACAGTTGGGGGTTATTGACTGTTTGTCTAAGTACAAACAAACCTATGCTGTACTGGCTATCGTGTCAGTTTCTAGGTAATTAAATAAATAAATGTAAATACAGGTGGGCTTAGGCTCACCTGTATTATTGGAGGCTTTATGGGTAACGTCGTGCATGCTGAGTTTAGCACCACCATCGCTGGGGTAATCCGAACCCAGATCAACCAACTAAACGATCCAGAAGGGTACACGCCTTTAGAGGTTACGTACACGGTCGATGAAGGTAAACACAGCTTAACACTCACCCTCTACATCGTTACGGTGAAGACTAAACACCTTTCCTATACCGACCGAACAGCTGTGGAGGTTTACCTTAGAACCTTTGCAAATGTATTCAAGTGCGAGTACGTGGATGCGTTTTACATCCACAAAGAGGTGATGAAAGCGTTTATAGGCAAAGAGCGACCATCTCACTCTGTTAACCGGGTGAGAGAAGGTTACGTTGCGGTTTACAAGAACAGCGACTTTGTTGTGTTTATATCTGACTCCCCTTACACTTAATAGGGAAAGTCCTGTCTGTTCTTGTGTTTTAACTTTGACTAGACCGCGCATCCAGTAGTTAACGAGGTTTAACCCTGTAGGAGCTTTTAAATGAAACTTGAAGAAGAACAGCAATTTAAAGACCGACTGAAGTCTAACCTACTTTCAAATAAAGATAGAGAAACTGGTACCCTGGTGGACACGTTTGGGTTGCCGCGTCGAGATACCGGCCCCTTACTACGGGTTGACATTTTCTCCATGTTCGATGCGGTCAACGACCAGCCGTTGCAAATGAACGCAGACGCCGGGAAGGTCTTAACCTATTTGGAAAACCTCCACGGGTTGGACTCGGGCGTCGGTGAGTTCCTTGCTGAGATGATTCGTTCAGCGATGGAAGTCGACAAGGTGACCGCTTCTGTCATCATTGCCAAAGACAAGTCGTTTAGCCTGGAACTGAAAGGCGAAAGTGCGTCCATGTTCTTAGCCCACCCTAACCATAATGAGATCGGGGAAGGTGTTTATGCTGACGGTGAGTACGTTTACGTGTTGGCTGACGAACCGCTCTTACGTAAGCTAAGCACTGAGCAGAACATGGAGAAGATCTCCAAGTTTGCTCACCTGTCTGACGGCTACATCGAAGACTTCAAAGGTCAGTTGAACTGGGTGACGTTGTGTGCGGCGAGTCGCCTCTCAGAAGCCACTATGCGGCGGTTCAAGGACTACGTAGCCTGGGAGTACGTGGGTCGGAGCAAGGACCTGTCTGAAGACTTTATCGTTGAGTTTAAAGACAAGCTTGACTTTGACTTCGTTGAACTGCGCGGTCAGCTCACCCCTAGTTTAGTAAGTAAACTAGGCGAAGACTTTCTTAAAACAAAAGGGGTTAAACTGTAATGAGTTACTACCTTTGGCAACGTGGCAAGACTGGGGCTTTTAAAGAAACCCACACCACTATTCTTAAGTCAATTGACTTGGACTACATGGGTGCGGCTGAGTTTGAGTGCGGTGCATTACCGGGTGCGCTGTCCAACTTCCTCAAAGACAAAGACAATACCGTCTTTGGTAGTGTAAAGATCCCACTGGAAGGCAAGACCCAGTTGATCCATTACTGGGTTCGAGAGAGTCAGGTAGAGACCCTTAAGCAAGCACTCATCGATCTCGCAGAGGGCAAGTTAGACTTAATGGAAAGCTGTAACCTGTTCAAACCGGCGACTGGGGGTAAAGGTCGCGTGGTGTTTGGCATTGACCAGGGGTTCGAGTTCTTTGCGTGGACTTCCAGTAAGTTTAAAGCTCATTTGGAAAAGGTAACACTTAACAGCATTAAGATACTGCAACTAAACGGTTGGTTTGATAAGTAAGCGTAATTAACCAGAACGACTTAGAGGGTATGATATGCAAACTGATATGGATCAACTCGTACAAAGCCTGAACGCTTACCTAGAGACGAACCCAAGTAAAGACCTCCCGTACCACAATAACAAACACATGGTTGCGTGTTATTCAATTGGTCTTAAGCTCTTCGTTGAAGAGTTGAAAGCTAACCCGCGATTCCCCTTGGTGGAAAACTTCGCACCTAAGTTAGCAGTGGTAACGATGCTCCACGACTACGACCATACCGGTGGCCGAAGCCCTGATAGCGTGAACATCCAACGAGCGCTTATCGGGCTAAGAGGGTTTGTTGAGTTCACTAAGCTTAAGTTCAGTGAGGAGTTTGTCAGAAGCGTCACTGAGTGTATCCAAGTGACTGAGTTTCCTTTCTGTAAGCAACCTGTCAACTCCCTTGAAATGGTAATGCGTGACGCTGACATCCTCTACGCCACGCTGTCTGGAGATCCAGAAGTCATTATGGAGGGGTTACGAGCGGAAGTCAGTGTCGCTCGTGGGTCTGAGATGTCTTACGCTGAGATGGTGGGCAGTCAAGCTAAGTTCAAAGACGCTGTGACGTTGTTTACCGATGAAGGTAAACGACTGTACGAGTTAAATAAAGACATCTACTTCAACTCGCTCGTTGAGTACGTTGAAAGTAAGAAAGCTTAAACAAACTGCTGAAGTAAGCCACAGAAACCTACCCCGTGAGGAGTAGGTTTCTTTTTTATGTTTAAAAGGTCATTTTCTGATAACGTTATTACCAGCGGAGTAGGTCATGGCCATTGCTAAACTCAAACCAGAAAGTCAAAGCCCTCTGGTAACCACCACCCCAGACACCATCCAAGAACCGTATAAGTCTACGTTTACGGCACTAGTCCCTGAATCTCGGATTAAAAGCTTACTGAAGTACGTAGAAGGTTATCCGTGGACTGTTAACTATTACGGTCAAGTGTTGAACGAAAACAACACCCTTAACCACTTCGATCCTGGTTTGAGCAACATGGCTCAATCCTACTATGAAATTAAAGATGCCATCATTCAGGTTAGCAGTCCTTTAAGCTCTAGTTACGACCAGGAGTCAGGTACTGTTAAAGCCAGTGGTTCAGCGATTGTTCCATTTGGGGTAAAACCTAACGTAGGGGATGTGTTCATTGCTCGGGTAGATAATGCCGAAGATGCCATCTTTGTCATCAACAGTGTAGATCGTAAGACCCATCGTAAAGACAGCCTGTACGAGATTAACTATGAACTCTACGCCTATGTCTCAGACAACCTAGAGTTTGCAACCACCCTGGAAGAGCGTGTTCAGGATAGCTATTACTTCAACAAAGACTCGAACTACTACAACCGTGATTTACTGATTAAACCGTCCACCAAGGAAGCGATGGATCGGTTAAAGGAATTTGGGTTGGAGGCTACTCGTTACTACTTGGACACCTTCATTCAGAAGAACACGTCCTCGCTTAACATCCCTGGGGTTGGTAGTTCTATCTACGATCCTCTACTGGCTAACTTTGTGTTTAAAACCATGGAGATCGAACACTTCCCCAATGGTAAGTTCCATCAACACACCTTAAGTCCAGTAGATCTAGACCGCTCGTCTATTCTAGACAACATGCTTAACCTAACTTTACCCCATCCACGGCAGTCCGAAAGTCGGTATGGGTTTGTGTCAGCGCTGTCATTACCAATGAGAACACGCTTAGGGAGTTTGGCGTTTACAGGTGCGCAGTATGTACTCTACCCCATAGAGCCTAACCGTGATCACCTTTCCCCAGAACGCACACTTTACCCCGAGTCGTATCTTGGTAGCGTGAAGACCGATCGTAACTACAACGACCAACGCTTCCCTATCCAACTCACTTCGAATAACAGTGGCGTCTACAGTAAGGACACTTTACACGAGTTGTTTGTAAACGACTCCTACATCGTATCCGAACACTTTTACGCTTACCTTGCCGATCAGTCTAAAGGGGATGCCATCAGTTACATCGAGTTGCTGATTTATCGTTTCCTAAGTCGTGAAGCCATTGCTAAGGAAGACTTGCTGGTGGCTGTGGGTCAATGGAAAGATTGGTCGTTGTTACATCAGGTTTATTTACTGCCAATTATGCTGGCGATTATCCGTCTAAACGTCGTCTAAGGAGACCACCATGGCGTTTGAGTCCAGACACCGGGGACTAATATGGGACAGTTTGTTTACAGTCATTGTCCCTGACCTGTTGACACAGAACAAAGACTACTTACGGGTTTATGGCTCTTACCAAACGGGTAACAAAGCTATTGACTCTAAGCCTAGCGCATTAACAACTACGGTGATGATCCCTATTGCCAAGATGCTGGAATACTTCACGGACGGTATCGAGGTTGAGATCCCTAGTCGTGAAGACATGATCCAAATCCACAAGAACATTGAGTTGTATTTAGGGGAGTGGAGAGATCACATCAAGTTTGACATCAACGTCCAACTTGACCCCTACAAACAAATGATCATAGACCTTGAGCGATTAAGCAAGTACATCTATGATCGAGCCAGTGGTCGTGAAGTTATTGACAATCTGTTTGTCAGTAGGAAGTTTGGTATCACTGATCCGTTTACCGCTAAGCGTGAAGCTGATAAGCCTCAAGTTAAACCTGATTACAAAGGTATTGCTAGCTTAGTGCGCACTAAAAGTAACAAACCGCTGGACAGGTTCTAAATAGATTCTTTGGATCACCTGCCTGCTAGTGATGTGTTTTGATTAAGCTTGAGTTACACATATAACCACTGAGCTTAAGTTACAATGTCGTTAAATAGACCACGAGGGTTACACCATGTCTAAGCGTATTAGCACTCCTAAAGTTCCAAAAGAAGTTGTTGAACCGGTTGCTGCCAACCTCACTGATGCCGAGCTTGAAGCGGCTAAGCTTACTGCTGGCGCTGAAGGCCAAGATGCTTCTGAAGCTACTGGTGACGTAATCGACACTCAAGGTGGTAGTGATGTTGAAGGTCAAGCCGGTGAAGCCAGTAGCGACCAAGCAGGTGAAACTACTGGTGGTGAAGCCGGTGAAGGTCAGGGTGACGACACCGAAGGTCAATCCTACCTAGACGACATCGAAGGTTCCAAAGATGACGCCGACGACACCGGCGACATTGACGAAGTGCAGGATAGCGAAGAAGAAGGTCTTGAAGAAGAGTTCTTCGAAGCAGAAGGCGAAGAAGAGCCTGCTGAAGAAGTACCGTGCACCGTTGATTCAATTGCCGCACTTCGTATGTCGCGTATGTGATAACTCCACACCCCTTCCTTAAGTGGAAGGGGTGTGGTTTATTATCTCTTACGGGTGAGAACTTCAAACTCCAATTCAACACTTGGCTCCACTTCCGGGCGTATCGTGACGAGGTGCGCTTGTCTAAACCCGGACAGGTCTGGTGTATAGACTACGTCCCCATCGTAGGCTTTGCGCACGTTTGTACGGTACACCATGTTTGCATATTGAAGTGCTTGCTTGTACACTTCAGCACCACCAATCACCCACAGCGTTTCAGCTTTAGGGAACGACTTAAGGTACTCAGGGAGGTCACGGATCACCGTAATGAACTCATTGCTTTCGAGTGTTCGACTGAGCACTATATTTTTACGAGACGGTAATCCTTTTGGAAAGAAAGGCAAAGACTCGTAAGTCTTCCTTCCCATCAGAACTGGCGATCCTTTCGTCAGTTCTTTAAAGTAACTGAGGTCTTCCTTAAAGTGCCAAGGCAGTCCATTCCCCTTCCCAATCACCCCGTTAATGTCGGATGCATAAATCAGATTGATCATGAAACTAGTCACCTCTGTCGTGTGGTTTACACAAAATAGGTGCACTCTTAATATAAGGATAAATCCATGTTTGTTGACAAACCGAAATTTCCGCTCTTACACAAGATCGCCGCACTCTTTATGTTGTTTGCGATTATCTTCGTCTACGACGCACCTGAGCTTCCAGGAGTGTCTAAAACCTTCACCCTGACACTGACCCCTATTGACACAGTAATCGCCTCTAACAACGTAACCGGTGGCTCTGAAGTCGAGTACCGTGAAGCAGTAGCCTTACAAGAGAAGGCACGGCGATTGTCTAGGGAGTTTAAACACATCAACTATGAAGAAGCGGTCAGGCTTCTAACCGTCATCAATGATCACGCTGAAAAGAAAGACCTTACTAAAGAACTAGTGTTAGCCGTCATTGCAACTGAAAGTAGCTTCAATAAGAAAGCTATCAGTGGCGAAGGGGCTAAGGGTTATATGCAGGTGATGCCTAAGTGGCACCGAGACAAACTAAACGGAAGAGACCCCTACAACGTCTTGGTGAACATCGAAGTAGGGACACAGATACTGTCCAATTGTTTTAAAGAACGAAGCACGTACAAAGGTGCACTAGCGTGCTACAATGGTGCAGTGACTCCAGGTAGGGCAGATGAATTCCTGCTGGCGGTGAACAGTAACCATCAAAAATTGAATCGACTTATGGCGGGCATCTAGTAAAAGTTTAACTCACCACGCCGTTTAGGGCGTGGTGAGTTTACTATACGCTCGATTCTGTGACTTAGACTATAGGTGGTTCAGATGAGTACTAACGCAAAAACCTCCCCCATCTTCTTAGATGTGAAGGACATCATCTCACAACCCCAAGACCCCTACTCTTCTTTTTTTGAAACAGAAGTGAAACTCCACACTGTCGACAAGAACCTGGACAACAAAGACGGGTTAGTGGTAGCAGGGTGGTTGCTATTTAGGGATTACCGCAAGAACATTTCGGACTACGTTGAGATCACCTTGACGTGTCTGCTGGGGAGTTACTGCTACGACATCTACCCCTACTTGAATAACATCGAAGTGACAGTGTACACCAAGCGGCAACTAAAGCCCAATGGAAAACCAGTGGTAGTCGCAGAACGCTACAAAGGTGTTTACCTGTTAGATCGTAACATGAACACCCCTAGTCGACCTAAAGGGACTAAAGAGGATTTAAACCAACGCCCTCCTGTGAAGTTAACCTTACAACTTTTGGACCGGAGTTCGGAAGTGTTGCGCATCAAAACTGTGCAGGGAAGTTTTGATAAGTCGGTTAACAGTGGCAACAAGGACATGAGTGTTGGTTCTTTTTTGCAGAGTTTGATTTCAGCCCACACAGGGAAGGTCAGTGTTGAAGGGAAGGCGGTGATTGATGCGGTTAACATCGAACCCCCTAGCAACACCGATAGTCTAAAGTCGATCACTATCCCTTCTGGGGTAAGGTTGGTCGATCTCCCCACCCACATTCAAAACAAATCCATCGGGGTGTACGCGGGTGGGGTGGGCACCTACATTCAACGCTACGCCCCAAACCGGAATAAACATGGCAAGGTGTTCTTTGTCTACTCGCTGTACGATGCCAGTAAGTATGACAAAGCCGAAAACAAAATCATCTTCTACTCACCCCCTACAGCAGCGTACTCCTCTGTGGAGAAGACCTACACGTACGAAGACAACATCCTTAAGGTTGTCTGTGACCCTATTCCTGACTTGGAAGACTTGAAAGAAAGTCTACTGATGTCAACCGGGAGTGGCTTTAGAACCACCAACGCCAACAGCATGATGAAGAAGCCTGTAGTAGTAACCCCCACAGGTCCTTCATTTAGCAAGACAGGACTGAACACCGCTGTGGTGCACAGTCAGCGTGAGGATGGGCTGAACTACGCCCCGGTTAAGGGTATCACGGGTAATAACTTTGTACATGGGAGTGAAGTGCTAGCCAAGGCTGGTTCCTACGTCAAGGTGAAAGCCTATAACCTGGATCAAGACTTCATTTATCCTGGTGCTGCCTGTAAAATCGTTTATGAAAGTGAACCGGGTAAGCTGTCTAATTTGTATGGGGTTATACACGTCATGCGGGTAGCTGGTGAGCAGATCAACCTCAACATGGCTCAACAGTATAAAACCACCCAGTCAAAGGTAAACACAGCCTTTGAGTTCGAAGTGTTTATCTCTAAGTGAGGACATATGTTAGGTTGGCTTAAACGCAATTTCACTGAACTGGTTAGACTGAGACACCCTCCGTACTTAACTGCAACTGGAACACTTAACCAGTACGACAGTAATGCGGATGAGGTTCTCTCAATCCTACGGGCTACCGGGGGAACCTACCGGCACACCAAGGAAGACCTGGATGTTATCTTCAATGACCTACACGGAGTAGAGAGTCCAGTTGGTGAGGTGTTTAAATTCAGGTCAGACGTGTTGGCAAACTCAACGTTTTCACTTAGAGCCGCCACGCTTCACCAATTATCATCCGGGGAAGAGACGGTCTTTGTGGTGCTAGACGAGTTGACGTATGGGTTGGTCTTAAGAGTCACGGTTACGCCTGACAGCTTCCACGAAGTGTTTAGGTCGTTTAAATTAGAAGAGGTTTCTCAATGAAGTCGCAAGTAATCAATTTGCTTAAAAGTAGCGCTAAAGACATCCGCTCTTACTCGTCGGTTTTGACGGTAGAACGTCTCATGTCGCGCAAGGACCCGCGTGGTGCTGAACCGTTTCGACTGACTAACGTTGAAACGGATACACCTATCACGACCATGGATGAGTTCATGTTGGCGGTGACTGAGGATAACACCCGCGTGGAGCCCTACAACCAGGGCATGCGTAACTACGCTTCAGTGGTACAGTTACTGCTGGTAACCTCAGACAACGTAAAGCTTACACTTGACCAGTACTGTAAAGAAGATCAACAGTTGATCAACACAGGTGGTCTCGGTGTTAACCGGGTGTCGTTCATCCTGGGTTATGTTAATGACGCCGATGAGGTTCAGCCGTTGAAGATCCTCGGCACTATCCTGACAGAGGTGTGAGTCATGGCTGCACTTGAAATCGGTAATCACTACAACCTAGCGTTGTACGCCACCAGTGTACTGGGAAGCGTGTACAAAGGCCTCAAGCTGTCGTCTATCGTAGATTACGAGATTGCCAGCAAGTTCGCCAGCGTAGACCTTCTTCATAAACAGGTTTACCCGTACCTCCCACCAGGCACTCCTAGTAACCACAAAGAGTACACCTACTACATCTTCAAGAATGAAACCAAGGTAGTTGTGCTTGCGAGTTACTGGGTCATTCAAGACAGCATTGAACTGACCGGTGGTGCTGTCTATAACTTGAAATTGGAAAACATTACACCACAGACCTTTGCCGTCATTCGAGACCAACTCCGTTTGTTGGGCGTAACCTTCACCGTCCAATAGGGATGTTTTGGTCTTTACTAGGAGTCCTTTATGGAAAGCTATGACGTACAAGTGGTGTTCATTCACAAAGATCAGATGGACGACCTTAACTTTAAAGGCACAGGTCTTGTCAGAGCGTTTGATGCTCACGAAGGTAACTTCAAAACCGCTATGGTGACTGAGAGTTTGGCCACTGTCATTAAGGTGACTACCGAACTGTGCAGCCACGTTTTATTCAGCATGGACACGATTGCCTGTGTGTCTACCGGTCAACCGAGTACTGTTTCAAGTGCCGACTACAAGGTCATCCGTGACAATGTAGTGGTAAAACTCACTGATAAGGATGATACATGTGATCCTTCCGGTGAAAACTGCTACGACATTCGAATAGACCTATTAAACGGTAAGCTTCGAATCCTAGTCGTAGTAGGTAACGGGTTTCTGAGAGCAGTGACGGAGACTAAGGACGAAGTGAATACTTTCCTCCAAACTCTCCTCCGTCATATTTATGAGAATGGTTGTTCTACACCGGCTCCATATCTTCGCCAGTATCTGGAAAGCAAGTTCTTTAAAGGACCTGTCTCTCCTGTAAAAAATCGTCTCGACAGAATTTAATTACCACTAGGAGCTACACATGCCTATTTCCAAACTTCTTCCTACCACCAAAGTAGCTACCGTCGATCCAATCGGTGACCTGGCTTCCCAACTGGCGCAAGTCTCTCAGACCCGCAGCATGAACGACGAACAAATCGGTTCTACCGTGTTCGCCACCGAGTCCCTGACTTCCGACAAGCAGCAGATGCTGACTTCGGTTGCCAACAACATGGAAACCACCATCAAAGCCGTTCTGGACGGTTTCGGCGGTTCGTTCGCGTTTGAAAGCGTCAACATTGAAGCTGCCACCATCGGCGGTATGGTTGCTACTGCTCCGCAAAGCTTCCTGCGTCAGAAACTGCGCAACGTCGGTGACGGCGCTCTGGCTGTTTCCGCCCTGGTTGGTGATGGTGCTCTTGAGCGTGGCATCGCTGTTGAAGCCTACGACGAGCGCGAAAACCGCAACGCCCAACTGTACACCATTCTCTTCAACCTGATGGCATCCCGTCAGGACGAGTTTGGTGAAACCTGGTTCCCGACCATCAACATCAACCCAACTGAAGTGGGTCTGCTGGTATCGGTCAAACTGTTCTACGTCTACAACGATTTCAAGCGCGCCGTTACCGGTAGCCTGGCCAACTACGGTCGCGTCAACCTGATCCGCGCCTACGCCAACTCCGAAGTCCTGAAGAACGAACTGACCCGCGCTGTCCCTGTTCTGCGCACCGCTGGCGGCGCTGACAACAACGCCGACAAGTTCGTCGATGTAGCCGACGTACCAGCC
>Ga0194137_10000694_pt1 | contig 21678 bp, 17 predicted proteins | sample TARM_MetaG_T3_14_FD_134025 | JGI IMG/M metagenome (GOLD analysis project Ga0194137, IMG submission 134025) | Freshwater microbial communities from Pennsylvania, USA, analyzing microbe dynamics in response to fracking - TARM_MetaG_T3_14 (version 2) | ecosystem: Environmental > Aquatic >... | reverse complement strand
TCCTACGCCCCCGGGATTTCCGGGCGGTTTCCCCGGAGGTGCGCCGGGCGGGTTTCCGGGCGGTTCGCCGGGAGGTTTCCCGGGGGGGTTCCCGGGCGGTACGCCGGGCGGTGTTCCCGGGGCGGGCGGAGCTCAGCCTCCCTCTTCGCCTCCGCCTCAAGGAGTGCCGCAAAAGCCGCTTGCTTCGGCCTTCGCCGTTGATCCCGGCGCCATCTCGGGCTGCTCCTTCCGCTTCACGTACATCTGGCCCCGGTTCGGGCCCGGATTCTGGTTCTACCCCGTTTTTGTCGGCCGCACATCCGTCGCAGGCTTCCGCTGGACCGGGTTCAGCTGGGCGTTCTCCGGCCTGGATCTGCAGAGCGTCGAGTCCTTCACCTGTTAATGAGGAAGAAAAAAAGTACTGCCGAGCGAAACTCGGCAGTCCTTTTTTCCATTCCTACAGCTTGCCCTCAACGGTCGATTTCTCCGCCGCATCCACCGTATGCTTGAGCAGCATCGCAATCGTAACCGGACCTACGCCCGCGGGAACCGGGGTAATCGCGCTCGCCTTGACGGCGCAGGCCTCGTAGTCGGCATCGCCGACATTCCCTTCGTTGTAGCCGGCATCGAGAATGACGGCGCCTTCCTTGATCCATTCTCCCTGAATGAACTTCGGCTTGCCGACGGCCGCCACGACGATATCTCCAAGCGCTACGATCTCGTTCAGCCGCTGCGTCTTGGAATGGCAGACGGTCACGGTCGCGTTGCGGTTCAGGAGCATGAGCGACACCGGCTTGCCAAGAATCGGGCTGCGTCCGACGACGACGGCATGCCTGCCCTCGATCGGAAGGCCGTAATAGTCGAGAATGGCGACGACAGCGGCAGGCGTGCAGGATGGGTAGGCTGCGTAGCCGAAGGCGTTTTGCGCAAAGCCGAGCGCCGTGACCCCGTCCACATCCTTGGCGATCGCGATGGCCTCGAACGCCTCTCTCTCGTCGATCTGCTCCGGTACGGGATGCTGCAGCAGGATGCCATGAACGGCAGGATCCTCGTTCAGTCCGCGGATTACGTCCACCAGCTCGCCTGTCGTCGTTCCCGAATCGAGATGGATCCTCTTGGACTCCATGCCGAGCTTGCGGCAGGCATTGCCTTTCATGCGGACGTACGTCTCCGAAGCCGGATCATCCCCCACCAGAATCGTAACCAGGCACGGCACGACTCCCTTTGCGGCAAGCGCCTCGACTCTTCTGGCCAACTGCTCCTTGATTTCCCCGGCCACTCGGGCCCCATCCAATATCAGCGTTTGCTCCGGCATTTCTGCAGCTCTCCTTTTTTTTGTCCGCTTAAAAACGCAAAGAGGCAAGGGGTATCCCCCCTTACCTCTGCCCAGGCGTACGGCTGCTGTATCCATGCGCTCCCTCATGGTTGGACCCATGCTCCGCCAGTCACGCACAGTCGGAATTTACTTTTGATGATACTGAAATCAGGAAGGATTGTAAATGCATTTTCTGGGGCCGGCCGGATCGGCACCCCCATTCAAGCTTCATTACAGGTAGCGGCTCTAAGATAACGGCAACAACCCCTTGAAGGAGTGATCGGCCATGTTCTTCCGGCGCAAAAGATGACGACCAGACGATAAGCATCCGGAAAGTCCAGACCGGCTCAGGCTCCGATGCCGTCACTTACTTCGTCGCCGACGTGAAATTACGGGCACCGCGAACGTCCTGACCGCCCTGGCCAACCGCATGGTTTTCACTCACGGCAAAAAGCCGCGAACAAAATCGCTGCCCCGGTACTTCTCGCTCGTCCTGCTGAACTACGGCATGATGCTCCTGTTCCACTCCGGCATCGGCATTCCGCTCGTCGCCGCCAAGCTGATGACGGAAGCTTCCTTGTTCCTGATCAGCTATCGGGCGCAGCGAAGATTTGTGTATGACTGAATGGTAGAAATCGCCCCAAATGTGACGAAACTGTGAAATATGCAAAAATGAACTTTATATTATAACATAAATTTACAATAAAGTCAAGTGTTGTTTCTTCACTCCCCCCAATGATACAACGGAATCGAGGTGATGATCATGGAATCAAAAAGCTTGACCGCACTTGTCAGCGCGTTCTCGCGCGCCTACCACGCCGAGCACAATCCGGTCAAAATCTTCGACGACCGGATCGCCAGGCAGCTGCTGACCGATGAAGAGTACGACAGCATCTCCGCCAACATGTCGCGGGCGATCGCGTTTTTCCAGCCCGGGTTCTCGGGGACGCAGGAGCAGGCCCTCCGCCAGGTTGTCGACCGTCAGCTTTCGCCCACTCCGCTCGGCCGGGCGGCATTTGCCGAGCGGGCGCTGGCTGCGGCCGCCGCGCTTGGAGCCAGGCAGTACCTGATCTTCGCCGCAGGCTACGATACGTTCGCCTATCGCCAGCCGGAATGGGCCTCCCAGCTCGACATCTTCGAGATCGACCATCCCGTTACCGCCGCCGACAAACAGGCCCGCTTATCCGGCATGCGCATGGACCCGCCTCCCAATCTTTATTTCATCTCCGCCGACCTTCGCGAGCCGGACTGGCAGAGGCATGTGCTGGCCAGCCCCGGGTTCAATCCCGATCGGGTCAGCTTCTGCAGCCTGCTCGGCATCAGCTATTACCTCGCCAAAGAGGATTTCCGGCAGCTGTTGTCCGGCATCGTTTCCCTGCTTCCGGCCGGCAGCGGCATCGTCTTCGATTATCCGGATGAGCAGACCTTCACTCCTCAGGCAGGCGAGCGGGCGCAGAAGCAGCTCATGATGGTCGCGCGTGCGGGCGAGCCGATGCAGGCAGGCTACTCCTGCTCCGAGCTGGAGCGGATGCTCGAAGAGATGGACTTGCGGATTGATCAGCATCTGAATCCGGAGGAAATTACCAAGCTGCTGTTTCACGCCTATAATGAGAGCCAGCCCGAGCACCCGATCGAGGCCTTCGATCATGTGAACTATTGCTTGGCGGTCAAAAGATAGCCGGAAGAGAGCCCGTCTCTATCCTGCCCTTCCTTGTGCCCGGGAACAACCGGCATTCATGCCCTGCTTTGAAACCGCCAGCCCGCTGCCCTCTTCAGGCTGGCGGTTTCTATCTTCGCGCAATCGCATTCCACTGGGCTTGCGGTCTACCGATTCTCTCCTTTGCCGCCGATAACGAGGTGAAGGGCATGAGATGAAGTAGAGAAAGAAGAGGGTGGGAACAAATGAATCGCAATCAAACCGCTTTGAAACCTCGCGAATGGATGCCGAGGACGACGGCCGCCTTCTGCGCAGGCGCCCTTGCCGCAGGCATGCTGGCCGTGTGGCCCCAGACAGCCGAAGCCGCAGACAGCATAGGGAAAACAACCGCTGCGAGAACGAAGGAAGAGATCGTCGAGAAATGGATGCAGAGCTACCTGCCCATGAAGAGGTCCTTTGCCTATATGAGCGGGAACGACATTTACGAGCAATTGCCGAGTCTGACAGCTCCTTTCCAGGAAGGCAAATTAAAAGCCGAGTATATTGAAGACGGCGTGCGGGCGACGAACTTCGTCCGGTATTTGGCCGGAGTCCCCGATGACGTGCAGCCGGACTGGAGCCTGCACCGGCAGCAGCAGAGCGCATCGCTGATCAATGCGCTGAACGATCGGCTCAGCCATTCTCCGACCAAGCCGGCTGGAATGGAGGAGGAGGCTTACAAGCTGGGCTACGCCGGAGCGGGCAGCAGCAACCTGTATATGGGCAGCCCGACGCTGTACAGCAGCGTCCTCGGCTACATGTCGGACAGCGATCCAAGCAACATCGACCGGGTCGGCCACCGCAGATGGATTCTGAATCCGGCGATGACCCGGACGATGTTCGGCTATGTCCGAGCAGCCGAGACGGGCGGTTACGGGTCGCCGTACTCCTCCATGTACGTTTTTGACAAAGGAAGGACCGCTGGCAGCGTCGAGTACGATTACATCGGCTGGCCGGCCACCGGGTATTTCCCGTCTGAAGCCTTCTCGCCATCGGATGCCTGGTCGGTATCGCTGAATACGGACCGGTACGACAAAAACAACACGGATTCCATCACCGTAACGGTGACCCGCCAAAGCGACGGCAGGCAATGGACGCTGGACAAATCGGATACGGACAAATCCGGCGAATACTTCCGTGTCGACAAAGGCGGTTATGGCGGCATTCCGGTCTGCATTATTTTCCGTCCGGGCGGAATCTCGGATATCAAGGAAGATGACCGCTTCCACGTGCGCATAGACGGCATCCGCTCCAAAGCCGGCGCGGAAACGTCGATCGAGTACGATACGGTCTTCTTCCGCATGACGGAAATGAAACGGTTCGGCAGCGACGCGATCGCGATAACACCGGGCGAGAGCGTGCCGCTGCGCCTCTACTCCACGGGCGAAGGCGCGGTGGCAGGCCGAATGGCGGGACAGCTGGAATCGAGCGATCCCTCCATTGCATCGGTGGATTCCTCCGGCGTCTTGCGAGGCGTGAAGGCGGGCGCCGCTTATATCCGCTACAGCAACTATTTGGGCCAGGAGAACTCGCTCTACGTCACCGTGCGACCGGCAGCGCCGGGCGATGCCCCGAGCGGCTGGGCGAAGGAAGCCTATGCGAAGGCGAAGGGCGCCGGTCTCATCCCCTATTCCCTGGACACGCAGTACCAGACGCCGATCCGCCGCATTGATTTCGTGCGCATGCTCGTCGGGGTTTATGAAAACACCACGGGAAGCAGTCTTCCGGCAGACCGGAAGCCGTTTCAGGATACGAGCGACTCCAACGTCTCCAAGGCGGTGTCTGCCGGACTGATCAGCGGCGTCTCCCCGACCGAGTTCGCTCCCTTGGCGAAGATTACCCGCCAGGAGGCCGCGGCCCTGCTGACCCGGCTGGAGAGCAAGCTGGCGAGCGTTGCCGGAAAGCCGCCGGGTTCCGCCGCACCAACCGGCCCGTTCGCAGATGACGAGGCGATCGCCTCGTGGGCGAAGGCGGACGTATACCGCTCCGTCGGTCTCGGCCTGATGCAGGGCGTCGGCCAGAACCGCTTCAACCCGATGGGCAATTTGACGGTGGAGCAGTCGATTCAGATTTTCCAGAGAACGTTCGAACGATTCGTGAGAGACTAGGCCCGCTGCCCGGGCTCCAGGCTCCGGATCCTGCATGAAAGCGCTAAGGGACACCTCGCGAGGTGTCCCTTTCGACGTGAAAGGAAAGCCCCTGACGGCTCTTCCCCGGCCTCGGCTTGCCGGGATGAGCGCGAAGTGGTGCGGGAATGGAGATTCCAGCCCTGATCTTTCCGTGAAGGGGAAGCCTACGGTTGCCTGGCGAAGGACAGCGGCCTCATTTCGCTGCTCAAGAGCAAACAAGGCGAGTGGAAAGTGGCGACGATTGATTAACGAGGAAGACCTCAAGAACCCGAGCCGGACGCGGGTTCTTGATGCTGGATTCGGATTCGGATTCCGATTCCTAAATTTACTTGATGACAGGAAAAAAAAGTGATTAAATAAAATAGACTGACCAGTCTTTTTTGCGGGGAAACAACAATCGTTTCTAATGGGAGGCTTTTGGCATGGAACTGAAATCCCTCGATCCCAACATTCGGACAGCTGTCGAACAGTACAAAGCATTGGAAGAAAAGATCGCTCATCTAAGCATGATTTCGAGTCTGGTCGGATGGGACCAGAAGGTAACTGCTCCCAAGAAAGGGAGAGACTTGTTCGCCAAAGCGATCGGGACCTTCCGAACGGAGCAGTTCAAATTATCCGTATCGGAGGAGATGGGCTCTCTGCTCCGCCTCCTGTCCGCTCCCGAGGTACAGGCCGACCTGGACGAAATTACGCAGGCGCAGCTTCGGGAACGCACTGCAGAATATGAGCGCTTCAAGAAAATTCCCGAAGACATGTACCGCGATTATGTCGTCCTCACCTCCAAAGCCAACCATGCATGGGAAGAAGCCAGAGAGAGAAGCGACTTTTCCCTCTTCCAGCCTTATTTGGAGAAGATCGTGGACTTCAACCGCAAGATGGCTGAGATTTTCGGCTATGATCAGCATCCTTATGATGCGCTTCTGCATGAATTCGAGCCGGGTTTAAGCGTGGCGGTACTGGATCCGTTGTTCGCCAAGCTGAGGGAGAGCAGCGTGGGCTTGCTGGAGAGGATCAACCGCTCCGGCAACAAGCCTTCGACAGCCGTCTTCGAGCAAGCATTCGAGGTGGACCAGCAGAAAAAATTCAACCACTACTTCCTTCCGATCCTCGGCTTCGACATGAACGCGGGACGGCTGGACGAGACGGTGCATCCGTTCGCCCAGTCCATGAACACCGGGGATGTCCGGATTACGACCCGATATCTCCAGAATAATGTGCGATCTGCGGTATTCGGGACGATCCACGAGGCAGGACATGGCATTTATGAGCAGAACATCGATCCGCGTTTCGAAGAAACCGTCCTATCCAGCGGAGCATCCTTCGGCATCCACGAGTCCCAGTCCCGCTTCCTGGAAAATATGATCGGCCGCAGCGAGTCGTTCTGGACGTACTTCTATCCCAAGCTCCAGGAGCACTTCCCGAAGCAGCTGGAAGGCGTCAGCCAGCATGACTTCTACCGGGCGATCAACAGCGTGCAGCCGACGATGATCCGGGTGGAAGCGGATGAGCTGACGTACAACCTCCATATCATGATCCGGTATGAGATCGAGAAGGCGCTGATCAACGGAGACATCGAGGTGGCGGAGCTGCCGGCGATCTGGAACGAGAAGATGCAGGAATACCTCGGCATTACGCCTGCCAATGATACGGAGGGCGTCCTGCAGGATGTCCACTGGTCCTTCGGCGGCTTCGGCTATTTCCCTTCCTACTCCCTCGGGAACCTGTACGCAGCCCAGCTGCTGAACACGATTCTGCGCGAGAAGCCCGACTTCTATGCCGACATCGAAGCCGGCCGCTTCGAAGGCATCCAGGAATGGCTGAAGGATAAAATTCATCGTCATGGCAAGCTCTACACGCCGGAGCAGCTGATCCGCCAGGTCACCGGCGAGGATCTGAAGGCCGACTATCTGGTGGACTACCTGGAAGAGAAGTACAGCCGCATCTACGGTCTCTAGCTCAGGCGCAAGACAGGCAGCGGCATATCGCTTCAACAAGGAAAGATGGAGGATCCATGAGGGATCCTCCATCTTTCTTTGTCAGGTCCGCATTAAAAAACAGAGCCGAGGTGATTGTTCCCCCAGGCTCTGCGTGCCTGATCCGGCTACAAATTGAACCTTTCTACAGCCGCTTCCAGAGTGGAGCTCCTTTTCTTCAACAGCTCCGTCGTATCGGTGATCCGCTTTGCCGCCTCCAGCTGAATCGTCGACATCCGTTGGATCGAGGCCGCGTTCTCCGCCGTTGCCGCTGTAATCCGGGCGATCTGCTCTACCGATGCGGCGGCCTCCTCGGAGCCCGCCAGCACCTCTTCCGCAGCGGCGGAAATCTCCTGGATATGGCTGTTCACAAAATGGAACCGATCCACCGTATCGACAAACAGCGCCTCCACCTGGCTGGAAAGCTCTGTCCCTCTGACCATTTCCTCGGCTTCCTCCGCCATCCTCTCGCCGATCAGAGCCGACTCCTGCTGGATTTGCTGCAGGAGCGAGGTAATCTGCGTCACGGACACGGAAGACGACTCCGCAAGCTTCCGGACTTCGCCGGCCACGACCGCAAAGCCCGCTCCATGCTCTCCCGCCCTCGCAGCCTCGATGGAGGCGTTCAGAGCCAATAGCTTGGTCTGTTCGGCGATGGCCGTTATCGCGTAGAGCACGGGTTCTATCTCATGCATGTACCTGTTCAGCACCTGCACGGAATTCGTCGTCTGCTCCGCCACATCGGAGATGGATGCGACCTGCTCTCTCAGCCAGAGAATCGAGCTTCTGCCCTGCTCCGCTGTTTCCAGCGCTCCCATGGAAGCGATCGACACGCTGGATGAAGCTTCCGACACCCGTTGGATGGCCTGGGTAATCTCCTCCATCGATTTTGCGCTTTCCTCCGCCCCGGAACGCTGATGCTCCGCTCCCTCGGCCATGTCCGCGATCGATTGTCCGAGCTGCACGTTCAAAGCCACCATCCGGTCCGCTTCCGTCCGGAACTGATCCGTGGAATGAACGAGATCATGCGTGGTCATCTTGACATCGCGGACGACATCCCCGAGCGTGACGCCCAATCTCTCGGTCATCTTCATCATGGCCGAATAAGCTTGTCCGATCTCGTCCTTCGAGCTTGCCCGCCGAATATCCAGATGGCTTTTCGCCTCCGCGAGATCCCCCCGGGCCATCGCTTCCGCACCTTTAACGATCATTCCCAAGGGCCGCAATGCCCGGGACATGAACAGCGCGATGAGCAGAAACACAGCCAACGTCAGAATTCCCATCAGGGCGAACACAGGCATGCTTTTATGCATGACTTCCCGATAGATCGTATTGGACACCGACACATTCGTATCGATTCCAATCGCGCCGATAACCGTTCCCGCCGAATCGAGAAGCGGTGCATAAGAGGAAATGTAATCGCCGTACTCCGTATTCTCGATGATGCCGGTTTTGGCTGTCTGTCCCTTCAGGATCGCTTCAACCGCTTCCTTGGGCACATCGGTTACTTCGCCGATCGGCGAAGCCGAGTCCGATCCCTTCGGCTGACCGTCGATGACAATGAGGGGCTGCCCTTTATCGTCGATTCTCACCGTATAGACGTACTGCGCCCCGATCTGCAGCCGGTAGCGGTTCAATTCCTCGCGAAGGCTCCAATAGAGATCATTCTCCCCGGCATCCTTCAGGTACGTTTCATAGGATTTCAAATCGAATTGCCCCGCATAAGCCTCCGCTGTGTGCATGCTGAAGCTGCCTATCGCTTCTTCGCTTGCCTTCTTGGTGCTGCGTATCTGCAGGTAGATCAAGGCGGAGGACAGGATGACGAGGGTCGACAAAATCATGATCGACAGCTTGAATACCAGGCGGCTTCTAAATCTAAACATGCAGTCCATGCTCCCTTTGATATCGTTTGCGAAATCGGTCCTGTTTCCATAGGTCCCCCGGAAATGAAGGGATCATCCTTATATCGGAATCAGCCGAGGGCATGTTTAGAATAGAGGGCATAAATGAATGCCGAGGAATCATGTCCCCCGCTTGGACTCCCAAACTCATCTAAAAGCGGGCGAACTCTCCCCCTATGGGGAAGCACATGGCCGCTCTCTCCTTCACTTCACGCGGAAAGTGCGTTGGCCGCTGCGGCGGATGATCAGCAGCGCGGCAGCCAGATACACCAGCGCCAAGCCTGCCGCCAAGGAGGCGAATGTTCCCGCTGCCGGCTTAAGCACGATGCAGGCTCCTCCCAGCATGGAAATGAACAAGCTGAAGATGAAGTACAGCGGATTTTTCACATTGAGCTCCGTAGAGTAGGGCTGGAAGAAGTAGTACATGAACAGATGATGGACGGAATAGAAGAGCGACAGGAACAAGACGGATATCCATAACAGCACAATCTCCATCCCCAGCCAATCGTTGCCCGCTGCGGCTTGCAGGATGGCAAGGACCGTTCCGAGAGCCGCGGCGATCAGCAGGTTGAAGGCTGCGATCCGGACAAGGCGAAGGCGAAAATGCTGGCTCGCGGCCGACCGGTAGAAGCTGTGCCGCATCAGGCTGAGGTCGCAGTGGTAAAACATGGCCTTGCACATTTTTTCTCCGACCGCGATGAAGTTGAAGCCCAGCAAAAGATACGGGTATACCATCGCCAGCTCCAGCCCGAGCCCGTCGAGCTGCTCGCGAAATGCCAGCGCGGCTGCGGCCAGCAAGGCTCCCCCCGCTCCAATGACGATCAGGCGCATTTTGACTGGGGCTACGAGCAGGCTGCGATGGCGGGCAAAAAAGATCGCATTCAAATAGCGGTAGCCTTCCAGTCCTTCCAGCTTGCTTCTTGATTGCAGGGTATAGTCGCTGTCCTTTGATTGGACGCTTGTCTTCTGCGCCTCCGACATCATGCGTCCGACGTCCAGCAGCGGGTTATCCCGCTTGGCGGCGGCATCGACCGTCCTTCTGTACTGCTTGTAGCGCCACAGCCGGACGGCCGCAAGCAAGCCGGCCGCCGCCATTACAAGCTGAATGGGCCGGCTGAGCATCCAGGCTCCGGCTGCGGGTACGGCATCGCTCAGGAGCGGCGCATATGCAGCCGCGAACGAGAGGCAGATGACGATCCAGACCAGCCCGACTTTCTTGATCAGGATGATTCCCTTGCGGTCATACAGCAGCAGATGAAGATATTCCATGAAAATCCGCCACAGGGTCAGCGCCGCTGCGAGCAGGATGGCATCCAGCGCGCCAGCCCCTAGCGCCAGAGCGAAAATGATCAGGACCGGCACATAAAAAAACAAAATAAGCCGCATAGCGGTATGCCAGTGCTGCCTTCATGTATCGGGCCGGAGACAGCCTCATCAGCTTGACCGCGACGTACTTCTCCCGCTTGGGCTCCAGAATGGTCGCTGCGCTGACGCCCGCCGCGACAAAGCTGGTCAGGAAAAACAGATGAAGAAACAGCGTCCACCGCTCATCCCCGGATAGATCCGGCACGGCCGACACCGGCAAATAGAGAAATAGTCCGACAAACGCCAGCTTGCCGGCAAAGTTCCCGAGCAGGCTGAGGAGGAATGCCGCTGCCGACAAGATTTTCTTCGCGCCCAGCTTGGCGTAGAGCCTGTCTGGAATCCGCTTGCCGACAAGCGGCAGCTTCTGAAGGTAGTAGACGACTAGATTCGCCATGGACGAGGTGCGGATCGCGATCAGGGTGCTAAGCGTTTTCTGCATGGCTCTCGTCCTTCAGCAGATCGATGACGCTCTGCTCGAACTCCGGGCTGCGCAGCAGATCGGCAGGCACGGAGGACAGCCTGCCCTTGCTCAGAACGACCAGCTCGTCGCATAGATCGGAGGCGAGCTGCAGGATATGCGTGGAGAAGATGAGAATATGGTCCCTTTTCATTTCCCGCAGCATGGTTTTCATTTCCAGCGCCACGATGACGTCGAAGGAAGTAAGAGGCTCATCCAGCAGGATGACCAGCGGCTTGGTGATGAGGAACAGCAGCATCTGGAGCTTGTTCTTCATGCCGTGGGAATAACCTTTGATCAGCTTATGCCGATCCTCCTCGGTCATGCTCATCATGTCAAAGTATTCATCAATGGTCCGGTCCATCTGCAGCCTGCCCCGGTTGATGTCCATGAAAAACCGGACGAACTCGTAGCCGGTCAGGAACTCGGGCAGGATGGGCAGCGAATAGATGTAGCCGACGTCCTGCTCGTCCAGCTCCCGTGCCTGACGGTCTTCCTCCAGAAGCACTTTCCCTCCGTCCATCCCCATTTCTCCGCTCAAGCAGTTGAACAGCGTTGTTTTGCCCGCGCCGTTGCGTCCGAGCAGGCCGTAGATTTTCCCTTTCTCAAACGTATAGGACGCTCCCTGGAGCACCTTTTTGCCGTCGAATTCCTTGACGACTCCATCGATCCGCAATCGCATTCGCAGTTCCTCCATCTTTTCCAAAAAACGGATTTTTGTGTTAGCCGTACTATACGGACCAACCGCGGAGAGGTCTCAAAATGGGAACGGGACGGATTCGGAGGGCTTCTCCCGAATCCTCTTTTTTCATCAACTAATTTACACTTCATGTAACCTCTATATATACTGGATGGATATACATAATGAACCCAATGGGGAGGGATTTTGGTGCAAAAGACAATCCAAATAGGCATCGTAGGTTACGGAAACCTCGGAAAAGGCGTGGAGAAAGCGATCGCTCAAAATCCGGACATGGAGCTTGCGGCTATTTTTACCCGCAGACAGCCTGATGAAATGATCGGCGGAGAAGGCGTCCGCTTCGAACCTATTTCGGCCGTAGAGCAATACAAGGGCATTATCGATGTCATGATTCTATGCGGGGGCTCCGCCACCGACCTGCCTGAGCAGACTCCCGCGATTGCGGGTATGTTCAACACCGTCGACAGCTTCGATACCCATGCCAAAATTCCGGAATTCTTTGAAAAGGTCCATGCCGTTGCCTTGCAGTCAGGCACGCTCAGCATTATCTCGACAGGCTGGGATCCGGGTCTATTCTCGCTCAATCGTCTCCTGGCGGAAGCCATTCTTCCCCAAGGCCAAGAGTACACGTTCTGGGGCAAAGGCGTCAGCCAAGGCCACTCCGATGCCATTCGCCGGATACCTGGCGTCAAGGCGGGAGTTCAATATACCGTGCCGGTTCAAGAAGTCATCGACCAGATTCGTTCGGGTCAAACGCCGGAGCTCGCGACGCGGGACAAGCATGTAAGGGAATGTTTTGTCGTTGCGGAGGAAGGCGCGGATAAAAAGGCGATTGCCGAGACGATCGTCACCATGCCGAACTACTTCTCCGACTACGATACGACCGTAACCTTCATTACCGAAGAACAGCTGCAAGCGGAGCATCAAGGCATGCCGCATGGCGGTTTTGTCATCCGCAGCGGTGTGACCGGTACCGGAACGAAGCAGATTATGGAGTTCGGCCTGAAGCTCGAAAGCAATCCGGAATTCACGGCAAGCGTTCTGGTCGCATGCGCGAGAGCGGGGCATCGTTTGAGCCAAGAGGGAAATAAGGGGGCGAAAACCCTGTTCGACCTTCCGATCGGCTATTTGTCGCCGAAGTCGGCCGAGCAGCTGCGGCGCGAGCTTCTGTAGCCGTTTCCTCCGATATAAAAAACGGCATTGCCGGGCAACTTTGCCCTGGCAGTGCCGTTTTTTCTTTTCACAGACTACGCCTATTCGCTAGATGATTCTCATATTGCTCGATTGAATCTGCAAATGGGTCTTTCCCATACAGCGCATTCAAATGATCGATGAGCTCGATTCCCCAATCATTCATAGCCTTCAATAAAGGCGTCAGGCGCATTTACTTGGATATACGTGTGGGAGACCACTGCAAAAATCGCCCCATATTCTCTATGGAGAATAGGACGGGGCGTTGAGGGAAAGATATTGTAAAAAAATAGGGGGTGGGCGCATGGTAACCCTTCCGGATGGGACATCTTTGCCCCGAATCGGTCAAGGCACGTGGTATATGGGGGATGAACCGTCCAAGAAAAATGAAGAGCTGCGCACGTTAAGACGCGGTGTGGAGCTTGGATTGAACCTGATCGATTCGGCTGAAATGTATGGCGACGGCAGATCCGAGTCCTTGGTTGGAGAAGCGATCGAAGGAATACGAGATCAAGTGTTTTTGGTATCCAAAGTGTACCCGCACAACGCGGGACTGAATCGCATCGCCGTCAGCTGCGAACAAAGCTTGAAGCGGTTAAGGACGGACCGCCTCGACCTTTATCTTCTTCACTGGAGAGGAAGCATTCCTCTAAGCGAAACGGTAGAAGCGATGGAGAAGTTGGTCGAAGCGGGAAAAATTTTGCGATGGGGCGTCTCGAACCTGGACACGGAAGATATGAAAGAACTGTTCGAAGCGGCGCGAGGGACGCATTGCATGGTTGATCAGGTGCTGTATCATCTCGGTTCCCGCGGCGTAGAATACGACTTGCTTCCTTGGTTGAGAGAGCGAAAAATCCCGACGATGGCCTATAGTCCGCTCGCCCAGGCGGGCTCTTTACGAAAAGGGTTGATTGAGCATCCAGCGGTCAAGGAGATTGCCGAACGACATGGCTTAACGCCGCTTCAGATTCTCTTGGCTTGGTGCATTAGAAGCGGTGACGTGATTGCCATTCCCAAGGCGTCGACAGCAGCGCATGTCGAAGAGAATGCTGAGGCGGAACGTATTAAGCTTACCGAGGAAGACTTGAGGATGTTGGATGAGGCTTTCCCCAAACCGACTAGCAAGGTTCAGCTCGACATTATTTAACAAAGCCTTCAAAGTTCCCGCAGGTTAGACTTGTTTGATGGATTCCCGAATTTCAAACCGCTGCTTTTCCGTCCGTTTCGACAACTAGCACATCTTTCCATGTTCTCTCTTGCAGTACATGCGGCACGATGAGCGGAGGAGCAGCGGCTTTTTTTCCAGGATATATCGATATATCTTGGTCTATGGCAAAATTGATTCCACTTCGGTTTCGCCAGCTTCTCCGAAACGCCCCGTTCGCCAACCGGCCGGAGAGCTACAAGGACTCCTACTGGGTGATGACGAAGCTGACGGCCAAGGTGCGGGACAGCGAGTGGAAATGGCGGGAAGGCCGCGCGCTGCGTCAGCCCTCCATTCAGGCGTTCGTGAACGCGTCGCCCGAACAATGCAGATTGCCTTGGGCATAAGCCGCCGGTCAGGCGTAGTTCTTTTTCAGCTTGTAGTATTGATAATAGCTGTAGAGGCACATGAGGCAGCAGATCGCAAAAATCCAGGCCGGCAGGAAGCGAAGCATCGCGAATGGGGTCTCGAATAGAAAGGCGCGCCAGAAGGAAGATCCCTCCATCTCCCATAAGCCGTCCGTCAGATAGCTTGCTTTGATATTGAACATAGCGTTAAAAATGCGGCCGTTGAACACGGCACAGATGTAAATGAAGAAGAGACATGCCATCGTCAGCGCATAATGGGTCAGGCGCTTATAGAAGGCAACCAGCGAGCCGGCATCGGAAAAGATCTCGTCGCGCCCGTCCGCAGGCTTTTGCCAATATTGCACGCTCCCCCATCGGCTGCCCTTCAGAAGGGTCCACCCGAAATCCGCGTAGGTCATCTTATAATCCTCGTACTTCCCCGCGCTCATACGATCCTGATAATCGAGACGCATAACCATCCTGCGGCCGGAAGGCTCAAAGGTGTACCCGCCGAGCGGGCCGATCCGCCGGCAGGCGTATCCTTCGGCCAGCCGATCGTTCAGCCACTTTTCCTCTTTCAGCAGGTTGATGAACCATCTACGTTTCTTCATGGAGATCCCTCGTTTCATAAAGTGATAGCAGATGCTCTACCCTTCTTCGCTCGATTTCCAGGATGCGTTCTCCGTCCTGCGTGATCCTGTATACTTTCCGGCGGCCCGTCTCGCCCGGCACCGGCTCGATCCAGCCGTGCTTGCTCAAGTTCTCCACGGCCCCGTACAGCGTTCCGGCCGCCAGAATGACAGTCCCTGCGCTCATCTCCTCGACCGTTTGCATGATCGCATATCCATGAAGCGGCTCCTTGAGCGAAAGCAAGATATAATGCATCGTTTCCGACAGCGGCAGCAGCGGATGCTTCATGCAGCGCTCCCCCTTCCCCTATACAGTTCAACTGTACAGTTGAACTTAATATTATTATATGCAGTTGAACTATACATTTCAACTGTATAACAAAAAAGAGCAGGGCGAGTTGCGTCCCCCTGCTCTTTCGTCTATTTTGCGAGGTTTAATACTTTCTGAGGCCAGCGGTTGCCTCCGTGTTGACTCGCGTCATAAAAACATACAGAGCGCCGGGTCTGGTATCACCGTGCTCTGTATTCACAGTCAAATACGGATACACGATTCTCGGCTATCACTCCTTACCTGTGGCAACCGGATTCCCGTCATAGCTAATCCAATCGCTCCAATTGCGGAATATTGGTATACAAGCGCATGCTCGATTACCCGTACGACTCGGTCTCTCGGATCTTACGCTTCTACCGATTCAAGCGCTCGAGCAGTTCCGCGTCTAGCTGAATATGGAGGGCTCCGAGATTCTCCTCCAACTGTGCCAGATCGCTAACCGCGACAAGGGGAAGAACCCTCGGCACGTTCTGAAGCATCCAGGCAAGTACGACCTGGTTCGGTGTTGCTCCTAATTCTCTGGCTACTTTCCTGATGGCTTGCAATCGACTCAATTGCTCCTCGCTTCGGTAACCATCGGGGATGGAGGCATCTTCCCGACTATATAAACCCCCAAGCAACGGCGAGAACGCTAGCATCGTAAAATCATCATTTTCCTTGCAATACGCGAGCAAGTTATCATCCGCACTCACCTGAATCCCAAAATCCGCATTGATTCTAGGCCGCAAATACGTATACCGCTGCTGTATACAACTATAAGACGCCAAGCCCTTTGTGGTACTAATCTCTTTGGCCTCAAGGAGACGCGAAAATGGGTAATTGCTGCACCCTAACGCCCTTACTTTGCCCGTTTTAATTAATCGGTCAAAGGTTTCTAGGGTTTCCTCGAGTGGAGTATTGGTATCGTCGATATGCGCGTAAAGTAAATCTACATAATCGGTTCCAAGACGCAGCAAGCTTTCATCAATAGCTTTTGTAATCGCTTTACCACTCAGGCCTTCGATTTGATCGAAGCCTCCGCCCGGAACCGTCGGTTTTGCTCCAACCTTTGTGGCTATGATTAGCCCGTTCCTATTTTTCCTTACCCTCATCCACTCGCCGAGCAGAGACTCGCTCTCACCGCCGAAGCAGCCCTCATTCCAAAAAGCGTAGTTGTTGGCTGTATCCAAAAAGTTTCCCCCAGCTTTCGCATAACGATCCAGCAGCCGGAATGATGTTTCCTTGTCCGTTCGGGATCCGAAGTTAAGGCAGCCCAATGAATAGGCGCTTACACTGAGCCCTGTTGTTCCTAATGAAAATTGTTGCATGCTTTATCCTCCTTTTTCATGTATTTCACCTTTGACTTCGGCTTCCCAGGAGCGGTAGTAGTCAATTTTATCCCGAAGCAGGTCCAGTGTCTGACGAATTTCTTGAGCCTGTTCCAGCAGCATCCGTTCATGATCCTCCAGTAACGCCCTACGTTGGGAGATACCGGCATCGCCTAATCGCATCATCGCGGCGAATCGCTGCATCAGCACGATCGGCATTCCCGTATTCCGAAGCCTAGCGAGCAATACAATCCATTCAAAATCATTCTTCCGATAAAACCGATGTCCGTTCTTTGCACGTGGAATCGGATCCATAAGTCCGATCCGCTCATAATAACGTAGCGTATGTACGCTGAAACCGGTCATCTCGGCCACCTGCTGAATGGTCAGCTCTTGCCCTTGCTCCTGCTCTTTCATTTCCAGACCCTCCCTACGAAATCACTTTACAAGTTTGAGCACGCTCTAAGTCAATAGCGGCTCACCCCGTTTTCGATTTTTTGAATCAAGTGAAAAGTCCGCGACTCGGTGTTCTCTTGATGTGACTCCAAACTATAGGAAGTCTCTATTTTCTAACCAATCTCATATTAATCAGTTAATACAGGCACTGCATCCCCCTCGAATAGTTTGTTTTTTATTTAACAAAATTTATCTTTTCTCTTAATTGACACTAAATCCTTCGATCAATCGGTCACTTTGATTCCACATTGATTCGGCTCATACAAGTGCTTAATGTGTTGATCTCAGCGAAATATCAATGGCATAGTCCTCATAGGAGGAGTCTGACCTACTCTGCTCGGAGGATACGAGTAAAAACTCGGTCATCACTATGGTGGAAGTACTTTGGGAAGATCATGTTGGCTCCGTGTTGACTTCGCGGCATTAAAAATACACCGCCAGAGGCAACATGGCGGTGTATTCATCATTGAAGTACTGTTATTCGTCATTTCGTTACTCTTCATTCCCGGTTGCGATTGGATTCTCCCCATAACTAATCCAATCACTCCAGCTTACGATGTCCCTGTGAAAATGCTTATAAGGTCGTCGTACATCGGCTGGCCGCTGTGCAGCACGGCTCGCTTGTTTATTGGGTCCGGAAGAGTCATAATCCGTTAAATTTCGAGTGCCGCGCACTATATTATAAGCAGGTTCTATGTTAAAATGTTGGACAAGAAGTAAGATTATGGGGTTGATACTGATGGCTTATGACATTACCCAGTTGAAGCTAGGTTCAGATTCTGCCGAGAAAGATATTGAAGTTGGCTTACTACGGTATTTTCTTAAAAGTAAATCGTATGAGAAATTATCAGCTGGGCAAAAGACAATTGTCGTAGGTAATCGCGGTGTAGGAAAAAGTGCTATCTTTAAGTATATAGCAACTAATGAGCGGGAAAATGGACATATTGTCTTAGAGCTAACGCCAGAGGAATATTCGTACGAAGTACTTTCTTCGACTTTGCGTAAAGAGTCAGAGGGGTCTTGGGGTAAAGACGCGGCATTTTCAACTGCATGGCAATACCTTCTCTACAACTTGATATTCAAAGAGATCGTAAGAAGAAACAAAACTAACGTACCTAAACGGATTTTTCAGTATGTTCGTGACAACTTGAAAATAGACGGTCTCAATCCTATCAGTCTTATGGTCAGTTACCTTAAACGACTTGAAGGAATTAAAGTTGGAAGCTACGAAGGAACCATAAAAGTTAAAGAGCTTCAATCGCTCTATGCCTTAGAAGAAATAAAAGATTTATCAGAAGACCTCAAGGCTTACCTATCTCGTAATCGTACCCTTATTTTCATTGATGAACTTGATAAAGGTTGGGACAATCTGGAGGATTCAAGATTCTTTGTGTCAGGTCTAATTCAAGCGGCACAAAAAATGAATCGAATTAGTCCTAATCTGAAAATTTATGTTTCCATACGGCAAGAAATATTCGATAACATTCCACAGATTTACGATGATGCACAAAAGATCCGTGAAGATATTGAAATCATCCGTTGGAGTGACGTCGATTTACTTGACTTTATAGGGTTACGAATAACGGATTCGTTTCCTGATACATCTGGGCTTGACCCTTTAGCAAAATGGAATTTATTTTTCGCGGAAGTATTGGATTATAGACAAACGAAGTCTTTTAATTACCTCATCGATCGTACTCAACTCAGACCTCGTGAATTCCTACAATTTTGCAAAGCGTGTATCGAAGCATTACCGAATGGTAAAGACGTTGTACAATACAACGATATCACTAGTGCTGAAAGGGAGTATTCCGAACAGAAAACTAAGGACCTCGCGTCTGAATATCGATTCCAGTTCCCATCCCTTCTCGATATATTTGAGTTGTTTCGAGGTAGAGTTTACACCTTCGAAAATGAAGAGTTGGATTATTTCTTGCTAGATCTTATTGAGAACAAAAATGTAGGAAATGCGCAATGGGTGCGCACTATCGAGTATCTAGACTTAAAAAAAATCCATTGGCAAATTGGATTCCTAAAAGCACATGTTGTCGGCGGGTTAAAGTTTGGAAGAAAAACAGGAAGCTCGTACTTAGGTATATATGAAGCTCCACAGTTGAATTTAGAAAACGTGCCACGGTTTCAAGTTCATCATGCTTTCAGAGCTTACTTGAACCTAAAGGAAAAGTAACAAAAGAACAGTCTGCCATTATAATGGGAGACTGTTCTTTGTTATGCAATCACATGTGATACGTATTAATCTTCAACTCAAGATGTTGATTTCTCTTTGATTTCTCGTTGATTTTTCCAGAAAACGTCCACTTGTTGATCTAATAAAACCTTTAGTTGAGTATGTTGAATCTGTGTCATGCCCAGAGTGGATTAGAACATACTTCTCCGAAAACAAAGTAAACTTTTCTAAAGCCGTTTGTTGGCTCCGTGTTGGCTTCGGGCGATAAAAAAACACCGCCTAGGCTTATAAGCCACCTGGCGATGTACTCGACTTTACATAACTGCTATACTCCCTTCGGTTCTCCCTCATCACCAGTGGCTATCGGATTCCCATCATAACTAATCCAATCACTCCAGCTTCCCGCATACAGCTTCACATTTGTGAAGCCGGCCGCTTCCAGTGCGAGAATGTTCGGCGTGGCCGTTACGCCGGAGCCGCAGTAGACGATCAGCTCGCGATCCTTCGGAATGCCGGCGAAAGCCTCGTCCAGAGCGGCGCCGGACTTCCAGCGGCCCTGCTCGTCCTGCACGCCCTTCCAGAACCGGTTGACGGCGCCGGGAATATGCCCGGCCTTGGCGTCAAGCGGCTCCTCGATGCCCGCATACCGGATCGGGTCGCGGGAGTCGATCAGCAGCGGGGCGGCGGCTTCGCCCGCCCCTTCCGCTGCCTCGTTCGGCTCCTCGATCGAGCCGAACGCCGCGTCGAGGCCGTCTACGACGGAGGCCTCGACGCCGAGGCGGTCAACCGGGGCCAGATTCCCCGGTTGGAGCGCCTCCACGGATGCGTGCCCGCCGGCCGCATCCGTCCCGGCATGGCCGCCGCTGCCGCCGGCGGCCCAAGACCCTGGCGCCGCCGCAGACGAGGCGGCGCGCACTTCCTCCAGGCCCGCGAGCCGATGCGGCTGCGGCCTGGCGGCAAAGCCGCCCGGGACGACGATGCGCGTCTCGGCCGTCACGGGAAAGCCTGCGGCTTGCCAGGCGCCGAAGCCTTCGTCCATGACGTAGACCGCGTCATGACCGAGCCAGCGCAGCAGCCACCACAGGCGCGAGGCCATCGCCCCTCCCTGGTCGTCGTACGCGACGACGCGGGAGTCCGGGCCGATGCCCGCGCGGCGGAACACCGCCTGCAGCGCTTCCGGCTCCGGCAGCGGGTGGCGCCCGCCATGCGTTCCGACCGGAGCGGACAAATCCTGCTCCAGGTCCAGGTACACGGCGCCGGGAATATGGGCTTCCTCATAGGCAGAGCGCCCCGACAGCGGCTTGCCTAGAGCGAACCGGCAGTCCGCGATGACGAGATCAGGTTCATACATTCGGGCCAGCAGCCATTTCGGCGATACGACGGTTCCCATGGACGAAATCCTCCTCATAAGCGAATAGGCTTGGCTCCGATCCAAGCCTGCGCCGTGATCGGTTCCAGCGATTCTAGAAGCGTGTTGAAAAATAGGTGGCCTGCGGTCGGTATGGGTCTCCAATCGCTGTTGCCGTTCTGATTTCATTGAATAAGGGATTAGCAGTTGAAATCAGACGACAAAGGCGAACGCTGACGCTTTTTCGACTCCATTCCGACCCTCCGGTCACTTTTTCACCACGCTTCCAGAGCTTGTTCTGCAAGTACCCAGGCTGTTCATCCGAGCAGAATGCCAATGTTAGCCTCTTCTATTCAACTGCTCGGCGCTCTATCCAGCCCCCGATGCAGTTTCCCCATCTATTGCGCTTCCAACCCGGCCGGCTCACTCCGCAGCAGCCGGACCTTTCCCGCTCTTTCGCTCGCCGCCCCGCATCGCCAGAAGCGCGAGCAGCAGCAAGAGCAGAATGGCGGCCATCGCCGCCGTCATCTGCAGCAGGACATGCCAGTCATAGGCGTCGAGAATCCAGCCTGCCAGCTTGGGGAACAGCGCTCCGCCAAGGCCGCCGCAGGCGACCATGAGGCTCGTCGTGCGATCCGTCATGCCCGGCAGCTTCTCGTTGACGTAGATGAGCGCGACCGCGAAAATCCCCGCCATGAACAATCCGGCGAGCGCGACCAGCACCAGCATCCAGGACAAGCCCGACTCCGATACGCCCGACATCAGAACGAGAGATACGAGCGATGCTCCAACGGATACAAGCAGATAAGTCCGGTAGCCCGCAGCCTTGGTCGCCGCTCCGATGAAGAGACGTCCAGCCACCATCGTTCCCCAGAACAGACTGAGAACGGCCGATGCTTCCGCTTCCTTGAGTCCAGCCTGCGCGGTCATGACCGAGGGCAGATAGTTCGCGAACACCATCTCCATGCCGACATAGAGGAAAAAGAACAGCATGCCTGCCGTCAACAGCGGCATCGAGCCTCTTGCATAGCGGGGACGGAAAGGCCGGTCGGTTGCCCGCCCTTCCGTAGGCTTCTCGCCGGAGACTGCGGAAGGGCGGGCAACGGGTCGGGCTTGCCGTCACCCATATGCAAGAGGATCAAGGCCGATGATGACGGCCGGC
>Ga0194137_10000693_pt1 | contig 21687 bp, 18 predicted proteins | sample TARM_MetaG_T3_14_FD_134025 | JGI IMG/M metagenome (GOLD analysis project Ga0194137, IMG submission 134025) | Freshwater microbial communities from Pennsylvania, USA, analyzing microbe dynamics in response to fracking - TARM_MetaG_T3_14 (version 2) | ecosystem: Environmental > Aquatic >... | reverse complement strand
TTGAGGCGCACGACAAGGGCGTGCTCGTGGGCTGCCTTGACGAGCAGGGCGTTGATCTCAGTCTGCTTGGCCGAATGCTCGAAGCCACGCTTGCCGACCGAGGTCCAGCGCGCCCGGGGCGCGAGCTCGCGCAGGGCCGGGTCGGCCAGGGCGTCGGCGAGCACCACGTCGGCCTGCGACAGCGCACGCGCGCCGCGCAGCGTGATTAGGTCGGCGGCGCCGGGGCCGGCGCTGACGAAGATCACCTTGCCCATGACTACCAGGCCTCTTCCGCCGGCGCGGCGGCTTGCACGTCGACCAACAGGGCGCCGCTGGTGCGGTGGCTGGCGGGGTCGACGACGATGAGCGCGCCGCTGACGCGGTTGTCCACGAAGGGCTCGACCGGCAGCTCATGCTGCACTTCCATCTGCACGCGGCCGATGGCGTTGACGGGCAGCTCGTGCGCGTCCTGGGGCTGAAGGGTGTTGATGTCCAGCACCGAATCTATCGCCGAGATGCGCGCCTGCACCCAGCGGTTGCCGTGGCGCACCCAGTATTTGCGGCCGGGCTTGGCGGCTTCGGTGTCCAGCCAGGCGAGGGTCGCCGGGAAGGTCTTGGTCTGCGATGCCGAACCGGGCGTGACGATCCAGTCGCCGCGGCTGACGTCGAGCTGGCGGTCCAACACCAGGCCGGCCGAGTTGCCGGCTTCGGCGCTGGGCACGGTCTCGCCGGCCAGGCGCACTTCGGCGACGACGGCCGTCTGCCTGGACGGCAGCACTTCGATGGTGTCGCCGGCCTTGACCGCGCCGTGGGCGATGCGGCCCCACAGCACGCGCGGCTGCACGCCGGTGCCGTTGGACTGGTAGGCGTCCTTCTGCACGTATTGAACGGGCAGGGAAAGCGGTGCATCGGTACGCTCGCTGCTGGTGGGCAGGCGCTCCAGCACCTGCAGCAGGCTCTCGCCAGTCCACCAGTCCGCCGCCAGCGGCTGCGTCACGTTGTCGCCGCGCAGGGCGCTGACGGGAACGACGGCTTCGACGTTCAGGCCGGCGGCGGCGGCGAACTTGTCCAGGGCCGCCTTGACCTTGGCGAAGCCGGCACCGGCGTCTTCCAGCGCGTCGATCTTGTTGACGGCGAAGACGATGCTCGGCACGCGCAGCAGCTGGGCCAGCAGGGAGTGGCGGCGCGTCTGCGGCAGCAGCACGACTTCGTCCTGCGTCAGGTCCAGCTTGGTGATGTCCACCAGCACGACGGCGGCGTCGCTGCCAGCGGCGGCCGTCACCATGTTGCGCGTGTACTGCTCATGGCCGGGGGCGTCGGCAATGATGAACTTGCGCGTCTTGGTGGCGAAGTAGCGGTAGGCCACATCGATGGTGATGCCCTGCTCGCGCTCAGCCTCCAGGCCGTCGGTCAGCAGGCTCAGGTCGATGGGGCGGCCGGCGGCGCGGCGCTCCAGCGTGTCGAGCTGGTCGGCCAGGATGGCCTGGCCGTCGAACAGCAGTCGGCCGATCAGCGTGCTCTTGCCGTCGTCGACGGAGCCAGCGGTGAGGAATCGCAACGCCTTCATCAGAAGTAGCCCTCTTTCTTGCGCTTCTCCATGGAAGCTTCACTGGTGCGGTCGTCCATGCGGGTGGCGCCGCGTTCGCTGACGGTGACGGTCAGGGTTTCGGCCACGACCTCGCTGGCGTTGGCGGCGGGGCTCTCGACCGGGCAGGTGCAGGTCATGTCGCCGACGGTGCGAAAGCGCACGGTGGCCGTCTCGACCTTCTCGCCTTCTTCCGGCGGCGTCACCTCGGTCAACGGCACCAGCAGGCCCTTGCGGCGGATGACCTGGCGCTCATGGGCGTAGTACATCTGCGGCAACGGGATGTTCTCGCGGGCGATGTAGAGCCAGACATCCAGCTCGGTCCAGTTGCTGATGGGGAAGCAGCGGAAATGCTCGCCCGGGCGGATGCGGGTGTTGAACAGCGTCCACAGCTCGGGGCGCTGCTCCTTGGGCTGCCATTGGCCGAAGCTGTCCCGGTGGCTGAAGATGCGCTCCTTGGCGCGGGCCTTCTCCTCGTCGCGGCGGGCGCCGCCGATGAGGGCGTCGAACTTGTGCTCCTCGATGGTCTCCAGCAGCGTGACCGTCTGGTGGCCGTTGCGGCTTTCCAGCGGGTGGCTCAGGCGGATGGTGCCTTTGGCGATGGAGTCTTCCAGGTGCCCAACGACCAGACGCTCGCCCATCTCTGCGACGCGGCGGTCACGGAACTCGATGACCTCGGGGAAGTTGTGGCCGGTATCGATGTGCACCAGCGGGAAGGGCAACTGGCCCGAGTAGCCGCTCGGGTGGGCCGCGTTCTTCATCTTGAAGGCCTTCTCGGCCAGGCGCAGCACGACGCAGCTGTCCTTGCCGCCAGAGAAGAGCAGGGCGGGGCGCTCGAAGCTGGCCGCCACCTCGCGCAGGATGAAGATGGCCTCTTCTTCCAGCGCGTCCAGGTGGGCGTGGTCCACGTCGGCAATGAGTTGTTCGGGTTTCACAGCAGCATTCATGATTTGGCGTGCAGTCCGCATTCCTTGGTGGAGTCTTCCCACCACCAGCGTCCGGCTCTGAAGTCTTCACCTACGGCGATGGCGCGCGTGCACGGTGCGCAGCCGATCGAGGGCATGAACTGGTCATGCAGCGTGTTGTACGGAACCTCGTATTTTTCTACATAGGCCCAGACCTCGGCCCAGGTCCAGTCGGCGATGGGGCTGATCTTGCGGCGGCCATTGCCATCGTCTTCATCAAAAGCCACGTCGCCGCGCGCGCCGCTCTGCTCGCGACGCAGGCCGGTGACCCAGGCCGAGCGACCCTTCAACATCCGGCCCAGAGGCTCCATCTTGCGGATGCCACAGCAGGCCTTGCGCAGCTCGATGCTCTTGTACATCGCCTCCTCGCCCTCCTTGCGGACGAACTGGATGACGGCTTCGGCGACCGGCTTGAAGACCTCGACCTCGAAGCCATAGCGGGCCTTGATCTGCGGGATCAGGGCCAGGGTCTCGGGGTGCAGCTTGGCTGTATCCAGCGTGGCGACGGCGATGGGCAGCTGGGTGCGCGCGATCAGGTCGGTGATGACCATGTCCTCCACGCCCAGGCTGCTGCTCTGCACCAGGCCGTCGCCATGCTCGATGCTGGCGTCGTGCAGGCGCTGCAGGGCGGCCTCGATCTTGGCGTCCAGCGCGGGCGTCCACTTGGCATAGAGGCCGATGGCATTGCCCACCGCCGGCGCGGCGGTCCAGGGCAGGGCGCTGACGCCGTCGCTCATGCGGCCACCTGAGCGGATGACCGCAGGAACCACGGCCGCGTCTCGGCCACGTCGCCCTGGTAGAAGCCGACCGGCGCGAACAGGTCCAGGGCCTTCTGGGCGAAGGCCTGCGACTGGTCACCGCGCAACACCACCTCGTCGAAGCCGGTGCGGGCTAGCAGTTGCATCATGTCCACCAACACTTCGCCACGGGCGCGGATGGCGCCCTGGAATTTCAGGCGGATGCGCAGCAGATGGGCCTGGCTGTAGGCGCGGCCGTCGGTCCACTTTGGGAACTCGAGCACGACCAGGGCGATGCGGTGCAGGTCCGGCGCCAGCTCGCGGATGTCGACGTTGTTGGGGAACTCGACGGCGACCTTCAGGTCTTGCGGCCAGCGGTCCTTGACGGCATGCCATTGCTCCAGCGTCAGCAGACGGTTCGCCGCCGGATCGGGATCGGGCTTGGGGCCATCCTCGCCGACCGCGTGTTGCCAGGGGCAGGTGGTGGGGTTGATGAACTTCATGCTTTGGCAGTCGAAACACGCACGGCGTTGGCCGCAGTCTTGAACGGGTCGAGGCCCAGGCGCTTCACTGCGTCGATGAAGTGTTCGCCGGCCAGGCGCTCGCGCTTGAAGGTCTCGATGACGGCATCGATGGCGTCGGCGATCTCGTCGGCGGCAAAGCTCGGGCCGATGACCCTGCCCGGTACGGTGGTGCCGGACAACGTCGAGCCGTCGCTACCGCCAAGGGTCAGCTGGTACCACTCGGCGCCGTCTTTGTCGACGCCGAGGATGCCGATGTGGCCGCTGTGGTGGTGGCCGCAGGAATTGATGCAGCCGCTGATGTGCAGGTCGATCTCGCCGAGGTCTTCGAGCTCGTCCTGATCCTGGTAACGCTCGGCGATCTCGGCGGCCAGGGGCAGAGAGCGGGCGTTGGCCAGGGCGCAGAAGTCGCCGCCGGGGCAGGCGATCTGGTCGGTCAGCAGGCGGGCGTTGGGCGTGGCGAAACCGGCGGCGCGAGCGGCCTGGAAGAGTTCGGGCAGGTCCGCCGCCTTGACCCAGGGCAGCACCAGGTTCTGGCGGTGCGACACGCGCAGTTCGCCATGGCTGAACTGGTCGGCGAGGGCCGCAGCCGTGTCCATCACGTCGGCCGAGGTATCGCCGGGGGCGATGCCGACGCGCTTGAGGCTGAGCGTGACGGCGCGGTAGCCTGCGACGCGGTGGCCGTCGACGTTGCGGGCCAGCCAGCGGCTGAATTGAGGATCCAGGGCCGGGTCGCTGGTGTCCAGCGCGGGTTCGGCTTGCGGCGTGACGCCTTCGGGGTCGACAAAGCTGGCCGCCACGCGGTCCAGCTCGGCTTGGGGAATGATCTGCTCATGGCCGGCCGGGTCGTCGGCCAGGATGCGGGCCAACTCCTCGTTGACGGCGTCGAAGAACTTCTGGCCCTCGGCCTTGACGAGGATCTTGATGCGAGCCTTGTAGAGGTTGTCGCGGCGGCCGGCGAGGTTGTAGACGCGCACGATGGCTTCGATGTAGACGAGGATCTGCTGCCAGGGCACGAAGGCGTTGATCTCGACGCCCGGGATGGGCGTGCGGCCCATACCGCCGCCGACGAAGACCTGGAAGCCGACCTCGCCGGCCGCGTTCTTCTTCAGCTGCAGGCCGATGTCATGCCAGCCGATGGCGGCGCGGTCTTCCTGGGCGCCGCTGACGGCGATCTTGAATTTGCGCGGCAGGTGGGCGAACTCGGGGTGCAGGGTGCTCCACTGGCGCAGGATCTCGCAGTAGGGGCGTGGGTCGACGATCTCGTCGGGGGCGATGCCGGCGAAGGCGTCGCTGGTGATGTTGCGGATGCAGTTGCCGCTGGTCTGGATGCCGTGCATGTCGACCTCGGCCAGCAACTCCATGACCGTGGCGCTGTCCTTCAGCGGGATCCAGTTGTATTGCAGGTTCTGGCGCGTCGTGAAGTGGCCATAGCCGCCCTGGCCGGCGAAGGGGCCGTCGGGCTGGCGGTCGTACTCGCGGGCGATCTTGGCCAACTGGCGCAGCTGGCGCGAGGACAGCTCGCCATAGGGCACGGCCACGCGCAGCATGGGGGCGTGGCGCTGGATGTACCAGCCGTTCTGCAGGCGCAGGGCGCGGAAGTCGTCGGTGCTGAGCTGGCCGGCCAGATGGCGTTCGAGCTGGTCGCGGTACTGGGCGGCGCGGGCGTGGACGAAGCGGCGGTCGAAGTGGGTGTACTTGTACATATCAGTGGATGACCTTCCAGCCGGCCATCAGAAGAGAAGCGCAAAGCAGGCTGCGGACAACGCCGTCCGGCAGGCGGCGGGTCAATTGGGCGCCCAGCCAGATGCCGGGTAAAGACCCAATGAGCAGGGAAACGAGCAATTCCCAGTCCACATTGCCGAGGCTGGCGTGGCCGATGCCGGCCACCAGGGTCAATGGCACGGCATGGGCAATGTCGGTGCCCACGATGTCGCGGGCCTTCATGCGGGGGTGGATCAGCAGGATCAGCGTCGCGCCGATGGCGCCGGCGCCAATCGACGACAGCGACACCAGCACGCCCAGCAGCAGGCCCAGGGCCACCATCAGCGCCGGCTTGCGGGCTTCGGGAATCCAGCGCTCCAGCCTCAGGCCCAGCGGCTGCCAGCTCTGCTTGAAGGCGACGACGACGGCCGTCAGCAGCAGGGCGATGCCCAGGGAAAAGGTCAGGGCCGAGGCCCAGCCCTTGGTGACGCCCGTCAGGTGCATCAGCGCGATGGTGGCGATGGAGGCCGGGATGGAGCCGGACAGCATGCGGCGCACGATGGCCCAGTTCACATGTCCGTGGCGGGCGTGGGCCACCGAACCGCTCATCTTGGTGATCGAGGCGAAGAACAGGTCGGTGCCGATGGCGACCGCCGGGCTCAGCCTGAAGACGGACAGCAGCAGCGGCGTCATCAGCGAGCCTCCGCCGACGCCGGTAATCCCGACGATGGCGCCGACGCCCAATCCGCTCGCAATCGCAATTCCGTCCAGCACACGCGCTCCAGGTGCGGCCCCATGCCACCCGAGGGCGCGACTCTAGGGATTGTTGCAGTGCCGCAGAACTACATTCTTCTTGGGGCCATATGCTCAAGATGAATAAGCAACCTCAGTTTGTGGCCAAAACCCGCAGGGCTGCGACCTGTTCGGCGATCCGGGTCGGCACTGTTTCGGTGCCATCCAGCATGGCGCGAATGAGGGCGGCGTTCTCGGCGGGCTCGCAGGCGGGCGACAGCGGCCAGTCCAGATCGGCCGTGTCCGTCGGGTGCAGCGGGACGGTCCGGCCGTCCTGGAAGCCGATCAGATGGGCTTTGCGGCGCAGATGGGCATAGGCCTCGCCCTCGCTGGCGCGCATCAGCAGGGCTCGGCCGCCCTGGGTCGTCAGGCCCGGCAGGGCCTGGCCCATGCTGTCCAGGTACTCCGGGTGGGTCACCGCCACCACGCGCACGCTGCGGCCGGCGGGAAAGGGATCCAGCAGCTTGGCCAGGCTGTGGGAGCTGTTGCGCAGGCCCAGGCGGGGCCGCAGGGCCATCAGGCTGTTCAAGCCAGGGTTGAGCATCTTCAAAGGCAGGACGGCCAGTTTGTCGCTTGCCAGCCGCACCTCGGCGTCGGCGAGCGACGGGCTGGCGGGCAGTCCGAGGGCATCCAGCAGCTCGAAGGGGCTGTGGCGGCTGTCGAAGTCATGGCGCCCGAAGATCAGCACCGGCACGCCTTCGCGGGCCAGCAGCCGGGCCACCAGGGGCATCAGATTGGCCTGCTTGCGGGCGCCGTTAAAGCTGGGTAACAGCACGGTGCGCGGGCCTGGCGGCGCGGCCAGCGCGGCCGTGCGGGCCTGCATGGCGGACAGGAAGCCGGCCACCTCGTCGGCGCTTTCGCCCTTCACGCGCAGGGCGATCAGCATGGCACCCAGCTCCATGTCGGGCACCTGGCCGTCCAGCATCTCGCCGAAGAGGGATTCGGCCTGTTCGCGGCTCAGGTCGCGCGCTCCCCGGGCGCCGCGGCCCAGTTCCTTGATCAGCAGGGCGTAGTTCATGGCGCGAGTGTAGGAAGCGCGCATGAAAAGGGCCGCGCAAGGCGGCCCTCCGAAAGCCCACGCAGTCGGGTCAGAACGCGAAGCTGGCGCCCAGCGAGACCAGGCGCAGCGTGCCCTTCGCGCTGGCGTACTGGGCTTCGGTGGAATCAAAGCCCAGCTCCAGCTTGACGTCCTTGCTGACGGCGTAGGTCAGCCCGATGCCGGCATAGGCCTTGGCCTTGCTCTGCGAATCGGAGCCGCTCAGCGTGCCGACGGTGGCGCTGGCCTGGGTCTTGACCTGGGCCAGGCCGAGGCGGACGTTCAGGCCCCAGTCGGTGTTCAGCGGCAGGGCATAGGCGCCGCCCAGCGTGAAGGCCGTCGGCTTGAGGGAGACGGACGCCGTGTTGTCGGCGCCCCTGAACTTGCCGAAGCTCATGTAGCCGGCCTCGACGCTGAAGCCGTTGCCGAAGGCGTAGCCCACGGCCAGCTTGCCGCCGGTGTCGCTGTTGTCGCAGTTGGTGGTGCCGGTGCAGTCGAGGTTGATGTGCGTGGCGCCCGCGGCGGCCGCGACATAGACCTGCGGTTCGGCGGCGTGCGCGGCGGTGGCGGCCAGAACTGCGGCCAGAGCGATAGCGTGTTTTTTCATGAGAACTCTCCCTTTTTTCTCGATGGATGGGCCAGCCGATACGTGGACGGCCCGCGATGCCTTTGAAGGCGGCGCGCATGCTAACGGTGCGGTCATTGCCTCCCGGACGTCGTTGTCGCAGGGAAGAGACGGGCCCGTCGCCGGCACGGGGGCGAAGGTGAAAAAGACCGGCCGGCGACACCGTGCCGCGTCGCGGCCTGCCAGGCACGACGTGACGCATCGTCGGCGTCGATACTTGGATGCCGCCGCTGACGCCCCGGACACATGCCCCATATCAAGCCCAAGACGCTTTACATCACGCTGAGCTTTCTGATGGTGGGCCTGGTGGCCCTGGTGTACGGCGTGCTGCTGTTGCACGAGCGTTCGCGCAGCGACGCGCTGATGCTGCAGCAGGCGGCTGCCGCGGCCAAGCGCATCGGCCGCGAGGCGGCGGCGACCGTCGAGGCCGAGCTGAGGCCGGCGCGGGTCAGCGTTGCCTTGCTGGCGACCGGCGCACTGGGGCGCGCCGGCACCGAGGCCGAGAGTCTGGCGGCCCTGCCGCAGATGGCTGCGGCCCTGAACGTCAATGCCTCGGTGTCGGCTGTCTATGCCGGCACGGCAGGCGGCTCCTTTGTGCTGCTGCGCCGCCTCGGCGACGCAGCGACGCGCAAGCGCATGGATGCGCCGCCCGAGGCTACCTTCGGCCTGCAGAGCGTGAACCGCGATGGCGGCGGCACACCCCGTGGCAGCTATCGTTTCTACGATGCCGCCCTGCACGAGGTGCAGCGGCGCGAGCGCCCGGAGTACGACTTCGATCCGCGCACCCGACCCTGGTTCGCGCTGGCCAGCCGGGCCGGCGAGGGCAAGCTGGTGCAGTCGGCGCCCTATCGCTTCTTCACGACCGGCGAGCCTGGCGTGACGCTGGCCCAGGCCCATGGCGGCGCCATCGTCGGTGCCGACGTCAGCCTGAACGCCCTGGGCGATATGCTGACCAAGCCGCAGATCAGCCGCTCGGCCGAACTGCTGATCGCGACTCAGGACGGCGAAATGCTGGCCGAGGCCCGCCGCGAGCGAGGCCCGGCGCTGAAGGAAGGCCAGGGCCTACCGCGCGTCGGCGAGGGCGCGTCACCGCTGATGCGCGAGCTCTGGCAACGCCGCGACGGCGCAGGTCATCTCCAGCCAGTGCAGAGCGTGGACGAGCGCGAATGGGTCAGCCACGCGTTGCCGCTGGAGGGCGCGGTTGAGACCGGTGCACCACTGGTGCTGCTGATGGCCGCGCCGCGTGATGAGCTGCAGGCCTTCCAGCTCGAGAGCCGCCGCCACAGCTTCTACATCTCGCTGGCCTTGATGCTGTTGCTGCTGCCGCTGGTGCATCTTCTGGCCGACCGCGTGTCGCGGCCGCTGCGCAACCTGGCCCGCCAGGCCGAAGCCATCGAGCGCTTCGAGTTCGACGGACCCGACCCCAAGCGCAGCCTGATCCGCGAGGTGGACCGCCTGGCCATTGCGATGACTGCGATGAAGCATTCGCTGCGGCGTTTCCTCGACATCAGCAGCGCGCTCAGCGCCGAGCGCGATTTCGACACCCTGCTGGACCTCATCCTGCGCGAGACCATCGCCGTGGCCGGCGCCAGCGGCGGCTCGGTGCACCTGCTGTCGGCCGATGGCCAGACGCTCGAGCCGGCGGCCTCGCGTGTCGGTAGCGAGACCTCGTCGCGCCGTGGCCTGACCTGGCGGGTGAACGCGCCCGACAGCGTGGCCGCGCCGGTGCATGCCCTGCGTGCCAACGGACCGGTGGAGGTGGACCTGAGCTGGGACGACCCCGCCCACCTGGCTGCCTATGAGCGCCTGTTCGCGGCCCTGGGCGCCTCGCGCGTGCGGCTGCTGGCCATGCCGCTGAAGAACAGCCAGCACGAGACCATCGGCACGCTGACGCTGACCTTCCCGCCCTCGCCCGCGGGGCGTTTCGAACCGCTGGGTGCCGCCCGTGTGGCTTTCGTCAGCGCGCTGTCTGGCACCGCGGCAGTGGCCATTGACAACCAGCTGCTGCTGCAGGCTCGCAAGGTCTTGCTGGAGAGCTTCATCCAGTTGGTCGCCGGCGCTATCGACGCCAAAAGCCCCTATACCGGCGGCCATTGCCAGCGCGTGCCCGAACTCACCAAGATGCTGGCCCAGGCCGCCTGCGAGGCGACCGACGGCCCCTATGCAGGCTTCAGCATGGACGCCGACCAGTGGGAGGCCCTGCACATCGCGGCCTGGCTGCATGACTGCGGCAAGGTGACCACGCCGGAATACGTCGTCGACAAGGCCACCAAGCTGGAGACCATCTACAACCGCGTGCACGAAATCCGCACCCGCTTCGAGGTGCTCAAGCGCGACGTTCTGATCGAGAAACTGGAGGTCGAGCTGGGCGAAGCCGGCACGCTACGCGCCCGCACCGCGGCCGCAGGGCCTCAAGCCGAGCTGGACGCCGACTACGCCTTCGTCGCGGCCAGCAATGTCGGTGGCGAGACTCTGGACGCGGACGCCATCGCGCGGCTGCGCCGCATTGGCGAGCGGCGTTGGTCACGCACGCTGGACGACAGCCTGGGCCTGTCCATCGAGGAGCTGCGCCGCCAGCCCAAGCCCCGCCCGTCGCTGCCAGCGCCCGAGCGCTTGCTGCAGGACAGGCCCGACCACGTCCTGCCGCGCTCGGCGCCCGACCAACTGGCCGGCGACAACCGCTGGGGCTTCAAGCTCATGCAGCCCGAACACCTCTATCACCGCGGCGAGCTCCACAACCTCGCGGTGGCGCGCGGCACGCTGAACGAGGAGGAGCGCTACAAGATCAACGACCACATCGTGCAGACGCTGAAGATGCTGCACGAGCTGCCCTTCCCCAGGCATCTGCAGGACGTGCCCGAGATCGCCGGGGGGCACCATGAGCGCATGGACGGCAAGGGTTATCCGCGCGGCCTCAAGGGCGAGCAGATGAGCCCGCAGGCGCGCATGATGGCGATTGCCGACGTCTTCGAGGCGCTGACGGCAGACGACCGGCCCTACAAGCCGGGCAAGCGCCTGTCGGAAGCCCTGGCCCTCATGCGGCGCATGGTGGGCGAGGGCCATCTCGACCCGGCACTGTTCGAGCTCTTCCTGCGTTCCGGCGTCTGCCTGGCCTACGCGCAGCGCTTCATGGCAGCGCCGCTGATCGACGTGCAGGACGTCAGCGTCTACCTGTCGTGACGAGTGACGCTGAAGCGCAGCGGTGGGGCCTTCAGCAGCGGTTCGCCCGCGCCGTTGTGCAGGGCAACGACGACCTCGAATTCACCCAGGGGCAGGTCGACGATGGCCTCGGTGCGGCCGTCGACGAGGTTCTGGCGCTGCACAACGCCGCCACCGCGTGTACTGAAGCTGAGCAGGAAGTGACCGGTGTCCTTGATCGTCGTGCCGGCGGGGGCCACGCCCAGCCCGGTGCCCAGCACGCCGAGTGACAGCGTGAAGGGGCTGGACACGACCTCGTCGTCGCGCAGGTTCTTCACGTAGACCTCGCGGCCGTTCGAGGGGCGCGGCGTGCTGCGCTGGTCCTCATACCAGGCCTCGCAGCTGTCGTGATCGCCCGCGATGACCTTGGGCGCGGGGGTGTCGGCGCGCTTGCCCGTCACCTCGATGGCGATCTCGTTGCTGAAGACGAAATAGGGCTTGTGGGCGTGGTCGGCGAACAGCAGGCGCAGCGTGTGCCGCCCCGAGGCCAGGTCGATCTCGGTGCCCGTCTGGGCTTTGCCGAAATGCTTGTGCGTGTTCGAGAAGGGAATGGGGGCCGTGTGGTCGCGCGGCAGCGGGGTGTCGATGAGGATGTGGTGGTGGCCGGCCTTGTCGTTGGCATTGCCCGCCGGGATCACGCCCATGCCGCGCACGCCGAATTCGACCCAGAACGGCGTGCGCACGCGGTAGCCGCTCTTGAGGTTGCTGAAGTGCACGGAGACCGGCTCGCGCAGGTCGACGGCCGCACGCTGGGCCGTGTGGGCCAGCCAGCACTGGCGTTCCAGCGAGTCGGCCGGCAGGGCGTCGGCGCTTGCCAGCGCGGGCACCAGGACCAGGGCCCGGATCAGGCAGCGGCCAGGGTGAGCAAAGGCCATGGGACCCCCCCGTCGTCAGCGTTTGCCGACGATTTTGGGGGTGGCTCACCCCTGCCCGCGTCGTGAAAGCTGAGGACGCTCAGGCCGCCTGAAGCTGGTGGGTCAGATGCAGCTCGCCGAACAGATCCTTGGGGTCGGCCATCTGCGGGATCAGGTCCAGCGGCGAGCCCAGGCCCAGCTGCTGGCTGAGGTCGCGCAGCAGGCGCAGGGCCGAGAAGTCCTCCAGCGCGAAGCCGACCGAGTCGAACACGGTGACTTGGGTATCGCTCTCGCGGCCCGCGACCTCGCCGGCCAGCACGCGCCAGAACTCGGTGACGGGGAAGTCGGCCGGCATCTGCTGCATATCGCCCTCGATGCGTGACTGCGGCTCGAACTCGCAGATGACGCGTGCCATCTCCAGCACGCCGCGATGCAGCTCGGTCTTGCCCGGGCAGTCGCCGCCGACGCCGTTGATGTGCATGCCAGGCTCGATCATGTCGGGCGTCAGGATGGTGGCATTGGCCTTGTCCGCCGTGACGGTGGTGACGATGTCGGCGCCCTTGACGGCTTCTGCGGTCGATTGGCAGACCGTCAGCGTCAGGCCCGGCGTGCGGCTCAAGTGGCGCACCAGCTTGGCCGTGGCGGCCGGGTCGATGTCGTAGAGGCGCAGCTCGCGGATGCCGAGCAAATGGTGGAAGGCCAGGGCCTGGAACTCGCTCTGGGCGCCATTGCCGATCAGGGCCATCACGCGGCTGTCGGGGCGGGCCAGTTGCTTGGCGACCATGACCGAGGTCGCCGCGGTGCGCATGGCGGTGGTCAGCGTCAGCTCGGAGAGCAGGGTCGGGGCACCGGTCGCCACGTCGGCGAGCACGCCGAAAGCCATCACGGTCGGCAGGCCGAAGCGGTGGTTTTTGGGGTGGCCGTTGACGTATTTGAAGCTATAGAGGCTGGCGTCGGCGATGGGCATCAGCTCGATGACGCCGTCGGCGGAGTGGGCGGCGACGCGGGGCGTCTTGTCGAAATCGGCCCAGCGCCGGTAGTCGGATTCCAGGTTGGCGACGAGGCGGCGCAGTAAATCGGGAAGTCCGACGCGCTGCACGATGCGGGCGACGTCTTGGGTGGTGAGGACGGTGGTCATGAGGGTCTCCGACAGTTGTTGGAAGCCATTCTTCCGAGGCCGCCTGCCAAACAGAAGCGCAACTCTTGCTCAGTAATGCATGGCAATTTGGCAAAATGGCATTGGAAATTGCCAATTTGCTCAGAATGGACGCTCTCGACCAGCAACTCCTCGCCCTGCTGCGCACCGATGCCCGTGCCAGCGTCGCCACGCTGGCGGCCAAGCTCAAGGTCTCGCGCGGCACCGTCACCAACCGCATCGCGCGCCTGGAAGACAGCGGCGTCATTACCGGCTACACGGTGCGCCTGCGGCCCGACTCCGTGCCCGACGAGATCACGGCCTGGATGAGCATCACCGTGGAGGGCAACCGCACGCGCGAGGTCGTCTCCATCCTGCTCGGCGAACCCGGCATCACCGGCCTCTTCGACACCAACGGCCGTTGGGACCTGCTGGCCGAGATCCGCAGCTCCAGCCTGCAAGAGCTGGCCGACGTGCTGGAGCGGGTGCGCCTGATCAAGGGCATTGCCAGTACCGAGACCTCCATCCATTTGCAAAGCTACAAGCTCGGTTAGGCGGCTCGGTTATCGTGCGCGCGCTTCCCTTCGCCCTGAAATGACTTCTGCTTTTCTTCGTTGCGCCAGCCTGGCCGTGCTGGTCACCGTTCTCGCTGGCTGCTCGGTGCTGCCCGCGCAACCGCCTCGACCGCCGGAGGTCGTCAGCCCGCCGCCGATCGAGCCACCGCCCCCTGTCATCAAGCCCGCACCCAAGCCGCCCCGCATCGGCCTGGCCCTCGGTGGCGGCGCCGCTCGTGGCTTTGCGCATATCGGCGTCATCCAGGTGTTCGAGGAGAACGGCATCAAGGTCGACCTCGTCGCCGGCACTTCGGCGGGCAGCCTGGTGGCGGCCCTCTATGCCTCGGGCAAGAACGGCAAGGAGATGCAGGCCCTGTCCGACTCCATGGACGAGGGTGCCATCACCGACTGGTCCTTCCCGCTGCGTGGGCTGATCCGCGGCGAGGCGCTGGCGCGCTATATCCGCGACAAGACCGGTGGCAAGAACATTGAGCAGATGGGCCTGCCGCTGGGCATCGTGGCCACCGACCTGTCCGACGGTTCGTCCATCCTGTTTCGCAGCGGCGACACCGGCACGGCCGTGCGCGCCTCCAGTGCCGTGCCCGCCGTCTTCCAGCCCGTGCGCATCGGCCAGCGCGAGTTCGTCGATGGCGGCCTGGTGTCGCCGGTGCCGGTGCGTTTCGCCAGGGAGATGGGCGCCCAGCTCGTCGTCGCCGTCGACATCTCCTCGCCGCCCGAGAAAGACCCGCCCGGTGACGCCTTCCGCATGCTGATGCAGACTTTCTCCATCATGGGTCGCAGCATCAATATGTTCGAGCTGAGGGACGCCGACGTCGTCATTCGACCCAGGCTCGACGGTGTGGGCAGCGCCGACTTCAGCGCCCGCCGCCGCGCGGTGCAGGCGGGTCGCGAAGCGGCCCAGGCCATCCTGCCCATCCTGCGCCAGCGCATCGCAGAAAAGACGCGCTGATGAAGCCCCTCGTCCACGGAATATCTTGGCCGGTCCCCCGAGGGGACGGCGATGCTTGCGGCGTCGAGCCGCAAGCACATCGCGAGAGCGGGCCGGCTAGGGAGCGGCCCGGCGCTCGGTCCGCGCCGATGCACTACGGTCGCGTACACACGACGGATAGCTGAATTGGACGCTACCGACACGCCGCTGTTCCCGCTGCGCTCGGTGCTGTTCCCCGACGGCCATCTGCCGCTGCGCATCTTCGAGCCGCGCTATCTCGACATGGTGCAGCGCTGCCACGCGCAGGGCCTGCCCTTTGGCGTCGTCACGCTGAGTGGGGGCGAAGAGGTCAGGCAGCGCGACGGCGAGGGCTTCAAGACCGAGACCTTCCACGACGTCGGCACCCTGGCGCGCATCACGCATTTCAGGCGCGATCAGCCCGGCCTGATCGAGATCCGCACCCTTGGCGCGCAGCGCTTGCGCGTGCTGGAGCGGCGCCGCCTGAGCCATGGCTTGTGGGTGGGCCAGCTGGAGCTGCTGCCCGATGACGCGACGGTCGCAGTACCGGACGACCTGAGCCCGTGCGCCCGCCAGTTGCAGGAACTGCTGGCCGGCTGGCAGGCCCGGCGGCAGCTGCGGGAACTTCCCGTCCAGCCCCCTTACCGTTGGGAAGACGCCGGCTGGCTGGCCAACCGCTGGGCCGAACTGCTGCCCATGCCGCTGCCCGAGCGCCAGCGGCTGATGTCCATGGACAACCCCTTGTTGAGGCTCGAGCTGGTCGTCGACCGGCTCGACGCGCTCACATCGTCGCGCTCGTAGGCACTGAGCGCGGACACAAGGCATCCTGTGGACGGCTTGTGCCTCGCGAAGGCCGAGGCCGCTGGCCTGGGCAGCCGCCCTTCGCAAGGCGTCGCACAGCACGCAGTTGCTGTGCTCGGGCCGTGCTCAGCGATTCAGCCAGTCGGTAAGCGTCGCCAGCACCTGAACCTTCTCAGGCTCGTTGAAGATCTCATGGAAGAGGCCGGGCCAGGGCTTGGTCGCGACCACATTGGCGGGCGCTGCAGCGGCAAAGGCCTCGCTGCCGCGCGGCGCCACGCAGCGGTCGGCGCCGGCCCACATCAGCAGCGTCGGCAGCTTCCAGTGCGGCGCGTCGCCGATGGCACGCGCACCGCCGTCGACGATGAAGCGCGTCAGCCGAGCCGTGATGCGGTCGTGCACCAGCGGGTCGCTGGCATAGGCCTTGACGATGGTGCTGTCGCGGCTGATCCATTCGGGCTTGAGGCCGTTGCTGACGGCCAGACCCGGGAAGAGGGCACTGGCCACTGCCAGCAGCGCTTTCTGCAAGCTCGACAGGCCCGGGTCCAACGCCGGTGAAGACAGCACCAGGCCGTCCAGCGGCCGGCTCCAGGCGGCGGGCTTGCTGGTCAGCGCCTCGGCCGCGAAGCGCGCGGCGATCAGGCCGCCCATGCTGTGGCCCAGCAACACGAAGTGCCTGCCCGGCTGGCGCACCGCGTCGATGACCCTTGCCGTGTCGCGCAGCAGCGCGTCATGTTCAGGGATGTCGCCCTTGCGGCCTTCGCTGTGGCCATGGCCGCGGTGATCCCAGCCGTGCGCGTCCCAGCCGGCGGCATTGAGTGTCGCGGCCACGTGGGCATAGCGCTCGATGTGCTCGCCCAGGCCGTGGCAGATCAGGACCTGGCCGCGCGCCGCTTCGCCGGTGGGCCAATGGCGCAGGTGGAGCTTGAGGCCGTCGTCGGTGGTGGTCGTGGTCATCGCGTCGCGGTCGGTGGCGTGGACCGCGAGTGTGCCCCAGCCGCCGTCGATGGTGCTCCATGGACGTTGCGCCTGGACTGACAAATCGGCACGATGAATCGGGTCGACCCTGGGCTCAGGGTGACAAATGGATGGCGCTGTCTGCATCGCCTGAAAAAAGGGGGCAGATCGCTCACCAGGTCCGTGACGCAACGGCTATCCACCGCCGCCCGACCGTCCTTGGCGGGACCTGCGTTTCATGGGTGGATCGCGCTGTCCTGAATGCCAGTTCGAGGCGTCGGCGTGGGGGATACCATGTCGCGATGCCCCGCGCCAAGCCGACGCCTGAAGAACCCTCCCGCCGCCCCCGTGCCACCGGTCGCGTGACCCTGGCGGACGTCGCCCGCGAGGCCGGCGTCAGCCCCATCACCGTGTCCCGCGCGCTGCGCGGCGAGCGCGCCGTGGCGGCCGAACTTTGCGAGCGTGTGCAGGCGGCGGCGACGGCCCTGGGCTATGTGCCCGACCCCGCCGCGCGAGCCCTGGCTTCGGCGCGCAGCTCGCATGTGGCCGTCCTCATCCCCAAGCTCAGCAACACGCTCTTCGTCGAACTGCTGGACGCACTGCAACGCCAGCTGATGCTGGCTGGCTACCAGACGTTGATCGGCGTCACCCATTACGACCCAGCCGAGGAGGAGGCGGTGCTACGCAGCTTCCTGGCGCACCGGCCGGCGGGCCTGATCGTCACGGGCCTGGACCGCAGCCCGGCGGCGGCGGCCCTCATCCAGGGCAGCGGCGTGCCCTGCGTGCATTTGATGGAGCTGGCCTCGGAGGGAGGCAGCTACAGCGTCGGCTTCTCGCAGCGCGAGGCCGGCCTTGCCATCACCCGCCATCTCATCGACAGCGGCCGTCACAAGATCGCCTATGTCGCTGCCCAGCTCGACCCGCGCACCCTGCAACGCGGCGAGGGCTATGAGCTGGCCATGCAGCAGGCCGGCCTGGGTGCCGAGGTGCGCAAGCTGCTGGTCCACGAGCCCTCTTCGATGGCCCTGGGCGGCGAGCTGATGGCGCAGTTGCTGAAGGAGGCGCCGGATACCGACGCCATCTTCTTCTGCAACGACGACCTGGCCCAGGGCGCCCTGCTGGCCGCACTGCGCCTGGGCGTGGCCGTGCCCGGGCGCGTGGCCGTGACGGGTTTCAACAACCTGCCGGGCAGCGACCAGATGCTGCCGCCGCTGACCACCGTGGCCACGCCGCGCGTGGAGATCGGCGAGCGGGCCGCCCAGATGCTGATGGCCCTGATGCGTGGCCAGCCCGTGGAGCAACCGCATCTGGACCTGGGCTTCCAGATCCTGAAGCGGGCCTCAGGATAGTTCGACCTCCAGCCGGTATTCGCGGCCGGCTTCGATATCGCGCACCAGGCCATGGGGCAGCGGTTGGCCGTCCAGCAGTACACGTTGCTGGCCGGTGCGACGCACCGTCAGAAGAAAGCGTGCGCCACGAAACTCGCGTTCGGCGCTGAGTTCGTTCCATCCCGACGGCAACTGCGGCTTCACTCGCAGCCCCTTCGCGTCGCCCCGCAAACCGCACAGCCCCTCGATGACCGAGCGATAGGCCCAGGCTGCCGTGCCGGTGTTGAAGAGCTGGCTGGAACGGCCCGCCGTGCGCGGGTACTCGCGATGGGCGCCACGGTAGTAGTTGGGAATGAAGACGGGAAGCTGGCCTCGCTGCAGATAGTCGCCCCGGTCCGGTCCCGGAATCATGCGGCGCAACGCGCTGTAGGCGCGGTCGCCCTCGCCGGCGCCGTACAGGGCATGGACGTAGAAGCTGGCGGCGTGGTTGTAGACGGCGCCGTTCTCGGCCGAGCCCGGGTGCTTCTGCGTCACCCGGCCGACGTCGTCGCGCATGGCCGAGTAGGGTGGGTTGAACATCGCCACGCCATGCGGCGTCTCGAGGTGGGTGTCGATGGCGGCAAGCATGCGGGCGCGCTGCTCGTCGCTGGCCGCACCGCTGAGCATGGCCCAGGACTGCGGATTCAAATAGATGCGGCCTTCCGCGTCGGCGCTGACGCCGAAGATGACGCCGTCGTCAGTGATGCCCCGGGCGAACCAGTCGCCGTCCCAGAGGTGGCGGTTGGCTGCGGCGTTCAATTCGTCCGCCGCGCCCTGCCAGCGCATGGCCTGTTCGGTGCGGCCGGCGTCAGCGCAGATGCCGCTCCAAAGGCGCATCGCGTAGGCGGCGGCTACCGTCAGCCAGCCCGACACGCCGCGGCCCTTGTAGCCCACCATATTCATCGGGTCGCACCAGTCGCCCTGGGCGATGAAGCTCAGGCCGCGGGCGTCGCGGTCCTGGTGCAGCCAGGCCAAGGCTGCGTCCAGACGTTTGGCCACCGAGAGTCCGTTCACCACCGCCTCCAGCAGCGCGAAGTCCGCCGTCTCGTCCAGATAGGCCTGCAGACAGACGGGCAGCCAGACGCAATGGTCGGTGTGCGGCACCTGGTTGATGTATTTCAGCTCGGCGCCCTTGACGAGCAGGATGCCGTCGGGCATGGAGCCGTTGTCATGCTGCTGGCCCAGCGCATGCAACAGGGCGCCGCGCGTGACAGCCGGGGCGATATAGGCCATGCCGAGGTTGTCCTGCAGATAGTTGCGGGTCTGCGGATCGGTGCTGAGGCGGTTGGCGTCGCCGTGATAGAAGACCTGGCGCGGTAGCCAGTGGTTGATGAAGTTGTCGAAGTCGGCGTCCGGCGTCTTGATCTTCACGCAGCCCCGGCCGCCGTCGATGTAGTGGGCATAGGCCTCGCGGGTGCGGGCGAAGCCGGCTTCGCTCAGATAGAACGCTCGCATCCGGGCGATCTCGGCATCGTCCAGGGCCGGGCCGAACAGGAAGCGCCAGCTCTGCGTCTCATGCGACTGCAGCGTGAGGCGGTACTGCACGCAGGCGGCCGGCGTCTCATAGCGCGCGTCCCCACCGGCCAGCTGTTCCGCCTGCAGGGCACTGGGCTTGTGCAGCCCGCCTTCGCCTTCGAAGGCCGCCTGGCTGGCTTCCCACGCATCGGGCTGGCGCTCGCAGAGAAAGTAGGTCTTGTCCTTGAGGTGGAGGTTCTTGAAGTGGTCCGCCACCTTTTGATACGGCATCACGCTGCTGGCGACGATGCCGCCCAGGTCGGCCCGCCACTGCGCCGACTGATTCATCCACGACATATAGCCGATGGGGAAGTAGGGCACGACGCTGAGGCGCCTTGCGCGGCCCGACAGGTTGGTGAGGCGAACCTCCCACAGCTCTGCGACGTCGTCGACGGGCAGGCCCAGCACCATCTCCACGCGCAGGCCCAGGAGCTCCACCGTCCAGCCCAGGTCATGCCGGCCAGCGCGGAAGGCGAAGAACTCGACAGCCGCGCGCACCGGCTCGTAGGGGGCCGAGAACAGCTCGCCGCTGTCCTCGTCCTTCACGTAGACGAAGCGGCCGGGGTGGTGGGCGTAATAGGCCTGCTCCGGTTGCATGAAGGTCTTGGCCTCCAGGTTGGGGGCATGCGCGTACTTGGCCGGTTCAGGCTGCATGAACTGCGCGGTGGCATAGCCGCGGCAGGTCATCTGGATCATCATGCGGCGGTTCCAGAGGAAGCCGCCGGCCTGGGGCAGGGCGGTGGGGCTGGTGAGCTCGTAGCGCTCGCCGTGGTCAATGGGGCCAAGCATGGTGTTCAGGCAGGGTTGGGCTTGCGGGCGGCAAGGTCGGCCTGGATGCACGCCATGGTCGGGTTGTCCAGCGTGTAGAAGACCATGATGACGGCGGCCAGCAGCGTGAAGGCAGCAGGGATGACGGACATCAGCCAGACGATGCCGGCCTGGGAGTCGGCCGACTGCGCCGCATTGGGCACGTAGCCCAACGACGTGAACAGTGCGCCGATGACGCCAACGGCGACGGCCGTGCCCAGCTTCTGCGCGAAGGAGCTGGCCGCGAACGTCATGCCGGTGGCGCGGCGGCCGTTGCGCCATTCGTTGTAGTCGGCGCTGTCGGCCAGCATGGAGAAGGACAGCGGCGACTTCGGTCCGAGCGCAAGGCCGAGGGCGATCTGCAGCGCAAACATCAGCGCGATCTGTTCGCTGGACACAAAGAGGAAGGCGGCCGACAGCACGGTGGACACCAGCATCAGCCCGATCATCAGTTTGCGCTTGTCGATGAAGCGGGTCAGCAGCGGCGTCAGCGCGGTGCCGGCGGCGGCGGCGAGCAAATAGGCCGGCATGAAGGTGACCAGCAGGTCGGGGCGGTTGACCACGTACTTGAAGTAGTAGGCCGCGCTGGTCATGCGCAGGGTGATGCTGCCCATGATGATGAGGGCCAGGAAGAAGAGTAGGGTCCAGGGCCGGTTGCTGCGCAGGTCCGCCAGATCCTGGCGCACGCTGGACGGCTGGGCCTGGGCCGGCTGCACTCGCTCGGTCGTCGTGGCGAAGGTGATGGCGAAGATCACGGCAGCGGCCAGGCCCCAGAACACCATGGTCAGCGTCCAGCCCAGCGCGTGGTCGTTGCCGCCCAGCCAGCCCACCAGGCGCGGCGAAGCGGCCGTGACGATGGTGCCACCGGCGAAGCCGGCGACAAAGCGCGAGGCGTTGATGGCATTGCGCTCGCGCGCGTCGCCCGACAGCACGCCCGACAGGGCGCTGTAGGGGAGGTTGACGCTGGTGTAGAGCGTCATCAGCAGCAGATAGGTCACATAGGCCCAGGCTAGCTTCGCCGTCGGGCCGAGGTCGGGCGTGGAATAGGTCAGCACGCCGATGACGGCCAAGGGCAGCGGCATGAAGAGGAGATAGGGCCGGAACTTGCCCCAGCGCGTCTGGGTGCGGTCGGCGAGGGCGCCGATCATGGGATCGGTGAAGGCGTTGAAGCTCTTCACGACGAAGAGCATGGTCGCCGCGGCCGCCGCCGTGATGCCGAAGGTGTCGGTGTAGAAGATCAGCAGAAAGGTCGAGATATTGGTCCAGTAGAAGTTGAATCCCATGTCGCCTAGGCCATAGCCGACGATCTCGCGGCGGGTGAGGGGCTTCATGACCTCAACCAATCGCCAACCTGGGCTTGCAGCGCTTGCAGCGGCGCCAGTGCATCCAGGCGCAGCACGCCGGCCTCGCCGACCGGCGACTCCAGTGTGTCGAACTGGCTGTCCATCAGGCTGGCCGAGAAGAAGTGGCCGCCGCGCGTCTGCACCCGGCGGCGCGCCTCGTCCTTGCTGATGTCCAGGAAGGCGAAGCGCAGGCCCGGCGAGGCCTGGCGCAACTGGTCGCGGTAGGCCCGCTTCAAGGCCGAGCAGGC
>Ga0194137_10000689_pt1 | contig 21717 bp, 24 predicted proteins | sample TARM_MetaG_T3_14_FD_134025 | JGI IMG/M metagenome (GOLD analysis project Ga0194137, IMG submission 134025) | Freshwater microbial communities from Pennsylvania, USA, analyzing microbe dynamics in response to fracking - TARM_MetaG_T3_14 (version 2) | ecosystem: Environmental > Aquatic >... | reverse complement strand
CGCAAAATCGATATGGATCTGGTCAACGCGCAGCAGGCGCGCCGTATTCTCGACCGTCTCGTCGGCTACAAGATCAGCCCCCTATTATGGAAGAAAGTCAAAAAAGGACTTTCCGCAGGCCGCGTCCAATCGGTAGCGGTGAAGCTGATCATCGACCGGGAGCATGAGATCGATGCCTTCATTCCTGAAGAGTACTGGTCGATTACAGCGGGCCTCGCCAAGGGCAAATCCGAATTCGAAGCGAAGTTCCACAGCCTTGCCGGCGAAAAAGGAGAGCTGCGGAGCGAAGCAGAAATGCAGCGCGTTCTGGATGCCATCGGCAGCAAGTCCTTCACGGTAGCCGAAGTGAAAGAGAAGGAGCGCCAGCGCAATCCGGCTCCGCCGTTCATTACAAGCTCGCTCCAGCAGGAAGCCGCGCGCAAGCTGAACTTCCGCGCCTCCAAGACGATGAGCGTCGCCCAGCAGCTGTACGAGGGCGTCGATCTCGGCAAGGAAGGCACAGCGGGTCTTATCACGTATATGAGAACCGATTCGACCCGGATTTCCCCGATAGCCCAAGAGGAAGCCAAGGAATATATCACATCGAAATACGGCGCGGAGTATTATCCCGATCAGCCCAGGGTTTATCTCAAAAAGAACAGCAATGCGCAGGATGCGCATGAAGCGATCCGCCCGACTTCGATGGCCTGGGAGCCGGATGCGGTCAAAGAGTTTTTGAGCCGGGATCAGTATCGCCTGTACAAGCTTGTCTGGGAGCGCTTCGTTGCCAGCCAGATGAGCTCGGCCGTGCTGGATACGATGACGGTGGATCTCGCTGCAGGAGAAGTCGTCTTCCGGGCGGCGGGCTCCAAGGTGAAATTCCCGGGATTCATGAAGGTGTACGTCGAAGGCAACGACGATGGCACAACGGAAGAGGACAAATTCCTCCCCGCACTGTCGGTCGGAGACGCGGTGAAGACGGATTCCATGGTTCCCAAGCAGCATTTCACGCAGCCGCCTCCCCGCTACACGGAAGCGCGTCTCGTTAAAACGCTGGAAGAGCTCGGCATCGGCCGTCCGTCCACCTACGCTCCGACGCTGGAGACGATCCAGAAGCGCGGTTACGTCGCAATCGAAGAGAAGAAATTCATGCCGACCGAGCTTGGCGACCTCGTCATCCAGCTCATGGAAGAGTTCTTCCCCGAAATTCTGGATGCGGAGTTCACCGCCCATATGGAAGGCGACCTTGACCATGTCGAGGAAGGCAAGGAGGACTGGGTCAAGGTGCTCGCCCAGTTCTACGATTCCTTCGAGAAGCGTCTGGAAGTAGCCGAGGAAGAGATGAAGGAAGTCGAGCTCCAAGACGAAGTTTCGGATGAAACCTGCGAGAAATGCGGCATGCCGATGGTCTACAAAATGGGCCGCTTCGGCAAATTCCTGGCCTGCTCGGGATTCCCGGACTGCCGGAATACGAAGCCGATCGTCAAAAGCATCGGAGTCGTGTGCCCGAAATGCGAGAAAGGCCACATCATTGAACGCCGCAGCAAAAAAGGAAGAATCTTTTTCGGCTGCGATCAATATCCTGAATGTGACTATGTCTCCTGGGACCGGCCGTCCGGCAAGCCATGTCCCCAGTGCGACAGTATGCTCGTCGTGAAGCGGAACAAGACCGGAGCCCGTCTCCAATGCCCTTCCTGCGATTATACGGAAGAGCTTCCCGAAGACCAGGATCTCGATCAGCTGTAACCTATACCCACGTGGAAGCGGAAAGCCGTCTCGACATGCTTTCCGCTTCCCTGCGGTTATGAAGTCCTTTGAATGAAAGAAAGCGAGGAATAGCAAGTGTCCACACCACAGCACGTTACCGTCATTGGAGCCGGTCTGGCCGGCAGCGAAGCCGCCTGGCAGATCGCTTCCCAGGGAGTTCCGGTCCATCTGTACGAAATGCGTCCGGTTACCCGCACGCCTGCGCATCATACCGACAAATTCGCCGAGCTTGTATGCAGCAACAGCTTGCGCGCCAACGGCCTCACCAATGCCGTCGGCGTCTTGAAGGAAGAAATGAGAAGGCTCGGCTCTCTCGTTCTCGAATCGGCCGACCGCAATGCGGTGCCAGCCGGCGGCGCGCTAGCCGTTGACCGCGACGGATTTTCGGGAGATATTACGCAAACGCTGCGCAATCATCCTTTGATTACGGTAAGCAACGAAGAGATCACCTCGATTCCGGAGGACGGAATTACGGTCATCGCTACCGGCCCTCTGACGGCGCCAGCGCTCTCCGGAGCGATCAAGGACCTGATGGGAGAGGAGTATTTCTACTTCTACGACGCCGCCGCTCCGATTGTGGAGAAGGACTCCATCGACATGGAGAAGGTTTATCTGGCTTCGCGTTATGACAAAGGCGAAGCGGCCTACCTGAACTGCCCGATGACGGAAGAGGAATTCAACATCTTCCATGAAGCCTTGATTACCGCAGAGACGGCCGCCTTAAAGGAATTCGAGAAGGAAGTCTATTTCGAAGGCTGCATGCCGATCGAGGTCATGGCCCAGCGCGGCAAGCAGACGGTGCTGTTCGGTCCGATGAAGCCGGTCGGGCTCATCGATCCCCGTACGGGCAAGCTGCCGCATGCGGTCATCCAGCTGCGCCAGGACAACGCCGCCGGCACGCTCTACAATCTGGTCGGCTTCCAGACGCATCTGAAGTGGGGAGAGCAGAAGCGGGTATTCTCTCTCATCCCGGGGCTTGAAAATGCGGAATTCGTCCGTTACGGAGTCATGCACCGCAATACGTTCATCAACTCGCCGAAGCTGCTGGAGTCGACGTACCAGTTCAAGGGCCGCGAGAACCTCTTCTTTGCCGGCCAGATGACCGGGGTCGAGGGCTATGTGGAATCGGCCGCCTCCGGCCTGCTGGCGGGCCTCAACGCCGGACGGCTGGCCAAAGGGCTGGAGCCGCTCGTCCTGCCTGCAGAGACGGCTCTCGGCAGCATGGCGGGATATATAACGACGGCCGACTTCCGCCACTTCCAGCCGATGAACGCCAATTTCGGCCTATTCCCTCCGCTGGAGAAGCGGATCCGCAACAAGAAGGAAAAGAACGAGATGATCGCGGCAAGAGCGATCGAAGCGGTTGAATCCTTCAAGCGCGATGTTCTAGGAGCGGTTCCGTCCGTTTAGGAGCCAGACACGAAGGGAGACATGTTCATGGAAATGCAGTTCCACGCGACGACGATATGCGCCGTCCGCCATAATGGAAAAGGCGCCATAGCGGGCGACGGTCAAGTGACCTTCGGCAACAGCATGATCATGAAAGGCTCCGCCAAAAAAGTCCGGCGTCTGTACCGCGGCCAAGTAGCCGCGGGCTTTGCCGGCTCGGTTGCGGATGCGATTACCTTGTTCGAGAAGTTCGAAAGCAAGCTCGAGGAGCATCACGGGAACTTGCAGCGCGCTGCCGTCGAACTCGCCAAGGAGTGGAGGTCGGACCGGGTGCTTCGCCGGCTCGAGGCGATGCTTCTCGTCATGGACACAACCGGACTGCTGCTGATTTCGGGCAACGGGGAAGTCATTGAGCCGGATGACGGCATTTTGGCCATCGGCTCCGGTGGCAGCTTCGCCCTTGCTGCCGCGAGGGCATTGAAGCGGCACGCGCCTAATCTCAGCGCCAGGGAAATGGCTCAGGCAGCGCTTGAGACGGCAGCGGAGATTTGCGTATTCACCAATCACAGCATCATCGTGGAAGAAGTCTGAAGATTCCTGCCCTTAACGCGATAGCGATTATTAGTATGCAGAGGGAGTGAGCCTGTGAAGGAAGATTTGACGCCAAGGCAAATCGTTGCTGAACTGGACAAATATATCGTAGGCCAGAAGCAGGCCAAGCGCTCGGTCGCGGTCGCCTTGCGCAACCGTTACCGCCGCAGCAAGCTCGACGAAGCCTTGAGGGACGAAATCGTTCCGAAAAACATGCTGATGATCGGTCCGACCGGCGTCGGCAAAACGGAAATTGCCAGGCGTCTGGCCAAGCTTGTGGGAGCGCCGTTCGTCAAGATCGAGGCGACGAAATTCACCGAGGTCGGTTATGTCGGCCGGGACGTGGAATCGATGATCCGCGATCTCGTGGAAGTGTCGATCCGCATGGTCAAGGCCGAACGGACCGAACGGGTGAAGGACAGGGCGGAAGAGCAGGCCAACGAACGGCTCGTCGAGCTTCTTGTTCCGTCTCCGGTCAAGTCCAAGGGCGGCAAAAATCCTCTTGAAATGCTCTTCGGCAATCAAGGGTCCAAGGACGATGAGGAAGAGAAGGTGAACGATCCCGATATTCTGGGCAAAAGGCAGGCTGTCCGCGCAAAGCTTAAAGCCGGAGAGCTGGAAAACGATCTGCTGGAGCTTGATGTCGAGGATACTTCGCCGACGATGATGGATATGATGTCGGGGCAGGGCAATGAAATGATGGGCATGAACATGCAGGAGATGCTGGGACAGTTCATGCCGAAGCGGACCAAGCGCCGCAAGCTTACGGTCAAGGAAGCCCGCAAGGTATTGACGCAGGAAGAGGCGGCCAAGCTGATTGATATGGACGAGGTCATCGGCGAATCGGTGAGAAGGGCGGAGCAGTCCGGAATCGTCTTCCTGGACGAGATCGACAAGATCGCGAGTCCTTCCAAGGGGTCGGGTCCTGACGTGTCTCGTGAAGGCGTACAGCGCGACATTCTGCCGATCGTCGAAGGCTCTACCATCATGACGAAATATGGAGCGGTCAAAACCGACTACATCCTGTTCATCGCCGCAGGAGCGTTCCACGTTTCCAAACCGTCCGATCTCATCCCTGAGCTTCAGGGAAGATTCCCGATTCGGGTGGAATTGACATCGCTGACGCTGGAGGACTTCGTGCAGATTCTCAAGGAGCCCAAAAACGCTCTGACCAAACAATACACCGCGCTGTTGGCGACGGAAGGAATCGCAATCGAATTTTCGGATGAGGCGATTGCGGAGCTTGCGTCCATCGCGGCTGACGTCAACCGCAATACAGAAAACATAGGCGCGCGCAGGCTCCATACGATTCTGGAGAAGCTGCTCGAGGACTTGTCTTTCGAGGCGCCGGACCTAACGCTGGAAAGTCTGCTCATCACGCCGGAGTATGTGAAGGAAAAGCTATCCTCCATTGCGCAAGACCGGGATTTGAGCCAATATATATTGTAGGGTAGTTCGGGGGGCAAGCAGAAAGATGACATTATTGACCAAAACAAGATCGCTGAACCGGCTGCTGCAAAAAGCGGCGGGCAAGGCACTCAGCTTCAGGGAGATGGCGGAAGTTCTCAGCTCCGTCATTCAAGCCAACATTTTCGTTGTCAGCCGCAGAGGCAAGATTTTGGGCTGCGCCGCAGTCGACCGTTTCGACCATGATCAGTTCCGGAGCCTGGCAGCGGAAGCCGAGCTGCGCTTTCCTCAGGAGACAAACGGCCGATTCCTGCAAATGAGGGAGCCGGAGACCAATGTCGTTCCCGATCCCGGCATCGCGGATGTATTCCGCTTCATGAACGCCCAGGAGATGATGTGCGTCGTTCCGATCACCGGAGGCGGAGACCGGCTCGGTACCGTCGTCCTCACGCGTCTGAGCGGAGTATTCGACGATGAGGATCTCATCCTCGCCGAATACGGGTCCACGATCGTAGGCATGGAAATCCTGCGGGAGAGAGCGGAAGAGATCGCGCTTGAGGCGCGCAGCAGAGCTGTCGTCGCAGTCGCGATCGGCTCGCTGTCCTTCAGCGAGCTGGAAGCTGTCGAGCATATTTTCGAGGAGCTGGAAGGCAAGGAAGGGTTGCTCGTTGCGTCGAAGATCGCCGACCGGGTCGGTATAACCAGATCCGTGATTGTGAACGCGCTCCGCAAACTCGAGAGCGCTGGAGTTATCGAAACGCGATCTTTAGGAATGAAAGGCACTTACATCCGCATCCTGAACCATCAACTTTTGGAAGAATTAGGCAAGATGAAGAAGTAAAAGAGGTTCTTTATACCCAGGAAAGCCCTATCTTTATATAAAGATAGGGCTTTTTTCTCATTGTAATAAATATGAAATTTTAGGAAGATTATCGTACTCGGCAAATCTCGACATCGATCTCTCATTTTTTTAATTATTTTATGTCGAAGATGCAGGAATGCCTGAAGATTTGTTGAATAAGTGATAAACCATTAAGGAAGAAAGTGGTGAAACAGCATTGAATGTCTTGAACGGCGCGGATTTCAGCAGACTTGTAGGGGCAATGAGAGCCGCTGAAGCAAGGCAGCAGGTAATCTCGGATAATATTTCCAATGCTGACACGCCGCACTTCAAACGTTCGGAACTGGTATTCGAGGAGCTGCTGAATGACCAGCTGAACGGCCAGAAAAACCACGATTTAGCAGGTATAAAGACCCAAAAAATGCATATGGACATAGGTCGAAATGACCAGATTCCAATCATGCAGCTTGTCACGGATGAAAAATCTGTCATGAATAATAATGGAAACAACGTGGATCCTGATCGCGAAATGGCATTGCTTGCCAAAAATCAGCTCCGCTACAATTCCTACATTCAACAGATCAATCACGAGATCAAGATGATGCGGACTGCCATCGACGGGAGAGGGTAAGAAATGAAGCTGACCAACGGATTTGACATCAGTGCTTCCGCATTGACCGCCCAGCGGCTCCGAATGGATGTGATCTCATCCAATATCGCGAATGCCGAGACGACTCGAGCCTCCTATGTAAATGGCGAGTTCCAGCCCTATAAGCGCAAAATGGTCGTGTTGGAGCCCATGAAGGAAGGCAGCTTCGCATCGATGCTTCAAAATGAGATGGGAGAGGCGTCCAAAGGGGTTAAAGTAAGCCGGATCCAGGAGGATCGCACTCCGGACAAGCTGGTCTACAATCCGTCTCATCCCGATGCGGACAAGAACGGGTATGTGAAGATGCCGAACGTGGACGTTACGAAGGAAATGGTGGATATGATCTCGGCGTCCCGTTCCTACGAGGCGAACGTGACCGCATTGAATGCAACGAAGACGATGTTCGTCAAAGCTCTTGAAATCGGAAAATAAAAGCCGAAAGGATAGTCCACAATGATCCAGCCTATAACGCTTGCACAGGTCTCTCCTCTGAACACACCGGCTATTACGGCCAAGACGCAAGCCGCATCGCCGAGCGAAGTGACCGAAAGCTTCGGGACGATGCTCAAAAACGCCCTGGACAGTGTCAGCGCGCAAGAAAAAACCGTGCATCAGATCAACAACCAGTACTTGGTTGGCCAAGCGGATATTTCACAAGTCATGATTGTCTCGCAGCAGGCTGAGCTCAGCCTTCAGCTGGTGACGCAGGTCCGGAACAAGGCGGTAGAGGCCTATCAGGACATCATGCGCATGCAAATTTAAAGCTGACTGCATTGCAATAGCATTCTGCGGGGTGAAGATGTGAACGAAAAGATGGCCCGCCTGCGCGATTCCGCCAAAAATTACTGGGGAGCGATGGGCAAGAAGCAAAAGATTTGGCTGGGAGCGACGATCGGGGTATTGCTGCTGACGATCATTCTGCTTACTTCGATCCTGACCAAAACGCAATACGAAACGGTGTTCAAGGATCTCGACAGCACCGATGCCCAGGCAATCATGAATTATCTGGACAGCAGCAGCATTTCTTACCGGCTTGGAGACGGCGGCAATTCAATTTCCGTTCCGAGCAGCGAAGCAGATCGCGTGCGGGTCGCAGCGGGATCGCAAGGTCTGGTCCAGAATGGATCGATCGGCTTCGCCGCGTTCAATACGGGTTCTTCACAGTTCGGCATGACCGACAACGAATTTAACGTCAAATACCGCAGCGCCCTGAACGGAGAGATCCAGCAGCTGCTCAACGGGATGCAGGGAGTCGCTTCCAGCAAAGTCGTCGTCAATCTTCCGAAGGAAAGCGTATTTGCCCAAACGGAAGAAGCCAGCGGCGCGTCGGCTTCCATCGTCATGAAATTCAAGCCGGGATTCCGGCCCAGCCAGGATGAGATCGACGGTTACTTCAATCTCGTCAAAACTTCGGTGCCGAATCTTAAAATCGCGGATATCACGATTACGAGCCCTCAAGGCGAGCTGACAGCCTCCTCCAAAATCGGCGGGACGCTGAACAACTCGGGCAGCGCGAATTCTCAATTCCAGATCCAAAAGAAATACGAGAGCGATTTGAAGAGGAATATCGAGCAGTTCCTTGGAACGATGGTAGGCGGCGATAATCTTGCCGTCAGCGTGCTGAGCAGCCTGAACTTCGATCAGGTCAGCCGCGAGGAAAGCCTGGTCAAGCCTCTCGACAACAACAACAACAACGGTCTCGTGATCAGCCAGCAGCAATCGAGCGAAAGCTCGGAAGGAACGGAAGGGAACGCCGGCGGCGTTGCCGGCACTGGAGAAACCGATGTACCCGGGTATTCCTCGACATCGAGCGGGGGCAGCAGCACGGCGGAAAAAACCTCCAGCACGACCAACTATGAGCCGAACCGCTACAAAAATACGATCATTGGCGGCCCTTACTCCGTCAAAGACCTCAGCATCAGCGTCGGCATTCCTACTTCATTATTAAACCAGGAAACAAAGGATCAAATCACCCAATATCTAACTTCTTTCGTCCGTTCCCAGCTGGTGGAATCCGGACAGGATGTTAGTAATGACGCGCTCATAGCCAAAAAGGTTTCTGTCATCGGTCAAAATTTTGCCGCAGCAGGAGCATCCGCTTCCGGCAAAGGCCTTACCGCCGGATGGATCGCCGCCATCGCTGTCGCAGCTGCCGCGCTTATCGGCGGAATCGTGCTCGCCGTTCGCCGCCGCCGCGCCAAGGAAGAGGAAATCATTGAGGAAATGGCGCCGAGAGTCGAATATCCTTCGATCAACCTGGAGAGCGTCACGAATGAGAATCAAGTGCGCAAGAATTTGGAAACACTCGCCAAGCGGAAGCCGGATGATTTCGTCAACCTTCTTCGCACCTGGCTAGTAGAGGAATAGAGGTGGCAACTCATGGTTAAAGCGCTGCAAAGCTTGAGCGGGCGCCAAAAGGCTGCCATTCTGCTGATTACGCTCGGCCCGGATGTATCGGCCCAGATCTTCAAGCATCTGAGGGAAGAGGAAATCGAGCAGCTGACTCTGGAAATCGCCAACGTGAGGAAGGTCGACAGCTCGGAGCGGGACACAATCATGAGCGAATTCTATCAGATCTGCCTTGCCCAAGAGTATATCTCCCAGGGCGGCATCGCGTACGCGAAGGATATCCTCGAGAAGGCGCTCGGCTCGCAAAAGGCATTGGAAGTCATCAGCAGGCTTACGGCGACGCTGCAGGTGAGGCCTTTCGATTTTGCCCGCAAGGCGGAGCCGACCCAGATCCTGAACTTCATCCAGAACGAAAATACCCAGACGATTGCTCTCGTGCTCTCTTACCTCCAGCCGGAGCAGGCTTCTCATATTCTGTCCTCGCTTCCTCAAGAGAAGCAGGCGGAAGTCGCCCGCAGGGTCGCGCTTATGGACAGCACCTCTCCTGAGGTCATCTCCCAGGTGGAGAGGGTGCTGGAACAGAAGCTGAGCGCTACGGTGACCCAGGACTACACGAACGCGGGAGGCATCGACTCCATCGTTCAGATTCTGAACGGCGTCGATCGCGGCACCGAGCGGACGATTCTGGATTCCCTGGAAATTCAGGACCCGGAGCTGGCGGAAGAGATCAAGAAGCGGATGTTCGTCTTCGAAGACATCGTCAGCATCGACAACCGTTCCATCCAGCGCATCATCCGCGATATCGAGAGCGCCGACCTTCAGCTTGCGCTCAAGGTGGCAAGCGAGGAAGTTCGCGAGGCGATCTTCCGGAACATGTCCAAGCGGATGGCCGAGACGTTCAAGGAAGAAATGGAATTCATGGGTCCCGTGCGGCTGCGTGACGTCGAGGAAGCCCAGACTCGCATCGTAGGAACGATCCGCAGGCTGGAGGAATCCGGCGACATCATCATCGCCCGCGGCGGAGGAGATGACATCATTGTCTAATCTGTTCAAATCCTCGCAGGTAGTCCCTCAGGAACAGCTTCAGCGGCTGGAAAGATTTTACCGGAAACCTGCCGCAGCCAGCGGTGCCGACACCGCTTCGGACGGCTTCGGCGAGCAGGCCTACCGCGGCGAGATCCGCCCGGATGCCGCTACGGAAGCTCTACGCAGCCAGATTCTCGGCGACGCCCAGAGCGTCGCCGAGGATACGTTGGCGGATGCGGCCAGGCAGGCCCAGGAGCTGCTGGAACAGGCCCGTCAGGAAGCCGAGGATTGGTGGCATGCCAGACGGGCGGACGATGAACGAATCGCAGAAGAAGCCCGCCAGGCCGGATATGGCGAGGGCTTCAGCCAAGGCAGCCGGGATGCCGAAGCCGCGCTGCGGAAGGAATGGGAGCAAAGAATCGAGGAATCCTCCTCCATTCTTGAATCCTCCTTCCGAATGAAGGAGCAGATCATCCAGGAGGCGGAGCCGTTCCTCGTGGAGCTGAGCTGCGCCATTGCAGAGAAGCTGGTCGGCAAGCAGCTGGATCTTGAGCCCGAAATCGCCATCGAGCTTATCCGGAGCATGCTTTCCCGGCGAAGAGAGAATGGAAGCATCGTTCTGTGCGTCAGTCCCGCGCAGCTCTCATCGGTTCTCGCCGCCAGGGACGAGCTGGAGCTGTCGATCGATTCTCAGGCCGAGCTGCAGATCCTGCCCGACGCATCGGTCAAGGATCACGGCTGCGTGATCCGGACGGCATTCGGCAGCATCGACGCCCGCATCGACACGCAGCTGTCCGAAATCAAGCGTGAGCTGATGGGAATCGCTTCCCAGCGCGAAGGTCAGGAGGCGCCTGCTTCATGAGCTCCAGGGTTCCCAAGGCTTCGAGATATACGGAGCAGCTCGCCGGCATCGATCCCGTGCGCATCAACGGCAAAGTAACCCAGGTCATCGGACTTACCGTCGAAAGCGAAGGACCCGATGCCGGCATCGGGGATGTCTGCCAGATCTATCCCGGAAAAGGGGCGCCCCCGCTCCTTGCCGAAGTCGTCGGTTTCCGGGACAACAGACTGATTCTCATGCCGCTCGGAGATCTCAATGCAATCGCGCCCGGATGCGACGTTGTTGGCACAGGCAAGCCGCTTACGGTCCAGGTCGGGGCGGAGCTGCTCGGTAAAGTGCTGGACGGCCTGGGGCGGCCTCTTGACGGCAGCTTCATTCCCAGCCGCATGATCCGCTATCCGACGACCGCTCCTCCGAGCAATCCGCTCTTCAGACCGCGCGTCCAGCAGCCGCTGGGCATCGGGGTTCGCGCGATCGACGGTCTGCTTACCGTAGGACAGGGCCAGCGCGTCGGCATTTTTGCCGGATCGGGGGTCGGAAAGAGCACGCTGCTGGGCATGATCGCCCGCAATACGGCAGCCGACGTCAACGTCATTGCTCTCATCGGCGAACGGGGACGCGAGGTGCTCGAGTTCATCGAGAAGGATCTGGGACCGGAAGGACTGGCCCGTTCCGTCGTAATCGTGGCAACATCCGATCAGCCGGCTTTGATCCGCATCAAGGGCGCGGTGATCGCAACGACGATAGCGGAGTACTTCCGGGACCGGGGGATGAACGTCATGCTGATGATGGATTCCGTCACCCGGTATGCGATGGCGCAGCGGGAAGTCGGGCTGGCGGTCGGAGAGCCTCCGGCGACGAGAGGGTATACGCCGTCGGTGTTCGCCGGCCTTCCCAAGCTGCTTGAAAGAGCGGGAACGGGGCCGACGGGGTCCATAACGGCTTTTTATACCGTTCTCGTGGATGGGGACGACATGAATGAGCCGGTGGCGGATGCCGTGAGAGGCATCCTCGACGGACATATCGTCTTAAGCCGGGACTTGGCTCAGAAAGGCCATTTTCCGGCGATCGACGTGCTCGCCTCGGTGAGCCGGGTCATGAAGGAGATCATAGAGCCCGAGCATCAGGAGGCGGCTTCCGCTCTCAAAAAGATGCTCGCTGTCTATAAAGATTCGGAGGACTTGATCAATATCGGGGCGTATCAGCCCGGATCGAACAAGGAAATCGACCAGGCGATGAGCCAAATGGACGGAATTCTGGATTTCACGCAGCAACGAACGAATGAAAAAGCCCATTTTGACGAGACGCTGGACCATCTGATCCGGCAATTCAACGGGAGCTGAACAGAGACGTGACTTCATTCCGCTATGCCTATCAAAGCATTGTCAACTTGAAGCAAAGCGAGACGACGCAAGCCAAATGGGGACTCACGGCCGCGCTTGATCTGCTGCATGCGGAGGAGATGTCCCTGTCCGAGCTGAACGCGGAGCGTCTGCGCTGGGAAGGGAAGCTTGAAGAGCTCGGCATGCTAGGCAGTCCGCTCATGGAGCTGCAAGCGATCCAGCGGTTCCTCTCCCATCTGGATGCCTGCATCGGAAGCAAGCAGCAAGTCGTACAGGCGGCAGAGAACGAAGTCGAATCCTCCAGGCATCGTCTGGCCGAACGCAAGATCCAGGAGAAGATCTGGCTGAAATCCAAAGAAAAAGCCTTGAACCGATTCAAGGCTGCACAGCTTGCCGGAGAGCAGGCGGAACTCGATGAAATCGCGGTCCAACGCCATTCGCGCGCAGCGCTTTAGCAGAAGGCAAGATGAAGCAGTCGGGGACGACTCATGCCCCCGGGAGGGATGAAATGTTGGCAGAAGAACGTGAGAAACAAAGCTACAGCGGAATGGAACGCTTCCTGTTTTTTGTTACGCCGCTGCTGTTCACGCTGGTGCTTGTGCTTGTGCTTCTAGTGGTGTTCAATCCGTCGCTGCGCTCGCGGCTGATGGATACCGGCCGCAGCATACCGGTAGTCGGGTCGCTCATTCCGGAGAGCCGGAGCGCATCCGGCGCCCCTGCTCCGGACAACGGGGCTGCTCAGCGCAAGCAGATCGCCGGCCTGCAGGGAGACCTGCAGGCAGCCAAAGGGAAGCTTCAGGCCGCCGAGGCGGAGAAGGCATCCCTTGAGAAGGAAATCAACGACCTGCAGGACAAGCTCGACCAGCTGATCAAAAGCGACGAGCAGAAAAAGCTGAGCAGCAGCGAATATCAAGCCAAAATTGCGGAGCTTGGGGGAATGTTCGCCTCGATGACGCCAAGCAAAGCGGCTCCGATCATTCAGAATATGACCTTGGATGAAGCCGTTCTCGTGCTGAACTCGATGGACAGCCGAGCCCAAGGAGCGATCTTGGCCAAGATGGATCCAAAGCGGGCAGCCGAAACGGCAGCGAGACTGAAGGATTCCGTTCCGGTCCAGGATCAGCAGATTGCTGCCCTGCAATCGAGAATCCAGCAGGCTTCAAGCGCAGCTCCTGCATCCGGCTCCGCACTGCTCAGCGAAGATCAGCTCAGCAAAACGTTTGAATCGATGGATCCGGCGAAGGCGGCGCAGCTGCTGCTGTCGATGTCGGATGTGAGCCCGAGCAAAGTGCTTCGGATTCTTGGCTCGGTCAGCGATTCCAAACGCTCGTCCATCGTTCAGGAGATGTCGGGACTGGACAAAAAGCTGACGTCTCAGCTCGTGAGCAAGCTCATGGCGGGAAAATAGAATAGGAGGTGAACCATGGAGATCACGACGACTCAACCGGCTGCTGCGACCGGCTCGGGGACATCTGTCCAAGCGGCCGGAGGCAAGGCGGCCGGGGCGGCTCCGTTCAGCCAAGCCATGGCTGGAGCCTTGCAGACGGGCGTTCAGGGTCAAGCGTCCCCGAACGCGGGAACGGCGGCTCCGCAGGACGCCGTAGCGGCTGCTGCGGCATTGGCAGCCGCTATGGCGCTGAGCGCAACCGCCGCCCAGCCTGACGGCGCGGAGCCGAGCGTCCCTGCTCTGGCAGACGGAGCGCTCCCGGAAGCTCTGCAGCCAGCAGAAGCCGATCCTGCCGCTGCTTCCTCCGAGGAGCAGGCAGCCGAGCCGCTGCTTGCCAAATTGGAGGAGCTGCTGGATCAGCTCTATGAAGGCAAGGAAGAGGATGGCTCCATTCCGCTCGAGGATTGGCAGCAAGCGGCCTCCGAGCTGGGAGCGCTGCTTGCGCTGCTCGGCATTCAGCCGCCTCCTGCAGGGAAGCTTGCAGGCGGCGGCCAGCAGGAGCAGGATGAGCCCGCAGCCGCTTCCGCAGCGACAGCTGCCAAAGGGGAAGTAGGAGAGCTTCTGCTGGCGCTGAGGCAGCAATTGCCCGACATTCTCGCCAAGCCATCCGGAAAGGTCGATTCCCAGTCGCTGACCCAGGCGCAGCTGACCAAGCTGCAAAGCCTGCTCGAAGCGCCCCAACCAGCCAAATCCGCTCCAGGCGGAACGATCCCGGCCGGCCGGCCTGAAGGGACTCCTTTGACAGGAATTCCGGCTTCCGGCACAACGCTGCTGGCGAAGCTTGAAGCTTCTTCAGCCCACATCCGAGCGGCGGTAAGCGCCTCTGCCGGAAGCGCTCAGGCGGACGATGCCGTGCAGCCGGCCATGCTCATGGCGGAAAGCAATGAACAGCCGTCGTCAGCCGCTGCGGTCTCAACAGGAAATGTCCAGCTGGGAGCTGCGGTTCCGGACAGTGCGGAAACGGTCGTGAAGGTGCCCGCTCATCGGTTTGCCCAGGAGGTGGCCGGGCTTGTCTTGAAAAAGCTTGATGTCTCGTCTTCATCCGGCATGACCGAAGCAAGACTGACGCTGACTCCGGAAAACTTGGGACAGGTGGACGTCAAGCTTCAAATCCACAATGGCCAATTGACGGCGCTGTTCGCAGCGGATTCGCCGGCGGCGAGGGAAGCGATCGAGAACCAGCTGGGCCAGCTCCGAATGTCCTTGCAGAACCAAGGCTTCCAGGTTGACCGGCTTGATGTATCGGCCTCGAGCCAGCTTCAGACCTCGCTTTCATTCGGCCAGCAGAGCCGGGGCGGAGGCGGACAGGGCGGCCAGTTTGCGCGAAACGGCTCCGACCGCCTTGAAGATCAGGGCGTGCAGGAGGCTGAAGTCATCCAAACCGCCATTCGCGAGCTTGGATACGGCAGGGCAATTAACGAGACGGCATAAGCCGGCTTCAAGGGGGATCAACGATGGCAGCATCCGTGAACGCCAATTCCATTTATCCGTTCGTGAGCCAAAAGAATTCCAAGGCGGCGTCGACAAGCATGGACAACTCCACGCTCGGCAAGGATGCTTTCCTGCAGCTTCTGGTCGCACAGCTGAAATATCAGGACCCGATGAATCCGTCCGACAACACGACTTACATCGCCCAGCTCGCTCAATTCTCCTCTGTCGAGCAGCTGTCGAACATTTCCGGACAGCTCAACGTCCAGGGACAGAATCTTGGACTTACATCCGATCTCATCGGGAAGCAGGCGGAATGGGACATCTTTGATGCTGCAGGCAAGCTGACGACCGAAAGCGGCCTCGTCGATTCGGTCGTGCTCAAGGACGGCATCCAGTATATCGTCTCCAGCGGCAATTATGTTCCGATCGACGCGCTGAAGTCCATTCGATCCGATGCGGCGGAAGAGACTCCGGAACAGTTGCCGGAAGAGTCTTCCGGAGAACAGCCGGCAGGAGCCTGAACGAGCAGTATCCATCCATTTAGGAGGTTGATAGATTATGTTGAGATCTATGTATTCGGGCGTTTCCGGCATGCGGGGCTTCCAAACCAAGCTTGATGTCATCGGCAACAATATTGCGAACGTGAACACCGTCGGCTTCAAAGCGGGACGGGTCATGTTCCAGGATATTCTGAGCCAGACTGTCGCAGGAGCGACGCAGCCGGAAGACGGAGCGCGAGGCGGCAAAAACGCGCAGCAGATCGGTCTTGGCGTGACGGTGGCCTCCATCGACACGGTGCACACGGCGGGCAGCGCCATGACGACCAACGTGCCGACGGATCTGCGCATTGACGGAGACGGATTTTTCGCCGTCCGTCCTGCGGGAATGGAGGACGGCTTCTACCTGACGCGTGCCGGCAATTTCTCGGTCGATGCCGCGGGACAGCTGGTCAACGCTGACGGCGCTCTCGTGCTGAGCTCCGACGGCGAACCGATTTCGCTGGCTGGAGTCAGCGCCTTCACGATCGGCAAAGACGGTTCGGTGACAGGTGTCAATGCAGACGGAACGACAGGAGATGTCATTGCCACCATAGGCGTCGTGAAAGTGACCAATCCGAACGGACTGGAAAAAATCGGCGGCAACCTTTACCGCTCTACGGTGAATTCCAATGCCGAGGAGCTGGCTATCGGAGCTCCCGGAGATCCGGAGACCGGAACAGGGAACATCGTGGCCGGCCAGCTGGAGATGTCCAACGTCGACCTTACGAGCGAGTTCACGGAAATGATCGTTGCGCAGCGCGGTTTCCAGGCCAACTCCCGAATCATTACGACATCGGATGAAATTCTTCAAGAGCTCGTCAATCTGAAGAGATAATTGATCTAGCCCTGTAGAGTCTGGATCCGCCGGCCGAGCTCCGCTCGGCCGCATCGGTTCCGCCAACGGGCAGCCGCGGGAGGGTTCACATGATTGAAGTAACAAGGCTCAACGGCAGCAAGCTGATGATCAATGCCCTGCTGATCGAGCTCCTGGAAGAAACGCCGGATACGCTCGTGACGATGACCACCGGCAAAAAAATGGTCGTTGTGGAGTCGGCTGCCGTTCTGGCCGGGCGGATGACCGATTTCTACCGCTCCATCGGCCTCGCGGCTTCATCTCATAAGAGTGGATATACGGAGGAATAGGCGCTATGAAAAAAATGCTTCCCTGGCTGATCACGACGCTGCTGGCCATCTCGCTGATCGCTGTTGTGGCGGTCATCCTGTACAACTCGCTCCTGAAGGAGCCCGCAACGGCTTCGGGAGGGGATGCGGCCAAGACGACGGCGGCAGCCGCCAAGGTCAAGCCGCTTACGGCTGACGAACGGGTCGAGGTCACGTCAGAGCTCAAAGATATCAAGCGCAACCTGAAGGACGGCAACAAATTCCTGCTCGTGAGCTTCGCTTTCCAGCTGGACAAAAAGGCGACGAAGGAAGACTTCGACAAGATCAAGGATATCGTCGTGAAGCCGATCATCAACCGTACGCTTGCAGATACGGAAGCCCAGGCGCTGCAAGGCTCGGCCGGGCAGGATGCGCTCGAGGCCAAGCTGCTGAACCAAATCAATGAAGTTCTTCCCAAAGGCAAGCTGATCAAGGTTTCCATCACGGACTATACGTTGACGGAAATCTAGGACGGCCAAGTGAGATAAGCGAAGGAGGTGAGAGTGATGGTGGATGTGCTTTCCCAGAATGAGATCGACGCCCTGCTTGCCGCCTTGTCGTCAGGAGAGATGGATGCGGAGGAGCTGAAGAAGGAAGAAAGCCAGAAGAAGATCCGCGCGTACGATTTCAAGCGGGCAGTCCGTTTTTCCAAGGACCATATTCGAAGCTTGACCCGGATACATGAAAACTTCGCCCGATACTTGACGACTTATTTCTCGGCGCAGCTGAGAACGTTTGTGCAGATCAGCGTCGTGCAGGTGGAACAGCTGCCGTACGACGAATTCATCCGCTCGATTCCCAAAATGACCATTCTGAACATCTTTGAGGCGGAGCCGCTGGAAGGAAGGATGGTGCTTGAAGTCCATCCCAACGTGGCCTATTCCATGGTCGACAGGCTGCTTGGAGGCACAGGAACCGCTCCCGCCAAGATCGGGGCGCTCACGGAGATTGAAACCATGATCATGGAGAAAATCTTCAGCCGTGCCTTCGAAAGCCTGCAGGAAGCCTGGAAAACGGTGTACGACATTTCGCCGAGGCTGGATTCGCTGGAAACGAACCCGCAGTTCATGCAGATCGTTTCTCCCAACGAAACGATCGCTTTGATTTCATTGAGCACGAAAATCGGGGATACGACCGGCATGATCAACTTGTGCATTCCGCATGTGGTCATCGAGCCGATCATGCCGAGATTGTCCGTGCATCACTGGTTCGTATCCCAGAAGAAGTCGCGTGCCCCTGAAGAAGTGGAGATCCTGGAGCAGCGCGTACATAAAGCGAAGCTGCCGATCATAGCCGAGCTCGGAGAATCCTCCATTACGGTTAGAGAGTTCATGAGCCTTGCCGCAGGAGATGTCATTTCCTTGAAGAAGCCGGTCGGCGAAGGCTTGCATATCAAGGTTGGAGAAAAGCTGAAGTTCATCGGCAGCCCGGGGTCGGTCCGCGACCGCCTTGCCGTCCAGGTGGACGAGATCGTAAGCGAAGGAGCAGACGAAGATTATGACGAGTAAGGATTATTTGTCCCAGGAGGAGATCGATGCCCTGCTCCGGCAGAGCTCGGACGGTTATTCCGCCGCTCCTTCCGATACGGCAGGCGAGGCGCAGATCTCCCAATACCTGAGCTCCATCGAGCAGGATGCTCTGGGCGAGATCGGCAACATCACGTTCGGAAGCGCGGCTACCGCGCTGTCCACCCTGCTGGGAAGAAAAGTGGATATCACGACTCCGCAGGTCGCCCTCATCAAGCGGGAAGACCTCGCCGACGAATTCCCCCGGCCTCATGTCGCGGTGTCGGTCAGCTATGTTGAAGGCTTTCAAGGCATCAATTCGCTCGTCATCAGGACAAAGGATGCCGGCGTCATCGCCGATCTGATGCTTGGCGGCGAAGGCGACGTCGGCCAGACGGAGCTCAATGACATCCATATCAGCGCCGTGCAGGAAGCGATGAACCAAATGATGGGTTCATCGGCGACATCGATGTCGACCATCTTCAACCGGATGGTCAACATCTCGCCTCCCGGCATCGATATCCTCGATGTGGAGCAAGGCGGAGGACTCGCCCAGCTGCCGCCGGATGACGTCTTCATCAAAGTCAGCTTCCGGCTGATGATCGGAGACTTGATCGATTCGACGATCATGCAGCTGCTGCCGGTCAACTTCGCCAAGCAGATGGTCGACACGCTGATGGGCGGAAGCGGGGATGAGGCCGCCGCAGCATCTGCCGCTCCATCGATTGAAGCGGCTTCAGCAGCCCCGCATTCGGAACCGCCGGCTCAGCAGCCCGTCCAGCAGCAGCCTGTCCACGAACAGCCCGTTCATCAACAGCCTGTGCAGCAGCAGCCTGTTTACGAACAGCCGGCGTATCAGCAGCCGATGGCCGACATGCACGCCGCGCCTGCTGTCCACAATCAAGGTCCGCAGACTTTCGGCGCTCCGGCAGGCCGCAACGTCAATGTCCAGCCGGTTCAATTTTCCGGTTTCCAGCCGGGATATCCTCAAGGAGACGAGAGCAATCTCGGCCTGCTCCTCGATATCCCGCTGAAAGTAACCGTAGAGCTTGGACGCACGCAAAAACAGATCAAGGATATTCTTGAGCTGTCGCAAGGCTCCATCATCGAGCTCGACAAGCTGGCAGGCGAGCCCGTAGACATTCTGGTGAACAACAAGCTGATTGCAAAAGGCGAAGTTGTCGTCATCGATGAGAATTTCGGGGTCCGGGTCACGGATATCGTGAGCCAGTGGGACCGCATGACCAAAATTCAATAAGTGCATCCAGGGAGGAAATGACAAATGGCAAACCGTATTCTGATCGTTGATGACGCTGCATTCATGCGAATGATGATTCGCGATATTCTGACTAAAAACGGGTACGAGGTCGTGGGCGAGGCTCAGGACGGATCGCAGGCGATTGAAAGATACAAGGAAGTCAAGCCGGATCTGATCACGATGGACATCACGATGCCGGAGATGGACGGCATCGCCGCCTTGAAGGAAATCAGGAAAATCGACCCGAACGTTAAAGTCATCATGTGCTCGGCCATGGGCCAGCAAGCGATGGTCATCGACGCCATTCAGGCCGGCGCGAAGGATTTCATCGTGAAGCCGTTCCAGGCTGACCGGGTCATCGAGGCCATCAAGAAAACGCTTGGGTAACGGAAATGCCATTGTTAGCCGGATTGGCGGCTCAGGCGGCCGCTCCTTCCGCTTCGCCCAAGCCTGATGGAACGATTGATTATGCCCTTCCTTCCGGCGGGAGCGAGGTGCCGCACTTCGCGAGCGGGGGCATGACGGGCAGCGTAGTCTGGGTGCTGGTTTCGCTTGCTCTTGTCATCGGATTGATCACCCTCCTTATTCGCTGGCTGTCCAAGCGAAGCCAGCTGATGGGGGGCGCAAGAGCTCTTGAACAGCTTGGAGGATTGACGCTCGGACCGAACAAGTCGATCCAGGTCATTGAAACAGCCGGCACCATCTATGTTGTCGGCGTCGGCGAGAATGTGACGCTTCTGGACCGGTTCCCGGCAGGGGAAGAAGCGGACAGCCTCCGCAGCCAGCTGCTGGAGAAGCGCAATGCCTCAACCGGCGTTCCGCTGGGGGAGTGGATGCGGAGAATCCAAGGCAAGACAGGAGAAGGGAACCGGTCTGTTCAAGCTTCGGCCGACGGAGACAAGGAAGAGGCCAAGCGGTTCCAGAAGCTGCTGCATCAAAAGCTCGAGCAGCAATCCAGGCAGCAGGAAGAGCTTGAACAGCTGTTCCAGGAATCTAGAGACAGGGATCGGTTGAGGGACGAATGACTAGAAAACGTATGCTTTCGCTGATGACTGTCCTGGCCATGTCGCTCGCCTGGCAGAGCGCCGCTTACGCCGAGCCTCTGCCGGGCATCGATATCAACATTGGCGGGGATAGCGCCGGAGGAACGAGCGCTTTATCCATCGTATTGATGGTGACCGTTCTGACGGTTGCTCCTTCCTTCCTTATTCTTATGACCAGCTTTACCCGGATCGTCATCGTGCTTGGTTTCGTGCGTACTTCGCTCGGAACCCAGCAGATGCCTCCGAATCAGGTTCTGATCGGTCTGGCGTTGTTCCTGACGCTGTTCGTCATGTCTCCAACGCTGTCGCAAGTGAATGATACGGCTCTGCAGCCTTATATGAAGGGCGAGCTGACTCAGACGGAGGCGCTTGAAAAAGCGGCTGTGCCGATGAAGAAGTTCATGTTCCAGCATACGAGGGAAAAGGACCTGCTGCTGTTTCTGAACTACACCAAAGCGGAAAAGCCCAAAACCTATCAGGATATTCCGATTACGGTGCTGGTGCCGGCATACGCGATCAGCGAACTAAAGACAGCGTTCCAGATGGGATTCATGATCTTCATTCCCTTTTTGATTATCGACATGGTTGTTTCCAGTACGCTGATGGCGATGGGGATGATGATGCTGCCGCCGGTCATGATCTCGCTTCCTTTCAAAATTCTGCTGTTTGTCCTCGTAGACGGGTGGTATTTGGTCATCAAGTCGCTGCTGCTCAGCTTTAATCCGTCATGACCGCAGAAGAAGGAGGGGAATGCGATGAGTTCCAATTTCATCATCGGCCTGGCGGGCCAAGCGATGTTCGTCATGCTGAAAGCGAGCGCGCCCATGCTTATTCTCGGGCTTGTCGTCGGCCTGGCCGTCAGCATTTTTCAAGCGACGACCCAGATCCAGGAACAGACGCTGGCGTTCGTCCCCAAGATCGTCGCCGTATTGGCCGCGGTTCTGCTGTTCGGTCCGTGGATATTGAACACGCTGGTGGATTTCACCTACAACCTGCTGAACAACCTGCACAACTATATCGGGTAGGCAGAGGCTGATGGAACAATTTCTTAACGGTTTCCCTATTTTTTTGCTGATTTTTTGTCGAATGACCTCTTTTTTTGTAGTCGCGCCTGTCTTTTCCACTCGAACCGTGCCGGCGAGGCTCAAGAT
>Ga0194137_10000688_pt1 | contig 21747 bp, 15 predicted proteins | sample TARM_MetaG_T3_14_FD_134025 | JGI IMG/M metagenome (GOLD analysis project Ga0194137, IMG submission 134025) | Freshwater microbial communities from Pennsylvania, USA, analyzing microbe dynamics in response to fracking - TARM_MetaG_T3_14 (version 2) | ecosystem: Environmental > Aquatic >... | reverse complement strand
TTTGAATCCCAATTTCTCAACGTTTGTGCTGAAACTCCTAATATCTTTGAGAATTCTCTTATAGAGTAATATTTACTCATTATTTATCACCTCAAAGATATTATTCCATAAAAACTTATAAAACTCAACATATATTTATAACTTTTTATAAGTTTAAATTAACAGTTGCTGCCCTTCTCAAACCTCAGCAAAAGCCCTAGGGCACTACTTCTCGTCTAAGATCTTTTTCAAATCAATCTTCTGATGAACATTCAGTGCCTCTTTGTGCTGCTCAATCCAAACCAACTGTTTGGGCGTCACCTTCTTGGTACCCAGCAGTTGAAACCTCACGGAAGTAGCCCCAAAGATGACCGAACCTCCATGGATGTGTTTTCGTAGATCCCGCACTTTCCCACTTTTAAAGGCTCCCTCAGGACTCAGCACCCCAAGAAGTGCTCTGTTATTCTCCATACTCCATTCCTCACTTTCCATGGTCCATTTCCTTCCATGAGTGCCAAGAAGGAAACTGCTGCCCTTCTTATACACAAGTTCTTTTTATCTTACCATGAAAAAGGATACAACGAAAATGTTGTACCCTTCTTTATTGAGCATTGAGCCGGTACTACATAACAGTGCGCTCTGGAAACACCTTTCACTTCCATCTCCATCCCACCGCTTCTGATCATGTCCATTTGAAAGATCTACCAAAAACTACTAACGGATTAACCAGTGTCTTACAAAGCTACTCCATGACTTTTCTCATGATCATATGATGATCTTTTATCCAGTACTTCCTTAGGATTCCTTAGGCAACACCAATGGCACTCCACCCACTTATACGAAGAAGCTTACTTGTCCCCTCAAGAAATTAAGTAGGTAGGGGACTTCTTTAAAATCCCCACCTACTTTTCTCAAGTGAACTCTTTTTTCCCGCAAAGGCTGTATAAAGTTCTCTTCTTCGTCATGGATCTTATTTCTCAAAGGCAAACCGCAGGGCTGTTTGATAACTTTTGAGGTAATGCATCTCAATGTCTCTCATCTCTATGGGCATCCCATAAACCAGACTTCCTTCAAAGGTTTCTCCCGGAAGGATGGTCTCTCCACCAAAAGTATCTGGGTCTGCCTGAACCCCAGTGGTGCGCTCATAGGCTTCTCTTGAACCTGTATCATTGACCACATACTGAAAATCCGATGCCCCAATGCTTTGTTCTTCCCCAGAGATGTTTTTCACTCGAAAACTCACCACCACATATTCTCGTCCTTCTTTTGGCCCATTGATCCATTCACTGGCCTTTTCTGCCTTGGTAATGGTGATCTCCAACCCCTCACCTATGGCTACCTCTCCTAGGCCATAAATCTTCTCTTTTGTCTCTTCAGTGGGTCCCTCCACAAGGCCTCCTGAATGAGGAGCCACCTCCCCAGTTGGGCTCTCCTTAGGGGCACAAGATAGAATCAGCAAAAAACTCCCTAGAATCATACTCAAAATACCTACCCATTTCTTCTTCATGGATTTTCCTCCTCTCTTAGAAGCTTCCACCTCTATTCTTGAAACCCCTCAAATACCGCCAGAATTTCCGCCGCCCTAGGATGATTCTCCACTTCATAGGTGGTCTTCACGGCCCCTGCTTCCAACAGACTATAGGTGTTACTTAACACAAAGGGTCCACTGATCCACGCCGAATCTGAAGTCTTGGCATCATACCCATTGTCCTCAATGAACTGCCTATAGCGAAGGGCTGTATCATTCAGCACATCAAGATTGTAATAGAGCAAGGTCGCCATCTCTTCATCCAGGGTTATGACATATTGCCCCTGGGTGCCATACAGGCTATTTAACATACTGCTTTCTCCATAGGACACCACCTCCGAAGACAACCCTATGGCGTGAAAGGATGAAAGTAACCTTTGGATATCCTCTGTTTCACCTTCTTCTTTGGTAGCTGGCGTTTCAATTTCTGGTCCAGGGGGTGTCACCACAGGGGTTTTATCCTCTTGGGCACCAGCGCATCCCAGAAGAAACAACCCTACAATCATCGTAAAGAGCATCCCTAAAAAGTGCTTCTGTCTCTCTTTGTTCATCCTCTTTTACACTCCTTTCCTGTCTCTTTTATAGGCCACATCCATGACCTTACTCTCTCCTCTTGAAATAGAGTCTTGCACCAGTGGTCCCCACCGTGAGTTCGTCTCCTTCTTCCATATAGTGTAGAAACATGCCATCTCTCTCCATACCAAAGTACAGGGCAAAGTTATAATCATCCATGGCATTTCCCGTATTGGGTTCTAGTTTGAAGGCTGGATTTTCTGAAGCATCGGTGTATGCTCTAACAGAGCCTCCCCCGGACCAAGGATCCGATCCTCCCCCAGTTCTCGTCATGGTGAAACTGCCTCCTTGAATGCTTAAGGTCACGTCAATGGATAAGGTTTCCATGTCTCCTCCTCCATAATAGATGCCATAATTCACCCAGGTGCCTTCCATGCCCTTGCCTGTAGATGCTTTCTTTTCTTCTTCCTGTACCCTTAAGGTCACCTGATCTGTGGCCACCGCTTTGCCTGTGGCATCATGAAGCGTGACTTTGGCCTCATATGTACCAAAGGCACTATACTCCGATGCCACACGAGAGGTTCTTCCGTCGTTGGCCTCTTCTACTCGTCCATTGCCAAAATCCCATGAGAAGGTATAGTTTCCTTCCATGGAGGCCACTGCTTCAAACTGATGCCAATAGGGTAACGCATCCTTCGTTACGTCCACCACCACATCTTTACCTCCTTGGATGCGCACCGAAAGTTTTTCTTCCCCCAACTGATACTCATGGACAAGTACCTCTCCTTGATAGATTTTCACATTCACCAGGAGATTTTCTGGAGGGAGCTCTTTCATGGGTGGGGCCACTTGAAACCTCTTACCATGTTCCACTTTGGGTATCTCTGTTTTATAGTCTTCATTGTTGTTTAGTAAGACCACCCCATGGAAAGGCGTCTCTGAAGGACCCAGCACCGGCAAGGTGGGGGTAAAGGAAAGTAAATCTTCCTTAGATAAGGTGGTATTTTTCACCTTCTCCAAAATCTTTTTCTCATTGTCAAAGACAAGGTCCGTAGCAGACAGCTGGACCTTTGCTTCCAGCACCTCTGCCCCCAGATGATGAAACACTGCCACTAGGCCTTTGGTCTCTCCTTTGACATAAGGCACCAAAAGGCGAGGAAACTTCCCAGTCCCATCGTTCACACGCCCCACATGAGGCTCTTCCATCACCCGGTGCTCCATGTCTAATCCCTCTAAGAGATACACATCCCCTGGCAAGGTGGATGGCTCCGTATCCACATAGAAGCTTTGAGATACCGTGGAGTCGCCCATTAGGACATAGGTAGGCATCAAGTTATAACGCAGCACCGCCACACCCCCATTTTGGATGGTCACGGTATTCCTTTGGATGCGATTTTTTAAGGTCATCACATCCACTTGTCCGCCGGCAATGTGATGCACTGGGGGCATATAGCGTCGGGTATAGGCTTCTCTAAAAAAGTTTGCATAGGCCGCCTCGGCGGATTCCTTGTGGACACTATGGACATACCCATCAAAGGACACATTGATGCTGGAGGCCATGCTATAGTTTTGGGTCACCGTCTCACACATCTCTTTAAAGGCCAACGCCGGGTCCTCCACCTCTGGCTGCCGTGTATCAAAGAGATAGGCCAAGAAAGAAGACACTCCATAATCGTGATATCCATTGTAGGCATAGTAAGGCTTACTGGCATCAATGCTGGGGTGTATCGGGGCATCATAGCCTACTTTTGTCCCGATGAAGCGTCCCGCATATTCTGCTGTGGCCTCAAAGAACCACATGTTGTTGGCAAAGAAGCGATACACCTCCGTGCGGTTTCCCGTGAAGGTATTGTCCACCAAGCTCTTCAACCCCGTGGTGCCCATATAGAGCTGCTTTACCCCAAGCTGATGATACTGTACCACATGGAACAGTTCGTGGGCTGCCACCGCCGCCATATCCCCTTCTCGATAGGTGGACGGCATGATGATGTTCCCTGTGGTGGCGGTTTTGGCCACGGCACCAGAATACCTGGGGTCAATGTACACACAAATGGGATCCGCCACCCTTTCTTCTGTGCCAGATTCTGAAAGGATTTTTCCCCGGGTGGTTTTGGGCACCCCTTGTTCCCCAAAGAGCGCTAGATACTCCTCATAAGCTGCAGAAAAAGCCGCAGCCATCTCATGGGCCAAAGTGGGTATGCTGGGATCGACTTTGGCATCCTCCACCCGGTAATAGACCACAAAGTTTTCATGCTCATCCTTCACCGCCACAAACTCTTCCACCAAGGCATCTTTCACCGCCACATAGGTTTCCTCCGTGAGTTTCACCACAGCATTTTTCACAGACTTGGCTTGATTGTATACATACTCTATCTTCTTTTTTTCCTTCTCCACCTGCTCGCCCACCATTTTCTTGGTCCCTTGATACATGACGCTGACAAAGCGGCGGAAGCTGCTAAAGTGGGTGGTGCTAAAATAAAGCTTTCCTTCTTCTTCCACATAAATGGCCTCGGTTCTTACCCAAAGTCCTTGGAACTCGTCAAAGATCTGATAAGCACTTTGCATCGCTTCTTCTTCATCTACAACGTCTAGGCCAAAAAACACCGGGCTTTGGAAAAAGACATGGTCTCCATTTTCCAAGGTGATCTCAAACTCCTCGCGTACTTCAATGAAGGGATTTTCCTCCCTGGCGGGCATCTCATAGCGAGAGAGGAGAATGGTGGTCTCTTCCGCCACAGCCCCTTCTGGCACGATGAGGCGAAAGCCCTCACCCTCAAGAAAATTGTCCTCAAAAGGAGACAGGGTGCCTCGAAGAAGCACTTGTTTTTCTTGGGCAATAAACTCCACCTCCAGGACTTTTTTCCCCGCCAAGGGATCCTCAAAAACCACCTCATGAACCCCTGGAGACAGGGTTTCTGGAACCAACACCGTCACTTCCCCTCCTTCGAAGCGAAGAATGGGCGCAAAGATGCCCCCAATGGTCACCTGGGTCTCTGCTCTAAAAACCTCACCGAAATCTTCTCCGTGAAGGGTCAGGGCACGACCTGGATAGGGTTGACCAGTCACACGCTGAAGGGCCAAAGGCTCTTCCTTGGCTGAAAGGAAGCGAAAGAGAAAGTACACCCCTCCGCCCAAAAGTAGGGTCAGGAGGAGTACCACGGCCACACCCTTCCTTGGGCTCTTTTTCACTTTTTTCACAGAGATCACCCCAGGGTGCTCCCCACTAGTCTCCCTGGTGGTGCCCACTGCTTTTCCACAATGACCACAAAATTTCGTTTCCATGTTCAGCGGTGCGCCACATTGACTACAGAATTTCCCCATGAAAGACGCCTCCTTTATTGGGTCTGTTAGAAGCTCCTCCTAATAGACCTAAGTTCTTACTTACAGTATAGACCTCTTTGGGAAAAGTCCCTTCACCCATAGGGGGTAGCTTGCAAAATAATGACCCTACCCTTTTTGGATAGGCACCCACGGCCTAGCAAATAGTCCCCTTTTGCAGGGGGTTTTCCTTCCTTGCACATGAAAAAGAATCTCTAAAGAAGGTTGTTCTTTAAAGATTCTTATGGTGCCCAAGGTTTAGTTTTTCAACAGTCTTAGTCCATTTAAGATCACAAGAATGGTACTGCCCTCATGGAACACCACCCCTAAAGGAAGGTTCACAAGGCTTAAAAAGTTGGAGGCGATGAGAAGAATAATCACGGCCACAGAAAACACCATGTTCTGACGTACAATGCGATTCATTCTTTTGGATAAGCGCACCGTATCGGCTATACGGGGCAAATAATTTTTCATGAGCACCACATCCGCAGTCTCCAAGGCCACATCCGTCCCTTCGCCCATGGAAATGCCCACGGTGGCTGTGGCTAGCGCTGGAGCATCATTGATGCCATCGCCCACCATGGCCACCTTGCCATAGGTGTTCAAGAGGGTTGCAATTTCCTCCGCTTTCTTCTCCGGAAGGCAGCCCGCAATGTATTCATCGATGCCACTCTCCTTGGCAATGGCCTCTGCAGTTTTTTCATGGTCTCCTGTGAGCATGATGCTTTGGATCCCCAATTTATGTAGAGCCGCCACTGCTTCTATGGCCTCTTCCCGCACCACATCTTTCAAGGCCAACATGCCTAAAAACTGGTTTTCAGAACGCACATAAATGACGGTTTTCCCCTCCGAAGCCAAGGCTTCCATCTTTTCTTTCATAAAGGCTTTGGTGCAATCCATCTGTACAAAGCTGCTGTTGCCCATTTTGATGGTGACCCCATTGTGTTTTGCCGTGACCCCAAACCCTGCGTGGTCTTCCATCTCCGTCAAGGTGCCTTGAAAGGTCCCTTGGGCTTCTCTTTTCACATAGTTCACCACCGCCCCTGCCAAGGGATGGTTGGAATACTTTTCAATTTCTCCAATGAGTAGTAGGAACTCATTCTCCTCCACATGAGGGCAAAGAACCACATCGGTGACTTCTGGTTTTCCTTTGGTTAAAGTCCCTGTTTTATCAAAGGCCACAGCTTTAATTTTGGCCAGATTTTCAAGATGTACGCCCCCTTTAAAGAGGATGCCATTTTTGGCCCCATTGGCAATGGCTGCCAATGTAGCAGGGGTTACCGAAGCCACTAAGGCACAAGGCGAGGCCACCACCAGCATTACCATGGCTTTGTAAAAGGCACTGTCAAAGGGTTGGTTTAACAGTAGCCAAGGCACAAAGATCATCAGGGTCACCACCAAAAGCACCCCCTTCACATAGGGTCCTTCATAGCGCTCAATGATTTGCTGAGAGGGTGACTTTTCACTTTGAGCCGATTGTACCAATTCAATGATGCGACTAAAGAGGGTTTCCTCACTGGCCTTGGTCATCTCCATGTGTAAGGTCCCCTTGAGATTCACCGTTCCAGCAAAGACATCTGCCCCAACGGTTTTAAACACCGGTTGAGATTCTCCTGTGATGGCTGCTTCATCAATGGAGGATTGGCCCTCTAGAATCTTCCCATCTGTAGGGATTCGCTCTCCTGGTTTCACCAAGAGGATGTCTCCTTTAAGAAGATCTTTCACGGACACACGCTCTTCAATACCCTCCCGAATTCTCAGCGCATCTTCAGGCTGCAGATTCATCAACGCGGATATTTCTTTGTGACTCTTATTCATGGTATAGGTTTCTAAAGCGCCACTGAGACCAAAGATGAAGATGAGGATGGCTCCTTCCATCCAATACCCGATGAGCGCTGACCCGATGGCCGCTAAGATCATGAGTAGTTCCACATTTAAGGTCCGCTGAGACAAGGTCTCTTGGATGCCCTCTTTGGCTTTATAATAGCCCCCTATGACGTAGGCCAAAAGAAAAATCACTGGAATCAGAGAAGACTCTGTGGTTTCAAGCAGTGTCCAGCCAAGAAGGATCAAGAGGCCACTGACCACGGCCGCTAGAAGCTCCCCGTGGGGTTTTAGTTTTTCCCATATTTTTTGTGGTGCCATTTTCATGCTCATCTCCATTCTTACGCTCTCCTTTTATGATCCATTCATTTCAATTCCCTGACTTTTTCAGGATTTCTATGGTAGGTTTATCATACCTTATAATGTTTTTTCTGTAAATAGAATCTTTCTAATTTGATACTCATTCTTATTAATTGAGAGTGACATTCATTTTCAATGAACATACTTCTCCCTACAAAAAAACCTTCTTTTCTCCGAACCATATCCAAAGGCCTTAGGCTATGGTATAACTATAGAAAAACACCTTTGGAGGTACTATGCCATGGACATTGCCGTGATCACGTGGATTCAACAGTTTCACAACCCCTTCTTGGATGCCTTTTTTCAAGGCATCACCATGCTGGGGGAAGAACTTGTGCTCATTCCCCTGTTAACCATCCTCTACTGGGCGGTGAACAAGAATTTTGGAGAGAAACTAGCCTTTACCATTTTCGCCAATTTTCTACTAAACAACAGCTTAAAAGAGCTTTTTTCCTTTGACAGACCCATTGGAGAAGAAGGTGTTCGGACCCTTCGCCCTGAAACAGCCACCGGCAAAGCCTTTCCCAGTGGCCATAGTCAAAATGGCGCTGCCACCTTTGGTGCCTTGGCGCTGCAGGTAAAAAAAAGATGGTTCACGCTCCTCACCATAATACTTATTGTGCTCATTGGTCTTTCAAGACTCTACTTAGGTGTTCATTATCCCAAGGACGTTTTCGTGGGCATCCTCTTAGGCCTTTTCATGGCCAAAGTCTCCTCTGTACTCTTTGAAAAGATGGACAAAACCAAGCTCTATCTCTTGGTGCTCCTTCTCTTCATCCCCGCCTGGGCCTTTTCCTTTTCCTTGGATTTCATCAAGAGCTTTGCTTCCTATCTAGGCTTCTTCTTGGGGATCCTCTTGGAGAAGAAAGTGGTACAGTTTTCTGTGGAGGGAAGCCTCTTTAAAAAGATCCTTCGGGTCCTTTTGGGTATTGCCCTGGTCCTCCTGATCAAAGAAGGGCTGAAAGTGGCTTTCCCAGAAACCCATCTCTTTGACTTTATCCGATATTTCCTCTTGACCTTTGTGGCCATCGGGGTGTACCCTTGGCTCTTTCAAAAGCTTCGATTGTAAAGAAGTCCCTTCTTTTATGACGCAATTTCTCTCAAGGGCACTGACGTATAAACCAGGGCCATCCTTTAAGTCGGCATTCCTTTTTGACTAATACTATGAATGATGGAGGGTAAAAAAATGATGCAGAATACACACCAACAAAACCACTAAAATCCCTTGCCTTCCAAACACTGCTTAGGCAAGGAGCACGAGGTGATAAACTTGCTCAAATGTCAATGTCATAATGTATCCATTGCGTTCCCTGAAAAAGATCTTTTTCAAAAGATTTCCTTGGAGGTCCATGATCGTCAACGCGTGGCCATCCTAGGCCGTAACGGCTCAGGGAAAACCACCTTACTGAAAATACTATTGGGGGAAGTGATGCCCATTGAAGGCGTCGCCAGCATTCCTGCGTCCTATGGCTACATGCCCCAGGGAACTTCCCCTTCCGAAGACACCTTACAAGAGCTCCTGTGCGATGCGAACAGCTACAGCAAAGAAGTTCGTAAGCTACTAGAGGACTTTCACCTCACAGAGCTCCTCCAAAAACCATTGAAAGAGCTCAGTGGCGGCGAAAAAACCAAAGTGGCTTTCTTGAAGGCCATCCGAAATGATCCTGCCTTCTTGATTTTAGATGAACCCACCAACTATCTGGACGTGGAAAGCATAAAGGTTATGGAGGCCTATCTGCAAAGCTATTCCGGGGCGGTGCTGATGATCTCCCATGATCGGTCTTTCTTAGATACGCAAGTGGAGGCCATCTATCATCTCCATGAAGGCACCCTGAAAAAATATACGGGCAACTACACGGCCTTCAAAAAGAAAAGGCAAGAAGAGCTAAAAAAACAACAAGAAGACTACATGACCTATGTGAAAAAGAGAAACGCTTTAGAAGAAACGGCCCAAGGCATCGCCCAACGGGCCAACAAATATGAAGGTCTTTCTCAAAATGACTATCTCAAAGGGCGCAGCAAAAAACTTCAAGCCAAAGCCAAAGCCATGAAAAAACGTGTGGCCATGATGGCGGTGAAAGAACGTCCCCCCTATGAACGAGAAGTCCACTTGACCTTTGAAAAAGCCCCGGACAAAACCCCAGGGGTGCTTCTTCGGGGCGAAGCCTTGGGAAAATCCTATGACAGGCTTCTTTTTCAAGACCTCCACCTACAAGTACAAGAAAAAGACAAAATTGCACTCCTGGGGGCAAATGGGGCTGGGAAAACCACCCTGATGCGTTTACTTTTAGGAGAGATCCCCCATGAAGGCCAGGTGCACCGATCGCCCTCTGTGAAAATGGCCTACCTGTCCCAAACGCTCACAGGCCTTCAAGAGGACATGACCCCCTTAAGTTTTCTCCAGGATACCCAAAAGGAGGAAGGCGCGTTAAGAACCCTTCTTGGACACTTAAAGATCCATGGAGAGAAGGTCTTTCAGCCCCTTCAAACCTTTAGTTATGGGGAAAAGCTCCGAGTACTATTAGCAAAGGTTCTTCAGTCTCCTTGTCATCTACTCATCTTAGATGAACCCACAAACTTTCTAGATGTGGAGACCAAAGAAGTCTTCGAAGAAGCCTTAAAGGCTTATGAAGGGGCCTTGATCCTCATCACCCATGACCGCACCTTCCTCTCAAAAGTGGCCACGAAAATTTGGCACCTACAAGAGCAGAAGCTCACGGTCTATGACGGCTCCTTTGAGGCCTATGAAGCACGGAAAGCAGCCCCTGAAAAGAACAAGGATGAGATTCTTCTTCTAAAAATGCGCCAAGCCGCCCTATCTCAAAAGCTTCTCACCGCCTCGAAAGATCAAGTCCCTTCTTTAGAAGCAGACTTTTTTGCCTTGGCCAAAGAAATCCATGCCTTGAAAAAAGGCACTCCATAACCTCTAAAAGCATCCAATCCACGGCGTCCAAAAACATGCGCATCTTTTAGGAAGCGCATAAGAAGTCCCCTGCCAGCAGCAAACTGACAGGGGACTTTCTCCATTTTCTATGAGTTAAAAAGTCTAAGGATGTTTCCAAGAAGGATCCCAATGATCCCAAAGTCTGCATCGCTAAAGGTGGTGTTGGCAAATCCTAAGTCTCCTAGTACTGGCAGGAGAAGCACAGGCAAGAAAGTAATGAGGAGTCCATTGGCTAAAGAACCAAGCACTGCCCCTCTACGTCCACCGGTGGCATTGCCAAAGACGCCAGCCGCTGCCCCTGTGAAAAAGTGGGGTACTACGCCGGGAAGAATCACCGGTGCATTGAGGGCAATGAGGGCTGCCATGCCAAGGATTCCACCCAGGAAGCTGGACAAGAACCCGATGATCACCGCATTGGGCGCATAAGGGAAGACCACAGGACAATCCAAGGCAGGTTTTGCATTGGGTACGAGCTTTGTGGCAATGCCCTTAAAGGCTGGGATGATTTCACCCAGGATGAGACGAACTCCGGCCATGATGACGAAGACACCACCGGCAAAGGTAATGGCCTTTAAGAGGGAGAAGATGATGAAGTTTTGACCATCGCTCAATTGACTTTGTACAAACTCAGGACCTGCTGCCACAGCAACAATCAAGTAGAGAATCCCCATGGTGATGGAGATGGCCACTGAAGTATCCCTCATAAAGAGGAGCCACTGGGGGAAGTTCATCTCTTCTGTAGATTTGGATCCCTTTCCAACGAGTTTCCCCACTTGGGCAGAAAGCCAATAACCTGCGGCACTGAAATGACCCAGAGGAGCACTTCCTGAAGAAAAAAATCTTCAAGAAGTGCTCTGGGTCTTTCTAGGCTTTTACCCTTTTTTGGTTTTAAGGCGCTACTTTTGTCACCTCTTCCAAAAGAGCCAAGCCATAGTCATGGACCATGAGGCTGATTTTCCCATCTTGCACTTCATACAAAGTGTCCGTATAGGCATCCCGAAGGGTACTGCCCTCTGGAAAGGCTTTGGAGACGTCTAAGGGTACTTCTCCAGGTTCTCCATCATAGACCATGGTCTTATTCATCAACCCTTGGGCCTCATAGGTACGAAGGAACACAAAGGGTTCTTTGGAGAGGGTTTCATGGAGCCCTGCTCCCACAGAAAGATTACGGTTTCTAAAGGTCCCCAGCTTTCTAAAGTGAGTGAGTACCTCTTCATCCACTTCCTCCCAGTTCATGAAGGAACGAGTCCCTTGGGTGGCATCCGATCCCCCCTCTCCCATGGGTCTTGCGGTTTCATCGCCATAAAAGATCTTCACCGCTCCGGGTAAAAGAAGAAGGTTCTTGCCTCCTTCCAGGAGTCTATCTCGGTTGTACAGGGCCGTATCATGCTGAGAAATATAACTCAGCACATTAAAGGGTGTTTCCCCATTGAGTGCATTGGCGTAGTTCATATACACCGAATCCAGCGGTCCTTTACGAAAGGCTGGGCCATCTCTTTTCAGCCCTTGGAAGGTGAAGTTGATCAAGGCATCGAAACCATGGTCGTAGTAATAATTTCTGAGGACCCCATGTCCCCAAACTTCACCCACCATGTAGAACCCTTCCGTCCAATCCGCTCCAGGCTTCTCTGGATTGTTTTGGCGATATCTTGCCAAGGCCTCTTCCACAGATTCCTTCAGCTCCGCCCAACGCTCCACTTCCACATGCTTGGCCGTATCAATACGGAAGCCATCAATGCCAAACTCTTCCACCCAAGCAGAGAGCCAGGTGATGATATACTCATAGGGGGCAAGGCCCAAATCTTGTCTCAGGTCTTTGGCTGCAGGAATGATCCATTGGTCATAGCCTTCTTCTTCCATGGCCCACTTTTTTTCTAAAATGGGGGCCAAACCAATGTCCTCTGTCACCTCTGTTCGGATGTCTGGAAGCCCTGCCAAGGAAAGGGTAACTTCACTTTCCCCTGGGGGATGGTACCCTGGAAGTCCCGCCCGGACCCAGTCTCCCCAGAAGTTGTCAAAGGATCCTGGACTTTCATAGTCCACATACTTATTGTAGTCAAAAAAGTCCATGGTGCTGGTCACTTCATAGTCCTCTGGAAGGTCTACATTTCCATAGTCATAGGTTAGCATATCTTGAAGATTGGGATAGCCCACATGATTCATGACCACATCTAAAAGAATCCGAATACCTTGGCTGTGGGCCGTATCCACAAAGGTACGGAATTCTTCCACGGTGCCGATGTTTTGATCCATCATGGTCCAATCCAAGGCATAGTATCCATGGAAGCCATAATGGGCAAAATCGCCGTTTCTACCGCCACCAATGTACCCATGGATTTGCTCATAGGGCGCGGTGATCCATATGGCGTTGATGCCCAGATCTTTAAAATACCCTTCTTCCAGTTTCTTGGTCATGCCGGCGATGTCTCCTCCATGAAAGGTCCCAATGTTTTTGCCCAGTTCATCCACGGTTTTCCGCCCATAGGACTCATTGTTCTCCGGGTTTCCATCATAAAATCGATCCGTCATGGCAAAATACACCGTGGCATTGTCGTAGGAAAAAACCCCTTCTGTGGAGGTCACATACAGATCTTCCTTGGGTTTACAGGCGGCCAGCATAAGGACCCCTAGAAGGAGGAGGGCAGTGGCCATTTTTTTCTGTTTCTTCATCATCCTCGGTCAACTCCTTTCTTCTTTGTTTCTTTCAGCACCCGAAAGGACATTCCTTCCAGAACCATGGCGTCTTTCACCATGACATGCTTGCCTGTCCACAAGTCTTGTGCCACAAGGACTTGTCCCATAGGGATGCTCACAGGTTTCTTTTGGAGATTGAAAAACACATGGATCTTCTCTCCATCGATTTCCCTGGTGAAGGCAAAGGCCTGGTCCATGACCTGGTGTAGGGTAAAATCTCCGTAGGTGAGCACCGTCTCTTCTTTTCTCAGGGCAATGAATTTCTTAAAGAAAGCAAGGAGGTCCTGGTCTTGGTGCTCTTTGTCCCACACCATAGTCTTTCGGCAAAGGGGGTCTTTCCCCCCGGTGAGCCCCACTTCATCTCCATAGTAGATATAGGGAACGCCTTTATAGAGGAACTGAAAAGCCGTGGCCAGTTTCAGTTTCTCTTTATCTCCCATAGACTCCGTCAAAAACCGTGGCACATCATGACTGCCCAAAAGATTCAACATCTGATGGGTGATTTCTTCTTTATACAGCACTTGATTGTGTAGAAGCACTTGGAACAACTCTTCCATGGACAGCTCTTCCCGGGCAAAGGTATCGATCATGGCATGGCGGAAAGGATAGTTCATGATGGAGTCCAGTTCTTGACCATTTAAGAAGTCTGCGGCTTCATGCATGATTTCTCCAATGAGCACCGCATCTTCCTTCTCCTCTTTCACCGCCCGGCGAAGATCTTGCAAAAAGTCATGGGACAGTTCATCACACACATCCAAGCGATAGCCATCTATGTCCACTTCTTTGATCCAGTACTTGGCCACCTGAAGAAAGTAGTCACGCAGATCTTTATTTTGTAAGTTCACCTTGGGCATATGGGCCACGCCATTGGCAAAAGTATAATAATTGGCTTTCTTCAAGGACACAGGAAATTCATCCAGATGATACCAGTCTTTATAGGCCGAGGCTTCACCCTTTTCTAAAATATCTTGGAAAGCAAAGAAGTCACTGCCCGTATGATTAAATACCGCATCAAAGACCACTCGAATTCCTGCCTCATGGCAACGACGGACCAGTTCTTTGGTCTCTTTTAAGGATCCAAAGGATGGATCGATTTCATAGTAGTCTTTGGTGTTGTATTTGTGGTTTGTGGTGGAGGTAAAGAGGGGGGTAAAATATAGCAACGTAATGCCCAGCTCTTGTAGATAAGGTATTTTATCTAGGATGCCTTTGATGTTTCCCCCAAAATGGTTTTTGGTGGTGGGTTTGTCTCCCCAAGAAGCCAAGACCTCTTCCTGTATCACTTGGTCTGACCCTTCTCCTCGATGAAACCGATCTGGGAAGATTTGGTAGCAAATGGCTTCTTTTAACCAGTCTGCCCCTTGATACACATCTTCTTTGGCGATGTAGGGATACTGGTAGGGCCGAAGCACCCTGGGTTTTTTCTCCCATAGACCCCGCTCATCCATGATCCAGCTTGGCCCTGCTTCCTCTTGGATTTTGAAATAATAGGCATAGCGATTTCTCTTTAAGGCTAAGGTGGTATCGTAATAGGCAAAAAGCCCGTCTTCGTAGGTTTTTTTTAAGGTTTTGATTTGATAAAGGGGGGGATGCATATAGCGGTCTCGATAATAAACCTTCACCTCTGACACTTCCCCTTTGGCTACCCGAAGACGCACATAGAGATGGTCTTCATCTTTGGCATAGGCATAGGGGGCTGAGGTTTCATGATAAATGGCATGATGATTCATGGGCTGATGTCCTCCTTGTGATGTTCTTTTGTCTAAGAAAAAAGTGTCATAGACCACGCTACAACACCTTATTTTTTCTTTTTTACAGATCTCCCTCAGTGGATTGCCTTTTGACAATCTCATAGGGAATGATGAGTTTTCTTCCTTTGACGCCTTCATTGATGGCCTTAACCAGAAGGTCCACAGAGTAGTACCCCAGCTCAAAGGAATTGATGTCCACACTGGTCAAGGGAATGTCGGAGTATCTTGAGAGGATGCTGTTGTTAAAGCTTGCGATGGCCAAATCCTCAGGAATAGCTAGCCCCGCCCCCTTAAAGACCTTGGTGGCCCCAAAGGCGATGAGATCATCGGTGATGATCAAGGCGTCGGGCATGGGATCTAGATTTAAGATCTCCACCCCATAGGTATATCCCGTCTCTTCATCAAACTTTCCGGTGAACAAGAGGGATTCTTCATAGGGCAGATTGCTTTCTGCCAAAGCCTTTTTATACCCCTCAATTCTCTTCATGGTCACCATTTGTCCCACTTCCCCAGCGATGAGGGCAATGCGCTTTCTGCCAATCATGCTGAGATAGGTGGTGAGCTCATAGGCCGCCATATAGTTGTCATTGTCCACATGATTCACCTTCTCCTTATGATCATAGGGCGACCCTATGAGGGAGAAAGGAAACTCAATGGAGGAGAGGTATTCTTGACATTCATCATTGATCTTACTGCTCATGAGGATGATGCCATCCACCTTGGAGCTTCGGATGAAGGTCTTGATGATTTCCAGCTCACTTTTTTGCTCGGTGCTGCTGGAGAGCAGCACATCATAGGAGGCCCCAGCAGCGCCCTTTAGGATGCCTCGAAGAGCTTCTGGGAAGAAAGGATTCAGGAGCAAATCATCCGAACGACTAGGCAAAATAACCCCTAAGGTGCCTGTTTTTCTGGATGCCAAAGACCGGGCAATGGCATTGGGATAATACCCCAGCTCTTCCATAACTTTTAATACTCTTTGCCTCGTCTCTTCACTGATCTTTGGGTGATTACTGATCACTCTGGATACGGTGGAGGGCGATACTTTAGCCTTTAGGGCCACATCTTTTACTGTCGTTTGATTTGTCTTTCTCAAGGCTTTTTTCGCTCCCTTTCCTCATGGATTTTACTTGTTGATTCTTTCTCCTGTGGTGGTGTCAAAGAAGTGGAGTGCCCCATGGTCAATGCCAAAGGTATACTTCTCGTCTTCTGTAAAGTCCAGATGCCCTGGTACAGAAATGACGATCTCATCTCCTGAAGGTAGCTTGGTGTATAAAATCTTCTCTTTACCAAGCATTTCCACCACATCTACAGTGACTTCAATCTTCTCTTGTGCATCTCCTGTTAAGAAACGCTCTGAACGAATCCCCAGAGATACCTCTTTGCCTTCAAAGGCTTTTACGGAAGCTTCATCCTTGTCACTGGGAGATGCTTTGATATGCCCATCTTTGGAGATGAACTGTCCATCCTTAATCATCCCTTCAAAGATATTCATGGTGGGGGAGCCAATGAATCTTGCCACAAATAAGTTGGCAGGTTGATTGTAGAACTCATCAGGCTTCCCTGCTTGCTGAATCTTTCCTTCGTTCATGAGTACGATCTTTGTGGCCATGGTCATGGCTTCCGTTTGATCGTGGGTTACATAAATGGATGTGGTTTCCAGGGCCTTATGGAGACGCACCAGTTCCACACGCATATGCTCACGAAGCTTTGCATCCAGGTTTGACAGCGGTTCATCCATGAGGAAAACCCTTGGTCTTCTTACCATGGCACGGCCTAGCGCTACTCTTTGGCGCTGTCCGCCTGAGATATCTGAAGGCTTTGAGTGCAAATAGTTGGTGATCTGAAGAAGCTCTGCTGCTTCTCTTACGGCCTTGTCGATGACACTCTTTCTTTCTTTACGCATGGTTAAAGAAAAGGCCATGTTGTCATAGACGGTCATATGTGGATAGAGGGCATAGCTTTGGAAAACCATGGCAATGTCTCTGTCCTTGGAAGGCACCTTATTCATACGCTTATCGTTAAAAAGTAGGTCTCCTTCAGTGATGGAATTAAGTCCTGCAATCATTCTAAGTAGGGTGGTCTTTCCACAGCCTGAAGGGCCAAGAATGACGCAGAAGTCTTTGTCTTCAATATCTAAGTCAATGTGGCGCAAAGTAAATTCTTCACGGCCTTCATATTTTTTACCAATATTTTTTAAGGATACTTTCATTTTCTTCTACCTCCATGTTCCTATTATTAACCCTTCACTGAGCCTTGTGCCAATCCTGAAATCAATTGCTTTTGGAGAACCGCAAACAAGATGACGATGGGCAGTGCTGTTAAGAGTCCACCAGCAGCAAAGGCTGGCTGATTCAGTGTTTCTCTATTGTTCATCAGTGTAAAGAGTCCTTGGGCCAAGGTATAGTCGTTGGGATTGGTTAAGAGTACCCTGGGCAGCATATAGTCCATGAACGGGCCAATGAAGGACCACAAAGCAATGATGGACAACATAGGCCTAACAATAGGCATGATGATCAGTCGATAGACCTTCATATTGGAACAGCCATCAATCTTGGCCGCATCATCCAGCTCTGTGGAGATGGAATCCATATACCCCTTTAGGATAAAGGTGTTGGAGGCGATACCTCCCCCTGCATAAATCAAGATCAGCATCATCTGTCTGGAGAAAAAGGGTGCCACAGAGGAGATGACTGAATGCATGGTGAAGTAGGCTGTAATCCCCGCAAAGGCTGGAATGGTCTGAATGAGCATGATGGCCATGAGGCTTGGTTTTCTACCCTTGAAACGGAATCTTGAGTAGGCGTATCCTGTGAAGGAGACGATGAGGATGGTGATGGCCGCTGTGGCCAAGGCAATGAACAAGGTGTTCTTTACCCAGGTGAGGTATAAGGTTTCTTCAAAAAGAAATCTAAAATGCTTCATGGAAAACTCATAACTGCCATCGGTGACTCTATTGAGAATCAGGTATCTTCCCTGATTGCCGTTGAAGGCAGAGATGACCATTTGACTTAGCGGCCATACAATGACAATGGACCATCCAGTCAAGATCAAATAACTCAGCATAAGCATCAGCTTCCCCATGAGGGTCAGAGGCTGCCTGTCGGAAAGATAAAATTCTTGTTTTTTCTTAAATAACTTCATTATAATCTCTCCTCCTTAAAGGCCTTGGAATTTTTGTATCCAATGAATGCAAAGATCATCAGTCCTATCGAGATGACGATGGAGATGGCTGCCCCAATGGATTGATACTGATTGTCCATGGTGAGTTTATAGATATAGGAAATGAGGATGTCTGAGGATCCTGCAAGATTTCCGTACACCGATGGATTAAAGGGTCCTCCACCATTAAAGAGATAGATGATGGAGAAGTTGTTAAAGTTGAAGGTATATTGATTCACCAGCAGTGGCGCTGTTTGGAAGAGCACCATGGGCAAGGTAATCTTTCGAATCTTTTGCCAAGAGTTGGCCCCATCAATGTCCGCTGCTTCATAAAGATCCTCTGGAATGGCTTGTAATACGCCTGTGGATAGGAGGAATACATAGGAGCTACCCAGCCACCCTTGCATCATCACCAGGATGAATCTACTCCAGAAGGTATTGTTCTTAAAATCTATACTGACACCAAAGACATTGGTCACAATTTCCGTCAAAGCTCCAGTATTGGAGAACATGATACTAAAGAACATGATGGTGATAAAGGCCGGTACTGCCCAAGGGAGAAGATAAACCATTCTAAAGAAGGCTTTTCCCTTGATTCTTGGATTGTTTGCCAAAAGTGCCAAGCCAAAGCCAATGAAGATGGCTAAAGTGGTGGCCGTTAACGTCCAAATTAATGTCCATCCAAGAATTCGCCAGAAGACAGATCCCGCTAGACCTTGTCCCAGGGCAATGAGTCTATAGTTTTGGATACCCACCCAAGGGAACTTACTCTGATTTCTGGGGTCCATCCCTGTGAAGGAGAGTAAAATTGCCGTGAAAATTGGCACCAATACGATGAAGGAAATGACGATGAGAGCTGGAATGGAAACCAAATAAGGAAATCCTTCCTCTTCAATGGTTCTGGTGGTTTCAAACCAGTTCTTCTCTCGACTTCCTTTGATGTAGCTCTTTTCTACGCTTCGAATGTCTTTGAAGTTTGCAATGAAGATCCCTGCCGCAAAGAGCAGGAGGACGATGGCCACAATCCCTTCAATCATGAAGATCAAAGACCGGTCAATACGTCTTGCCCCTTCTGCCAAGGTGATGAGTCCCGCGATCCCGTTTCCTTGATAATTTCCATAACCCAGCGCATAAGGAATGGCTGCGGCATAGATGAATAGAAGCCCAATGAAAAAGAGTGCTGCCTTAACGGGCTGCTTGTTTAAGAGCTGACCTAGACCTGGCACCAAAGCCCCCAGTACCGTATTCACAGGCAGGGTTTTCATGGTTTCCACTGGTGTCGTTCGCCTTGCATCGGCAATGTCTGCCGCCACAATTCTTCTGTTCACCTTGATGTAGTCTTTCAGCTCGAACTTCTTGCTCTTCACCAGCTCTCTTTTCATTTTGTCTGGATGCTCATATTCTTTGACATTCACGGCATACTGATAGTTTTTCTTCAGTTCTTTTTGACCGTTTTTCAGTGCTTTTTCAGAAATCAGTCCGTCTCTTCGCTTCTTCTTCAGTTCTTGCAAACGATGATCATAGACTGCTTTTTGCTCTTTTTTAAACTTGTCTATTTCACCACGGATGGTCTCTTTGTTTTCTTCCGAATGGAATTTTTCTGCCTTCCTCAGTTCTTCTTCCAACCGTTTGATGTTGTAGATGATGGTTGGTAGAAGCTTCACATTAATACTGGACTCTCTATAGGCATATTCTGCGTCATAGGTGAGCCCTGTGAATGCTTCATAGAAGTCCACCTTTTGCTTGCTCTGAAAAAGGGTCTTTTCAAGGCCCAAAACAGCGGAAGACAAGGTTTTATCCATGGTCTCCATATAGGTTTTGGTCTTACTTTGGAGCTCTTCTAAAAAACGCTTCTCTTTATGTTCATACTCCTTGAGTTTTAGGAGATAGGGATTTTTGTCTTTTTTGCTTATGAATTCTCTCAGCTGGTTTTTCAAGGCATTTTTATCACTTTTGGGAGCAGTTTTGATCTCCTCCTGCAGCAAAGCAACTTCCTTGAGATACAGATTTTTTCTTTCATATTCTCGTCCAATATAGTCATATAGGACTTTGCTGTATTTTGCCACGATCTCTTCCCACCTTTACAATTTCTTCGTCTTGTTCAGTTCTTCCAGTAAAGAGAGAACCGTTAAAATCAACACCACGTATCCCCCCACCACCAGGTAGTAGAATACGGAATAAAAACTCAGTTCAAAGAATGTATAAGCCAATCCTCCCGCAAGGAGTACTGTCCAGATAAAAATATAAATCCGAGTTAAGGTTAGTTTTTTATAGGTAAAATAGGTTAAAAGTCCAAAGGAAACTGGCGTGACAATCTTAAATAGATACCTAAAAAGCTCCGCGGCCACATAATCATCTAAGGTAGGTGGGTTCTCCTGGGTAAATGCCCCGAAGGCTATGATTTGCTCTTTCCATAGTAAAAAGAGTGCTTCATCTTTGACGCGCATGAGGACGTCTAAAGAACTAGCAAAAATCACCACCGCAGCGGCCACGAGAATGATATACAGCTGCTTTTTCGGAAACTTCTTATAACTGTCCATAACGGTCCATTCTTCCTCTCTCTTTGTCATCACTTTAAGTTCATTGCGGAAATGGTACTTCTTCTTTGGTTCTTGTCCATTCTTTATCTTATCATTTGCAGGCTAAAACTGTCCATAAGGTATAGAAAGAGAGGCCTAAGCCTCTCTTTCCCTTATGTACCTAAATTCTAGAAGTTGAGCATCATGGCATCAAATGCTGCCTTAATTTCCTTATATGCTGCCTCAGCATCAGCAGGCTGTACTGATGACCAAGATAGGATTGCTGTTTCCCATGTTGTCCAAACTGAACCCCATTCTTCGAATAGTGGTCTAGCAGGTGCATCTTGGTAAGAAACCAGTACGTTTTCGATGATGAGCTTATCTTGTTCAGATAAGTCAGAGTTTAGGTATACGTCCGCAGGAACGTTTTCCATGATCTTCCCAGTACCCTTAAAGAAGTCTACTGCGAAATCTGTGTTCATGAGTTCAACGATGAATGCTTCAGCAAGTGCCATCTTTTCGTCGTCGCCTTCATTTCTAGAGTTGATGGCAATTCCCCATCCACCCTTCCAGTGCTTCATTGGCTTTCCAGCAATAGTGATGGTGCCGATGGGCATGATTTCTAGATTTTCTCCAGCTTGCTCTGTGAATGCACCAGCATCCCAAGGACCAGAAATTCTAGCTACGCCTGTTCCACCAGTGGTGAATTCTTCATCCATGAATCCCCAAGTTGCATCTGCATCCCATAGTGGAACATTTGCAGCTTCGGAAGCTTGCCAATATTTGAAAATCGTTTCGATGTTTGCTTGCTTGTCAGCAGAAAGGTCCGCCCATTCAGCAGTCATATCTGAGAATAGTGTGCCATCAGCTTCCATGCCCAGCAGTTCGATGTCTGCAGCATTGGTTACACCAACACCAAACCAAGCGTTAAATACAGGAATCAGTACACTTAGACCAGCATCATTCATTTCGATGCTCTTTGTAAGGTCTACGCCCTGTGCTTCTGCATTGGCTTTGTTTGCATACACGATAAGGGTTTCGATGTTCATTGGGAATGCCAGGTAGTCGCCGTCCACGTTAAAGTTTCCGCCAAGACCTGCATCGTAGTTTGTGAATCCACCCACTGCAGCAGCCATAGCCTTTGCATTCATTGGTGCA
>Ga0194137_10000687_pt1 | contig 21770 bp, 17 predicted proteins | sample TARM_MetaG_T3_14_FD_134025 | JGI IMG/M metagenome (GOLD analysis project Ga0194137, IMG submission 134025) | Freshwater microbial communities from Pennsylvania, USA, analyzing microbe dynamics in response to fracking - TARM_MetaG_T3_14 (version 2) | ecosystem: Environmental > Aquatic >... | reverse complement strand
GAATCGGCTTCCTTTGGTAAAGCCGGGAAGGGTATTGACTTCATTAAATATGATTCGATTTTCTTTGTCTACAAAAAAATCAACTCTTGCCAAACCACTACAACCGAGGGCTTTATAGACTCCCCTGGCGGTGTTCTTTATTTTATTAACAAGGTCTGAATGGATTCGTGCAGGCAAATGGATTTTTGAGTTCTTTAATGTGTACTTTTCATTATAATCAAAGAAACCACCGACAACTTCAATTTCATCTACGGTTCCGAGAAGTAAGTCTCCCTTTCCTAAAACTGCACACCCAACCTCAAAACCATGAATCATTTCCTCTAACACCACTTTTTTATCATAGGTGAAGGCTTCGGTGATCCCTTGATAAAGCTGTAAAGAATTTTCCGCTTTGGTCATTCCGATGGAAGAACCTCCATGGGCAGGCTTTACGTAAATTGGGAAACCCACTGTTTTTGTAAAATCTTCAATTTTCCCTTTCATGGTCTCTTGGGTTATCGACATGCTTTTCGGAACATCATATCCTGCGTAGTGGACAATTTTATGACTTAGGTCCTTATCTAAGCCGATGGCACTTGCGGCGACATTACAACCGACATAGGGCATTCCCATAACTTCCAACAATCCCTGTATACTACCATCCTCGCCCTTTGTGCCATGAAGTACAGGGAAGACGATATCTACTTTCAAAGGAAGAATTCTACCCTTCGCTATTTCAAAAAACTTTTCATTACCTATACCGGGAGAAATTAATAATTCTGTGCAGTCCGGGTCCCTAAACCATAAATCTTTTTTGATGTTCTCTGTACTTCCGGGATATTTTAGCCACTTCCCCTCTCGGGTGATCCCTATGATTACCGGGTTGTATTTATTTCTATCCAAATTCTCAATTACCGCACTGGCAGATTTTAATGATACACCGTACTCAGAGGATTCCCCTCCGAATATCACAGCGACAGTTGTTTTTCCCATTTAGTATTCCCCTCTTTCACAAATCCGATTTCTGATTCGATATCGTATTGAATTTCTACCTTGTTGTCTAAAATCATTTCTCTTGAAAGCATTTTATTCGTGGAAAAGCTGTGACCTTTTTTGTAAATTTGATTGTAACGATATATCTTTTGATCCTCTTTTGCATATCTTAAATTTTCACTTTTTATGCTGTAGAGAATTTCTTGGAAAGTGTCACTCAAAATTCGGCCGTACAGGAAATCCTCATCAAAGGTCAAGGAAAGTTGGAAGGTTTCCCGAGTTTCATTTTTCAACTTGATATCCAGCCAGCCTTCTGAAATAGTGGCATCCACCCCTTCCGGAAATTCTCCCTTTGGTTGGGGAATGGTTTCCGTTGAATGGGAATGTCTTTCGACGATGGTCAAGGGAGTATGAATAAATAGCCAGAATAAAAGGTTACTCAATTGACATATGCCACCGCTTTTCAACGGACGGATCTGATTATTTATCAGCACCAGTCCATCCTTATATTTACCGTGTTTTTCAGCATTTTTTGCCAGCATCCAGAATGAAAAAGTCTCTCCCGGTAAAATTATCACTCCATCCATGGTCTTTGCCACCAGCTTTAAATTATCCACTTTGTTTATTTGATATTTCAAATCATATCCGCTATTATGGTTAATCAGAGTGGATTTTGCTGAAAACACTTCGTATTCTAACAGATCTTTTGCTAAAGTGTTGGAGTATCGGTTAGAATCAAATTTCATCTGAGTATAAAAGAACAGGTTTCTTTGAAACTTTCTAATAGGCAGCAGGAAAGGAAACCTTTCCGTTATTCTTTTTCGCTTCATAACTTTCTCCTTTTAAAGTATTTTCTACATCAATCTTCTCAAAGCATTTGTCTTATGGGCTTTTCTTTGATCAGGCTAATTGTATTAACTGTATTACTATTCATAGTACACTTTGATTGTACAACGGTTTTCTTTTTTTGTAAAGCTTTTTTATACCTTTATCCAAAAAATATTTTTCAGCACTCTTCTTCCCTGGAAGTTTCCTTCTACCTGGGGTATACTAAAAAAAGATGTGGCAACACCGAAACCTTATGTACTTAGAAACTCTGTGTGACACTAAAAACTTACAAGGAGGATAATGATGAGACTTAAAAAGATCGTATCAATAGACAATACCCGACTGATTCCCGAGGTTCGGGACGAACTCCAGTCCCTGGCGGAGGAAGTGATTTTTTATGAGGATTACCCCACCTCGAAAGAAGAGATTGAAAAACGCATGAAGGATGCGGAGGTGGTTCTGGTTTCCTGGAACACGAAAATTCACCGGGAGGCCATTGAAGGGGCGAAGAATTTACAGTACATCGGAATGTGTTGCTCCTTATATGACGAGGCCAGTGCCAATGTGGATATTGCCGCCGCCCGGGATCGATCCATTCCCGTACTCGGTGTAAAGGACTACGGCGACGAAGGGGTCTCGGAGTTTATCATCAGTGAGCTGGTCAGTCTCCTCCACGGTTTTCATAAACATCAATGGCAGGATTTTCCCACGGAACTGACGGGTCAGAAACTGGGGATCATCGGCATGGGAACCCTGGGCAAAATGCTTGCAAAGACAGCTCTTCATTTTAATATGGATGTCTATTACTACAGCCGCTCTCGTAAAATCAATGTAGAGGGCATGGGCGTGAAATACCTGCCAAAGGAAGAACTGCTTAAAACCGTGGACATGGTATCCACCCATCTTCCCCGAAATACCGTAGCCCTGTCCCCTGAAGACTTTAACACCTTCGGGAACGGCAAGATTCTGATTAATACCTCCCTCGGCAAAACCTATGACTTAGAGGGATTTCGACAGTGGATTAAAAAACCCGATAATTACGCCATTTTTGATGTGGGCGGTCTAGAGGGAATCCTGGAAGAGATGCAATCCTACGAAAACGTGATCACATCCAAGACCGTGGCGGGCTTTACTACCCAGGCAAAGGAGCGGTTATCCCGTAAGGTAATGGAAAATCTTCTACAAGTGTTTCCTGATTTACAACAGAGATAAATACTACATTAGAACACTTGCAAATAGTACATTGCAACAGGTGTAAATAGTACATTTGAACAGGTGAAATATTCCTTTGCTACAGCCATGTAGATTGCAGCATATATGTTGAGTTAAAAGAAAAAAACACCCTGTCGGTGGTCTGTTAATACAGATACGGCGGGGTGTTGTATATAGTCTGTTTTATATTTCTTATTTCTTATTTCTTATTTCTTATTTCTTATTTCTTCTAACACTATTTTCGGGATTTTTTCTTTTTTGATGGTTCCTCTTTAGAGTTCTTCTTGTTTGATCCCTGATTTTTCTTTCCGCTTTTCTGCGACTTTTTTGTTTCCTGTTGCTTTTGAATCTTTTTGTTATCCCGAAGGCCCTGTACATACTTCTTGTCCTGATCCGGCTCTCCGAACTTTCTTTTCAGCTCACCTTCAATAATGAAGCTTGGGATAAAGACAAAAACGACTCCGAGGATAAAATGAAACATATTTAAGTCCCGTCCCGTTAAGGGATTGATAAAGTAGCTGACGGCAACAATGACGAAGAGAATTGCTCCCCACTTTTTCCAAAGGGGGCCTCTTCTATTATTGGCATATTCCCAGGCTTCCTCCGACTGCTTTGAACGCCGGGTTCGATGTCCGAAAATCACGGCTCCTTTTTTTACCGGCTTCTTAGTGAAGTACGCACCGAAAATGATCAGTAGGATCGGTATTACAAAATCGAAAATGATTTGAGCTACATTCATGTTAAAACCTCCCGAATTGTATTGCTAGAGTGTTACTTCGTACATTAAGCAAAATGGCTACCTTAGTAGGTTAATCGCTATTTTTAATGCTCTGCGGCCTTTTGAATGACCACGTTTTCCTTTTCTACGATGTCCATGGGGTTCGGTCTTCCCCATAAGTATCCCTGTATCTCATCACAACCGATTTCCTGCAATATTTTTAACTGACAGGTTTCCTCCACACCCTCGGCAATGGTTTTCAGTCCCATTCCCTCCGCCATCATGGTGATGGCCCGAATAATTAAGCGGGCGTTTTCATCTTCGGTGATGTTATCGATCAGCTCCTTGGCAATTTTTAAGCGGTCAATATGAAATCGTTTGATATAGCTGAGGGAAGAATATCCGGTACCAAAATCATCAATGGATGCACTGACCCCGAGTTTTGCTAAACTGGTGAAGATCTCTTCCATGGCAAATTCCCCGTGGATCGTGGATCCCTCCGTAATTTCAATATCCACCCAGTAAGGATGCACTTCTTTTTCCCGAAGTTTCCCTTCAATCCATAATAGAAAGTCCATATTTTGAATTTGTAGCGGTGAGACATTAATCGCCATCTTCAAGTTGGTATCGTGTTTTTCGTTAAAGATTTTGATTTCCTCCAGGGCCCGGTCCATTACCCATTCTCCAATGGAAATGATCTGTCCCGTCTCCTCGGCAATGGGGATAAAATCCCCGGGAGGAATATTCCCTACCGCCGGTTGCTCCCAGCGGAGAAGGGCTTCCAGACCGATCATTTTTTCATCCTCGATCCGGTATTGGGGTTGGAAAACCAGGTGAAATTCCCGGTCATAGTCCGCTTTTTTAAGCATCATTTCAATTTCGTGCTTTTTTTCCATGTCCCGTTGCAAATCCTGATTAAAGAACAAATATCCTTTTTGCCTATGATGATTTTTCGCCTCGTACATGGTCATATCTCCGTACTTCATCAAATCCTCACGATTGCAAGCGTCCACAGGATAACGGGCAATACCGATGCTAATGCCCACATAAAAGGTGTAGGGCGGTATTTCAATGGGTTTTTGTACTGCTTCGATAATATCCGTTGCAATTTCCTCTAAGGTATCCTTAGAATAATCCTTCGGAAGAACCACGGCAAACTCATCTCCACCGATTCGAAAAAGCCCCCCTTCCTCTTTGCACCCCGCAAGAAGCTGCTCACTGATGTATTTAAGTACCCGGTCTCCGATTTCATGACCATGGGCATCATTGATAAACTTGAATCGATCCAAATCCATATAAAACAGGGAAAAGGACTGATCCGGCTCCTCCGTCAACTGATCCATATAATCCACAAAGCTTCGTCGATTTCTAAGTCCCGTCAGCTTATCCCGGTAGGAAAAATCCTCTAAAATATCCTTCGTCCGTTGCAGGTCCCGGGTTTTCTTCTCAATTTCCTTCTCTAAGTTAAGGTTATTTTCCTGTTCTTTATACAGTAAAAACTCATTATTGATCGATAATTGAATATACGAGGAAAACAGTTTATGAAAAATCAGTATAATGGATAGTACAATGAAGGTATGCATCGTGATCGCCTTTATGTACCATAACAACAATAAACCGATGATAAAAAACTTAATCTCTCCGATACGACCATAATTCTCCGGAAAATTATAGAGATCTCCCTCTTTTTCAACTCCGTATTTTTCATACATCGCACCAAAGGAAAAGATCAGCAGCGGTAAAAAGTATAGTAAATCCACTAAACCATTGGCAATGTAACTGCCCTTTACAATAGTATAACTATAATATAAGTTGATACCGCTAAAAAGAAGTACCCCGGCTAACAGCCATAGATTTCCGGGATTCGCTCGTTTGTTTCGAGTGGAAAGATGAAGGAGAATCATTCCCGATACCACAAACACATCCGCCAGATGATACACCCCCATGGTAACCATGGTTCCCATACTCACGGAGGATAATTCCATTAAATGTCCCATAAAATTCCACAATAAAGTGAGGGCCCCTCCGGAAACCACCAGAGCATCCAGTAAAAGCTGATAACGGTTCCATTTCCCCACATTGGAATAATAAAAGACCATAACCATCATCACGAGAAATAAACTGGGTATGATGTATAAAATATTCACCAGTTCCGAGGTGACCGGATCCACTCCCATTACGTGCTCGGAAATCAACCACATCACATCCGCAATTCCCCAGGTAATCGCAAAGAAAGACAACCATAAATACACGCTGTCTTTGCGCTTGTGCTGTCCCTGATAAATGATATAGGCTGCAAGAAAAGTATATATCGGTGCGGTTATATTGCTGATTAACTCATGATTCCTGCCGAATGCAACTATGTAAACCAAAAGAGCGATGAATAACAGCCCTATGGATTTCCGATTTTGATACAGATTTGGATCTTTATAAGTCATTTCTTCCACGCTTGTATTTTTTGCAAATCCCTTCGTTTGGTTCATGCTATCACCCCGTTTCTGCAAATGCTTGCTATAGCTAGATTCTCCCATAATATTCGATGATTATTACCACAAATGGATCATTGGATTATTCCCATTACAGCATTTTTTCCATAACCGTAATATCAACCCATTTTCCATCAATTCTTCCCTGGTTTTTGTAGGTTCCCACCAGGGTGAAGCCCGCCTTTTGATAGAGTTTTTTGCTGGACTCATTATGATCCGGTGTGCTAAGTACCAGCTTATAAAATCCCTGCTCCTTCGCGGCCTTTTCCAATTCCCGCAGAAGGCTTCTTCCGATGCCTTGGCCTCGATAGCTCCCTTTGATATAAATAGAAAAATCTGCAACTCCATTATAACACGGCCTGGGATTAAACACGTTTAATGAGGCGAATCCCAATAACAGACCCTCTTCATTTTTTGCCACTAAGGTTTTATGACGGGGACTTTTCCCCAACAGCCAGGCTTCCACCTGTTCAAAAGATTTCAGCTCCTGTTCCAGGGTGGCCTCCCGACTTTCAATCCCTTCATTATAAATGGCGGTGATCCGCTTTATATCCTCTGCTTTACTTTCTTCGATAATAATATTCATAAGGTGCCTCTTTTCTAATTTTTATCATTCTAATCATTATAAGCCTTCTTTCGATATTTATCCAGTGTTATCACAAAAATATAGGTATTAAGACCTAACTTTAATATTTTTTTCTTCGAAAAGAAAGACCTGCATCCCTGAAGAAATCCAGAAATCCAAGTCTCTTTTTTATACCGATTTTTTTCTACAATTATACTTGCTTACCTGCACATCTGTATACTTGCTGGCTTATAGCCTTATTCCCACTCCACTGTTGCCGGTGGCTTTGAGGTAATATCATAAACGATTCGGTTCACATCCTCCACTTCATTGACGATGCGTCGGGACATGGTGTCCAACACCTCATGGGGAATTTTTGCCCAGTCGGCGGTCATGGCGTCGGAACTGGTAATGGCCCGGATACCGATGGTATGGGCATAGGTTCGTTCATCTCCCATAACCCCCACACTTTGAATTCCCGGAAGTACGGCGAAATACTGCCAGATATCCCGGTCCAGTCCGGCTTTTTTAATTTCTTCCCGGACAATATGGTCCGCTTCCCGAACGATATGAAGTTTTTCCTCGGTGATCTCTCCAAGTACCCTTACGGCAAGTCCCGGTCCGGGGAAGGGCTGTCGCCAAACGATTTCATCAGGAAGACCCAACTCTTCTCCCACATTCCGTACTTCATCCTTAAACAGATATTTAAAGGGTTCAATCAGTCCGAAGGTCATGTCCTTTGGAAGTCCTTCCACGTTGTGGTGGGACTTAATGGTGGAGGCGGTGTCGGTACCACTCTCGATAATATCGGGATACAGGGTTCCCTGTACTAAATAATCAATCTCACCGATTTTTTTCGCTTCCTCCTGGAATAAATAAATAAATTCATTTCCGATAATCTTTCGTTTTTTCTCCGGATCAGAAACCCCTTTAAGCTTATCAAGGAATCGATCCTTGGCATTGACCCGAATAAAATTCATTTTAAACTGATCCTTAAAGATTTTTTCCACCCAGTCCCCTTCATCCTTTCGAAGCAGGCCGTGGTCTACAAATACGCAGGTTAGATCGTCGCCGATGGCCTTGTGTACCAGGGCCGCCGCAACCGAGGAATCCACACCGCCGGACAGGGCGCAAAGCACTTTTCTTCCCGCCGCTTTGTCTCGAATTCGCTGCACTTCTTCCTCAATATAATTCTCTGTGGTCCAGGTTCCTTTCGCATCGGCAACTTCATATAGGAAATTTCGAATCATTTCCTTTCCCATTTCCGAGTGCTCCACTTCCGGGTGGAACTGCAGGGCGTAGAGTTTTTTCTCCTGATCCTCCATGGCTGCTACAGGGCAACTTTCCGTGGAGGCGGTTACAGTGAAGCTTTCCGGCGCCCCTTCGATAAAATCCGTATGGCTCATCCAACAATTTACGTTTTCCGGAATTCCTTTAAAAATCGGGGATCCCGCCTTCATTTTCAGCGCTGCTTTTCCGTACTCCCGCTTTACAGACTTGCTGACCTTGCCACCAAAGTGGTGGGCCATTAGCTGCCCGCCGTAGCAGATACCCAGGATCGGAATATCCAAGTCGAAAATCTCCGGGTTGCACATCGGAGCTCCCTCAGCATAAACGCTGCTGGGGCCGCCGGTTAATATAATCCCCGTGGCTTCTTTTTCTTTAATTTCTTCTATGGACAGATGAAAGGGCACCACTTCACAGTACACGTTTTGCTCCCGTACCCGTCGTGCAATTAATTGATTGTATTGACCGCCAAAATCCAAAATTAATATTTTTTCCTTTTCCAAATTCGTCATCCTCTCTATTTATCTATTTATGAAATCTTTCTTTACCCATTTATAATATTTATTGTATCATTTTTTCGGTGTTTTCTTGGGGTTTTTCATACTTATTTTTCATTTTTCATAGGACTATTTCTCTTATTATATGGTTATTCATTTTTCTTACAGCTTCTTTAATTATTTGGGGCTTGTTCTCTTATTTTATGGCTTGTTCCTTTATTTTTCGGTTTGTTCAGTTTTTTATGGCTATTTTATATATTAATTTAACGCATTGCCTTACAATATCCTTTCTTCGTCAAAAAAAATAGGGGGGCCGAGGGGTGAGCTCGGCCTAAGGTAATTTATTCACCAACACTGTAGTTGGGGGCTTCCGTTGTAATCATAATATCGTGGGGATGACTTTCCCGAAGTCCCGCTCCGGTAATTTGAATAAACCGTCCCTTTTCCTTCAGATCTGCGATGGTCGGGGTACCGCAGTAACCCATGCCGGCTCGAAGACCTCCGATCAGCTGATGTACGGTTTCTTTCAGTTCTCCCTTATAGGGCACTTTCCCTTCAACCCCTTCAGGAACCAGCTTTTTGCTTTCTTCCTGGAAATACCGGTCCTTACTGCCCTTTTTCATCGAGGCAATGGAACCCATGCCCCGGTAGGTTTTAAAGCTTCTTCCTTTATAGATTACGGTTTCTCCGGGACTTTCCTCAACCCCTGCAAACAGGGAACCGATCATAATGACATCCGCTCCGGCGGCGATGGCTTTGGGGATTTCTCCCGAGTATTTAATCCCTCCGTCGGCGATAACGGGAACGTCGTATTCCTTTGCGGCTTTGGCGCAGTCATACACCGCGGTTAATTGGGGTACGCCGATTCCTGCAACCACTCGGGTGGTACAGATGGATCCCGGACCGATTCCGACTTTCACCGAATCGGCTCCTGCTTCAATCAGATCCTTCGTGGCCTCTGCCGTGGCTACATTCCCGGCAATTACCTGAAGATCCGGAAAGGAAGACTTGATTTTCCGAACCGCATCCAACACTCCTTTGGAGTGTCCATGGGCAGTATCCAACACAACTACGTCCACTTTTGCACGGTTTAGGGCTTCTACCCGGTCCAGTAAGTCCCCGGTAATTCCAACCGCAGCGCCGGCTAACAATCTTCCCCCGTCGTCCTTGGCGGAATTGGGATATTTAATGGCTTTTTCAATATCCTTAATGGTAATAAGGCCCTTCAGGTTGTTCTCTCCATCCACAATGGGAAGTTTTTCAATCTTATGCTTCATCAGTATCTGCTGGGCTTCATCCATGGTGATCCCTTCTCTTGCGGTTACCAGATGATCCTTGGTCATCACCTCATGAATTTTTCGGCTGTAATCCTGTTCAAATCGAATGTCCCGGTTCGTAAGAATACCCACTAATTTATCATCGGTGGTAATGGGCACCCCGCTGATATGGTAACGCTCCATTAATTCCAATGCGTCGGCCACGATATGATCCGGGGACAGGTAAAAGGGATCCACGATCACTCCGTGCTCGCTTCGTTTTACTTTATCCACTTCCAGGGCCTGTTCTTCAATGGACATGTTCTTGTGAATAATTCCGATGCCTCCCTCTCGAGCCATGGAAATTGCCATTTTCCCTTCGGTTACGGTATCCATACCCGCACTCATCAGAGGGATATTTAATTTAATCTTTTTCGTCAGACGGGTTTTGGTATCCGCATCCTTGGGTAGTATTTCCGATTTGCTTGGAATCAGCAACACATCATCAAAAGTAATTCCTTCTTTTACAATTTTTCCTTCCATTAACAAGCGGCCTCCTTTTGTTCATCCTCTATGGGTTTTTCATTTAAAATAACTCCGGGAACAAAACTTCTTAACTACTGCAACACTGGTTGTTACAATAAAAAAACGTACCTAACTTCTCTCCTGTAACAGAGTGAAATTAAATACGTTTTTATATATTTCAGCAGAACCACACAGCCATCAGGTCTGTACAACCCCACTTACTACCGTAATTAACTTCACCCATAGTCGAATGATTTACGGTCATTCGGTAGAGACTTTCGATCCATATTATCGAATTTATATGAGTGATTCTTTTAAATTGTTATTACTTAGAGTAACAAAGGCCGTAATCCTTGTCAAGCATTTTTCCTACCCATAGGAAGGTTTTTGAAACATTTTTTAAGTAATAATTTTTCTTTCGTATTTCTAATGCTCTTGTAAAAACCAAAACACGTAACCACAGTCGTTACAGACAAAGTTTGTGGCTTCCTTATTGGCCCAGTCAAACCCCATGAAAGAGGCCCCGGGGGTGTTCATTAGGGTCTTTCGTTTCCAGAATTCCTCTCCGTCACATATGGGGCAGATCAGATCCTTTCCATTGATTTGAACTTTATTTACATCTCGTGGCATAATAATCCTCCTTTATTTAAAGCATCCCGATCTGATCCAGCTCCTTGAGTCGCTGAATGATCGGTAGCTTTTGTGTGCATAGATCTTCACAAAGTCCACAGGCGATACAGTCTCCCGGCTTTGCATCGTCGTCCTTTAGTCTGCCGGAGTCCTTTAACATCTGCAGCCGTTTTTTCATTTCCTCTTCATCCTTTAACAGTTTTAGATTATAGCTCTCTAAATATTGATGAATTTTAATATCCTTCGGACACTTAAGACAGTAACCACAGGTGGTACAAAGGGTGTTCATACTGTCCGTAATATTCTTTTCAATTTCCTTTAGTTTTCCCGGAGATACGGTCAAATCAAAATCTCCCACGGCTACGTTTTCTTCCACCTCTTCGATGGTTCCCATACCGGGGATCGCTAAGGTAATGCCTTTCTGAGCTAGAATAAAGCGAAGGGCCGCCTGGTTAACGGTCTCATGGTCATTTTCCCGGATAAAATCGAAAAATTCCCTGTGTTGAGGAATCAGTCCTCCCCCTAAGGGATTCATGGTTACCACGCCGATATTTTTCTCTCTTGCGGCGTCCACCCCTTCCTGTCTAAAGGGATAGTTGGAAACGTTGTAGCCGAGAAGCACGCCTTCAAAATGATCTTCCTCCACAATGGTACGAATGTCTTCTCCTTTACAGTGGGTGGAAAATACCAGATGTTCGATTAAACCTTCTTCCTTGGCTTTAAGAGCGCCTTCATAGGGCCCTCCCGGCGCCATGACCCCTCGGTACTGCTCCAAATCCTTAATACACCACATATGATAGAAGTCAATCTTGTCTCTTCCCAGCCTTTTTAAGGATTTTTCTATTCTTGCCCGCACGGCATCCGCCGTGGGATCTGCACTTAAGGAACTTTTCGTGGATACATAAAAATCCTTCGGCATATTTTGAAAGGCCTTGCCAAAGATGTCCTCGCTGCGGTCGTCGCAGTAAAACGGAGCGGTATCAAAGTAATTTACCCCGAGCTCATTGGCACGGTGCATCACTTCCTGGGCATAATCCTCATCCTTACCAAAACGCATGCCTCCAAATCCGATCACCGATAGTTTTTTTCCGGTTTTTCCGTATTCTCTGTATTGCATAGTTTTCCTCCTTGAATTTAGTCCTTTTTTTATAGTCCTCTATAATATTCAAACCCTATATAGCCTATTATATCATTTCCATCTACGAATGTTTAGTATGTAGAAAGAATTTTCTGTAATCCAAAAAAACACAAAAAATATTGATCGGATAATCGATAAACTTTCTACCAATTATCCGATCAATGGTCTATCCCTTCTTCATTTGTGAAGTTTTGGTGTTGCCCGGTGTTGCTACATTCTACTTGAATCAAATAATCGTACCTCTCTTTACTTCTGGATTTACTACATTTTTCTTTGGTGCTAGCTCATCTCCACCCCTGTGGTAGATGTCTTGCATTTCCATTGATGAATTCTACCTACATCATCGATATGCCGCTTAGCGGAAGTCGGCCTCTCCATAGGATTTACTGAAACTCATCGGTATTACTGATACTACTGGTAATACTTTGATACGGTACTACTGGTAATACAGGTAATACTTTGATACGGTACTTCTTTGAAACAGTGTTGCTTAAAACAGTGTTTCCTTGAAACGTTACTTCTTTACACTTTCTTTTACTGCATGGGTTTCTAAAAACTCGATCCGTGTTACAGAATGGTAAAACAAAATTCTAAACCGTAATCCTGATCTTTAAAAACTTACTGCGGTAAATCAAAAGCGGTAAAGCTAAAGCAACTTCCAAATGAAGAAGGTTGTTAAAGGAGAAAGGGCTCTTCCCCATCTCCTTAAATAAAGTATAGCAAATATTCAGATATTAAGCAAGTACTTTTGAGAACTTTTTTTGCTATTTTCTGAAAATAAACCCTTAGTCCTAACAACCTTGCTTTTGCCTAGTACCCATTAACTGTTATGATTCTAATTTCTAATTTTCCGCTTGACTCAAAGCATCGTTAATAGCTTCAATTGCCGCTTCACTACTTACGGTAGCTTCACTGACGGTATCCACACCATCGGTATTTTGTTGGCCGATAGCCTGATCGATAACTTCCTGTACAGCTTCATCTCCAAGACCTTCGGTTTCGCTGTGAGATAAAATCTCTACATTGGTAATTTCATCATTTTCAACGGTTACTTCCAGTTCCATTTCGCCACCGTAACCTTCAGCGGTTCCAACATAACTGCCATCAGCGTACATTCCGCCATTGTCCTCTCCGTTGCCGGCACCGTTGTCATCGCCATTATCCCCACATGCAACGAACACCAATACACCTACCATTAATACTGCAATTAGTAAAAGTTTCTTGCGATTCATAATCCGTATTCCTCCTTTTTTTTCGATAGAATTTTTTCATGTCCTTCCCAATCATTTTTGGACACATATCATATTTACCCACAAATTCTATTATTAATCTAAATCTTTATAGTTTCCTTTGATGAAGTCTATTGCCGGGTTCAAGGGATGTTTCCAAGGCAAATGCGAAGCTTAATCAACATTATTCTATATAAAACAAACTTAACCAACATTATTCAAGCATAATCAAACTTAATTAACCTTAATCAAACTTAATCTTTGTAAAGCAAAAAAGTTTGCCGGAAAAGGGAAAGATCCCTTCTCGGCAAACTTCTAGGTTTCGGGAAGGATGTATACCAACCCCTTGTGTTATAAATGGGGATCACACAACTACAAAGCGACCTCCCCTTTGTGTTAAATTTGTTACATCATTGGCATGCCGCCCATGCCGCCTCCCATGCCGCCGCCGGCTGGGGCGTCTTTTTCGTCTTCAATATCCGCTACTGCCGCTTCAGTGGTAAGAAGCATTGCAGAGATGGATGCTGCGTTTTGCAGTGCAGATCGGGTTACTTTCGTAGGATCCACAATTCCTGCTTCAATCATATTGGTGTAGGTTTCGTTTAATGCATCAAATCCGATGCCGATTTCTGAACTCATCACTTTATTTACGATTACAGATCCTTCAAGGCCTGCATTCTCAGCAATTTGTCGTAGTGGCTCTTCTAAGGCTCTTCGGATGATTTTTACTCCGGTTCGCTCGTCCCCTTCACTTTCTTCAATTAGCTTATCAATGGCAGGGATTACGTTTACTAAGGCTACTCCACCACCGGATACGATTCCTTCTTCAACCGCAGCCCGGGTAGCGTTTAGAGCATCTTCAATTCGAAGCTTTCGCTCTTTCAGTTCTGTTTCCGTTGCAGCTCCTACTTCAATTACAGCTACTCCTCCGGAGATCTTTGCCAGTCTTTCCTGTAATTTTTCTCTGTCAAAGTCGGAGTCCGTATCCTCAATTTGCTTTTTCAATTGGTTTACACGATCCGCAATAACCTGTTCGTCTCCTTGGCCTTCCACGATGGTGGTGTTATCCTTATCCACTTTAATGGTTCTTGCTCGACCAAGCATATCTACGGTAGCTTCTTTCAGTTCATATCCTAATTCTTCTGAAATTACGGTACCACCGGTTAAGGTTGCAATATCTTCCAGCATCGCTTTTCTTCGGTCTCCGAATCCTGGGGCTTTAACCGCCACACACTCGAAGGTTCCTCGGATTTTATTTACTACTAAGGTTGCTAAGGCTTCCCCTTCAATATCTTCTGCAACGATTAACAGTTTTCTTCCCTGTTGTACGATTTCTTCAAGCAATGGAAGAATTTCCTGTACGTTGTTGATCTTTTTATCGGTAATTAAAATGTAGGCGTCGTTGTATACCGCTTCCATCTTTTCCGTGTCCGTAACCATATAAGGTGATAAATATCCACGGTCAAATTCCATACCTTCTACTACGGATAAATTTGTACCCATAGATTTGGACTCTTCCACAGTGATTACACCGTCTTTTCCTACCTTTTCCATGGCATCGGCAATTAATGCACCGATTTCATCGTCCGCAGCAGAGATCGCCCCTACCTGTGCAGTGGCTTCCTTAGAGTCAATAGGCTTTGAAATCTTTTGCAGTTCTTCCACAGCCAGTTCCACCGCTTTGTAAATTCCTTTTTTCACGATCATCGGATTTGCTCCTGCAGCCACGTTCTTTAACCCTTCCCGAATAATTGCCTGGGCAATAAGGGTTGCCGTGGTTGTACCGTCACCGGCAACATCGTTGGTCTTTGTGGAAACTTCCTTTACCAACTGAGCTCCCATGTTTTCGTATACATCTTCCAATTCGATTTCCCGTGCAATGGTTACACCGTCATTGGTAATTAACGGGGATCCGAACTTTTTATCTAAAACTACGTTTCTTCCTTTGGGTCCTAAGGTCACCTTCAGGGTATCCGCAAGTTTGTTTACACCTCGTTCTAATGCTCGTCTGGATTCTTCTCGAAACTTAATTTCCTTGGCCATAATAAAACCTCCTTTAATAATGTTTGTTTATTCTACAATCGCTAAAATTTCACTTTGTTTTAAAATCGTATACTCTTCACCGTCAAATTTCACTTCCGTGCCCGCATACTTGGAGAAAATTACCCGGTCCCCTTTTTTCACTTCCATGGTTACCTCTTTACCTTCAACCATTCCTCCGGGGCCTACTTCCAATACCTCGGCCATTTGGGGCTGTTCCTTTGCACTGCCCGGCAGTACGATTCCACTTTTGGTTTTTTCTTCGGGTTCAACTTTCTTGATTACCACTCGATCTCCTAATGGCTTAATCTTCATTGATAAAAAACCTCCTCTTTATATGCTTTTTATTTTTTTACTATTTGTTAGCACTCACTTATAACGAGTGCTAATTACAAATACCATAGTATCTAAAAGAAACCTTCCCTTCAACTGCGTTCTAAGCTGATTAGCTCATTTATTCTTTGATTTTCTTTTAAATTTTGTTTTTTACTCGTTTTTTCATCGAATTATGTTTCCGGGGTTTATTTTCTAATAATTCCAACAAAAAAAAGACAGGAGGATAGAAGGACAGGGGGACGTATCTTTTGTCCTCCGGGAAGAGGACAAAAGATACGTCCCCTTGTCCTCCTCCCTGTCCTTTTCCTTACAGGAAGCCGAGGACGCCTGCGATTACGGGGATGATGATGGCTGGTAGCATATTGGCTACGGGGAATTTTTTGATTTCCAAAATATTAAAACCGATACCGATGATCAAGAGTCCTCCGATGGAGGAGATCTCCAAGACTACGCTTTCCGTCATCAGGGGTTCTACAACCCCGGCTAAAAGGGTGATAGCACCCTGATAGAAGAATACGGCCACCGCGGAGAAGGCTACGCCGATGCCTAAGGTGGATGCGAAGATGATGGAGGAGATGCCGTCAAGAATGGACTTTGTGTAAAGGGTGGTATGGTCTCCCAGGAGACCGCTTTGCAGGGAGCCGATGATGGCTAAGGCTCCGACGCAGTATACCACACTGGCGGTAACAAAACCTTTGGTAAAGGTGCTTTCCGCACTTCCCATTCTTCGTTGGATAAAATCTCCGAGATCCTGCAGTCTTCGTTCCAGTTCCAAAGCTTCACCTACGAGGCTACCGATGATTACTGCAACCAGCAGCAGTAATACGTTTTCTGAAGCTAAGGCTTCTTTAAAGCCGATAATCAGCACTCCAAGACCGATGGCTTTCATAATCGTATCTTTATAACCCTCGCCGATACTCTTTTTCAGCAGTACCCCAAGGATCCCGCCGATTACAATGGCCAATGAATTTACAATAGTTCCCAACATATGTAATACCCCATTTCTATTAGGCTTCAGACTCCCGGTCCTTACCTTATTTTACGAATTAAGTTTAGCTAAATATAATGCTGTTCCGACTTTTTTCTAAGTTTCAATATTTAATCATTCTTTACCAGTTCTTTTTGATGTCCATTTCTCGGGCATAGTAAAACAAGTACTGCTGGGCGTAGCCCGCATCTTTTCCGAATTTTTTCATAGCAAATTCCTCGATTTCCTTAACCGGTTTTTCTTCCTGAAAGTAAAGCACTTCCATGATTCGCTTTACCCATACATCCACGGGAAAGGCTTCCCGTTTGCCCATGGAAAAAAACACCACGCAGCTGCCTACCTTCGGGCCTACACCGGAGAAGCTCGTGACTCCTTCCAAACATTCACGGCGTTTTTGCCGGATCATTTTCTGTAGAATTCCGGGACTCTCCCAAACTTTTTCAGCGGTCTCTTTGACGTATCTTGCCCGGTAGCCAAGACCCAGAAGTTTTAACTCTTCCACCGTGGCCTCACTGAGGGCTTTCGGCGTGGGAAAGGCGTAGTGAGCCAGACCATCGTAAAAACCGATAACCTCTCCGTAAGTTCTCGCCAAACCCTCCACGGAGCCTTTAATACGCTTGATGTTATTATTGGAAGAGATGATAAAGGAAATTAACGTCTCGAAGGGTTCCTGCTTTAAAATCCGAATGCCGCGACCAAAGTTCACGGCTTCTTCCATGACCGGGTCCCGGCGAATCAGTCTTTGTTGTATTTTTTCGTAGTTCGTATCCAGATCAAAATAATCCCGCCAGATTCGATCAAAATCCTCTATATCAGTGTTATGAAAAATAATCCGATCTTCCCTTTTTTCCACTTCTATCACCCGCTGACAGGCGGTTAAAAGAAATCGCTTATCCGTCTTTTCCTCCCAGCGAAAGGCCTGACCGCAGTGAAAGATATCCCGGGGATCAAAGCAGGTAAGGTTTAAGACCTCTACTCCGGATTCCGTTTCTAGCAGTTTAAGGTTCTTCATATGAAGTCATCCTTTCCTAGGTTGAAGCGGATACTTACTATGCCTACGGTTCGTGAAATCCCCCACTTACAGAAGTGAGGGATTATCGCTCGGGTAGCCTATCGACTGCAGCATAAGTGAGGCAACCCCGTGTGCTTTACAATTTTGTGCTGAGATTACTTTATTAAATGTGTTGAGGTTACTCCATTAAAATGGTTCGTAGGGATAGTAGTTTCGTTCCAGTTCCCGTCCGGTGAACTCGTCAAAGTATAGGGCTGCCCGTTGTCCTTCGATCTCTTGAAAAAAGACTTTTACCACCCGGGGTCGAAATTCCGTATAATAATTTCGTATCACCGCTCTGCCCTGATATTCCAGGTTCGGAAACTCCTCTTTATGGAGTTCTTCAATGGCATCTGCGGACATAGGGAGCTCTTCATCCTCTCCATTGGTAACCTCCAGCATTGCTAAGGTAGCTTTGGCATCCATGGGGATTGACGTATCATAAAAACGATTTCGAAAACGCACTACGTCTCCCGTACTTGCCCCTATATTGATTTCAAAAGCATCACTGGATAAGCGTAAATTATTACCCAGAGGGGTAAAGCGAAAGGCGTGAACCGTTTCTCCGTTAATCTCCTGCTTATAGGTAAAGGCTTCCCGGATCAGCTCATCAAAGGTGTGTCCATGATGTTCTCCATAAAAATCCTTCGCAATTTCCAAGGCTTCCTGTCGGGGAATTTGTCCACCGGATGCCTCAACTTCTTCCGGTACATACTCCAGGTAGCGAAGGGTACCGTCCTTTGCATCCAGCCAAAGGAGTAGCTCGTCGGTTTCCAGTGAATAGTGGCTGATTCCGTTTCGATAATACACTCCTCCGATCTCCACCTCTTCCAGGGCTTCTTCCTCCAGCCAGATCCGGGCAAGCTCCATTAAACGGCTGTTTGCTTCTTCTTCACTAAGTATATCTTCCGTGTTCTCTAACAAACTGCTGTGACGATAGCGGGAACCCAGTTCCGTTAAATTCATTGAAATTTGTTGTAAATTTTCCCGCTGTTCACTGGGAATATCTATAACCAGCTGGTTTTCATTGGCTTCTCCGATATGATAAATGTTCGTGAGAAATCTTTGCAACACATCTTCCATATCCTGCAAAAATACGTAGTCGTTCATGGTAAACTCATACTGATTCATGTCAAATTTTTCATGCAGATTATGATTCACCACACTTCGAATACTTCGAAGACTCTCCAGGGTTTCGGTACAGACGCCTTCGGTTTCCATATTTTCATTTCTAAGGTCCACAAAATAGGCATAGTACTCCACCAGATCGTCCAGGGAGTTCTGCAGATGACCAAAGGTGGTCTGACTGATAAAATCATCGGTATTGCCGGTTTCTCTCAGGGCTTGAATCTCATCGATGAAGCGGATGCTCCACCGGGTGTACTGCTCAATATTATCTAATACGCGGTCGTTCACAATGGTTAATTGGGACTCCGCCCGTCTGATTTCTCCAAATTGATAAAAGTTTAGACCGGTACTGACTAAAATAATAAAAATCAGAATTATAATTCCGTATTTTTTCAAATTTCTCACCTCGATAATATCATAGCACAAAACCTAAAAAAAGAGAATTTTTTTATTCACAAAAATGGCCCTAAAGTCTTGGTATCGACTAAGGGACCATTGATATTTCGCTTAACTAAGCTTTTTATTTTTTTATGAAGTCAATCTTTTTAATACTCTCTCTTAGGAATTTCCATTACCTCGATTGCCGGGATGGGTTTTAAATACCGGATGATCTTTTTTATCCTTAGGACCTCGGGTTTCGTCGGAATCCTCTGATGAATCTTCATCGGATCTATTATCATTCGAAGTTCCATTGTCTTCATCTTGAGAATCTTCGGAGTCCGGTTCCTGATTTTTTACCCGTTCTCTTGGATGTTGCTCAAATACAGGGTGTTCACCCGCTTCTTTGTCTCGATCTCTCGGATGTCGATCCAGTACCGGATGTCCCTCTTTTTCATCTCGATCTTCTTCCTCAAGGGCCTGGTACTCATCCCCTTCTTCATCTACACTTCCATCCTCCGGGTCTTCCTCGTCCTTGTCTCGATTTCCGGGATGCTCATCAAATACGGGATGGGGTTTTTTTCCGTCTTCTTTATTCCAATCTCTCGGATGAATATCAAATACGGGGTGAGGTTTCTCTCCATCTTCTTTATCCCAATCACTTGGGTGGTTGTCAAATACGGGATGCCGACCATCGGCTTTACGATTTCTTGGGTGACGTTCAAACACCGGATGCTCTAATAATTCCCGAACGGATTTTTCTTGAAGGGCTTGTCGATCCATCGAGTCATCTGCGTCCTTTGAGTCCGCCGGATCTTCACTATCCTCAGAATCATCGTTACCGATTGTAATTTCATCAACATCATCAGCTTCATCATTCAGGATGGCTTCCATCAGTTGGAATTTCCCGATGGTGATTCCTGCCTCCTGGGCTTTTTCATAATTTTCAACATCGGCTGATAAGGTATTGATGTTTACCATTAACTCATTCGCTGCAAAGTATTGTTCCATCTGTTCGGTAATTCTATCCACCAAGTCCTGGGACGCTTGATCATCGTCTAATAAATCAGCATAAGAAAGTAACACTTCATTGGACTCCTCATTTAAGTAATTATTCTTTGCCAATTTATCTAAGAACTCATTTAGAAATACCTCTAAGGACTCGCCTTCTAAATCCTCTAGTTCCAGCTCCTTAGCTTCATCGTTTGCTGCAAAAACTTTCAGTACTTCTTCGTTTTCCCCTATTTTAATTTCCACACTGGGGTTTACATCAAAACTTAACAAGTATTGGGCTTCGTCCTCTCCACCGCTTACGGCAAAGATTGATAATACTAAGAATAATACCATAGCTGCTGCAATACCCATAGGCTTTACGTGTTTGATCTTTTTCATAAATTGCTCCTTTCGGTTGATGACACTCGGGATGTCCAGTACCTGATTCTCCGAGAATTTAATTTCTTCTCCCGCATCGACTCCCTGCTTCTTTTGAAGTCGTAGAAATCTCTGGTCCTCGGTCATTACCAGTAAATATTCTTCTTTTACTTCCAACACATAACCTTTCTTCACTTTTCTTCCTCCCTCCTATAGGTTTAGATACTTCTTTAAAACCTCTAAATCACTGTCCAGTATAAAAAATACCGCTATAATAAAGTTTCGTGATCGCTGCAATACCCGGCGGGAAGCTCCGGCTTTTTTCTTTAACCCCTGGGCCGGTAACTTCTCCGTCTTTAAGAAGGTATTTCGAAGTTCTTCGTCCTCATATAGTACCCTGGCAATCTCAATAGCCTTTTCCCTGGTTTTCTCATGTCGCGGTGCGGTGTCGATTAGGGTTTCCAAATCAAAACCGAAGGCTTCGATACGGTGCTTAAAGGCTTCAATTTCCATCTGATCCTCCAAACGTTTTTCAAAACCCGGACTCTCGATTACCTGAAGCTCCTCTTCTCCCTCGACCTCTCGGGCCTCCAGTTTATTTCGTTTTCGAAGCTCGTCGATGAGTCGGCTTTTAATAACCATTGCGGCAAAGCTTAAAAACTTCCCCTTGTTTATGTCATAACGGTCGATGGCTTCGTTAAAGGCCACCAGTCCGATACTGAAGTACTCATGCTCCTTATCGATAAACTCATTCAGCACCTTGGATAACACCGATTTGATATAGGGCTGATACTCCTCTAAAATTTCATTTCGAAGGACTGCGTCTCCCTGTTGAATTTCTAAAATTTCCGTCTCTAAGCTTTTGTTTTGTTTCACGAAGCTCTCACCACGCCTTCTTGTATTATATTTTACGGAGGGCATTTAGATTTTCGGTACCCGCTGCAAGTTCTTCTCGGAAAATTCTTTTCTAAAAGATTTTTCTAAAAGATGATGATCCAATTTGTTTTTTTCTCTTTCTACTATTATACTATACTTAAAGGAATTCACGAATAATCCATAAGGAGGATTACAAATGGCCTATGATTCGAAAGTTCGCAGTGATCAGGTGGATGAACTCTTTAAAGCGATCTTAATG
>Ga0194137_10000683_pt1 | contig 21853 bp, 25 predicted proteins | sample TARM_MetaG_T3_14_FD_134025 | JGI IMG/M metagenome (GOLD analysis project Ga0194137, IMG submission 134025) | Freshwater microbial communities from Pennsylvania, USA, analyzing microbe dynamics in response to fracking - TARM_MetaG_T3_14 (version 2) | ecosystem: Environmental > Aquatic >... | reverse complement strand
TCGAAATGTACCTGTTCCCCGAGATAGGCACAGTGCCCGTTATGGAAATAAAGGCACAGCGAGCCATCAAGATCATCGAGCCCATCGCTGCTGCTGGAAAACTTGAAACCGTGCGTCGCCTCACGCAACGGGTGAACGAGATCATGACCTTTGCTGTTAACTCTGGTCTGATCGACGCCAACCCTTGCTCGGGGATCAGCAAGGTATTTCAGCGTCCAGCCAAACAGCACATGCCCAGCATTAACCCCAACCAGTTACCTGAACTGATGAACCGGCTTTCCAAGGCAAGTATCAATTTGCAGACCCGCTGTCTCATCGAATGGAGCCTGCATACCTTGGCTCGCCCCAGCGAGGCGGCCGGAGCTAGGTGGGCAGAAATCGATATGGAGAAGAAGCTTTGGCGTATCCCGTCAGAGCGAATGAAGAAGCGTAGAAGCCATGACGTGCCCCTGACGCCGCAGACACTCGCCTATCTAGAGCTCATGCGGCCAATCAGCGGCCATCGTGAATTTATCTTCCCTGGTATCCGTAATCCCAAAACGCACACCAACGAGCAAACGGCTAATGCGGCCTTGAAACGAATGGGGTATGAAGGGACCTTGGTCGCTCACGGCCTGCGAGCTTTGGGCAGCACGACCCTTAACGAGAGAGGATTTGATCGAGACGTTATAGAATCCGCCTTAGCGCACTCTGACAAAGACGAAGTACGTAGCGCATACAACCGCACGGATTATCTGGAACGTCGCCGAGAAATGATGGTCTGGTGGTCAGAGCATATAGATGCCGCATCCAGAATCGGCTCGGCGCTGACATGGATACCACCAACAATGGCGGGTTGAATCGCCACCAGTGATCTAGACACGCCCCAGCCGTTCTAGGGCAGGATCGTCTACTGGGGCGAGGTCAGTCTATCTATCACGTGATCCTCAGTCCGCGGGTGGCGTTCCGAGTGGGACCAAGCTCAGCTCCGGCGATTCTGGAGAACTTAGGAGACGAGGCTCACACTTCCACAACTCAGCCTTAACTGTCCGTTTTCGGTGTGGTACTCAGTAGAGCATGTAGTACCAGCTGGAAACACACATGGAAACGACCAACAGTGATGGCATCAAACTGCGCGATAAGCTCAAACACCTACATGGTGCGGCACATGATCTAAAAAACAAGCTGCTCAAATTTAAGTTTATCTCTCGAAATGACTTACTGCTCACGATGCAAATCAGTCGAGACCTTCTACGTAATGAACGACGGCTGGGTGCTTGGCAAGTTCACGGTGAAGCGCCTAAGCCAACCGATTTACCTCCGTTTGAATCAGAAAAGGGGCACTATGTAACTTCCCCTAAGATCCTGATGCCTGCTCGCCTATATCTACGACTTGCCTACTTAGACTTCCGGCAACAGCGGTATGAGCAAGCATGGGGCAATCTGACCCAAGCCAGCTATTACATCGGTGTTGTCGATACAGCTTTTTACTTCCTCTCACTTAGCAAACAAGCACAGGCTCAACGGGGAGGGACCAAACTGGTCAGGGTTAAAGCACGAGCCCGAGAATTGCTTACAGAACTGCAGCCCAGTGGTAAGACCGCAGAAGGAGGGTTGAGAGGGTGGAACGGAGATGCCAAATATGCAGCTAGGATCATTCGTGACCAATTGATGCTTGAGATTCAGGAAGGCAAGTTGGTCTGGGATTTTCCACCACCACCGAAAAATGACAAAGATCTATTGAATAGAACGGAGAAAAACCTTCGGAAATGGCTCAAGCCTGGTGGCATTTTACATTACGACTTTAAACACAAAGATACCGCCCGCCCACCGCCAACTGTGCGTTCTGAAGCTGAGTTCTGTGCATGGTTGGATAGCTTCTCGGTCAGCACGATGAGCATAAAAGCCTCATCGGCTATCAAAGAGCATATTCCGGCGACGAAACAGTCCTGCGAATACTGGGACTGGGAATAGCCCGCCCCTTGGCTTTGGTGAATGGCTCTCTCTTGGCCCCATGAGAGATACCATGTGAACTGGGAGGCAAGGGCTGCTAGCTTAGGAAGCCTGGCAAGGCTTCCTTTCAACCCATTATTCACCTAGCAAATTCTCCTGCTCACTGTCACTCAAGCGAAGATACTTCGCTAGACGGCGATTCTTGGGGCTGACATACACCCGGCTGCGCACCCGACCAGGCTTGACCTGGGTTTTGCTCGGGAGCTCTCCACGAAAGAATACTCTACCTGCGCCCCCTTTCGGCCCCACCCCGGTGGGGGGCTTCATGTACAGTTCCGGCTTGGTCATATAGTCGATGGCCAGCTCGAGGTTTTTGCGCAGCTTAACGTCCGTGTAGTGGATTAATCCGATCCCAGGCTGCTTGTAGCTGTGCTTGTAGTAATTGCAGTTGAAGTACCGTCCCGGCTCACCAGTTAGCTGTACCCAGTACTCCCCAATCTGCTGGGCGATAAAAACATCCTTACGTCTCTCGGAGCCGTTGTAGATGAACATGCAATGCAAGTGAAAACCCGTACGAGAAGCAAACTCCAGCTTAGCCGCATAGCCTACAAAGTCATCAAAGATACTGTTGCTCTTTCGGTTGTTCAGGAGTCGGCGAAATTGGCCGAGCAGCGGGTCTGGGGAGTGACGGAGTCTAAGTGGTCTCCCCTCCTGATAGTGCAAGTCAATACGTAGCACGAGCAGCTTCTGATGCCGCTCAAAGAGCGCGTCAATATAACGAACCAGGCTAGCTCGATTATTCTTGGGTCCCAGCATGAAGCGGTGTACAGCTTTACGATGCTCCGGTGTGCTGAGCTTCTCACGTAATAGCGTTACGTACTCTTGGAGTCCTGCCTCCAACCGCTGTCTTGCAGCAGGGGGCAACGGGGCCTGTAGCCGAAGCAAATCGACCAATTCCGCAGGCACCGGGTAGCCGAGGAATGTTTCCAGGTCAGGATGCAGTCGGAACTGCCTCATTGTCCTCAGCAGCGTAGAAGCCTCCAGCATAGGCGTTAGCCACTTACAAACGCGTTTAAACTCTCGATGGTCCCAAGCCTTTGGCTCTTTAGGCAGGAGATGAAACAACGCTTTGGAGAGCTTCTGAGCGCTCTTCAACGCGGTGCCAACCAATAGGTCTGGAGCGGCCTGATAATCCTCCCATTCTGAACTATGTGGAATAGCATGCAGCGATTTATACGCTGCTTTATCTGCGCTCATAGATGGCCCTCATGCTTTTAATGCGCATAGCTTACCCAGGGCTGTAATAAGTACAGCCTGTATGTAACGTGTGGTTGTATTACGGCACTGTGGGTGCCGATATATGCCGTGTGGCAGGGCAGCTATTAGATAGACACAGGTATAGAGATTAGGTAGATATCAAATAAACCCATATCGCTCTTGCTCTTGACGTCTGTAAATTACAGGCGGCCATAATCAATATGGCAAGCCTAGCCTTGCTTTTTGCCAGCGCTGTTACTATTCAAAGTTAAGTGTTGACCAGCAGCTATTGTTGCGCCCCTCCAACCATCCGTCGATCTCATTACTCATCCACCCGACAACCATTCTTCCCAGCCTTTTCTTGGGAGGGAATGTTCTATCGAACCGAGGCGATTTTGGATTGGTCCAGTCATATAGGGTCGAGCGAGAGATACCCAATTTTTCTGCGACTTCTCGAACTCTGAGTAGCTTGTTTTGGCTGTGATTTGACATGTGAGCTTCCTTCCCGTTTGATGATGAGAAGGAGGGTAACGAGAGTTTTTCGATCACGCCAGCAGGCTTTTTCCCCCAACCGGTTGAGGACATAACTAAAGTGAAAAATGCACAAGTTAGGGTTCCAAACACCTACATACAAGTTAGTAAACTCCAGTGATTACCTGTGCTGTAGAGCATTTCACGGGGGAGGCGCCCGGTGCATGGGGTCGTCACCGTAAGCGTAGACAAAGGTATGGGATGTGGAACGCCCCCCCGCTGTTTAGCTGTAACTAAAGCCCATTACAAGCAGCAATCGGGATCATGTTTCGACGCGTCTCACGGCATAAAGGCATAGGAAATTGTCGATGTGAAGTCCGATAACGCAAAGCCTTTACGTTCTATGTCTACCTAGCTAACGGCGTAGGTAATCACATCCTATTGACTGCCAGATACCAAGTGGCTCGTTCTCTATTAGCATTGCAGCTAATACATTTGTGCTTCTGTAAATATTTACGGATAAGACATTGCAGCCTGCTTTTGCCTTACTTGAACTTCACCGCGTCTTTATCTACGAGCAAGTGTGTCAGTAATATCCCCCATGAATCTCACCTCGAGCATTTCTCAAACACATATTACCTCCTGACGAATATGGGACACCGACCCCGCAAACTCAGGAGATACACATGGCTCACCTTATCGACACCATGGCCTACACCGGTCAAACCCCTTGGCATGGCCTTGGCAATGTTTTGCCCCCGCAACAATCGCTCGATATCTGGCTACAGGCAGCCGGGATGGATTGGACCATCGAGCAGAGCGACGTGATGTTTAACGTCGCCTCCGATGCGCTGCATATTCGCCCCTACAGCGACAGCAAGGTACTTTACCGCTCCGATACCCTCGCCCCCCTGTCGGTGGTCTCAAGCCGCTACAACGTGGTACAGCCTCACGAGGTACTGCCCTTCTATCAAGACCTAGTGGAGGCCGGTGGCTTTGAGCTGGAGACCGCAGGCTCGCTCAAAGGTGGCCGCAAGCTGTGGGCTCTGGCTAAAACAGGTCAGGACCTAAAACTCAAAGGCAATGACTTGGTAAAGTCCTATCTGCTGCTGGCGACCAGTTGCGACGGCACACTCTGCACCACGGCGCAGTTCACCTCGCTGCGGGTAGTCTGCAACAACACCCTACAGATGGCACTGCGCGGTGCTACCGGTGCCATCAAGGTGCCCCACTCTACTCAGTTCGATGCAGCTGCCGTCAAAGAGTCGCTCGGGCTGGGGCTCTCTCATTGGGATGAATTTAAGGCGCAGACCAAGGCGCTGGCACAGCGGCCCGTGGCCCCTGAAGAGGCACTACGCTTTTTTAGCGACCTGTTGGCGCAACCGCTCGATGAGGAGAACATCATCCTCACCAAGCCGGTACAACGGCTGCATGAGCTCTACCAGGGCGCAGGCATGGGCTCAGAACTTGTCAGCTCCCGCAATACCGCCTGGGGGCTGGTCAATGCGGTAACGGAATACGTGGATCACCACCGCCGTGCCCGCAGCCAAGATCACCGGCTTGATTCCGCCTGGTTTGGTCAGGGCGCCCAACTCAAATCCCAAGCCCTGAATCAGGCTCTCACTCTGCTGTAGTAATTCCGCTTCCCCATTCAAACCGCATAACGAACTCACCCGGACTGGCGCAAGCCAATCCGGGCGTAGCCATTTATGCCGTCAACAAGGAATAGTCATGAAAGCAAAAGCCAAATACGGCCAAGCCCTGCGGCTAGCCTCTACTACCCAGTTAACCCGTGAGCAGTGGCTCGCACTCCGCAAACTCGGCATTGGCTCCTCCGATGCCGCCGTGGCAGTGGGGCTATCCCCCTACAAATGCCCGCTCAGCCTGTGGCTGGAGAAGACCGGTCGCAAGGAGCCGGAAGATATCTCCCATAAGGAAGCGGTGCTGTGGGGCATCGAGCTCGAACCTGTGCTGGCACAGGTCTATGCCAAGCGCACAGGCTACAAGGTGCGCCGGGTCAATGCTGTGTTGCAACACCCCGAGCAACCCTTCATGCTCGCCAACCTCGACCGAGAGGTGGTCGGCCATCCCGATGGGCCGGGCATTCTGGAGATCAAGACAGCCAGCTATCACAGCGCCCCACAGTGGGAGGAAGGAGTGCCGGTGGCTTACCAGTGTCAGGTACTCCATCAGCTGGCCGTCACCGGCCATGCCTGGGCTGAGGTGGCAGTGCTCATCGGCGGCCAGGATTTTCGGATTTACCGCATCGAGCGCGATGAGGAGAAGATCCAGGATCTCACCGAGCGGGAAGCGCAGTTCTGGCAGATGGTGCAACAAGACCACCAGCCAGAGCCTGACGGCTCCAGTGATGCAGCCAATGCCCTGAGCTGGCTGTTCCCGCGTGACGATGGTCAGACGCTGGATCTCTCCGATTCCCCCGAGTTCAACCAGCTGTTTGGCGATCTGCTGCGCTTGCGTCAGCAAAAGGAAGCCGTCGAGCTGCAGGAGTCACAGCTCAAACAGCGGCTGCAAGCCACCTTGGGTGAAGCGACAGCCGGGCTGTTTGCCGATGGCAAGATCACCTGGAAGCGCAGCAAAGACAGGCTGGCACCGGATCTCGATAAGCTCGGTCAGGATCATCCTGACCTGCTCACCCGTTACGTCAAACCGGTGCCCGGCGTGCGCCGTTTCACCATTCAACCCTTGAGGCAAACACCATGATCAAAGGACTGGCGATCACCCCGCCCGTGATCGGGCGGATCTGCATCGGCAAGCTGGTGCAAAAACAGGATAAGTGGGTGCCGGAGAAGGACGACAGCTTCACCCTCACCACCCAGGTACAACAAAAAGGGGGATGGTTGCTCCATCCCCTGCATCAACACTACTCATCGCAGAAAAGTGGCCAAGGGCAGGAGCAAACCAAGATCCGCGCCATTCCGGTGCGGGTGCTGTTCAACGACAGCGACTTGAATCTGCGGGCGGAATACAGCGCGTTTGACCGGCAAACCGGCAGGCCGCTCTGTGTCGGGAATGGGGAGGTGGCAAGACGAGTGGGGGCGCAAGGCATGGAGGAGGTCAACTGCCCCGGGCCAGAGCGCTGCGCCTTTGCTGGGCAACAGGGCTGCAAGCTGTACGGGCGACTGAACCTGTTTGTGGAGGGGCAAGGGGATGAGCTGGGCAGCTTTATCTTCCGCACCACCGGCTACAACTCGGTGCGCACTCTGGCGGCCCGGCTGAAGTACCTGGAGGCTGTAAGCGCAGGCCATACCCGCTATCTGCCGCTCACCCTACGGTTGCGGGCCAAGAGCACTACCCAGTCCTACCGCACCCCGGTCTACTACGTGGATTTAACCTTGCGGGAGGAAACCAACCTGACCGAGGCAGTCAGGCTCGCACAGGAGGCGGCCCAGCGTGACCAAGAGGCAGGCTTGGCCATCGAGCAGATGGAGCAGACCGCTCGCGAGCTGCTGCGTAACGGCCAGTTTGAGGATATCGATGAAGAGGTACCGATGCTGCTGGAGGAGTTCTATCCCGAAGCCAACAGCGACGAGACGGCGAATGGTATCAATGGTTCTGAGGCGACAACCTCACCTCACGTCCCGCAAGGCAAAGCAACCAGAACGCCACAGAGAACACAACCAAGAAGGAGTCCACTCACCAACAAATTGGGGAAAGGAACCCCATCCCCTCCCCAGTGAATGGTGGATGATCAGCGAGGACGCGCCAACCGCTCAACCAACCGTTCTACCGTTTCCAGCAACAGGGTTCGGTCAGCATCCTCAAGCCGAGCCAGTTGCTGGCTCAGCACAATGCCCTGCTCGGTCGGGCGGTTACTGGTCTCGCGTAGAAAGTCCGCCAGCTCACAACCAAACAGTTGCGCGAGCTCCGCCAGCCGCACCACGGTCGGCACCACAATTCCTCGCTCCATTCGAGAGACGGCTTCCATCCCGATATTGAGGTGTTCAGCCACCTGCTCTTGGGTAAACCCGGCCTGGTTACGCTGGCGTCCAATCGCCTTACCCACGTTCTTGGCTAACTGCTCAAAGTTGATATCTGTCATAAGTCCTCCAACCAACTCTTATGGTTGGATATAGACCTGTTGACATGAAGAACCATGAGAGATGAGTATCAACCTATTGGGTTGATATTGGTGCTTTGGCGTGGAATTTCAGAACGAAAGTAAATCCATCACCCAATACTCCACAACCCTCATTTCCCGCTGATCAACCACCGCATGGCCATGGGAAATGAAAAGTCATTTTTTATCCATAAGGAGACATCATGAAACGTTACTTTGTTATCGCGGGCCTGCTTTTTCTGGCCCTGACCATCAGCATCGCCTGGACCGGCAAAGCCCCTTGGCTCGGGTTCTGGGGGCTGACCGCCTCCTTCGTGTTCGGCACGCTTTTTACCGGGGTTGGCATGTGTATCGGAGAGTGGTTTCGCCGCTTTACTCACCCGGACTGGATCTCGACCAGCGGCGCTGTCGAGACCTTCAAGGCCAAGATATTTTGGCTGATGGGGCCACAGGCCATCGGGGCGCTGATCGGCTTTTTCGCCTTTCAGGGCTTTATGAACAATATCCTCGGCTATGCCGTGTAAGGAGTGTGGGATGCATCAATGGATAATAGCTCTGCTGGGCTTACTGCTAACGCCCGCCGTGCTGGCGTTTGGAGACCATGGCCGCTGGAACGATGGCTGGGGTCAGGGGGTAACGGAGTACTCAGCAACGGTTGATGACGCGACCTATCTCTATCTCTCGTGCCGGATGGGCCAGCTTAATGGCATCACACTCAATCAGGCGGGACAAGCAGCTACAAACAACGTCAGTTTGCGCATCAATGGTCATATCTTCCCGCCGCTGCCGAGCATGGTGGCAGGTAATGACAGCAAGGCGTTTTATGACATGTGGGCCGCGCTGCGCTCAGCCAAGTCGCTGCAAGCCATCACCCAGGATGGCCGCACCGTTGAGCTGCCGGTAGCGGGTGTACAAGAGGTCCTGTCCGCTGCAACAGACGCGGCCTTCGACTGTGCCTTTCCAGCTCCGGAGCCTGAGCCAGCTGCTGCCCCCTTGAACTTTGAACTTCGCGCACAGCAGGGCGTACTGCAGGTCGTGTCTCGTAATGACCCTGTCACGATTAAAGACATCACCATCAACCGTGGCCAGTGTCAGTTGGTTCGGGAAGTGCCGAGCAATGATTGTATCAGCGGTCGCGTGAAATGGAGCACCTGTCTCGCCAGTAAAGACAGGCTGAAGCCAGAGTACATCAAGCAGGTGTTCCCTGTTGCCATGAACTTTGGACAGCAAGCCCGGTTCACCCTCAAGTCAACACCGCTGTGCCGAGTACTGGAGGTAGTTATTCATACCGACCGGGGGGATGCCGGTTACACCTTCGAGTGAGCCACGCCCAACCTCGCTATGCCCGGTCTCGTACCGGGCTTTTTGTTTTCTAAAAGGAGCAGACATGCAACCTGGTGACCATCTGGTCGTAAGCAGATGGGGCTATGACCATCACGGCCTCTACGCGGGCAATAACCAAGTCATTCACTATACCGGGCCTTTCTCGAGTGAAGGCCCGGTGACAGGGCGGATTATTGTCTCATCGTTGGAGATATTTACAGGCAATGGCGACTGCTACCTGCGTGACTACAGCCACCGTTACTACAGCCCGAGCGAAAGCTTGGCGCGAGCACACCAACGGCTGGGAGAGCGGGCCTACAACCTGCAGTTCAACAACTGCGAGCACTTCGTGACCTGGTGTATCCAGGGTGTGCACCACAGTGAGCAGGTAGACCAAGCGTGGAGTACCGTTTTGCTGGCCATCACACTTGCACAAACGCCACTGCCGCCAATTCGCACCACTGTTCCTACGTTCCCCACACTACTTGGACCGCTGACGAACACGTTACCAACCTGGCTTCTGCCCTGGCGACTGCGCTAGTCCGACCCCTTTATTCGGAGTTCACCATGACCATTCCCTTTTTTCGGGACGGCTTTGCCCTGCCCGTAGCACCGGCTCTACTGGAGCTGCTTGACCAGGAAATCGCTAAAACCGACCTCAATCTGGAGCGTTTAACCCAACTGACCTTCAACTTTTGCAATCCCGGCTACACACCCGAAAAAGGGGGCGTCCATCCGGTCGAGCTCCGCCTGATACGTGGTCTGGATGGCTGGTTGTTCGATTACGTCACTGATTTCAGCTACCAGGGGCTGGGTCCGGATGCTGAGCTCTACAAGGAGCTCGACTTCAACTTCCTTGATGGTGAGCACTATCTGCAGGGATGGGGACCGCTGCCGCCAACAGAAGCCCATGAACTCTTTCACATGTGGCAGAACAGTTTTCTTGCCTACGCCCAACTGGGCTTTTTTACCGTCACCGTCAGTGGTGACTAACGAGGCCTGATGCCCAAACAACCGATAGCCGTTGAGCTGGAGGCCATCAATCGAGAGGGGGAGACACAGGTGGTACGTGACAGTGGCCTGACCGTGCAGGGCTACGGCGTCTACCTGCGGGCCGTGGAGGCCAGCGGACTGGCGCTAGCCACTTGGGTCACTGACTGCGACACCATCGGCCCAGCTTACGAACTGGCTGAGCGCTTGAGCCTAGCGCTGGCCGTCCCGCTCACCATTCTGGTCCCAGAACCGCTGATGCCGATACAGAGTGAATCCGCCGCCACGGCAGGAGCCATCACGACGGCCAGCTGAACTACCCTCAAAGTGAACCAACAACATTTCTACCTTTAACCCCGACATGCTTCCTGCGTGCCGGGGTTTTGCTTTTTCTGGAGACCACCATGCGTTACTACAAACTGAAAGCCGGGGAATGCCCCGGCACTTATGTCGTCACCGAGCCCGTGACCGAGCAAGACCTGTTGCGCATCGCCAACCAGATTGCTCGCAAGCGTCTGGCCAAAGGCACTGCCATCACCAGCACCACTGACGCCGCCGAGCGGCTGCAAACCCTGCTACAAGACCGGGAGCACGAAGTGTTTGGTGCACTGTTCCTCGACTCCCAACATCGCGTACTTGCCTTTGAGGAGCTGTTTCGAGGCACCCTAGACAGCGCCAGCATCTACCCACGGGAAGTGGTCAAGCGGGCCTTGTTACTCAACTGTGGGGCCATCATTGCGGTACACAATCACCCCAGCGGGGACCCTGAACCGAGCCAGTCCGACCGGGTCTTTACCCAGGCCCTCAAAGAGGCCTTGGCCCTGGTCGATGTCCGGTTGCTCGACCACTTGGTGGTCGGTGCTGAGGGCGTAGTCTCGCTGGCCGAAAGAGGTCTGCTATGAACCAGACCCCAGGCAAACCCCACCTCACCGCCCTCGATATCCTCCTCGAGCTGCGCTGCTGGCTTGAAGACAACGTCGAGATGCAGGCCGAGCCCGCTATCGTCGCTCATCTGCCGAATGGTTACCTGCTCACCCAAGCTGACTGTATCGAGGCTATCGATACGCTGTTGCATCAGTTGCGGCACTAATCAGTGCCCAGAAGAGACAAGCACGATGCGATTACCTAATCCTTACTCCCTGGAGGAAACCCTCGAGAAACTGCGCCATCGTCTGGCTACCGCCTGCAACGACGATGCGCAGGCATTGTTGGAGGGGGCCGTCACCAAGGCCCGTGACGACGAGGGTTATGCCAAGCAGTTTGAAGATGCTTTGCTGCTGGGATCCACCATCGAGATACGCGAGTGTCTCAACTACTTTGGCGACTACTTCGAGCGATCCCGAGAAGCACCGCCCTATTACCCGCACCACGATGCCGTCAACGGCATTGATTGTGCGCTCTACGCCATCCTGTTCGCGCTGGCTCACCCAGACGCAGAGCTGGCGCACGAATAACACCAGCATCCCCAGACCCGGATCATCACTGCCAACATCATGATCCGGATATTCCGACATCACCTACAGGGCCGCCTCACCGAAGGTGGCCTTTTGCATTTCAAGGAGTCATCCCCATGTCTGCCTTCATGATTGACCGCAAGGACTACCTTGCCTTTGCCGTACAGTTACACCGATTTTGCAATGCCCCCATGCCACCGCACTACACCCTGGAGCTACTGCGCACCCTCTGGTGGAACTCACCAATGGATGTCACCAGTACCTGGACGTGGCGGGTAGACCGGTTGGTACGGCTGATGATGCTCGCCAATCAGCGTGCAGTCTGGCATCGCTATCAGCTGGGGCGTCAGCAGGACCGTCACTGGGAACCACGCCAGCATTGCTCTACCAAGCTGAGTCCGCTTAAACCTGCCCACCGCCACCACCAGACACCACTCACCGATAGCGAGCTGGTGACCCTGTACAAATTCACCTGCTGCGCCCTGTACCAGTCGAGCGAATGGAGCGGGAGCCCCGAGCAGGCTCCACGGCTGGTGAAGGTAATACAGCAGTTGCAGCAAGCGCTGGCGCAAGATGTGCTGACTCGGTTGTCACTGTGGGACCAAGCTCCTTGGGGAGAGATGTGATGAACCTTTCCATCACCCTGACAGTGACAAGCTCACCACCGAGCTCAATGGCCCACCTAGCCCAACGTGTCGCCGATGACATGGCACACCTGCATCACCTTCTGGGAGATGAGGTAAGCGATGAACTGGGCATCAGCATCAGTTACCTGGTTGAGCAGTTCGCGCTGCTGGCAGCGGCTTACCGTTCACCTGCAGAAAGAGAGAAACACCCATGATCGAATTCAACGATAGCTTCACTCAGGTCGCAGTCGCTCAGGCAATGAGCACACATAGCGATTTGCATCGGCTCATTACCTATCAGCTCACCTTCCCGAAGTGGGCACACAACTATGACGAGACAGGCAAGCGCACTGGCCCCGACAAGATCAAGCCCGTGCCAACGATGCACAAGACCACGCTGTTCGTGAGTCCACTGGACATGGTGGATAACCTGCCCCGCGAGATTAACTTTGCGTGGTGGGAGCGTGAGTGCAACGACCTCGGTTATCCCGTTGGGGAGTGGCGACGCACCATTGTGGGTGTCTACTTCAACCACGGCAGTAATGACAAGCCGGATTGGAGTAGTCACACCTGAGCCACGGCCACCAGCACACACAAGACCTCTAACAGCCCCTCACGCCGAGGGGCAGTTTGCATTTGAAGGAAACCCCACCATGCATGACCTACGTGATTACAAGACTCTGTCCGCCCGACAACTCACCACTGCTATCAGCCAGCTCAACCACAACACTGCACCGAAGATAATGACCCACCTGGCATTACGGGCCAGGCAGCCGCTCGGTAATGGCCGTAGCAGAGCCAAGGCCCTCAAGCTGCTGCGCCGGGTCAAGAAAGCACACAAGGCAGGGCGTATCCCGCCTGAGCTCACCGTGACGGGCTGCCGCATCGACCGGGGCAGCCATCAGGCTGACCGTTACTACTACGACCGGACGCTACTGGCTCAAGGTTGGCAGCAATACGATACCGAGGAAGACGCCTGGTATTTCGGCATCTGGATTCACACCGAGAAGCTGGAGACCTTTACCTACGCCGAGGGGGATACCAGTCATGTAATTGCGCCGAACGTCGAGGCGTTTCGTGCCGAACTGGCGCGGCTCTACCAATACCACCCGCAAGCCCCGGCGTTTATCAGCATCGACCCGGAAGCGGGCGTTGTGACCCACCACTTTGAACGCAAGCCGGAGGTGTGAAATGGCGAAAAACATCACCATCAAGGTGCCCGGCAAACATCCGCAAACCGGCGAGATCACCACCTTAGAGCTCAAGGGTCAGCGCATCGATATCGACATCGGCGGACAGGCAGTGCCCTTCCTCATTCACGGGAGGGGAATAGGAACGTCCCTCACCCACATCCCGAGTGGCTACCGCATTGCGCTGCTCGGCGGTTGGCTCACTGCTCGTTACGCCATACCTGAAAATAAACCCAGCAGAACGGCCTGCGCCCAGATGGCCATAGACCGACTGGTAGCCCAGTACGGTTCGCTGCACCTGCTGGACCGACTCAATTGCAAGCCGGTTATCAATCAACAGTAACCACCGCCCAGACAACAAGGAACGATGCAATGACCCCTCTCCTCTCCACAACACCCGCCCTACAGGTCGGCTATCCGGTGATGAAAATGCTGGATGTCGCCATGAGCACCATCGTGGGCGATTACGATGACGCAGACCGGGTGCCTGAATGGCAATGGGTCAAGCGTATGGCCTCCCATGAACATGTCGGCGTGAAGGATGGCTCCGCCTACGAATATATGTTGAACCTGGCCTTGGAGCTCGATGCATGCCCGCCAACGTTACAGCCCTTGCTCGCAGCAGCAACGCAAGCTGGGGTGAGCTACATCCTGTTTTACAACGACTAGCCACTGCACCTGTCACAGCGGCCCGGCAGCATTCCGCAGCCTCGGCACCAACAGACACGCCCCGACCCACTCAGCCCCATTCATCCACAAACAGCATAAAAGCCAGCCCTCACAGGCTGACCCTTGGCATCATTGGAGTCACCGAACATGACCCGTCTTATCAGCGCGCTCGAGGTGCATCGCTATGCTCCCGAGCTCAACAAATTGCATCTGCGCAACCGCCAAACGCTACCCGCTCCCGGCATCACCACCATCAAGGAAGCCAAAGCCCACCTGTTTGGCCGCTGGCTGCCGAGGCATCTGGTAACCATCACCGTACACCATCCCGACTACATCAATCTCTCCCGGCTCTACCGGGGGCGACTGGCAAGCCTGACAGAGCTCCCAGAGCAGCTGACCAGACTACGACAGCGTCACAGCGTGCCCGGCACCATTATCGACATTCAAGTGAGGTATAGCTAATCATGACCACAACAACCACCCATACCCAGGACCAACAGCCTGAAGCACCAGACCACCCCACTAGAATTTTTGCGCAGTGGGGCTTGCCCCATACCGTGACGCCGCGTTTTGGTGCTCGTCTTATCCAGGAGCACCACCGGCTGCACTTTCTGTCAGATCGAGCCTCATTGATAGGCGAATGGGAGGAGGAGGCTATCGACCAGCTGGAAGCCGCCTTCCCGGCCCTCATCAAGGCACTGGAAGCCAAGCTGCTGAGCGGCGAGCTGGATGCCCAGCGTCAGCACAGCATCACTATCCAGCACGAAGGTTTCACCTGCGAAGCCGATAGCAGTGGCAGTCACGGCTATGTCTACATCGCGATTTACCTCGCGATAAACGCTGACATTACGCACTGCGCCAAGGCATGAGCACATATCCACTGGTGGCCACACTGTCATAGTGTGGCTATGATTCACAACTGACTAACCCAGCTGCTCACCGGTAGAGTTCATCCGCTGACATAGCTTGTTTAGTAATATTGCCGGATATAGCTATATGCCTTATCAAACAGATCTTCATCAGCATGTAACCGATATTTGAATAGTGCCTTACGTAGCGCTTTCTTTACCTCTCGCTCACCGGCCTGTGTATTTTGCCAGCCAGGAAAGCGAACTAAACGCACGATCTCGTCAATATCCGTTACAACACGCTCCACGATGATCGGCGTCTCCTCGGTCTTAATCTCGTTAAAGAGCTCAGTCAGTGCAGCCTTGCCACGGTCTTCATCCTCCTCGGGAGGAGTCTCCTTTTCGGCTTGCAATGTTTCCTTGGCAATCTCCAGCAATTGTTTCAAAAATTCGATACTGTTGATTTGGCCTGATTCGAAACGATCCTTCAGCGCATCTAGCCGCTCTGACAAATGCTTGAACTTCGGACTGCCTGCGTGCTTGCGTATACGCCGATTCAGCTTGATCTCGATCTCCTTAGCCTTCTTCGGATCGGGATTCGAGAGCACAGCCTCCAGTAGATCGGCATCCAGCACCAGAGTATCGAGATCGTCCCGCACTGCGTCGACATGCACGTTTTGGTGGATCAGTTCGATAGTCTTGGCGCCTAGCGAATGCCAGATCAGCTTGCCGTGTCCACTGGACGGCTGCACCGACTGGTACACCTGCGACAGCCACTTGTAATCGTTCTCGCAGGGGGTCAGCACAGTGTCCGGTGACAAAGCCTCCCAGATCCGGCCCAACACGCTGAACTCTGCAGCAAAGTTGTCTCGCACTTCGTTATTGGGCAAGCACTGCTGCGCGGCGATCAAGCCTTCATAACCCTGCAGGGCGCGGTCACAGCCAGTGAAAAACGCTAGGCATTTCTGCATGGCTTCGGGCAATTTGTCCTTCAGCTCCTGAATGTTGCTAACCACCTGCTTGATGCTTTGGTCGTCGAACTCCAGCGCAGCCGCCACATCGTCGAAAATGCCGAGGTAGTCCACGATCAGGCCGTGGGTCTTTTGCTCGGAGTAGGTACGGTTCACTCGGCAGATGGCCTGTAGCAGCGTATGGTCGCGCAATGGCTTATCTAGGTACATCGCCTGCAAGATCGGCGCATCGAAGCCTGTCAGCAGCTTGGCCGTGACGATGATCAGTTTCAATGGGTCGGCCGGGTCGCGGAAGCGATCCAGCAATCGCTCCTCCTCGTCACGACTACGGTCGTAGGGGGCGTACTCTGGGTGTTCCTTCTTGTCTGCCGCCTGCACCGACATCACGATGTCCGTGGCCTCGGGCGGTAGCAGCTTGTCCAGCTCGGCCTTGAATAGCAGGCAGGACTCCCGGTCGAACGTGACGATCTGGCCCTTGAAACCGTTGGGTTCCACTTTAGTCTGGAAGTGCCCGACGATGTCTTCGCACACCTTGCGGATTCGTTCTGGCGTTTTCACCAGCACCGCCATCTTGGCTGCGGTCTTGGCAAGATTGTCCTTGTCCAAGTCAGACAAACCGCCCGTCAAGTCCCTGTAGGCGTCGTCCAGCGCGGCCTTGTCGATGTGCAGATCTATCAGCCGGGGCTCAAAGTGCAGCTTCAGCGTGGCACCATCGCGGATTGAGTCCTCGAAGCCGTAACGGCTCATGTAGCCTTTTTCATCCTCCTCTGCACCGAAGGCGTAGAAGGTGTTACGGTCTGCACGGTTAATCGGCGTGCCGGTCAGGCCGAACAGAAACGCATTGGGCAGGGCTTCCCGCATATAGCGGCCCAGATCACCTTCTTGAGTACGGTGGGCTTCATCGACCAGCGCGATGATGTTGCTGCGGTCGTTCAGACTGCCGGTGACCTCACTGAATTTGAAGATCGTCGTGATGATGATCTTGCGCACGTCCTGCGCGAGCAGTTGCTGTAACCGCTCGCGGCTGTCCGCCTTCTCCAGATTGGGGATGTCCGCCCCAGTGAAGGTGCCGGTGATCTGGCTGTCGAGATCGATCCTGTCTACTACGATCAGCACGGTGGGATTCTTCAACCCTACGTGCATGCGCAGCTTCTGTGCGGCAAACACCATTAGCAGTGACTTGCCAGACCCCTGGAAGTGCCAGATCAGACCCTTTCTGGGATAACCTGCCAGCACGCGCTCGACAATCTTGTTGGTCGCCTCAAACTGCTGGTAGCGACAAATGATCTTGATGCGCTGCTTTTTTTTGTTAGTGGCGAACAGGGTGAAGCTACCGAGAATATCCAGCACCACTTGCGGCCGAAGCATGCTCTCAACGGACAGCTTGAGCGACTTCAGCGGATGATGCTGACCATCGTCGTCACCATCCAGATGCCAAGGGCCCCAATCCTTGACCGGCAGACCTATGGAGCCGTAGTGATAGGCCTTGCCCTCGGTGGCGACCGAGAACACGTTGCAGACAAACAGCTCCGGCACAAATTTTTCGTAATCGTCGCGAACCTGAATCGCACCATCAACCCAGCTAATACACTTCTTGACCGGTGTTTTGGCCTCAATCAACACTAACGGTAAGCCGTTCACCAATAGCACCAGGTCGGCACGGCGTTCGTTCGGTCCTGCCCGATAGGTAAATTGCCGGGTGACGATATATTGATTCTGCTCCAGATCATCCAGATCGATCAGCCGAACCTGCACATGTTCGTGATTAGGGCCAAAAGGCATGGAGCGTTCACCACGCATCCACGCCGTCATCTCCTCGTTGGCGCGGATCAGCCCATCCGAGCGCACCGACATCACGATGGCGCGCAACTTAAAAAGCACATCATCGACGCGGTCCGGCTGGGCGGCGATCTCGGGGTTAAGGTGGATCAGCGCCTCCCGCAGCCAAGGTTCGACCAACACGTCCTGCATCTGGCGTGGAACCTCAGCAGATGCTGCATAGCGCCAACCGATGCCTTTGGAACTGGGGCCGTTGCTGACTTGAGGTTCTTGGGCCGTGTTGGCCAGGACAGCCTTAATGGGGCCGGCGAGCAGGTCGCAGACATAGGCTTCGACTGTGTTTGACTCGTTAAACGCCATGCCCACCTCCATTCTCAATCGACCTAAGTGCATGCAGTTTCAGGTCCTGTACCGCCCTCCTGCGAGTGGCAATGTTCTTTCTAGCTGTGCGAATTGCTCTCATCTCTTCCAGTAGATCATCCTGCTCTTCTACTTCCGGCACTTTGAGCTCGTGTTGGCGAATGTCAGCACCGTTGATTTTCCAGATTCCATTTGTGGATTTGGCGCGAGAGATCAGACGGTTGTGCGTGCTCTGGCTGTTCCACTGCAATACCGCAAACTCCGGTCTGATTATCTTCTCATCAAACTTGAGTCGAATGAGCAGGTCTGGATAGAAACACCCCTTCGGTACGATATCGACAAGGCCACATTTGCCGGTGAGTAGTTTGTTGCCATTTCCACGAACAACAAGTACGTCGTTCATCTTCAGCTCAAAGGCAGCAGCTTCAGCATCGGATATCTCGGCGTACTTCGTATTGCCTTCGGCAACAATTCGACCATCCCGCACGGCACCAATGCTGAGGGTCGGATATCCACGTTCGTCAGCATTTGCTTTCGGGGATAGACCGTTCTTTGGCCCGAGTGGCACGAGTTTATCGACAGTGATGACACGATCAGCCGGTACTGAAGCAAGCGCGTCTTCAATTCGTGAGTTTTCTAGTGCTGTTGTCGCTAGGTCAGCTTCCAAGAGCGAAGCCAAGCAGCCTTCAATCGCGGTGAGGAGTTTGACGAGCCGATGTTGCTCATCTATCGGCGGAAGCATGAACTCAAAGTTCGCCAAACTCGTCCAATTGGTGCGAGGGCTCAGCGAGCCTGCCGATGTGCCCACAGCATGATCAAAAAAAGCATCGGTCTGGCAAATGAATGGCAGCAGCTCCGGCAGCAAAACCTGTGCATCCTTGGTCTCCAGCACATAGATGTCACCAGAGCACACCCCTGAGAAATCCGCCACAGCCACCTTACGTTGGTAAGCTCGACGTTTGCCAAACAGCACCTGCCCGGGCTGAAAAACGCTGGTGAAGGTCACGCCGTCAGCGACGTTACCCCAGCTACGGATACGCAAGTCACCAGGCTCCAAATGCTCTAAACCGACATAATGCTCAATGCCATCAGACAGCGGATCTTTACTTTTGGCTTTGGACAGGCGGACTACATCGCCGAACGTTACCTGGCGCGAGCCTAGCTTTAATTTCTTATTATTCATTGCTCTTGTCTCACAAATGGCGTGGCATAGCCGAAATATTCAGTTTGAGCCGTGCGTTGCACATCCCAACGTCTCTCGTGTCCCGCAGGGCGCTCACGTTGATCGGCATGAGTAAGGACTAAGCGCTTTTTGGCACGCGAAACCCCGACGAAATAAGCACAGCGGTTCTCATCCTGATTGCCAAAGAAGATTTCGTTTTCAACGGCCATGATGATGACCGAGTCAAACTCAAGGCCCTTGCTCTTATGGATGGTCAGGATGCGCACAGCCTGATCATCTGAAAACCGTTCAAGGGCTTTAGGTAAATCAGGCTCCAGCTCTAGTAATTCCGCTATCCTGGCTTTGGTGTCACGAATCACCTCTTTCATTCGATCGTGCGACTCGTAGTCCGGTGAAAGCGACACCAGTGTTTCGATACTGACTTGCTTCAGGAATGCCCGAACAAACGCCCACCAGCCGGATAAGGGCTCGTCAACCGGCTCGGCGATGGCTATCACTTTTCGTTGTTGCTTAATGAGTCGATCAAGGTCCTTGCGCACGTTCGACTGAATGTCTTCATCGGCAAACGGGACTAGCTGGTTCACGAGCCGAATCCAAGCCTTTGGCTCGTGCTGGCCGTATAGGCACGACAGATAATCCACGATTAAGCGTGCGACAGGCTCGACAGTGATGTCCTGCATCTGCTGCTCATTGCGAAAAGGTATTCCACGTGCCTCCAGTGCCGCCATAAGATGGTCTGCATACAGATCGAGCTGATTGCGAATGAGGACCGCAATTTCGGCCGGTGGCAACTGCTCCGTCTTTATCCAACCATCAATCAAGCCAGCAAGATAATCAGCTTCCTGGCGGCTGCTTTCAAAGCGCCACGCAAATACTTCGCCTTCATCGCCAATAATATCTTCATCTGGCATAACAGATGAGGGATCAAGCTTGCGTATGATTTCGTTTTGCAGACGCAGCAAACGTGGTTTAGAACGGAAGTTGCGGTACATGTTGAGCGGAGTCGCTGCAAAATCAGCAACGAAGGTCTGGAAGATGCCTTCCAAAGCTCCTGCCCAGCCCATGATCTTCTGCTTCGTGTCTCCCACTGCAGTCAGACGAATACTCGTGCCTTGAAAGGCGAGCTTGAGCAGTTCGTACTGAAGGTTGGTACAGTCCTGAAATTCGTCGAGGAATACGTCACTGTAGGTTTGACGGATGGCATTTCGCGCCACTGCAGACTTCTGCAAGATCTGGATCGCCAACGGCACCAGATCGGAAAATTCGATCAACGTCCGTGATGGGCCATGCTTCCGATCCGCAATTTTGTACCCAACATCCAGCGCATACTCGCCCGTCAGCACAGGACGGAAACGGTCGATGATGCGCTTGGCAAATGCGTGAAAGGTATAGCTGTCAAACCGCGTGGCAAGCTCGGAACCACAACGCCGCTTGACCCGCTCTTTCAAGTTGCTGCTAGCATCAACTTTGAACGAAATGGCCAGAATCCGTTTGGGATAACGACAGGTGCCAGTGCGCAGCAGGAAGTCTGCCCGCTGCGCAAGCATTTCGGTCTTACCCGCACCGGGGCCAGCCGTTAGCGCTAGACAGTGCTTTTGCTCTTTTGCCGCACGCAAGGCGTTGGGTTCGAGTGTTAACCCATCTGCAGGCTTCCAGACATCCACCGCTATCACTCAGGCCACTCCTCAAGTTTGGCGATAACAGCATCAGCCAATCTGTTTAAGGATGCAGGCATCTTAGCCAGCAACTCTTCATCAGTCAGCTGAGCCAGAGCATCAATATGGGCTGCGGGTTTGCTACCAAGCTTGAAGCGCTGATGGTAGGTATTGAATAGCTTCAGCTCATTTTCGCTGTACTGAGTTGCGTCGTAATGACTTTTACCCAAAACAGCTTTGATCGTTGATTCATCCGGCTCATCCTCCTCGACGCCGTAGGCTTCTGGAAATGAAAGCAACATGGTGAAGTCCAGGTCCATGGGATACGAGAAGTACACATCTCGTCTTTCAAGAGCCGCAAGATAGTTGTCGTAATCCCTGACTTTTTGGGTAGCGTCTTTCCAATTGGGGATGCCATGGTCGGCGGGCAGGACCTTGCTCGGCTCATACACAGCCAACTGGTCATTGACGTACTTGATTCTCCCCCAGCCCGCAGCATAACGAGCTACATCCAGATCAAGCAGCGTCAGATAGGGAATCTGTAGGGCTGACAGTAACCGCCAGAAGTGATTGACGTGACGCCCACCCAGCGGAGCTATCGAAACTGCAGACTCATCAACCGGCGCACCTTTGGCCTGAAGAAGGCGCGGCAACACAATTTCTTCACTGTCACCTTCTCCAAGAACAACAAGCCGTGAGAAATAGACTTCCGGAAAGGCCTGCACGGCCTCACGCACAAACTTGTGTGCTTCGTCCGCAGTGTCGGGTAACTGGATATGGGTAACGCGCGTTGTTCGTCCCTCAGCCAGACGCAGATAGCGGATCCGTTCAGGATCAACCCGTCGTAGCATCGATGGCGCGTGAGTGGCAATCAGCGCTTGTGCGTCGCCGCTACCGGTCATCGCGTTCAGGGCATTTACGATTCGTCCGAGGTAATGGGGTGAAAGGCTGTTCTCAGGCTCCTCGACTTCGACCAGCGTAAAAACTGGCGGGCGAAGTTTGTCAGCATCGAAAGACGGGTCCTCTTCGGCCAGTACTGAGCGACCAATTGCCTGAGACGATAGCAC
>Ga0194137_10000681_pt1 | contig 21917 bp, 21 predicted proteins | sample TARM_MetaG_T3_14_FD_134025 | JGI IMG/M metagenome (GOLD analysis project Ga0194137, IMG submission 134025) | Freshwater microbial communities from Pennsylvania, USA, analyzing microbe dynamics in response to fracking - TARM_MetaG_T3_14 (version 2) | ecosystem: Environmental > Aquatic >... | reverse complement strand
GAGCTGGAACAGGCGCGGGCCCTGTCCGGTCGCTGATTCCTCCCTCCGGCCGTGGTGGTGGCATGCCGCGACGGCCCCATGCCCTTCGGCACATCTCCGGCAGGTTTCCGCCGTGCATCCTGTGGGCGGGGAGGTACAACCGCCATGGGGATGTCGATGCATTCGTTGAAGCAATGTCTTGCGGTCGGCGCGCTGGCGCTGGCCGGGTGGAATGCGGCTCTTGCCGCACCGGCCGACGAGCCGGTAAATCTGGACGTGATCGGCAAGATCCGCCAAGAGGCGTTCTACCGCTCGCAGGTGATGGACACCCTTGGCCACCTGGCCGAGGACATCGGTCCGCGCCTGACCAATTCGCCGAACATGGCCAAGGCCAACGCCTGGACCCGGACGAAATTGAGCGGATGGGGGCTGGTGAATGCCCACGACGAAGCGTTTGCCGATTTCGGCCGCGGGTGGGAGTTCCGTTCCGCTTCGGTCGATCTTCTGGCGCCGCGCGTGCAGCCGCTGCACGCCTTGCCCAAGGCGTGGACGCCGGGCACGCAAGGCCCGGTGGAAGGCGAGGCTGCGGTGGTGAGCCTCAAGACCAAGGCGGATTTCGACAAGTACCGCGGCAAGCTGCGCGGCAAGATCGCGCTGCTCGACGAAGCGCGCGACTACAAGCCGGGCACCGAGCCGGATTCCAGGCGGCTGGATCAGGCCGGGCTCGACGAGCTGCTGACGTTTCCGCTGCCCAAGCCGGCCGATGCGGCCGGTCGCGCCAAGCGCCTGACCGAATACAGGCAGCGCCAGCAGATGATGCTGGACACCAACCGCTTCCTCGCCGACGAAGGCGTGCTGGCCTCGATCAGCCTCAGCGGCTGGGACAACGGCATCCTCCGCGTCGGAGCAGGCGGTTCGCGCAAGGCCGGCGAGCCGGTGGGCGTGCCGTCGCTGGTCATGGCTGCCGAGCACTACAACCCGCTGATGCGCGCGCTGGCCAAGGGTGAGGTGGTGCGCCTGCGCGTCAACGTCGATGCCGATTTCGTCGGCGACGCCAATGCGCCCGGCTACAACACGCTTGCCGAGATTCCCGGCAACGGCAAGGCCGACGAAGTGGTCATGCTGGGGGCGCATCTGGATTCGTGGCATGCGGGCACAGGTGCTTCGGACAACGGCGCCGGCGTGGCGGTGATGATGGAGGCCGTGCGTATCCTGAAGGCGATCGGAGTCAAGCCGCGCCGGACCATCCGCATCGCCCTGTGGGGCGGCGAGGAGCAAGGTCTGGTGGGCTCCACCGATTACGTGAGCCGCCATTTTGCCCGCTACCCGGAGCCGGCCGATCCCGAGCAGCGGGCCATCCCGGCCTTCCTGCGCGAGCCTGCCGGGGCATTGCAGACCACACCCGAATACGCTCGGCTGTCGGCCTACTTCAACCTGGACAACGGCTCGGGCAAGATCCGCGGCATCTACGCGCAGGAAAACACGGCCGCCATGCCGATCTTCGCCGGCTGGCTGGCGCCGTTCCACGATCTCGGCGCCACCGTGGTCACCGCCCGCAACACCGGCAGTACCGACCACATCGCCTTCGATCGCGTCGGTCTGCCTGGTTTCCAGTTCGTGCAGGACCGGCTCGATTACTCGACCAACGTCCACCATAGCGACCTGGATACCTACGACCACGCATCGGCCGACGACCTGAAGCAGGCATCGGCCATCGTCGCGGCCTTCGTCTATCAGGCCGCGATGCGCGAGGACAAGTTGCCGCGCAAGCCGGTGCAGGCACCGTGACGGCAGGCTGAGTCGCCGGAAGGGGAGGGGCTGGCGGATTGTCCCTCGCGGCGTGACAACGGGAAGGCCCGGGGATGCGGATTCCCGGGCCTTCCGTTTCCGGCGTTGCCATACGGGCCGACGGCAACGCGGTCCGTGGAACGGGCTTGACCGGGGGTGCCGGCATGCGTTCAAATGTACTAACGCATTAATACATCGCATTGCCTGTTCATGAAACGCCGCAGTCCCGCCGGAGAATCCGAAGACCGCCTGATTGCCTTGGCCACCGCCTTGCGCGGCCTGCGCGGCGTCGAAGACGTCTGCGCGTTTCTCGAAGACCTGTGCACGCCGGCCGAACTGGAAGCGATGACCGACCGCTGGCGGGTCGTGCCGCTGCTGCTGCGCGGCCTGCCGTACCGCGACATCCACGCGCTGACCGGCGTCAGCGTCACCACCATCGGCCGTGTCGCCCGCACCCTGGAACGGGGCACGGGCGGCTATGCCGCCGCCGCGCGCGCCGATGCGCCGGCTTCCGAATCCGTCTGAGCACACCGAATCATGAGTCCTTCCCTTGCAACTCCGGCCCGCGACCGCCTGCGCATCGCGATCCAGAAAAGCGGCCGTCTGGCCGAGCCTGCGCGCGCGTTGCTGGCCGCCTGCGGCCTGAGCTGGCGCGAAAGCCGCGACAAGCTGTTCTGCTTCGGCGAATCGTTGCCGATCGACTTGCTGCTGGTGCGCGACGACGACATTCCCGGCCTGATCGCCGACGGCGTGTGCGACCTGGGCATCGTCGGCCGCAACGAGCTGGACGAGCAAGCCGGCGAGCGCCGCCGCATCGGCCTGCCGCAGGCCTTCCGCGAACTGCGCGGGCTCGGCTTCGGCGGCTGTCGGCTGATGATCGCCGTGCCCGAGGACTGGGATTGGCAAGGCGTGAGCCAGTTGCAGGGCATGCGCATCGCCACCAGCTACCCGTCCATCCTGTCGCTGTGGCTGCAAGACAACGGCGTGCAGGCCGATGTGGTCGAATTGTCCGGCTCGGTCGAGATCGCCCCGCGGCTGGGCACGGCCGAATTGATCTGCGACCTGGTTTCCAGCGGCGCCACGCTGCGGGCCAATCAGCTCAAACCGGTGGAAGTGCTGCTGGAAAGCGAAGCCGTGCTGGCCGGGCCGCTGCGCGAGCCCGACGACGTGCGCGCCGGCCTGATGGCCATGCTGCTGCGCCGACTGGACGGCGTGCAGAAGCTCAAGGACCGCAAGCTGCTGATGTTCCGCGCCGCCGGCCCGGACACTGCTGCCGAACTGGCCCGGCTGCTGCCCGACGCCGACCCGCTGACCCGCCTGCCCGACGATGGCGGTGCCCTGCGCCTGCAGACCATGTGCCACGGCAGCCTGACCTGGCAGCGGCTGGAAGAACTGGAGCGCGCCGGCGCGCAGGGCCTGATGGTGCTGGCCGTCGAGAGGTCGCTGGCATGAACCGCCTGATCTGGAACGAACTGGACGACATCGAACGCCGCGCCGCGTTGACCCGCCCGGTGCAGACCGTGGCCGAGCAGACCCGCGCCACCGTGGCCGAACTGATGAATGCGGTGCGCACGCGCGGCGATGCGGCCTTGCGCGAAATCACCGCACGTTTCGACGGCGCGGCACCGGAGCGATTCGAAGTCGGCGAGGACGAATTCGCCGCCGCCGAAGCAGCCGTGCCGGCATCGCTGCGCGCAGCGATGGAGCAGGCCGCGGCGCGCATCGAAGCCTTCCACGCCGCCGGCATGGCCAAACCCTACGCGGTGGAGACCGCGCCGGGCGTGGTCTGCGAGCGGGTGATCCGGCCGATCCGCCGGGTCGGTCTGTACGTCCCGGCCGGCAGTGCGCCGTTGCCATCCACCGCATTGATGCTCGGCGTGCCGGCCCGTCTGGCCGGTTGCGCCGAAGTGGTGCTGTGCACGCCGCCACGCAAGGACGGGACGGCCGACCCGGCCGTGCTGGTGGCGGCCCGGCTGACCGGCGTGACCCGCGTGTTCAAGCTCGGCGGCGCGCAGGCCATCGCGGCGATGGCGTTCGGCACCGAAAGCGTGCCGTCCTGCGACAAGCTGTTCGGACCGGGAAACAGCTACGTGACCGAGGCCAAGCAGCAAGCCGCGCAGGCGGGTGCCGCCGCCATCGACATGCCGGCCGGCCCGTCCGAGGTGCTGGTGATCGCCGACGACGGTGCCGATGCGGCCTACGTGTCGGCCGACCTGCTGTCGCAGGCCGAGCACGGGCCCGATTCGCAGGTGCTGCTGCTCACCGACAGCGCCGGCCTGATCGAGCGCGTGCAGGTGCAGATCGAGCGTGACCTGGCCGTGTTGCCGCGCGCGGACATCGCCCGCAAGGCACTGGCGGCATCGCGGCTGATCCTTGTGGACGATCTGGCCGATGCCTTTGCCATCAGCAATGCCTACGCGCCCGAACACCTGATCCTCGCCCTGCGTGCGCCGCGCGCCTGGCTGGACAAGGTGGAAGTGGCCGGTTCGGTGTTCCTCGGCGACTACACGCCCGAAGCGCTCGGGGATTACTGCAGCGGCACCAACCACGTGCTCCCCACCAGCGGTGCGGCGCGGGCGTGGAGCGGGGTGGGCGTGGGCAGTTTCCAGAACTTCGTCAGCGTGCAGTCGGCCAGCCGGGCCGGCATCGGCGCCATCGGCCCGTGTGCACTGGAACTGGCGCGTGCCGAAGGCCTGGGCGCGCATGCCTTGGCCGTCGCGGTGCGGCTGGGAGTGCCGGCATGAGCCCGGTGAAGGATGATCCCGTGCTGTCGCTGGTGCGCGAGGATTTGCGTGATTTTGTCGGCTATTCCTCCGCGCGCAGCGCCACGGTGACCGGCGATGTCTGGCTCAACGCCAACGAATCGCCATGGCCCAGCCTGGGCGATGCCGATGCCGCGTGCCGCCGTTATCCAGACCCGCAGCCGCCGGCCTTGCGCGCCGCGCTGGCCGGGCTCTACGGCTGCGCGCCGGAGCAGTTGCTGGTCGGCCGCGGCAGCGACGAGGCCATCGACCTGCTGGTGCGCACGCTGTGCGTGTCCGGCCGCGATGCGGTGCTGACGACGCCGCCGGTGTTCGGCATGTACGCGGTATGCGCGCGACTGCAGAACGCGCCGCTGGTCGAGGTGCCGCTGGTGGATGCCGCCGACGGTTTCGTCGCCGACCTCGGCGCCATCGGCGATGCGGCGTTGGAAAGGGGAGCGAAGCTGGTGTTCCTGTGCTCGCCGTCCAATCCGGCCGGTTCGCCGATCCCGCTTGACGGCATTGCCGCGCTCGCCACGCGCCTGCTCGGCCACGCGCTGGTGGTGGTGGACGAGGCCTACGGCGAATTTTCGGACGTGCCATCGGCGGTCGCACTGATGGCCGCGCACCCGAACATCGCCGTGCTGCGCACCTTGTCCAAGGCGCATGCGCTGGCGGCGGCGCGGATTGGCTGCGTCATCGCCGATGCCGGGCTGATTGCGGTGCTGCGCCACTGCCAGGCGCCATATCCGGTGCCGGCACCGTGTTCCGCACTGGCCTTGGCAGCCTTGCAGCCGCAGGCGCTGGCGCAAACCGCACAGCGCGTGGCCACGGTGCGGGCCGAACGCGAACGCCTGAGGGCCGCACTGGTGGCGTTGCCGGGCGTGCGCCGGGTGTATGCCTCGCAAGGCAACTTCCTGCTGTTGCGCTTTGCCGATGCGCAGTCCGCATTCGAGGCGTTGCTGGCTGCCGGCGTGGTGGTGCGCGACCAGCGCGCCGCGCCGCAGCTCGGCGATGCGCTGCGCATCAGCCTCGGCACGCCGGAGCAGAATGACCGGGTGATCGCCGCACTTTCCGCGTCGATGCAGGAGGTGGCGGCATGAGTGGCACGCCGATCCTGTTCGTCGATCGCGACGGCACCCTGATCGAGGAGCCGGCCGATTTCCAGATCGACGCCTACGAGAAACTGCGCTTCGTGCGCGGGGTGATCCCGGCGCTGCTGAAACTGCGCGATGCCGGCTGGCAGTTCGTCATCGTCAGCAACCAGGACGGCCTCGGTACCGAGGCGTATCCGCAGGCCGGTTTCGATGGCCCGCACAACCTGATGATGCAGGTGTTCGAGAGCCAGGGCATCGTTTTCCGCGATGTGCTGATCGACACCAGCTTCCCGGCCGACAACAGCCCCAACCGCAAGCCGGCCATCGGCCTGGCGTTGCCTTACCTGCAGGACCGCGGCATCGACTGGGCGCGCTCGGCGATGGTTGGCGACCGGCCGACCGATATCCAGTTTGCCGGCAATCTGAAGATCCGCGGTTTCCAGCTCAAGACCGCGCAGTTCGGCGGGCAATGGGATTGGGCCGGCATCGCCCACGAACTGGCCGATGCGCCGCGCCGCGCGCTGGTCCAGCGCAACACGAAGGAAACGAAAATCCGCGTCGAGGTGGACCTGGACCGCACGGCCGAGCCGCGCATCCGCACCGGCCTGGCGTTTTTCGACCACATGCTCGAACAGATCGGCAAGCATGGTGGTTTCGCGCTGGAAGTGCAGGCCGACGGCGACCTGCACATCGACGAGCACCACACCGTCGAGGACACCGGGCTGGCGCTCGGGCAGGCGCTGCGCGAGGCATTGGGCGACAAGCGCGGCATCGGCAGGTATGGATTCGACGGCTTCGACCCGGCCGGTTCGCCGGCGGCCGGTTTCACCTTGCCGATGGACGAGACGCTGGCCAGTGCCGCGCTGGATTTCGGCGGCCGGCCGTACTTCGTGTTCGACGGTGCGTTCACGCGCGAGCGGGTCGGCGACCTGCCGACCGAACTGGTGCCGCACTTCTTCCGCTCGCTGTGCGATGCCTCGGGCATGAACCTCAACCTGCGCGTGGCTGGCGAAAACGACCACCACCAGATAGAAGCCTGTTTCAAGGCGCTGGCGCGCGCGCTGCGCCAGGCGGTCCGTCGCGAAGGCGTCGAGCTGCCGTCCACCAAGGGGGCCCTGTGAGCGATGTCGCGTTGATCGATGCGGGCGGAGCCAATCTGGGCTCGGTGCGCTATGCGCTCGAACGCCTCGGCGTGCAGGCGCGGCTGGTGCGCACGCCGGAAGAACTGGCCGGTGCGGAGCGGGTGATCCTGCCCGGTGTCGGCGCCGCGCCGTATGCGATGGCGCGTCTGCACGAGCAGGGGCTGGTGGAGCCGTTGCGTGCCTTGCAGGTGCCGCTGATCGGCGTGTGCCTGGGCATGCAGCTGTTGTTCGAGCGATCCGAGGAAGGCGAGGTGGAATGCCTCGGCGTGCTCAGGGGCGTGGTCCGCCACCTGCATGCCGCGCAGGGCCTGCGCATCCCGCACATGGGCTGGAACCGGCTGATTCCGTTGGCAGAATCACCGCTGCTCGACGGCCTGCCTGCCGGTGCCAGCGCGTACTTCGTGCACGGCTATGCCGCGCCGGTGACGCCGGACACGGTGGCTGCCTGCGACCACGGCGGGCTGTTCAGCGCGGTGGTGCAGCGCGGCCTGTTCTGCGGCGCGCAGTTCCACCCCGAGCGATCGGCCGACACCGGTGCGCGCATCCTGCACAACTTCCTGACCCACGACTTCAGCGCACGGGCCGTCGCATGACTTCCTCCTCATCTGCATCAAACCCCGCGCCGGACGCGGATTTCGTCGTCTATCCGGCGCTGGACATCCGTGGCGGCCGGGTGGTGCGGCTGGCGCAGGGCGATTACTCCCGCGAGACCCATTACGGCGACGATCCGCTGCCGCGTGCGGCGACTTTCGCCGAAGCCGGCGCGCGCTGGATGCATCTGGTCGATCTGGATGCGGCCAAGGCCGGCGGCTACACGCTGGCGCCGCTGCTCGGCCGGATCGCCGCCGAAACCGGCCTGCGCGTGCAGACCGGCGGCGGCGTGCGTTCGCGCGAGGACGTGGCGCGCATCCTCGATGCCGGCGCGGCGCGGGTGGTGATCGGTTCGCTGGCCGTGCGCGAACCGGACACGGTGCTCGGCTGGCTGGGCGAATTCGGCGCCGAGCGCATCACCGTCGCGCTGGACACGCGCGAGGATGCCGACGGCGTGTGGCGCCTGCCGGTGCATGGCTGGACCGAAACCGCCGAGGCCACGCTGGACGTACTGCTGGCCCGTTACGCCGAAGCCGGCCTGCGCCACCTGCTGTGCACCGACATCGCCCGCGACGGCATGCTGTCCGGTCCCAACCTGGTGCTGTATGCGCACTTGCACGCGGCCCGGCCCGCGCTGCGGGTGCAAGCCTCCGGCGGCATCCGTGATGCGGCCGACGTGGCGGCCGCGCGCGCGGCCGGCTGCGGCGGCGCAGTGCTCGGCCGCTCACTGCTGGAAGGCCGGCTGACGCTGGCGGAGGCGCTGGCATGTTGATGCGCCGGATCATTCCCTGCCTGGACGTGCGCGGTGGACGCGTGGTCAAGGGCGTCAAGTTCCGCGACCACGTGGACATGGGCGACATCGTCGAACTGGCGCTGCGCTACCGCGACGAGGGCGCCGACGAGCTGGTGTTCTACGACATCGGTGCCAGTCCTGAAGACCGCGCCGTGGACGTGGCCTGGGTGGAGCGCGTGGCGCGCCTGATCGACATCCCGTTCTGCGTGGCCGGCGGCATCCGCAGCGTGGACACCGCGCGCCGCGTGTTGCATGCAGGTGCCGACAAGATTTCGATCAACACCCCGGCGCTTGAACGGCCGGCGCTGATTTCCGAGCTGGCCGAGGCCTTTGGCGTGCAGTGCGTGGTGGTGGGCGTGGATTCGGTGCGCGAGGCCGACGGCCAGTGGCGCCTGCGCACTCACACCGGCGACCCGGGCAAGACCCGCGCGCTGGGCATGCGCACGCTGGACTGGCTGGCCGAGGCGCAGCACCTCGGAGCCGGCGAGATTGTGCTCAACTGCATGGACAACGACGGCGTGCGCCGCGGCTACGACATTGCCCAGCTGCGCGAAGCGCGCGAGGTGTGCAAGGTGCCGCTGGTGGCCTCCGGCGGTGCGGGCCAGATGCAGCACTTCGCTGACGTGTTCGATCAGGCCGACGTGGACGGCGCATTGGCCGCCAGCGTGTTCCACAGTGGCAAGATCGCCATTCCCGAATTGAAGAGTTTCCTGCGCGAACGCGGGATCGAGGTGCGAGATGTCCGATGACGTGAATTCCCCGGCCGTGGCCGCGCAGGTGGACAGCCGCGTGCAGGCCGGCGAGCTGGACTGGGCCAAGGGCGACGGGCTGTTGCCGGTGGTGGTGCAGGATGCCGATACCCTGCGCGTGCTGATGCTCGGCTACATGAATGCGCAGGCGCTGGCGGCGACGCTGGCCAGCGGCAAGGTCACCTTCTACAGCCGCAGCAAGCAGCGTTTGTGGATGAAGGGAGAGACGTCCGGGCACGTGCTGGAATTGGCCGGCATCGAGACCGATTGCGACAACGACACCTTGCTGGTGTTGGCGCGCCCGCACGGCGATACCTGCCACCTCGGACGCCCCAGCTGCTTCCCGACCGCACCGGGCGATTTTCTGGCCGAATTGTCGGCATTGGTGGCGCAGCGCGAGCGCGAGCGCCCGTTCGGCAGTTACACGACCAGGCTGTTCGAGCAGGGCATCCGCCGCATCGCGCAGAAGGTGGGCGAAGAAGGCGTGGAAACCGCACTGGCAGGCGTCGCCCAGGATGATCCGGAACTGCTGGGCGAGGCGGCCGATCTGATCTACCACCTGATCGTGCTGCTGCGCTCACGCGGCCTGTCGCTGACACGGGTGGTGGACGTGCTGGTGCAGCGCCACGCCACGGCAGGCTGAACCGCCGAGTGAGCATGGCGGGTCAGCGACGGGCGGGCACGGCGGCGCTGGCGTGTCCATCCTTGTCCGGGCGCCGCATCTTCATTTTCATGTTTCCGCCGCCTGCACCCGGGCCCGGTGATGTGCGATTCCGGTGAACTGATGCGCTAACGCCTCCCGGGAGGGAGGCGTTCTTCGGTTGCGCGGGGCATCGGCTGGCGGATTCCCTGTGCTGGCGGGGCGCAGTCCAGCCTGCACGCGGCAGCAACGCCGAAACAGGTAGCGTTGCCATCGCTGGCGGCATGGCGCCCGTGCGCACAGGCATGGCAACGCCCGGAAACGCCCGTGGATGCGGGTGGATCAGGCTGTGATTTCCGAGAAATCCTCGACCCGTTGATGCCCATTGGCGGCCTCGCCGATGCGTGGTTGCGCGTAGTCTTCGCGCCGGTCAAGCAACACGGTGCCCAGCCCGGCTTCGCGGGCGGCATCCAGTTCGGCCACCACGTCGGACAGGAACAGGACTTCGCTTGCAGGCACGCCCAGCCGGGTGAGGATGCAGGCATAGCTCGCGGTCTCGCGCTTGCCGCCCACTTCGGTATCGAACCAGTCGGTGAACAGTCCGCTCAGGTCGCCGGCATCGCTGTGGCCGAAGAACAGTTTCTGCGCCGGCACCGAACCGGACGAATACACGGCCAGCCGATGCCCTTGGGCATGCCAGCGGCGCAGTGCAGCCGCGGCATCCGGGTAGATGTGCGCGGTGAAATCGGCGCGGCGGTAGCCTGCATCCCAGATCATTCCCTGCAGGGCCTTGAGTGCGGTGTGCTTGCGGTCCTGGTCGATCCAGCCCTGCAGCGTTTCCACGATCAGCGCATCCTGGCAGGCGCCGCCGATCTCCACTGCCACCGCATCGAGCCAGTGCCGCACGTCGGGCTGCCGGCCATGTTCGGCGACGAAGCCGGGCAGGGCCCGGCGTGCATACGGGAACAGCACGTCCTTGACGAAGGAGATGCTGCTGGTGGTGCCTTCGATGTCGGTGAGGATGACCCGGCCCATCGCTCAGGCCGCCTGGCCGGCGGCGGCCGGCTCGTAGCGCGGGAACCGCTTTGCTATGTCGCTGCCGGTGAAGTGACCGACCCAGCCGGCCGGATCGGTGAAGAAGCGGATCGCGACGAAGTGCGGTTCGGCGCCCATGTCGAACCAGTGCAGGGCACGGTCGGGTACGGCGATCAGGTCGTTCTTCATGCATTCGATTTCGTAGACCTTGCCGTCCACGTGCAGCGTGAACTGGCCCGAGCCGGCGACGAAGAAGCGCACCTCGTCCTCGATGTGGAAGTGCTCGTCGAGGAACTTGGCGCGCATTTCCTCGCGCTTGGGGTTGTCCGGGGCAATGCTGACCACGTCGACGTTGCTGAAGCCGCGCGCGGCCACCAGCCGGTCGATGTCGTCCTTGTACGCGGCGATCACCGTTTCCTGCGGTGCCCCCGGCTCGATCGGCTGGTTGGCTTGCCAGCGCTCGAAGGTGACGCCGATCCTGGCCAGTTCGGCGGAAATGACCGCGCCATCGCAGCTGTCCAGCAGCGTCGTTTCGGGGGCGGTATCGGTATAGATGCGCAGGCGGCTCATGGTGCGTGCCTCGTGGAATCGGGGATGCGGAAAAGATCAGGGTAGCGTGGTCGCGCGGGACGGCCCCGGCGCGGCGGCCATCAGGTCATGCCGTGGCGGCATCGGCAGCGGGGCCGCGCAGCTTGCGCAGCTCCAGCTCGCAATGCAGCAGAAACTCGAAGGCTTCCAGATGGCGGCGTGCCTCGGCCATGTCGCGACCCCATGCATACAGGCCGTGGCCGTCGATCAGGTAGCCCCACATCGGCTGCTTGTCCAGCAAGGCATCGACCTGCGCGGCCAGCACCGTCATGTCCTGGGTGTTGGGGAACACCGGCAGGTCGAGCGCGGTGTCGTGGGTGGTGTTGCCGTGCAGCGCCTTGAGCAGTTCGTAGCCCTGCAGACGTACGTGGCCCTGTGCGGCGTACAGGCGCGAGGTGATCGTCTGCACCGGCGAGTGCGTGTGCAGCACGCAGCCGACCTCGGCAAAACGCCGGTACAGCCGGGTGTGCAGCAGGGTTTCGGCCGAAGGGCGCAGAGCGGTGGCGACGGGCCGGCCGTCGAAATCCACCACCATGATGTCGTCGGGCGTCAGCCGGCCCTTGTCGCGGCCGGACACGGTGATGGCCGCGTGGCGGTCGTCCAGCCGCTCGGAGAAGTTGCTGCTGGTGGCCGGGGTCCAACCGGCGCGGGCCAGCTCGGCGACGTTGACGATGATCTCGTCGGCCAGCACGCGCAGGCGGCCGGCATCGTAGGGCAGGGAAGCGGTGTTCATGGCCACATTCTAGGAGAATCGGCGGCGCTTACCGTGCACGGGTGGGACGAGCCGGGTTCAGGCGGCTGTGGCGGTAGCCGTAGCCGGCATAGATCAGCAGGCCGATTGCGGTCCAACCCAGCATCAGCAGCCAGTTGTGCAGGGTCATGGCCGAGAGCAGCGCCACGCAGCTGGCCACGCCGGCCAGGCATACGAACCACACGCCGCGGATGCGGAACGGGCGCGGCAGGTCGGGCTGGGTATGGCGCAGCACCAGCACGCCGGCGCAGACGGTGGCGAAGGCGATCAGCGTGCCCATCGAGGTCAGCTCGCCGAGCACGTCCAACGGGAACACGGCGGCCAGCACGGCGATGCCGATGCCGGTGATCACGGTGTTCACGTGCGGGGTGCGGTGGACCGGATGGATACGGGTGAACACCGGCGGCAGCAGGCCGTCGTTGGCCATGATCATGAAGATGCGCGGCTGACCGATGATCATCACCAGCACCACCGAGGCCAGCCCCACCAGCGCACCGATTTCCACCACGATGCGCAGCCAGCCCAGTTGCGGATGCGCGGCCACGGCGGTGACCACCGGCTCGTCGGTACCCAGTTGCGGGTAGGGCAGCAGTCCGGTCAGCACCAGCGCCATCGCCACGTACAGCACGGTGCAGATGGCCAGCGACAGCATCATGCCCAGCGGCAGGTCGCGCTGCGGGTTGCGTGACTCCTGCGCCGCCACCGATACCGCCTCGAAGCCGATGTAGGCGAAGAACACCATTGCCGCGCCGCGCAGCACGCCTTCCCAGCCGTACTTGCCCGGGCCTTGGTTGGCGGGGATGAACGGGTGCCAGTTGGCCGGGTCCACGTACTTCCAGCCGGCCACGATAACCAGCACGATCAGCGCGGTCTTCAGCATCACCATGGCCAGGTTCATCGCCGAGGACTTGCGGATGCCCACGTAGCACAGCCACGTCAGCAGCAGCACGATGGCCGCGGCCGGCAGGTTGGCGACGGCGCCGGTCGGGCGCAGCTGGCCATCGAGTGGCGCATTGACCAGCGCGGCGGGCAGATGCAGGCCGAACTGGTCGAGCAGGCTGAGGAAGTAGCCGGTCCAGCTGACGGCCACCGCCGAGCCAGAGACGCCATATTCGAGTACCAGCATCCAGCCGATGAACCACGCCGCCAGCTCGCCGAAGGTGGCGTAGGCATACGTATAGGCGCTGCCGGAGACCGGCACCAGCGAGGCGAATTCGGCATAGGCCAATGCGCAGAAGGTGCAGCAGATGGCCGCCAGCACGAAGGACAGCACGATGGCCGGGCCGGCGTGTTCGGCCGCGGCCTGGCCGGTGATGACGAAGATGCCGCCACCGATCACCGCACCGATGCCCAGCGCGGTCAGCCCCCACGGGCCGAGGCTGCGCACGAGTTCGATGCGCCCGGCATCGCGGTTGACCGTGAGTGGATGGCGGGTGGCGAGGAGTCTGCGGAGCATGTCGTGGTTCTGGTGGTGGCAATCTGCGATGCGGGCGGACCACCCGCACGGGGCGCCCATTCTGCATTGGCGGAAACGAAGACGGGCGGCATGCTTGCGCATGCCGCCCGTGCGGGACCTGCCGGTCTGTCAGGCTTCGGGGCCTTCGTGGAACACCGGTTCGGCGGGCAGCTTGCCGTCGGCTTCGTCGGCCGGCTCGTTGCCGGGGATCATGTAGCTCTTCCGGTAGCCATACAGGAAGTACACGACCAGGCCGATGGCGGCCCAGCCGAAGAACAACGCGATGGTGTAGACCGACAGGTTGACGAACAGCAGGATGCAGCCGGCGATGGCGAGGATGCACACCGGCCACGCGAACGGCGTGCGGAACGGGCGCGGCCGGTTGGGCTGGCGCACGCGCAGCACCAATACGCCGATGGACACCATGATGAAGGCGAACAAGGTGCCGGAGTTGGAGATGTCGGCCAGCACGCCGACCGGGAACATCGCCGAGAACAGCGACACCGCGATGCCGGTGATGATGGTGATGATGTGCGGCGTGCTGAACTTCGGGTGGATCTTCGACAGGCGGGCCGGCAGCAGGCCATCGCGCGACATCGTGAAGAAGATGCGGGTCTGGCCGTAGATCATCATCAGGATGACGGTGGGCAGGGCCAGTGCGGCGACGATGCCGATGGCGTTGCCCATCAGCGGGTGGCCGAGCACGCGCAACACGTGGGCCAGCGGCTCGTGGCTGCACACCAGCGGCTCGTGATCGCCGACCACGGCGGCGCAGGCCGCGGCGAACTCCTTGCTGCCCGGCGGGATCGCGTTGCCGGCGGCATCAAACAGCGGCTGCGCGCCCATCGCGCCTACCGCGCCGTAACCGACGAACAGGTAGAAGATGGTGCAGACGGTCAGCGAGCCGATCAGGCCGATCGGGATGTTGCGGTTCGGATTCTTGGTTTCTTCCGAGGCGGTGGACACCGCATCGAAGCCGACGTAGGCGAAGAAGATCGACGCCGCCGCACCCAGCACGCCGACGCCGCCCATCGGGCTGCCCCAGCCGGTCGGGAAGAAGGGCTGGAAGTTGGCGTCCTGCGCGGCCGGCACCGCGATGGCAATGAACACGGTCAGCGCGATGATCTTCAGCGATACCAGCACCGCGTTGACCCAGGCGCTCTTGCTGGTGCCCAGCACCAGCAAGCCGGTGATCACCAGCGAGATCACGCAGGCCAGCAGGTTGAACATGCCGCCGCCCTGCGGGCCGACCTTGAGGTACTCGGGCAAGCCCACCCCGGCACTGCTCAGCAGGCCGTTCATGTAGCCCGACCAGCCCACCGCCACCGCGCCGGCGGCGACCGCGTATTCGAGCACCAGCGCCCAGCCGACGATCCACGCCAGCAATTCGCCCAGCACGCCGTAGGTGTAGGTGTAGGCCGAGCCGGATACGGGCACCATGGCCGCCAGTTCGGCGTAGGCCAGCGCCGCCAGCGCACACACCACGGCGGCGATGATGAAGGCGACCATCAGGCCGGGGCCGGCTTTCTGCCCGGCTTCGGCGGTGAGCACGAAGATGCCGGTGCCAATCACCGCGCCGATGCCCAGCAAGGTCAGTTGCAGCGCTCCCAGCTGCCGTTTCAGCGCTTTCTTTCCCGCGGTTTCGAGAATTTTGTCGAGCGGTTTGACGCGCCAGAAAAGCATCGAGAACTCCCTAGTGGCAATGTGGCTTGAAGGCTGCCTGAACAAGGCAGGACCGTCGAACCTTACCCGCCGGGGGGCGGTCACACAAGCGACATGGGGCATGGGTATCGGCAAGAATGCGGAGTTTCACCGTGGCGGTGCACGCTGGCACCGGGGGAGGGCGAATGACGACCGATTCACTGGGCTTGCAGCTTGATGTCTACCGCGAACGCTGGCCCGCACAGGCAGCCGAATGTGCGGATTTCCTGGCCTTGCTGGACGGGCCGGGCGTCGACCCGTTCACGCGCGAGCGTCTGGAAGGCCATTTCACCGGCAGTGCCTGGCTGGTCAGCGGCGACGGCCTGCGCGTGCTGCTGACCCATCACCGCAAGCTGGGACGCTGGCTGCAGTTGGGCGGCCATGCAGATGGCGACCGCGACTTGGCGCGGGTAGCCCTGCGCGAGGCGGAGGAGGAATCCGGGCTGCCCGATTTGAGCGTCGAAGGCGGGGCCATCTTCGACGTGGACCGCCACTGGATTCCCGGACGGGGCGACGTGCCGGGGCACTGGCACCATGACGTGCGTTACGTGGTGCGCGCCACCGGCAGCGAGGCCTACGCGGTCGGCGAGGAGTCGCTCGATCTGGCATGGCGCGAGGTGGCCGACATCGCGGCCGATCCCGCCTCGGACGCATCGCTGCGGCGCATGGCGCAACGCTGGCTGGCGCGTTCGCAGGATTGATCCGAAGGCGGTCGGCCGATGGACCGGCCGCCGATCGCCCGAAAACAAGCCGCCCGCGCAGTACGCGGGCGGCTTGGCGTCACATCGTTGGGGCGATGATCAATACAGCACGCGGGTGCGCAAGGTGCCCGGGACGGCGGCCATCGCCGCACGCAGCTCCGCCACTTGGGCCTCGCTGGCCGCCACGTCGATGACCACGTAACCCAGCTTGGGGTCGGTGCGCAGGAACTGGCCATTCACGTTGACGTGCAGGGCCGAGAAGATTTCGTTGATGCGCGACAGCACGCCGGGCACGTTGCGGTGGATGTGCAGGATGCGGCGGCTGTCCTCGTGCTCGGGCAGGGTCACTTCGGGGAAGTTGACCGCCGAAAGCGTGCTGCCGTTGTCGCTGTAGCGCACCAGTTTGGCGGCCACTTCCACGCCGATGTTTTCCTGCGCTTCCAGCGTGCTGCCGCCCACGTGCGGGGTCAGGATCACGTTGTCGTGGCTGCGCAGCGGGGATTCGAATTCGTCGCCGTTGCCCTTGGGCTCCACCGGGAACACGTCGATCGCCGCGCCCGCCACGTGTCCGGAGGTCAGGGCCGCATCGAGTGCCGCGATGTCCACCACCGTGCCGCGCGAGGCATTGATCAACTGCGCGCCGGGCTTTGTCACCGCCAGCTGCTCGGCGCCGATCATGTCCTTGGTGGACGGGGTTTCCGGCACGTGCAGGGTGACCACGTCCGAACGTGCCAGCAAATCCTCCAGGCTGCTGGCCGGCTGGGCATTGCCGAGGGCCAGCTTGGTCTCGATGTCGTGGTAGATCACCTGCATGCCCATCGCCTCGGCCAGCACGCCGACCTGGGTGCCGATGTGGCCGTAGCCGACGATGCCCAGGGTCTTGCCGCGTACTTCGTGGCTGCCGGCCGCCGACTTGGACCAGCCGCCGCGGTGGCATTGCGCACTCTTCTGCGGGATGCCGCGCACCAGCATGATCGCCTCGGCGATGACGAGTTCGGCCACCGAGCGGGTGTTGGAATAGGGTGCGTTGAACACCGGGATGCCGGCCAGCTCGGCCGCTTCCAGGTCCACCTGGTTGGTGCCGATGCAGAAGCAACCCACCGCAATCAGGCGCTTGGCGCGGGCCAGCACCTCGGCATTCAGCTGGGTGCGCGAGCGGATGCCGACGATGTGCGCCTCGGCGATGCGTTCGATCAGTTCGTTCTCGGGCAGCGACTTGGCGTGCAGCTCGATGTTGGTGTAGCCGGCGGCGCGGAAGGTTTCGACGGCGGTGGGGCTGACGCCTTCCAGCAGCAGCACGCGGATGTCCTGCTTGGGGAAGGAGGTCTTCTTGTCGGTCATGGCAACAGTTCGCGGAAGGGGAAACCGGGTGGCCGCGCGCAGGCGTGGCAAGGCCGGCCAGTATCGCGCCGATGCCCGGCCAAGGCGACAGCGGTTGCATCTGCATCGATGTCCGTCGGCTGGACGCGGCGCGGCGCGGCTGGCACGCTGGCGCCCCCGCATTGCACCGGTACCGTTGTCCCATGAGCGATCCGCGCGTACAGGCCCTGCTGCAGGCCGTGCCGTCCCTGCGCCTGAAGACCGACCCTGCCGATCTCGAACACTACGGCCGCGATTGGACCCGGCGCTGGGTTCCCGACCCGCTGGCCATCGCGTTGCCGGCCACGGTGGAGGAAGTGCAGGCCATCGTGCGCTGGGCCAACGAACACGCCATCGCCATCGTGCCGTCCGGCGGCCGCACCGGCCTGACCGGCGGTGCCGTGGCCGCGCACGGCGAGCTGGTGCTGAGCCTGGAGCGCATGAGCAAGGCGCTGTCCTTCGATGCCATCGACCGTACCCTGAGCGTGCAGGCCGGCATGGCGCTGGAGGCGCTGCACAACGAGGCGAAGGAACACGGCCTGATCTATCCGGTGGATTTCGCCTCGCGCGGTTCGTGTTCGATCGGCGGCAACATCGCCACCAACGCCGGCGGCATCCGGGTGATCCGCTACGGCAACACCCGCGAGTGGATCGCCGGGCTGAAGGTGGTCACCGGCGCCGGCGAGGTGCTGGAGCTCAACAACGCGCTGGTCAAGAATTCCAGCGGTTACGACCTGCGTCACCTGTTCATCGGCGCGGAAGGCACGCTCGGCATCGTGGTCGAGGCCACGGTGAAGCTGACCGACCCGCCGCCGCCGACCAACGTGATGCTGCTGGCGCTGCCCTCGTTCGACGTGTTGATGCAGGTGTTCGCCGCTTTCCGCTCGCGGCTGCAGCTGGAAGCCTTCGAATTCCTCACCGACGTGGCGCTGAAGCATGTGCTCGCCCACGGCGCGCAGAACCCGTTCGAACAGACCCCCCCTTATTACGTGGTGACCGAATACGCCACCGGCGACGAAAGCCGCGAGGCGGCGGCGCTGGCCGCGTTCGAGTACTGCATGGAGCAGGGCTGGGTGCTGGACGGGGTTATCAGCCAGAGCGAGGCGCAGGCGCAGCAGCTGTGGCGCCTGCGGGAAGGCATCACCGAGAGCGTGGCGCGCTACGTGCCCTACAAGAACGACATCTCGGTGCGACTGTCGGTGATGCCGGCCTTCCTTGCCGAAACGCAGGCGCTGCTCGGTCAGGCCTACCCGCATTTCGAGGTGGTGTGGTTCGGCCACATCGGCGACGGCAACCTGCACATCAACGTGCTCAAGCCCGAGGACATGGCGCAGGACGAGTTCGTGCGCCAGTGCGAGCAGGTCACCAAGCTGCTGGCCGCGGCGCTCAAGCGCCACGGCGGCAGCATCTCGGCCGAGCACGGCATCGGGCTGGTCAAGAAGCCGTATCTGGCCAGCACCCGCAGCGAGGCGGAAATTGCCATCATGCGCGGCATCAAGCGTGTGCTCGACCCCAACGGCCTGATGAACCCGGGCAAGCTGTTCGACGCCTGAGCGGGGCCGCGGTTCAGCCGTCGCTGACCGGTTCCCGGTTACGCTGCATCCCCTTCGTCCGCCGGCTTCTCCCGTCCATGTTCCGACGCCTCGCACTGCTTGCCTGCCTGTCCCTGCCGCTGCCCGTGCTGGCGGCCAGTTTTGCCGGTACCACGGCCGGCGGCTTGTCGGCGTCTTCCGGTTCGACTTCGGCCGCGGCCAAGGTAGTGCGCGCGGCGCGCGACGATGCGGCCGCCTACGTGGCCAGCGATGGACGCATCCGCGGTGCCAGGCTCGAAGCGGCACTGCGCAGCCTGCGCGAAAGCGGCGATGCAGCCCGTCGGGCCAGCGACATGGAACTGGCCCGCGCCATCCTGGCGCAATGAGTCCCGGCCGGCGCTCGGGCCGGTGATCGGGTCTGCCCGCAAGCGCGGCCTGTTGTGCGCGTGGGCCTTGTCGTGCGCGGGTTTGCCCGGCAATGCGATGGCCTTGCATCTGTCCACGCGCGCCAGCGGCCTCGGCCCGGAGCAGGTTGGCGCGGCCGAGGCCTTGTATGCCGATGTCACGGCACGCCTGCCGCCGCGCTGGCGCGATGCACTCGGCGAGGTGATCGTGGAATGGCGGCGCGACATGCGCGGCGAGGTCGTCGGACGCAGCCGGGGCACGCGGCAGCATGGGCGCTTGGTGCTGGACCTGCGCTTGCTCGACCCATCGGCATCGCTGGCCGGCCAGCCGGCCGATGCATTGGCCCGGCGCACGCTGGTGCACGAGCTGGCCCACTTGTACGACCGCTCCGCACAGGGCGGCCTGTCGCGCGACCCGCGCCTGCTCGATCTGGCCGGCTGGCAACGTCGCCCGTGGCGTTGGGTCGGACGTGGCACGAACGCGATGCGCGACCGCAGCCCGGATCTCTACGAACTGACCCGTCCGGCCGAATTCGTCGCGGTCAACCTCGAGGATTTCGTGCTCGATCCGCAATACGCCTGCCGCCGGCCGCAGCTGGCCGGGTATTTCGCGGCGCGTTTCGGATTGCCCGACCCGGCCTTGGCTTGCCGCTCGGGCCTGCCCTTGCTGGATGCCGGAGAAGGCGGCCGGCTGTCCGTGATGCAGCTGGACCCGGAGCGAGTGGCCGGCATCGATTACCTGTTCGCCGAAGGCAACGACACTCCGATGAGCCATTGGGGCCACGCGATGCTGCGGCTGGTGATCTGCGCCCCCGGCCGGCCGCGTGGGCCGGATTGCCGGCTCGATTTGGCCTGGCATCGGGTGATTTCCTTCCGCGCTTTCGTCGACGACGTGCAGGTGTCGAGTTGGCGCGGACTGACCGGGCGTTATCCGTCACGTTTGTACGTGCTGCCGCTGGACCGGGTGGTCGACGACTACACCCGCACCGAGTTGCGCGGCCTGCGTTCGCTGCCGTTGCGGCTGGACCACGGCGAAATCACCGGCCTGCTGCTACGCGCGGCGCAACTGCAATGGAGTTACGACGGCCGCTATTTCTTCCTGTCCAACAACTGCGCGGTGGAAACGTGGAAGCTGTTGCACGACGGCGTGCCGCGGCTGGCGGCATTGCCGCTGGGCGGCATCACGCCGACCGGCCTGCTGCGCCGGCTCACCCGCACCGGCGTGGCCGACGCATCCGTGCTGGATGACCCACGGCAGGCGCGCAAGCTGGGCTACGTGTTCGATGCGGCCAGCGCGCATTACCAGGCCATGTTCGACGTGGTGCGTGGCACGCTGGCTGTGCCGCAGCACACCGTCGTGCAATGGCTGGACCTGCCGCCGGAACGGCGCGCGCGCTGGATAGGGCAGGCCGACATCAAGGCCAGTGCCGCCCTGCTGCTGCTCGAAGAAGCCGCGCAACGGCGGGCCGAGTTGCAGGCCCGCAGTGCGCTCAAGCGACGCTGGCTGTCGGGGTCGCGGAAGGAGCTGCCGCCGGCGTTGCGGGCCTTGTTCGACGAAGAAGGGCTGGCCGGGCGCCCGGCCGAACTGGCCGGTGGCGGCTACGGCTTGCCGCAGGCGGATGAGGTGACGCGCATCGAAGCGGCGCTGGATGTGCGCAATGCCACATTCGGCGACGCAGCGGAAGCGTCGTGGCGCCGCCAGTTGGAAGCCTTGCTGCCGGAAGCCGAACGGGCCCGCCTGCACGGCATCGATGCCAATCTGGATGCGATAGGCCAGCGCCTGCGCCACTTGCACGAAGCGGCGGGTGGCCCGCCGCTCGTGATGCCCGCGGATCAACCGGCAAAGGCCACAATCGGGCCCTCGCCGTGAGCGGGCTTGCCTGGTTTACTCGGTGGCGCGACCGCCGAATTCGCCGGTGTCGGTGTTGACCAGGATGCGTTCGCCGGAGCCGACGTACTCGGGCACCATGATCTCGATGCCGGTGGACAGCTTGGCCGGCTTGGGCCGCTTGGTGGCGGTGCCGCCCTTGAGCTCCGGTGGCGTCTCGATGACCTCAAGCGTCACGTACTGCGGCAGCTGCAACGCCACCGGCTGCTCGTCGATCACCTGCACGTAGCAGCCGCTCAGGCCATCGGTGATGTAGCCGGCATCGTCGCCCACCACGTCGGCATCGAGCGTGTACGGGGTGTAGTCCTCGTCGTCGAGGAACACGAAGGCATCGCCGTCCTTGTACGAGAAGGTGGACTGGCGGCGCAGCAGCTCGACTTCTGTCAGGTTGTCGTCGGCGTCGAAGCTGGCGTCCAGCTTGGCGCCGCCGGGCACCGAATACATGATGAAACGGAAACGCACGTTGCCGCCGCGGCCCTGCGGCGAGCTGCGTTCGATGTCGCGGATCTGGTAGACGCCGTTGTTGTATTCGACGACGTTGCCTTTCTTGATGTCGCTGGCTTTCATGGAATGGATCGCTGGAGTGGTAAGGGTTACTTGGGCTGGAGGCGCACCGCGCCGTCAAGACGGATCGTCTCGCCGTTGAGGTAGCGGTTGCGCAGGATGAAGGCGACGGTGTCGGCGAACTCGTCCGGCTGGCCGAGCCGTGAAGGGAAGGGGATCGAGGCCGAAAGCGACTGCTGCACCGCCTCGGGCATGCCGTCCACCATCGGCGTCCAGAAGATGCCGGGTGCGATGGTCATCACCCGGATGCCGAAGCGGGACAGCTCGCGCGCCATCGGCAAGGTCATGCCGACCACGCCGCCCTTGCTGGCGGCATACGCGGCCTGGCCGATCTGGCCTTCGTAGGCAGCTACCGAGGCGGTGTTGACGATGACGCCGCGCTCGCCGTCCTCGCCCGGCGCATTGCGCTGCATCAGGT
>Ga0194137_10000680_pt1 | contig 21953 bp, 16 predicted proteins | sample TARM_MetaG_T3_14_FD_134025 | JGI IMG/M metagenome (GOLD analysis project Ga0194137, IMG submission 134025) | Freshwater microbial communities from Pennsylvania, USA, analyzing microbe dynamics in response to fracking - TARM_MetaG_T3_14 (version 2) | ecosystem: Environmental > Aquatic >... | reverse complement strand
GACTGGCTCATCTGGCCCCCGCTGGAAGAAGGTTTTTAGCACGCGGCCCCTTTCTGGCAGGGGGCAGCTTGATACCAAATCCTCGTTTCAGTAAAACCGCATTCCCGTTAAGCCGGAATTGAGATCCCAAAACGGATTTTCATCGCGTATACGAGGTGCAGGAACGTTAGGTTCCTGCCCGGCGGAGCCGAAAAATATCCCCAATGACTATGTCAGCAAACTGGGCCCCTCTCAGGAGGGGCTTTTTCATGCTGGCGGTGATAGTTCGGAACAGGACTTAAGAAATGTTTGCCGCGCTGCCTGTGCTTGCCTAAGGCGTCCTGTCTGGCCTATGCAAAGGGCGAACATTGACCTGAAAGGACGCACCCATGCTTGAAACCATACTCACCCTGTTCACCGTCTGCTTTTTTGCCCGCATGAGTCCGGGACCGGATATGATGCTGCTCATTAAGCATTCGACAGCCGGCTCTTCTTCATATGCTCCGGAGGACGGCAGCACCGGCAGCTGCCGTGCGGCCTATGCCTGCGTGCTCGGCGTGTGCGTGGGGCTTTGCTTTCATGTCATGCTGTCTGTTCTTGGGCTGGCCATCATTATCAAGAGCAACCCCATGGTTTTTGCAGCGCTGCGCTACGCAGGGGCGATCTATCTGCTCTACGTGGGCTGGCGCTGCTTCACTGACCGAGATTCCGTGCGGCTTGAAGGACAGGGGGGCGTCTGCACCTCGGCACGGCAGGGATTCAGGGAAGGGCTTTTGTGTAACCTGCTCAATCCCAAGGTCACCATGTTCATTCTCAGCGTGTTCATGCAGCTGGTCACGCCGGAAACAGCACTGTCTGAGCGCCTTGCCTACGGTGCGGTCATCGTGCTTGAGGGGCTGTTCGGCTGGGCTGCCTTTGTCTACTTTCTGCATACCCCGTTCATGAAACGGCTGTACGGCAACCATGCCGGTGCCATCAACAAGGTGACAGGCGTTGTCCTGTTCGCGCTTGGCGGTGCCATCTTCATCTGGGGATAAATGTTCCGGACGGACATTCCGGGCAGACATTCCGGACGGACATTCCGGACGGACGTTCGGGGGCAGATGCTCGAGGGTAGCGGTTTCGTGGTCATAGAATCTGTCGTCTAGGCGGATTCCTTCTGGCGCGGAAGCCGTATGGTGAATGTGCTCCCGACATCCGGCGTAGATATGACATCGAAGGTCCCGCCGTGGTTTTCCGTGATAATGAAATACGAGACGGAAAGCCCCAGCCCGGTTCCCACCCCTATCTCCTTGGTGGTGAAGAAGGGCTCGAATACACGCTTGCGAATGGTGTCCGGCATGCCTGGTCCGTTATCCTTCACCTCAATTCTCACAAAATCCGGTTCCGACCGCGTACGGATGGTTATCTCGGGGTGCTCTTCGCTGCCGTAGTGCTTGGCGTGCATGGCCTGCGCCGCGTTGCGCAGCAGGTTGAGCACCACCTGCTCAATTTCGTTTGTCGAGCAGATTACGGCGGGCAGTTCCGGTTCGTAATCGCGGGTGATGACAATGGAGCGGAAGTCGTAGCGCTTTTTGAGATCATAGTCGTTGGCGGCAAGCTCCACGGTCCTGTCCAGCGAGGCGTTCAGATCCACGGTGGATCGCCGCGCATCGCTTGCGCGTGAAAAGTCCAGCATGTTTGAAACAATCTGCGCTGCCCGCGAACCGGCCTGCCGGATGCCCTGCAGGAAGAACAGCACCTGCCGCTCGGCCAGATAGTCCCGTATCTGTTCCAGCCTGCATCCCACCTTGTCTGCGGCATCTTTGTTGGCCTGAATGTCGGCAGATATGCGCCGTTCAATGTTCTGCGCCCCCTGCAATATGGCCCCGAGCGGGTTGTTGATCTCGTGCGCCATGCCTGCGGCAAGCCCGCCGACGGACATCATTTTTTCCGTCTGCACCATCATTTCTTCCAGACGTACACGGCGGGTGGTGTCCTCCATGCGCAGCACAACGCCCTGCCTGCCACCTGAACTGAGCGGATACAGGAGGATGTCGAAATAGAACGTGCCCTCGTTGTTTCTCCGGCTCTGCTTTTCCAGCCTTCGCGGGGAGCCTTCTGCCAGCGAGCTGGTAATGACTTTGTCGTAGTCAGCCAGCGAGGGAAACATCGTCTGGAACCGTCTGCCCACAACTTCCTGCTCGTGGATGCCGAAAAACTGCTCCGTGGCCTTGTTGATGTGCGTGATGACAAAGTCGCCGTCCATGCCGATGATGACTGAGGGCATGGAGTCTAGGATGTTCTGCACGTAGTGCCTGGCATCCGCTATTTCCTTTTCCCGCAGCTGCACCTCTGCAGCCATTTCCTTGAAGTTCCGGTGCAATGCGTTGAGCTCTTCAATGGTCTCCGTATAATCCGATTCATCGCCGTAGGCCCCTTTGGCAAGCTTGCTGATGGAAGAATCCAGTTGCCGGAACGGAATAAGCAGGGCCTTTTTCAATTCGACCGCAAGGCTGAGCGAGACAAAGGCAAAGATGATGAACAGAAACAGCAGAAACTGTGCAACAGACATGGAAATGCTCAGATAGACATCCTGCATGGGCATGGCTGTAATGAGCATCCAGCTCAGGTTGCGAATGGCGGTGGAGGACGCGAGATAGCATTCGCCGTGCATGCGGATGATTCTGCTTTTGTTGAGCAATTCCCCTTCAGAGAAAAAGGGCAGGTACCCCAGATTTTCCTGCTGGCGCATGGCTGTGCTGTCAGGGTGTGCGAGCACTGTTCCCCACTGGTCAGTGAGGATGATGTCGGAGGTGTCCTGCGGCTGCAACTGGCGGATGTGGTCCTGAATGGCGTCCAGCTTCAGCGCCCCCACAATTCTAGAGCCGTCCGGCAGGCTGTGGGCAAGGTAGACAACGGTCGTCGATCCGTCTTCCAGAAGCAGCGGGTGGCCGATGTGATGGCCCTTGGAAGTAATGGTTTCAAGTGGAATGGGAAAATCTATGTTTGACATACCGGTGGGCGCGCTGGCCATCACCGTGCGGTCCGGGGCGATGAGGAGCAGGCGGGCGAACTGGCGGTTCGCTTCCCATGTCCGCTTGAGGGTGGCCTGGACGTTCTCGCCGGGGGTGGCCCGGGCGTGTTCCGTTTCCAGTCCGATGTGATTGAGTGTTGAAAGGGCGCTGCTGATATAGTTGTCGACATATCCCGCAAGATTGAGAGATAGGGCGCCGCTGGTTGCCTCAAAAAACTGGCGCTCCTTGATATAGAAGAATGTACCAAGGCAGAGCGTGGCTGTAATGAACAGCAGGCCGCTCCAGTTGAGCAGTTTCTGGTTTATGAGGCGCGCGAGGGTTGGAAGTTCCTGTTTGGAATCGTTCATTTGACCAGAACCATCGTTCCGTTTTGGATTTTCAGGAGGAGAGGAGAGCTCATTCGGTCTCCGTATTCATCTAATTTGAGAGGAGAGTTTATTCCCGGCAGTTCGTTGAGGGATATAATGGCTTCACCCAGTCCGTGCCTGTTGCCTCCGGTCTTATCGAGAGCGGCGGCCAGCAGCTGCATGGCTTCATAGCCGAACGAAGCATATGTGGGGGTGACGCCGAAGCGTTTTTCATACTGCTCTTTGAAGGTCAGAAATTCCGGCCTGTTGTTGACAGGATTGAAGCTGAAGCTCGCCGTCAGGTTTTCCAGATGCTTGCCGCCGAGCTGAACAAGGTCGTTTGTCAGAGCCCAGGGAGATGAGAACAGCGGCAGCGGCATGCGCTGGACGTGCAGGGCCTGCGCGAATTTTGAAATATCCCGGGCAGAAAGCACTGCGAGCACCCCCGTGCTTCCAGTTTCCTGAATTTCCGAGATTATCGGAGGCCAGTCTTTCAGGCGCGAAGAACTGACAGGCTTGAACATGGTGACGGTTCCGTTCAGTTGGCGTACCCTGTCTACAAAGGCAAGGCTGAAGCTGCGTGTATAGGAATCGTTGTCCGTGTCATATATCACGGCGAACCGCGAGATGTGTCTGCCGGAGAGAGCATGGTTTGCAAGCGTTTCCGCCCACGCGGTGTTGTGGGTCATTACGCGGAAAAAGTTGTCTTTGATGCCCGTAAGATCCGGTGTGCTTGTGGATGGGGATACGAAAATGATGTCCCTGTTGTGCAGGGCTTTCACGGCTGCAACAGACTGCTGGCTGGTCATGTGTCCGATAATGGCCACGGCTCCTGCTTTCATGAGAGCCTCGTCCGCGGCAATCGCCTGCGCAGGGGTGTCGCCGTCGTGGCGGGTGACAAGCTCAACAGGGTGTCCCTGAATGCCCCCCTGTGCATTGATATGCTCAATGCAGAGCTGTACTCCGTTGCGGATCTGAATACCCAGATCCGCAAATTTTCCTTCGAGCGGGCCGGAAAGGCCTACTAGAATGGGAGAGCCGTTATCTGCCGAAAAGTTCCAGAGGACGATTAGTCCTGCCAGAATAACAGCAAGAACGAACTGCACAGCCCTGAAGAGGTTTTTCATATTCTGCATTCCTGTTGGCAGGTTTAGGCAGCCGGATTCATACTATCTTATATGATAGCATTGCGGGATTGTAAACTTTTGGTTCGAATGTGGTAGGATAAGATGGTAGTTTACCCCTTCAGTATCACGGAGCAAAGAACTATGGTGAATAAATTCAGGCTGGAGCTTACGGAAGACGAAAAGAGCTATCTGCTGGCACTTGTGCGACAGAGCATACGTCACAGCTTTGGCGATGTTAGCGGAGATGCGGAAAGTGTTGCTTCGGTTCCATCCTCTGCTACACTGAACATGCCTCTTGGTGCTTTTGTCACGCTGAAGAAGCAGGGCATGCTCCGGGGCTGTATCGGGAGCGTCGTTTCCGATATCCCGTTGCATGAGACCATTGCGCGCATGGCGCAGGCAGCAGCATTTGAAGATCCCAGATTCCCCCCGCTTACAGCCGGGGAGCTTGCGGAACTTGAGGTGGATATCTCGGTACTCGGCCCTGTGACGCCCTGTGACGATGTGCGGAAAATCGAAGTGGGCAGGCACGGCCTGATTGTGCGGCGGGGCATGCAGTCCGGTCTGTTGCTGCCTCAGGTGCCTGTTGAATGGGGATGGGACAGGGAAACGTTTCTGGCCCAGACCTGCCGCAAGGCCGGACTGGCAGAAGATGCATGGAAACAGGAAGGGACGCAAATCTTGTGGTTTGAAGCGGTAGTGTTCTGATTGCGATGTATCACTCCCCGCAATGCTGAATGGAGGATCGATGGGACTATTTTCCGGAGACGGAAACCGTTTTTCCATAACGCGGACGGCCTTGAAGACTGCACTTATATATGCCGTGTTCGGGCTGCTTTGGATCCGTTTTTCTGATTTGTTTCTGGACTACACCATAAATGATGCCCGGGTCATGACCACTGTCCAGACCTACAAGGGGTGGTTTTTCATTCTGGTTACCTCCGGTCTCCTGTTTTTGCTGGTTCGTCGGAACCTGCAGGCACAGAGAAATTCCGAACGTTCGCTTCGTGCCAGCAATTTGCGGCTTGAAGGCATGTTCCGGGTAGCCGGAAGCGTGGCATTCATTTTGAGCAGGCAGCGCGCAGGGTTGCATTTTATAGAGGCGTTCAGCCCCGGTGCGGTGCGTATGTTCGGTCTTGAATTTTCAGATGCGGGGCGTCCCGTAGCCGGTCTTCCTCTGCCTGCGGGCCTGTTTTCCATATACGAAGGCGCCGAGGGCGTGGGCGGCATGAACGAGCTGACCTTCCGTGACCGTGCGGGGCAGGACAAGGTGGTGCTGGTGCGAACCCTCGTACTTGATCCGGAAGACGACGGGACCGAAGTAATGCTCTCTGTCGCGCTGGACATAACGGAACGTAAGCGCATGGCGCAGCGTCTTGAGGCGGCAACCGGAATGATAAACGGCATTCTGGATGCTGTTCCCTCCATCGTGATCTGTCTGGATGACTCTATGCGGGTCATGCACTGGAATGCTGCTGCGCAGCTATGCACGGGGCTTGAGCTTGCCAGGGTGAAAGGGCGGGTGCTGAACAAGGCCTTTCCTCTGCTGGGAGGTCGCTGGAAAGAAATTTGCGGAGCCGTTGCAGCCCGTAGCAGTTTGACCCTGCAGATCCGCAGTGTCCGGCGGATTTGCGTGCTTGAAGAAGAGGTAACTGTCGGGCGTGAGGGTGATGCGGCCAAGGTGTATGAGGTACAGGTGTTTCCGTTGCCTCTGGCGGAAGGAGGCGCTGTCGTGCGGCTCGACGACATAACCGAGCGTATGAAAGTGCAGGAAGTGCTGGTGCAGACGGAAAAGATCATGTCCGTGGGGGGGCTTGCCGCAGGCATGGCGCACGAGATCAATAACCCCCTCGGTGCCATTTTGCAGGGGATTCAGAATGTGCGCAGAAGATTGTCAGCTGACCTGCCTGCCAATCTTGAAGCGGCCGGCGCCGTGCAAGGTGATCTGGCCGCACTGGACCGGTACATGCGTCACCGTGGCATAGACCGTATGCTTGACGGAATGGGCGAGGCAGGAAAGCGCGCTGCGGAAATTGTGACAAACATGCTGGAGTTCGCCCGTTCTGCGGACCTGTCCCACAGTGGAGTATTCATCAATCAGATCGTCGACAAGGCTCTCAGCCTTATCGACAACGACTACAGTCTGGATAAGCGTTATGATTTCCGGAAAATCAGAGTTGTCAGGGAGTATGAAGACAACCTGCCCATGATATCCTGTTCACGCATCGGCATAGAACAGGTGCTGGTCAACCTGCTCCGCAACGCCGCACAGGCCATGTATGCTTACGAGGGGCCGGCAGCCTGGGGGCCGGAAATCCGCGTCCGCAGCTATGAAAGTGACGGCTGTGTCTGCATAGAGGTGCAGGATAACGGCCCGGGTATGACCGAGGCCCAGAGCAGAAGAGTGTTTGAGCCGTTCTACACCACAAAGCCGTCCGGCGAAGGAACAGGGCTGGGTCTGTCCGTTTCTCACTTCATCATTACAAGCGGGCATAACGGTTCCTTTTCCGTGGAAAGTGCTCCGGGCAAGGGAGCGACATTCAGAATATGCCTTCCCGTCCGTGCGGGCTGATGCCTGTGCAGGCTGACATCCGGAACTGTTCCGGTCCCATGTTGCCGGTAGCCTAACCGGCCACGTTCGTGCTACCTCTCTCTGCGTCACGGAAGCGCCGTGCGCCTGTATTCAGGGCAAGACCTGCCCCTGCCTGCGTATCGTCTGTGATTTGTCTATCCGGACGTTTTGCAGGTGCTTTTACGTCTGCCCACTTTTCTGCTGTAAGGAAGCTGCATGGCCAGAGATTTTTCCACCACCGCCGATAACCGGCGGATGTATATTTTTTTGCTGGTGATGGTACTTGCCGCTGCGGTGGGCTTTCAAGGCTGGCGCACTCTGTACAACAACTTTGCCGTAGATGTGGCCGGACTTTCCGGCAAGGAAAACGGTTTTGTGCAGTCACTGCGCGAAGTGCCCGGATTCCTTGCCCTGCTGGTCATCTATCTGCTGCTGATCGTGCGGGAGCATACCCTTGTGGCGGTTTCCGTCCTCGTGCTCGGTGTCGGTGTGGCTATGGCCGGTTTTTTCCCCTCATTCCATGGCCTGTTGTTCACCACGCTGATCATGAGCTTCGGGTTTCATTATTATGAAACCACGAACCAGTCGCTCATTCTCCAATACTTCGACAAGACTCAGGCGCCCGTTGTCATGGGGCGTCTCAGGGGCTTTTCGTCAGGAGCCAATCTTGCCGTCGGCGCGGCGGTGTTTCTGCTTGCTCCGGTGCTGGAATTCCGCACCCTGTTCTGCATATTCGGCGGGGTGGTGCTGGTTGCGGGCGCGTGGTGCCTGCTGCAGAACCCATCGTCCGCAAACATTCCCCCGCAGCGCAAAGGCATGGTGTTCCGTTCCCGCTACTGGCTGTTCTACCTGCTTACCTTTCTCAGCGGTGCGCGGCGGCAGGTTTTTGTGGCCTTTGCCGTGTTTCTGCTGGTGGAAAAATTCGGTTATTCCGTGCAGGAAATTACGGCCCTGTTCATCCTGAACAACGTGGTCAACTGGTATCTCTCGCCCGCCATCGGGCGCGCAGTGAACAAGTATGGCGAGCGCAGGATGCTCACTGTGGAATACGTGAGCCTCATCTTCATATTCGTCGCGTACGCATACGTTGACAGCAAGATACTGGTCGCCGTGTTGTATGTGCTTGATCATGTCTTCTACAACTTTGCCATGGCCATCAAAACTTACTTCCAGAAAATTGCCGATCCATCAGACATTGCCCCCAGCATGGCGGTGAGCTTCACCATCAACCATATCGCCGCCGTGGTGATTCCGGCAGCGGGCGGGTTGCTCTGGATGGTGGACTATCGCATTCCCTTCCTCTGTGCGGCCGGGCTTGCCGGTCTGTCACTTCTGTTCTCCCAGTTTGTCCGTGTTCCGGAGGCGGAAGGCAAGTAACCGCGCGTAGCGTATAACCAATTGCTTCAGGCAGCATGTCGCGCTATTATGGCAGTACCATACCTGTAAAGGAGATTGCCATGTCTGCCATATTGCGTTGCACCCGTACTTTGCTGCGTCTGACCGCCCTGCTGTTGTTTGTGGTTGCCCTTTCCGTGCCGGCTTTTGCCGATGACGGACAGGCCAAAAAGCCCCTCAAGGATACACCGCAGCGTGTTCCCGCCCGTGCTACCGCTGTTTCCGTGGAGCATGAAGGTGCGGATACCGCAGGCACCCGCCTGACATTCCAGCTCAAGGAACTGTTCAACACGGCCAGCCTTTTCAATCTGACTGATGCCGATACTCCCAAGATCAACCTGCTGGTTTCCACCCAGCCGGAATTTTCTTCACGCCCTGAAATTGGCTCGGCCTATGCCATTGTGTGGGTTTATGCGGAGAGCAAGGGCAACCTGCAGTATTATCTGGGGCGGCAGGTTGGCGTGGTGAGCGATGCCACGGCCGCTGAAGTGGCGCAGCAGATTGCGGAAAGGACGGACGGCATTGCCGTGAAATACGGCTACCTTTTCGGAAAATAGAGGAGGTGCCGATGGACAGGGCCGTCCTGCTGACCGTTACGGACGACATGACCGCCATGTGGAGCATGCGCTTTGTTGCCGGTTTCTTCCCCGACAAGAAGCACCTTGAGGTATGCGTGCTGTATGTGGCCCCTTCCGGCTATTCCGCCGCGCATGAGGAGACCCGTATTGTCCTTTCCGACATTGAGGTTCGCAAAGGGCGAGAGATCGTGGAAACAGCCCGGCAATGGCTTGTGGAACACGGCTTTTCCGGCGCCAAGATAAAGACCAAGGTGCTCTCCACCCAGTATGGCGTGGTCAAGGACATTGTCTCCGAGGCCCGCAAGGGGATGTATGATGCCGTGGTGGTGGGCAGGCGCTACCTTGACTGGATGGAGATGCTGTACACCACCAGCGTTAGCCGCGGTATTCTGTGGGAAGATGTGGATTTTCCGGTGTGGATCTGCAACGAGCCCGATTCGACACGGCAAGGGATTCTGCTCTGCGCCGACGGTTCGGCCCCGGTTGCCCACATGGCAGACCATGTGGGGTTCATGCTGGGGGCAGTGCCGGAGATGCGTGTGACCATTCTCCATCTGCGGACGCCCGGCGTATCGGCAGATGATGCCGTGGAAGAAGCGCGCCGCCGCATACTGGACAACGGCATAGAGGCATCCCGTATCAGCACGTTGATAACGGCAGGGCAGGACAAGGTGGGTACCATTCTGCGCATTGCCCACGAGGGTAATTTCGCTGTTGTCGCGGTGGGGCGCAGGCCGGATTTGCCGGAATCTCTTGTCCGACGGGTGTTTACCCGCTCTGTGAGTCTGGGGTTGCATGAAAATGTGAACAAGTTTTCTTTGTGGGTGTGCAGGTAGAGAGCTGTATAGAAAGAAATCGGATTAGAATAATATGTTTTTGACAGGTCAGATATTGCCAATTGGTCTGGCCGGTGGTATTGCATTGGCTGTTGAGCCGATACCGAAGGGCTCTTTGTATCAAAAATCGCTATAATTCCGGAGTTCTCCGGTTATATTTGAGCGATTCGCACAAGTTTGAGGATTGCCCCCCAATTCCGCCTTGAATCATGCGAATCGCTCTATTTTTTTGCCCGTCGCAGTGCGGTAGCTTTTTTGCCCGCGCCAGCTTCGTGTTGTCTTATCTGTTTCATCCTTTCCATATTCCCTAACCGACTGTTGCATCGCTGCACTGTATGCTCATATGGCTGAAGAGCAGAGGCGTGTCTGGTTCATTTAAGTTGATTTGTGTTTGCTTTAGTGCGTTCAGGTTTGTTCTGGTAATGCAGTGTTGCGTTCTGACTTGAGAATACCATTGTTTTCAGGCGGTAACATGGTGTGTCACAGTGTGCGTATGAATATAATCTTGGACAGAAAGGATTGGCTGTGTAATAGTCAGCGGGTAACTTTAGTATACTATAAATAACCAATTCTAACACAGTTAGGAGAAATGGGATGAAGAAGCTGATTACCTTGCTGCTTTTCCTGGTTCTGGCTCTGCCTGCGGTTGCCTTTGCGGAAAAACCGGTCCTCATGATGTCCACCACGACCAGCACCGACAATACCGGTCTGCTTGATGTGCTGAAGCCCGCGTTTGAAGCGGAAACCGGCATCGAACTGCGTTGGACCGCCGTTGGTACCGGCAAAGCCCTTGCAATGGGGCAGAACTGCGATGTTGACGTGCTGCTTGTGCATGCTCCCGGCGCAGAAAAGAAGTTTGTTGCAGACGGATACGGCGTGGACCGCACCCAGCTCATGTATAATGACTTTGTCATCATCGGCCCTGCTGCCGACCCTGCCAAGGTAAAGGGCATGTCCGTAAGCGATGCGCTGAAGAAGATCGGCCAGTCCGGCAACATCTTCTGCTCCCGCGGCGACAACTCCGGTACGCATAAGAAGGAACTTTCCCTGTGGAAGGAATCCGGCATGGCAGTGCCTGAAAAGGAAGCATGGTACGTTCAGACCGGTCAGGGCATGCTGCCCACCATCAACGTAGCCAATGAGAAGAATGCCTACACCATGACCGACCGTGGCACCTTCATCAAGTATGAGGCTTCCCACAACGGTAACCCGCCCATCGTGATTCTGGTGGAAGGCGACGGCGCTCTTTTCAACCAGTACAGCGCCATGGCCGTGAACCCCAAGAATTGCCCCAATGCCAAGTACGACCTCGCCAAGAAGTACATCGACTGGATGGCATCCGACGCCACCCAGAAGCTTATCGGCGACTTCAAGCTCATGGGCAAGCAGCTCTTCACCCCCAACGCGGGCAAGTAGCTCCTTCAGTTCCCTGATTGACAGAAGACAAGGGCGGTTGCATACCGCCCTTTTTCATGGAAGAGGGTGCGTTCAATGGATTTCATTCTCGAGGGCATATACAAGGCCTTCCTGCTCCTGCTCGGCGGTCACGAGGAAACGTGGTCGGCTGTCTATGCAACGGTTGCCGTCTCCAGCATATCCATCTGTGCAACGGTGCTGCTCGGTGCTCCGCTCGGATTCCTGCTCGGTTATTGCAGTTTTCCGGGGCGGCGGGCCGTGCGTCTTGTGGTGGATACGCTACTTTCATTCCCCACCGTGGTCATCGGCCTCATCGTCTATGGCTTCATATCGCGCAGCGGTCCGCTGGGCGAGCTGGGGCTGCTGTTCACCCTGCAGGGCATTGCCGTAGGGCAGGTCATGCTGGGGTTGCCCGTGGTTGTGGCCATGGTGGCCAACGCCGTGGAAAATGCAGATGAAAGGCTGGAGGCAACGCTGCTCACTCTGGGCGCGGACAGCACCCAGCTTTTGCGCGCCACCTTGTGGGAGGTGCGGTATCACCTCATGCTTGCCACCGTTGCCGCTTACGGACGCATCGTGTCGGAAGTGGGCATATCCATGATGGTGGGGGGCAATATAAAATGGCATACGCGCACTATCACCACCGCCATTGCCCTTGAAACCGGCAAGGGTGAGTTTGCCATGGGCGTGGCTCTGGGGCTGGTGCTGCTGATCATCGCCTTTGGCGTGAATATTTCCGTTTCCGGACTCAAGCGGAGAGTTGCGAAATGAGCCCGCTCTATTCTCTTTCAGGCATACGGCAGCGATACGCAGGGCGTCTTGCGCTGGACCTTCCGTCCCTTTCCATAGAGGAGGGAAGCATTGTCGGTGTGGCCGGTCCCAACGGCAGTGGCAAATCCACCCTCATGCGTATGCTGGCCTTTCTGGAAATGCCGCAGGAAGGGCAAATCCGGTTTGACGGCACCTCGGTAGACGCCTCATCCGGAGGAAGCCGTGCCGCCATGTTGCGCAAGCACGTAACCCTGCTGACGCAGGAACCCTATCTGCTGCGGCGGACAGTGGCGGAAAACGTAGGGTACGGTCTTGCCGTGCGCGGGCAGCGCAATAGCGCCGATGCCGTGCGTCAGGCGCTGGCAGACGTAGGCCTGCCTGCACAGGAATTCATGCACAGGCAGTGGTTCGAACTCTCGGGCGGGGAAGCCCAGCGTGTTGCGCTTGCGGCCCGTATCATTCTGCGGCCCAAGGTGCTGCTGATGGACGAGCCGACCTCATCTCTGGATGAAGAATCTGCAGAGCGTATCCGCATGGCCTCCATGCGCATGCGTGATGCGCACGGTACCACGCTTGTCATTGTATCCCACGACCGTGAATGGCTCGATTCGGTGACAGACACCATGGTGATGCTGCGCAACGGGCACCTTGCGGGCTAGCTTTTCCGCGTCTGACCGCGGTGCTGCGTTCAGCATGACAGCAGATGGGGCGTGTACTACGGGCGACATGCTGCGTGTTCTGCAGCCGGTTGGCAAGTTCGATGCGGTTTGCGGCCGGATGCCGGACAGCCAGGCAGCGGCAATTGAGCGGCCTGACCGTTTGCTTTGTCAAGGCGGGGCGGATGTTCAGGCTGCAGGATACTGCTTCGGAAGAAGCGGCAGGCGTATGGTGAAGGTTGCTCCTTCTCCCGGTATGGAGTCGGCAGTAATGGAGCCTTCATGGTTTTCTGTTATTATGAAGTAGGAAACGGATAGCCCGAGGCCGGTTCCCTTTCCCGGAGCCTTGGTGGTGAAGAATGGCTCGAAGACACGCTTGCGCGCTTCGTCCGGTATGCCGGGGCCGTTGTCTTCCACCGTCAGAACGGCCCAGTCGCCTTCCCTTCGTGACGTAATGTTGATTGTGGGATTTTCTGTTCCGCTCAGTGCCATGGCCTGCGCCGCATTCTTGATGAGGTTGAGCAGCACCTGCTCGATTTCGGTGCTGATGCAGGGAACGGGCGGCAGGTCGCCCGCGTGATGGGTATCTATGGTCACCTTCTTTATATCGTAGCGTTTTTTCAGGTCATAGTCGCTTTGGGCCATCTCCACGGTGCGTTTCACCAGCTCTTCCATATTGTGGGGTGTGTGCTCCGTGCTGCTTTTGCGGGCAAAGTTCAGCATGTTCTGAACAATGCGCGCGGCGCGCTCTCCGGCATCGCGGATGCCGCGCAGCATGTGGCTGACTTTGCGGTGTTCCATGTAGCCTGAAATGGATGCAAGGTCGCAGCCGAGCTCCTCTGCCGCCTTGATGTTGCCGGGCAGATCCGGCGAAAGCCGTCGTTCTATGTTCTGCGCCCCCTGCAGAATAACCCCAAGCGGGTTGTTTATTTCGTGTGCCATGCCTGCGGCGAGCCCGCCTACAGACATCATCTTTTCGGTCTGAATCATTATCTCTTCTATGCGTACCTGTGCTGTCATGTCATCGATGCGGATAACCGCCTCGGCGCTGCCTTCCCGCATCAGGGGGTAGATGACGATGCGGGCAGGCGTCTCGCCCCTCGCCGTGGAGATTTTGCGCCGTTCCGTGGTGTGCTGCGAGTTAGCGGCAATGGCGCGGCGGGCATTGTCCCACTCTTCCTGCAGGGCGGGAATGCATGTTGTCAGCGCCTGCCCGATTGCGTTCTCTCTGCCCTTGTTGAAATAGTCCCCGGCCTGCGTGTTCCAGTGGCGGATGATGCCCACTTCGTCCACGCCGATGATGATGGAGGGCATGGAGTCTATGATGTCGGTGAGATAACGCTCCATCTGCATGATGCGCTGCTCTGACCGCATCCTTTCCGAAATGTCCACGGCGATGGAGCAGGTGCCGTAGATCTTGCCTGTGATGTCGTGCAGCGGAAATTTTGTGGTGAGAAAGGTGAAGGGGGTTCCTTGTATAAGGAAATGTTCTTCCCACTGCTGCGATATGGTGTTTTGCTGGTCAGTTGCGGGGGCATACAGGGTGGAGCGTTGCGGAGGCAGCAGTTCCTTGACGGATCTGCCATGAATTTGTGCGGGCGGAAGGCCTATCAGGTGTTCAAGGCTGGGGTTCGCAAAGACCACATGCTCATCAAGGTCGGTAACAATGACGAGGTTGCTCGTGTTGTGGAGTATCTCCTTCAGCCTGCCCTCGTTTTCACGCAGTGCCTTGCTCTGTATGCCAAGGCTTCGCAGCAGAAGAATGGTAAGGGCGGTAACGGCAAGAAGAACCGCGCCAATGCCCATTTGCTGCAGGATCAGGGTGTCACGCTGGTCGGAAAGTGTGCGCTGCATCACCTCCATTTCGCCGGACAGGGTATCCTGAAGCATGGAGGCTTCGATGGTGATGACGGATGTGGGCACGGTTATGAGAATGCCCACAGTGTTATTCCTTGCCGCAAGGGCAAGCGGAATAACGATGACGAGCTTGTCTCCCTTCACCGAGGCCGTAGCGGTGTTCTTGCGCACCGCTGCAAGCTCTGCTTCCCATTGTGTGTCGAGTACGCTGAGATGCGAACCGATGGGAACATTATCAAGCGTGCTGGCAGCTATGTGGCCTGTTCCGGATACGATGAAGGACTCAACTGCTCCCCCGAACAATTCCTGCTTGAGCGAGAGCATGAGCTTGCGCATGAAGTCTACCTGAAAGCCCACGCCGATGCTGCCCGAGAAATGCCCATTGACGATGATGGGGGCTGAAGCCGTGGCAAGCCAGACATGACTGCCACCGAGCATATAGGGCTGCAGGGGAGTGAAGTTAGGGGCAAGCGTTTCCTTGACAGAGAGATGAAAGTCTCCTTTGCGGATGCCGTGGGGCGTTTTATCTTCCGATTCGAAATTCTTGAGCGGTGCAGAAATGATGGAGCCGTCGGGAAGGCGGATCCAGTTGCTGATGAACCGGCCGGAGGCATCATACCCCGGTTTGTTTGCATAGGCCCGATCCAGCATGTCGAACATGCCTGGTTCCCAGCAGGTGAATACAGCGGCAAAATCAGGGTGGTTTTTGAGCAGCATCTTGAGTCGCAGGCTTTCTCTGTCTCTGCTCATGCTTTCCAGCGTACCGGATTCACGCGACCAGCTGAGCGATTCTGCAAGGGTGGTCGCAACGCCCATGGCATTGCTCAGCTTTGATTCCACGGTCGAGGCCTTGATGCGTGCCTGTGCCACAATGCGCTGTATGGCAATGCCGGTGGCCTGTTCGGCAAAAATGGCCGAAGCCTCACGGGTATACGCTTCGGTACCGTCTATGGCCAGACCGGTTATTCTTTCAGCGGTGGTGTAGGAAAAGATGACGACTAGCAGACAGGTGAGTGCAAGGCAGACACTCGTCGCTGTGCGGAAAGTGGAATTCCAGAGTAATCTCCGAAGTAATGGCAGGGGAGATGACTGCAGCATCGTGTCGTCCCGTCTGGATGAAAGTTTGCAAGATTCCTTGAAAAGTCTAACCGATTTGCGTCGTGTATATCAAGAACCGTATCAGGAAAGCTGCCGTGCTTTGGCCTTCGGATGTTCGTGAATCTGTGTCAGCAGCCAAGCCGGAAGCGGGCAGCAGGGCAGGTTTGCGGGGGTTTTAAGGTGGTTGAAAAGAATTTGAAGAAATTTTGAAAATCCGTTGACAAGGAAGGCGAGTTTCTTTAGTTATCTGCCTCGCGCACTGGGCTGTCGTTCAATTGGCAGGACACCGGATTCTGACTCCGTCAATCAAGGTTCAAGTCCTTGCAGCCCAGCCATCAAGCGTCCCCATCGTCTAGCCTGGCCCAGGACACCTGCCTTTCACGCAGGCGACAGGGGTTCAAATCCCCTTGGGGACGCCACATGAAAAATTGCCGCTATCGAAAGATGGCGGCTTTTTTCGTTGTCTCTTCTTCCCTCTTGCGTTCCGCCGCCCCGACTCTGTATTATTCCCCCTGTATTGCCCGTATGCCGACAGGCGGCAGGGGTGTTGACCTGTTACGCGATAGAGGAAGGAACATGTCCGAATTTGCCAATGTCACTGTGATCAAGAAGGCGAATGTGTATTTTGACGGAAAGGTGACCAGTCGCAAGATCGTGTTCGCGGACGGGTCGTTCAAGACGCTGGGAATAATGTCACCCGGTGAGTACAAGTTTGATACGCGTCAGGCCGAGGTGATGGAAATTTTGCAGGGTACCCTGCATGTGCTGCTGCCCGGTGAAAGTGATTGGCGCACAGTGCAGGCCGGCGAACGCTTTGATGTGCCTGCCGATTCCAACTTCCGTCTGGTGGTGGAAAGTATGGTTGATTACTGCTGCTCGTATCTCGACTAGACGCGCTTAGACACGGCAGCCGGAAAATCAAAAGGCCCCGTGCATACTTCGGTATGCGCGGGGCCTTCGCTATTGAGCTAGGCGGCGGAGCAGCAGGATTCAGGGGCAGGCAGGGTGGCCAGCAGGGATTCTTCCTGCCGGATTATTTCGCAGGCCAGCTTGATGAAGCAGTTCGCGCCGCGGTTCATCGTATCGGCCTTGGCCATATAGATATTGGTCATGGGCAGCGGCGGATACCCTTCCTGCATGCCGAGAATGCGGGCATTGGGCGGCAGCGAAATGGGTGTGAGCGCTGCCACGGCGGCCCCCACCGTTATGGCGGCGTGCAGGCTGGCGAGTGAGGGGCTTGTGTATGCAATGCGATAGGCAAGCCCTGCGGCATTCAGTGCCTCGGTGGCGTGTTCTCTGTAAGAACATCCCTGCGAATACACCGCCAGCGGAACGGGGGATTCCTGATGCACGAGATGTCCGGCAGAGGAAACCCACAGCAGGGGCGTGTGCGCAATAATCTCCGTGCCCGGGAACGTGTAGGTGGAGGTGTTGACGAAGAAGTCCAGCTCGCCTTCCGTGACCATGCGTTTGAGTTCGGTGCCGTTGTCCGTGCGCACCTCTACCTGCATGGCCGGATAGTACTCGGCAAAGCGCTTGAGAATGGTGGGAAAGAACCGCATGGCAAGTTCGTCAGAGGTACCCACCCGCACGAGCCCGGTCAGTTCCGGTGTGCGCACGGCGGCTATGGCTTCATCGTGCGCTTTGAGAATGCGCCGTGCGTGGGGCAGAAAGGAATCGCCCACGCTGGTCAGGCGTACCACGCGTCCGCTGCGGTCGAAAAGCTGAATGCCCAGATCACCTTCCAGCTTCTTTATCTGCTGGCTCACGGCGGATTGGGTCTTATGCACGGCCTCAGCCGCCCGAGTAAAGTTCAGGGATTCGGCCACAGCCACGAACGAGCGCAGCAGGTCAGTTCCTATTTCCATGATTAGCACCTCTGATGGTATTCATTACAGCAATTCGTTTCCCTTATCAACGGGGCAAGTGCATGCTGTCCCTGTTGATAAGGGAAACGAACGGAGGTGCGTATGACGATGTTGATTCCACAGGCGAACAGCCTGATGAACTGTATCCGTAGATGGATGGAAGCCTGCCGCAAGGCCGGAGAACAGCAAAGAACCATGCGCGAGCTGGAGGCGCTGGATGACCATATTCTGCGGGATATAGGCCTTAGCCGCGATCAGTTGTTGCGGATGAAGGGGGGAGGCGCGCCGGTTCCGGAGCGGCGCAAGGCAGGTCAGTGCGGGAATACGCGCGGCATTGCCGGAGCAGGCCGGTCCGTGCCTGCCTGCTCATGCCGTGCAGCACATGAAGCAGGCATTGCCCTGTGCCGGGATGAGTGAACGCAGCATCTGCTTCGGGCAAGAGCCGCGCAGCCCCGCAGCAGTTGTCTGTTCAGGATTGGGTGGTCGCAGCGCGCATCAGCACAGCAGGCCCGCTACGGCTCCCGTCATGCAGGTGGCAAGCGTACCGGCCATGATCGATTTCATGCCCAGAGATACAATGTCGTGCTTGCGTTCGGGCGCCAGCGCATTCAGCCCGCCGATGAGAATGCCCAGACTGCCGAGGTTGGCGAATCCGCACATGGCGTATGTCATGATGGTAACCGAGCGGGGCGAAAGCGTCCCCTGCGGCAGGCCCGCCATCTGAAGATAGGCGATGAACTCGTTGAGAATGGTCTTGGTGCCCATGAGCTGGGCAGCCTGCATGGCTTCAGTTGCGGGAATGCCCATGAGCCACACAATGGGCCACATGATGAAGCCGAGCATCCGCTCCAGCGTCAGGGGCTGGCCCCACACATCGGGAAGGAAGGCGAGCAGCTGGTTTGCGAGCGACACCAGAGCCACAAGAACGAGCAGCAGGGCCACGACATTGAGCAGCAGCTTCACCCCGTCGGCAGTACCTCTGGTGATGGCATCCATGGAGCTTGTCGCATCGGACATGGGGTTCACGTCACCGGCTGTGCGGCCAGAATCTTCCGGCACCATGAGACGGGCAATGAGAATGGACGCGGGCGCGCTGATGATGGACGCCGTGAGAATGTGCCCCAGCGCCCCCGGCAGCGCGTTGTTGAGAATGGATGCATACAGCACCAGCACCGTGCCGGAAATGGTGGCCATGCCGCTGGTCATGAGGGTGAAGAGTTCACTGCGCGACATGCCGCGCACATAGGGCGTAATGATAATGGGTGCTTCGACCATGCCGACAAAGATGTTGGCGGCAACGCCCAGCCCGAGCGCCCCGCCTATATCCATAGTCTTTTGCAGAAACAGCGAGAAGAGGCGGACAACTGCAGGAATGATGCGCCAGTAGAACAGCAGGGCGGAAAGTGCGCTGACAACCAGAATGAGCGGCAAAGCGCGGAAGGCGAGAATCCAGCTGGCACCGGGGGATGTTTCCGCAAACGGGAGTGCCGCGCCTCCGAGAAACCCGAATACGAACGAGCTGCCTGCATCCGTCGCTTTTTGTATGGCGTCTACGAGGTGGTTCAGACCCATGAGCGCGTTGCTGAAAAACGGCACCTTGAACATGAGCAGCGCTACGCCGAACTGAAGCAGCAAGCCCATGACGATGTTCTTTATGCTGACGTTGCGGCGGTTCTCGCTGACCAGCCATGCCAGAAACATGAAACAGAGTAGGCCGAAGATGCTTTGCAGCATGAGCGCTCCTTGCCGGTGTTCGTATCCGGAATGTGCAGGCGAAGTGATCAGGTTGAAGACGGTGCCGTATAACTCGCCGGGTTCATAACGGTAATATCGTATGGTGCCAAGCGTTATCCCGCGTGAATCATGATCGGTATACATACGATGCCGTGCATGAAAACAGCCCGCCGGAAGAAGAATCTTCGGACGGGCTGTCGGCGTATTCAGTCGTTGTATTGTTAATGTATGGGGTGCTAGCCCATGCGGCTATTGTTCAGCTGCGCTCTTTACGTTTTTGCTGTGACAGGCACCGCGTACGCACGTTACTCCGGTGGTTGCCTGCTGCCTGCTGCGGATGTTCTCCATTTGCAGACGGGCCTGAATGTACTGTGCCAGAGCGTCCACGGCTCTGTCGCAGACAGGGAACACAGGTACACCTGCCGCATGCAGGGTGTTGCGCAAGGGGGCATAGAGCACACCGCCATCGGCAACGCACACGAGAGGTTTATCGGATTCCGCGGCAAGGGCAGCCATGCGCGGTGCAATCCCCTGCGGGTCATCAAGGGCGTATGCGGGCGTGGATGTCTGCGCCAGCGTGTGCATGGCGGGCGAGAGCGGATCAAGCCCCACCAGCACCGCGTCCACATTGGGGTCCTGCAGCATGGAGGCCGCCACGCGTGCATGGGTTTCGTCATCGGCTGCGGGGTTGATGTCCATGGGGTTGGCTATGCCCACCAGCGCATCCAGTCTCTTTTCACGCAGCAGGGTCTGCAAAGCCTCGCGCGTGGAGGGCGCATAACTGGCCAGCCGCATGGCGTAGTCGTCGGAATGGATGGAGTCCGCCATGCCCACCGCTTCAAACCCTGCGCCGCTGACAGCCGCGAGCCTGTTGCCGCGTATGGTCTTGTCGTGCAGGGTTTCGGCCAGCAGAAAGAGGTCCTGAAACTGCGTGAAGGTGCGGGCGACTATGGCTCCGGCCTGCCGCACGCAGCTGTCGCAGACCATGAAGTCTCCGGCAAGCGATGCCGTGTGCCCGCTGGTGGCGGACTTGCCTTCCGGCGTGCGCCCAGCCTTGTAGAACAACACTTCCTTGCCCGCCAGCACGGCTTCGCGCACGGCACGGCAGAATTCCAGCCCGTCCTGATCATTGAAGCCTTCGGCGTAGACGGCAATCACGTCCACGGCATCACTGTGCGCGAAATAGCGCAGCATGTCGCCCAGCGTCAGGTCCGTCTGGTTGCCCATGGATATCATGTAGGCGGGACGCAGTTCGGGGCACTGGCTTATGCGGTGCAGCATGAAGGCGCCGCTCTGGCTCACGAGCGCCGCGCGGCGGTAGCCGCCGCTGCGTTCCTTGGGCAGCTTTTCTTCGGGTATGAACCATGTGTCATATTTGCCCGGGCGCGATACCACACCCATGCAGTTGGCTCCCAGAAAGACCGGCCCTCCGTGCTCGGTGGCGTGCACCGCGTTGATGCGGGCGATAACCTGTTCGGCGCGGGTGCGGCTTTCTTCCGTCTCGCCCATGCCGCCGGGAATGAGCATGACGCTGGCCGCTGCGTTCAGGTCTATGATCTCTTCCACAAGGTCCGGTACCTGTCTGGCAGAAACCGCCACCACGAAAAGATCGACAGAGCCGTTCATGTGCGCGGGCAGGTCGCGCAGGGAAGGAACGCATGTCACGCCATCTATGGATTCTTCACCCTCGCGGATGATGACCACATTCTCCGGTGCAAAGCCTTCGGCAAGGATGTTGCGCAGTATGGTGCGCCCGAAGTTCTCGCGTGTGGCGGAAACGCCGATCAGCCCGATGGTCTTCGGGTGCAGCAGGGCGTCTATGCGGTGCACGGGACGCGGCACTGCCAGTTGCTCCGGCAGCGAGAAGCGGCACATGCCGTCCAGCGGCACCATGAGAAAATCGGTGAACGCGAAGGGGTTAATTTCCAGTTCTTCGATGATGAAGGGCGCATCAGGGTTGGCCGGTGAGTAGTGGTTGGCCATGCGGATGAAGGACTCAAAGCATTCGATAAGTTGCTCATCGGTGACGATTCTGCGCTGGCCCCGCGTAAGGCCCGCCAGCTTGCGGTAGGAAATGGTCTGCCGGAACAGGCTGAAGAAGGTTTCACCGTCCGTCAGTTCCGTGGAAGCGGCAACAATGGCCTGCCCCTTGCGGAAGCGTTCTGCATAAAGTTCCGTATCCGTGCCGCCAAGGCCTGCACTGAGTACCATGCCGAATTCCCGCGTACGCCGCAGGCCCACGATCAGTTCGTTACCGAAGGCGCTGGAATCGGGCGGCATGAACTGCACCTGCAGAACGCCCTTGAGGTCACGGCTTATGGCGTCCGCAAGCACCTCGCCGGAAAGCCCGCGATATTCAGCCGGTGCCGCATCGGGGTAGCGTTCAATCCACGCGGCGTAGTTTTCCGGCACCTCGTAGAGCATTCTGCGCCATGCGGAGCGTATGCGGTCCGGCTCGCGTTCCACAATGCGCACGCCGCCCACTTCTGTCTTGTGGACAATGGTGGGCGATACGATTTTCAGCACGGCCTTGTCGCCGGGAATGGCCATCAGCTCTTCATCGGAAGGGCGTGAGCCGCGCGGAATAAGGTTGGCACGTGGCGGCGTTTCCGCGCCCGAGCGGGAAAGCAGGGTGTATACCTCATACTCGTACAGAAAGTTGCGGCCTTCTGCGTGGGCGGTATGAAACAGTTCGGTAATGG